>Ga0209357_1000625_pt1 | contig 14165 bp, 10 predicted proteins | sample LauGreFBDMM110SD_2_FD_187573 | JGI IMG/M metagenome (GOLD analysis project Ga0209357, IMG submission 187573) | Freshwater lake microbial communities from Lake Michigan, USA - Fa13.BD.MM110.SD (SPAdes) (version 3) | ecosystem: Environmental > Aquatic > Freshwater > Lake | place: Lake Michigan... | reverse complement strand
AGGTAGCGACGCATGTCGAGAATCTTGTCGAGAATCTCGATATTTACTGGGCAGATCTCGTCGCAGGCCTTGCATGATGTGCATGACCAGATTTCTTCGGCAGTGATGCGCTCGAACACCGAGTTGACGCTGACAGTGATTTCGCTGTCCACCCCAATTGGTGGCGACACACGTCCACCTGGGGCATGGGCGGCTGTTGCAGCCATGACCTCACCACTTTTCAGAACGATTTCGCGCGGGTCAAGTGGTTTACCTGTGGCGCTTGCCGGGCACACGCTGGTGCAACGGCCACACATGGTGCAAGCGTCAAGATCGAGCAGTTGTTTCCACGTGAAACTTTCGACGGTGTTCACGCCGAACGACTCGAGTGATGTTTCAGCCAGGTTCGGCATTGCGCGCATCGCACCTTTTGGTCGGTCACGGTCACGCAGATACATGTTGAGTGGCGACGTAAAGATGTGGCGCAGCATTGTGATGGGAAGCAGGGCCAGGAATGCAATGAAGGTGAGGACGTGAAACACCCACCAGCCCTGATGCCAGGCCTGCAACGTGCTGAGCGATGCACCTTTCACCGTCTGGGCCAGCGGCCACCCGACGATGCTCCATTTTTCGTAATCGATGTTTTTGCCCGCGGCTTGCTCAGAGGCGATGCGGAACATTTCGGCTCCGTATCCACTCACGCCAATCGCCAGCATCACACCCAAAATCCATGCGTGCTCAGGCTTGGACTTGATGCGGATGCGGTACGGGCGTTGTACATAACGACGCACGATGGCCCACACCACACCGCCAGTAAAGACAAGACCTGCGACATCGCCAATGAGGGCGTAGCCGCGGTACACATCGCCGTGCAAAAACTTGAGCGATTCGGGCATCTGGTGGTCGATTTCCAGCACCGTGGTAACCCCGAGTAACACGAGGAACCCGAAATACATCATCGAGTGCATGAGCCCGGCCGCCGAGTCGCGCAGCAATGTGCGCATGTAGACACCGGCACGGAAGTCTTTAAGGCGTCGCTTTACATTTTTAGGTGTTGTTCGACGGTCGTCTGGCGCCCCGCGTTCCCAATTGCGGATGCGATCAGCAAAGCGCAACGATCCCCAGATGAGCATCATCGGAATGACGGTGTAGAAAGCGATAATCAATGGCCCAGGAATGCCACCAAATACTTCACGGTGCACGGGCGATGTGCTTTTCCACCCAGTGAGTGATGGAATCAAGCCAGATATCAACGTGAAGATTCCGATTCCGCAGCCGAGGATGATCGACAGCTGGTACGGCTTCAACCGTCGGGATTGCACGGCTGGCGAAATGGTGTCCCCTGACATGTCAAGGGCAAACGCTAGTTGTGTTCAGCCCACAACTGCGCGGTCGAGTTCACGAACGCGCGAGGCCAATGTGGCCAACAATTTGCTGGAAAGCACAGGCACGTCGTGCAAAACGCTGTGGAAATGCCGCTGGCTGATGACCAGCACTTCACAGTCGGTGTCACAGGTAACAGTTGCAGTGCGGGGGCCGTGGTCCAACAACGACAGTTCGCCGACCATTGCGCCAGCACCAATTGACGCAAGTTTCTTGCCGTTGCGTCGCACCGTGGCCTTGCCCTTCACGATGATGAAGGCTTCGCGACCGGGTTGGCCTTGTTCGGTGAGCACGCGGCCGGCTTTGAACGTGACTTCGTCAGCAACCTTGACGATGCGAGCCAGATCTTTTTTTGAGCACGACGAAAACAAAGGAACGTGATGCAAGGTAGTGAGGGGATTGAGGGTGTTTGCCATGTACTCAACGGTACGCACGTATTCGTGCAAGAGCGCACAAATACGAGGTGATGGTTGTCTCAGGCGCCTGCTTGGCCGGCAACGGCATTGGTTGCTGCAGCAATTGCCGCAGCGTCACCAAGATATGCGACGCGCGACACACGTAACTCGCGTTGGTCGCGATCATCGTTGGTCACTTGCTCGAAGTCATATTTGCGTGGAACTCCGGTCGGAATATTTAGGTCGGCAATCGCCGCTTCGCTGAGCTGCTCGAGATGCATGGCGAGGGCGCGCAATGAATTGCCATGCGCCACCACGAGCACGTGTTTGCCATCCTGCAATTGCGGCACCAATACTTCTTGCCAAAAAGGCACCACTCGCGCAACGACGTCACGCAGGCACTCGGTGGCAGGCAGCAATACGGGGTCAATATGCGAGTAACGCGCATCGTTGGCCGGGTGTTCTGGGCTCGATCGATCTACTGGCGGTGGCGGCACGTCGTAACTGCGTCGCCACAATTTGGTTTGCTCGGCGCCGTGTTGTTGGGTGGTCTGTTTTTTGTCGAGACCTTGCAGTGCGCCGTAGTGGCGTTCATTGAGCCGCCAATCCTGCACCACACCCACAGCTGGTTGCCCCAGTTGGGCGAGTGCTCGACGGTTGGTTTCGATTGCCCGCGTCAAGAGCGAGGTGTACACCGAGTCGAATCGCAACCCTGCATCGCGCAACGTGCGACCAGCGGCATCGGCTTCGTTTTCGCCTCGTGCGCTGAGCGGCACGTCGTGCCAGCCGGTGAACAGGTTCAACTCGTTCCAAGTGCTTTGGCCGTGGCGCAATAACACCAAGGTGCCGGCCAGACTCGTCGATTGTTGTGTTGTGGCGTTCACGCCGCAAGCCTAGAGAGCATGTCAGGTCTGCCAGAGTTGTGTTCATGACCCAGCACCAGCCGTTTGATGTCGTGGTCGTTGGGTCGGCCAACATGGATTTGGTAGCGCGAGTCGTGCGACTGCCGCATCCTGGCGAAACAGTGTCGGCCCACGATTATTTCGAAGCCTGTGGTGGCAAAGGCGCGAATCAGGCAATTGCTGCGGCGCGGGCCGGTGCTCGCACGGCTTTCATAGGGGCAGTCGGAAGTGATGCCGCTGGCGACACCTTGCGTGTGGCATTCAGAAATGATGCAGTCGACACAAGCATGCTCGTCACGGTGAGCGAACCAACCGGGCGTGCACTGATTGGCGTATCTGATGATGCCGAGAACCTCATCATCGTGGTGCCAGGCGCTAATCACGCACTGTCGATTGACCACATTGACGCAGCAGCAGCGCTGTTGGCGAACGCCAAGGTGGTGCTCGTGCAACTAGAAGTTCGTCTCGCCGTCGTGCAGCGTGCTGTCGAACTCGCCGGTCGCGACACCATCGTTGTGTTGAACCCCGCACCAGCGAGCGAACTGCCTGATGACGTGTTGCGTCACGTTGATGTGATCACACCCAACGAACACGAAGTCGCATTGCTCGGTGGTGCAGCGGCACTTGTGGCCCGCGGGGTGCCCAATGTGGTCGTCACCCAAGGTGCGCGTGGGGCACTGCTGGTGACACGTGACGGAGAAACGCGAATCGAGCCATTCTTGGTGACCCCTGTTGACACCACGGGGGCCGGCGATGCATTTTGTGGGGTGCTCAGTGCTCGACTAGCCGTGGCGGGCGGGTTAGCTGGGTTGCCACTGGCGCTGCGGGCTGCGGCGGTTGCTGGAGCGCTCACCACCCAAACCGCTGGGGCGGTGCCGTCGCTACCGGTCTGGGCGCAGGTCGCCAAAGTACTGCAGCAGTAAGCCAGGCAGGGCCACAAACAGCCCTAATACCACCGTGACAAAGAACCTGAGTCGGGTCGGCTCAGGATTTGCCCAAGCAGCCATAGGCTCAGACTTTCACGTTACGGAGGTAACTACATGCCCAAGGCAGTCGGAATCGATCTCGGAACCACCAACTCTGTTGTTGCTGTTTTGGAAGCAGGCGAACCCATCGTCATCCCCAACTCCGAAGGGGCCCGCACCACGCCCTCGGTGGTGGCATTTTCCAAGTCGGGTGAAGTGCTCGTCGGTGAAGTCGCCAAGCGTCAGGCCATCACCAACCACGACCGCACATTCCGCAGCATCAAGCGATTCATGGGGCAGAACTGGCACTCAGAAGATATTGATGGCAAGAAATACACGCCACAAGAAATCAGCGCCCGTACTTTGATGAAGTTGAAGCGTGATGCCGAGGCATATCTCGGTGACACCGTGACTCAAGCAGTCATCACTGTTCCTGCCTATTTTGATGATGCCCAGCGCACGGCCACCAAAGAAGCCGGCCAGATTGCCGGTCTCGAAGTGTTGCGCATCATCAACGAACCAACAGCTGCTGCGCTGGCCTATGGCCTTGACAAAGGCTCACAAGAAGAAACCGTGCTCGTGTTCGACTTGGGCGGTGGCACATTTGACGTGAGCGTGTTGGAAATTGGCGACGGAGTCTTTGAAGTAAAGAGCACTCACGGCGACACTCATCTGGGTGGTGACGATTGGGACCAACGTGTCATGGATTGGTTGGTTACTCAATTCAAATCCGCACACGGTGTGGATTTGAGCAAGGATCGCATGGCGATTCAGCGTCTTAAAGAAGCCGCCGAGAAAGCCAAAATTGAATTGTCACAGGTGCCCCAGACCCAGATCAATTTGCCGTTCATCACGGCCACTGACAACGGTCCGTTGCACCTCGACGAGTCACTGACTCGAGCCAAGTTTCAAGAAATGACCGCTGATTTGCTCGAGCGTTGCCGCAAACCATTTGAGCAAGCCATCACAGATGCCGGGCTCACCAAAGGCCAGATTCAACACGTCATCCTCGTTGGCGGTTCGACCCGGATGCCCGCGGTGCAAGAACTCGTGCAGTCATTCACGGGCAAAGAGCCAAACCGCACGGTAAACCCCGACGAAGTTGTGGCGATTGGTGCTGCAGTGCAAGCAGGCGTGTTGCGCGGCGATGTCAAAGACATCTTGCTGCTTGACGTGACCCCGTTGTCGCTTGGTATCGAAACCAAGGGTGGCGTCATGACTCGCTTGATCGAGCGCAACACCACGATTCCTACTCGACGTACCGAAACTTTCACTACGGCCGAAGACATGCAACCATCGGTAGAAATTCACGTGCTGCAAGGCGAGCGCGAAATGGCGTCGTACAACAAGACGCTGGGCAAGTTTCAATTGGTGGATCTGCCGCCCGCCCCGCGTGGTGTGCCGCAAATCGAAGTCACCTTTGACATCGACGCCAACGGCATCGTGCACGTGTCGGCCAAGGATCGTGCGACGAACAAAGAGCAGTCGATGACCATCACCGGACAGTCGTCGTTGTCGAAAGACGACATCAACCAGATGGTGAAGGATGCCGAAGCACACGCTGATGACGACCGTCAGCGTCGTGCCGATGCCGAAGTTCGTAACAATGCCGACTCGCTCGTGTATCAGACCGAAAAGGTGCTGCGCGAACAGGGTGAAAAAGTTACCGAAGACGAACGTAAGGCCGTCGAGCAACCACTTGCCGACTTGAAAACCGCGTTGGGCAGCAACGACGTCGACACGATCAAGAACGCAACCGAGAAACTCATGACTGCCAGCCAGGCATTTAGCCAGAAGTTGTATGAAGCAGCATCACGTGATGCGAATGCGGCAGGAACTTCGGCCAGCGGTCAGGCAGCCGACGGTGCAACGGCAGGCAACGATGGCGACATCGTGGATGCCGAAATCGTCGACGAGAAATAGCCGTCTCGACCAAGAGCACAACGAGGCACGACATGTCTGACGACATCACCATCTCCAACCCAGATCCCGCCGACGACCCGAGCCGATTGGTGAAGACAGGGTCGCTGGACGAGTCGGCAGTTGGCGATAACGAAACACTTGACGTTGCAGATTTGCTCGATGCCGTTGCCAAAGAGCGTGACGAGTTCAAGGATTTGGCCTTGCGTCTGCAAGCAGATTTCGAGAACTTTCGCAAACGAGTGGCCAGCCAACTCGTCGACGACGTTGATCGAGCAACTGGAAAGGTCGTTGAATCGATCTTGCCCGTGTTGGATGCTTGTGAAGCCGCTGCGGCGCACGGGGTGCAGGGCATCGAGTCGGTTTGGTCGGCACTGCTGGGTTCATTGCAAAAGCAAGGCCTGGAAGCACTTGATTTGGCCGACAAACCGTTCGATCCATCGACGGCCGAGGCCGTAGTGCATGAACCAGGTAGCGAAGACAGCACCGGCCCGGTGGTGAGCGAAGTGTTGCGAACCGGATACCGCTGGAAAGGGCGTGTCGTGCGCGCAGCGATGGTCAAGGTCAAGGGTTGAGCGCACAAGCGAGGCGTATATGACTGCACAACGAGAGTGGTTTGAAAAGGACTACTACGCCGTGCTCGGTGTTGCGCAAAATGCCTCGGGCAAAGACATCACGAAGTCGTATCGCAAACTGGCAAGACAGTTTCATCCTGATGCAAACCCGAACAATGCTTCCGCTGAGGAACGCTTTAAAGAAATTTCTGCCGCCTACGACGTGCTGGGCGACGAAGATCGCCGGCGCGAATATGACGAAGTTCGCCGCCTCGGGCCTGGCGCGATGGGCGGGCCGGGTAACGGCGCGTTTCGCTTTGATGTCGGTGACATGGCAGGGGCCGGTGGGCTAAATGACTTACTCGGACAGATGTTCGGCGGTGGTCGTCGCAGCGGTGCCGGAGTCGGGCCACAGCGCGGATCAGATCTCGAAGCTTCGTTGTCCATCGATTTTGTTGACGCAGCCAAAGGTCTCACGACCAGTTTGCATTTGACCAGCGAAGCGGTGTGCAACACCTGCACTGGTTCGGGTGCGCGTCCAGGCACTTCGCCAAAGCGCTGCACGCAATGTGCGGGGCGTGGTGTTGCCGAAACGAACCAAGGTGGATTTGCTTTTTCAGTGCCGTGTTCAGCATGTGGTGGTCGCGGTGCAATCATCGAACACGCTTGTGGAACTTGTCGGGGCACTGGTGTTGAGATGCGAAATCGTGAAGTCAACGTGCGAGTTCCAGCCGGCATCGACGACGGCACGCGCATTCGTATCAAAGGCCGTGGTGCCCCGGGTCGTAGCGGTGGCCCGCCTGGTGACCTGTTCGTCATTTGTCGAGTCGCCCCGCATGCATTGTTTGCCCGTGACGGCCGCAATCTTTTGGTGCGGGTGCCCGTGTCATTTACGTCTGCGGCCTTGGGTGCCGACGTGTCGGTGCCGACCTTGGAAGGCGACACCGTAATGTTGCGATTACGACCAGGCACCCAACCAGGAAGTCGTCATCGGGTAAAGGGTCGCGGTATCACCACCGACAAAGCATCGGGCGATTTGATTGTGACGGTTGAAGTAATCGTGCCGACCGAACTCACCGAGCAACAGCGCGAGGCGCTTCTGGCATTTGCCAAGCAGGAAACCGTATGAGCCAACAACCCAACAGTGACGACTACCGCCTGGCGGTGTACGTGATTTCGGTGGCAGCCGAGCTTTCGGGGATGCACCCGCAAACGCTGCGAAATTATGAACGGGTTGGTTTATTGCGGCCAGCGCGCACGCAGGGCGGCAATCGTCGCTACAGCGAGGCAGATATCGCACTCTTGCATCGCATCGCACAACTGGTGGAGAGCGGTATGAACCTCGAAGGTATTCGCCATGTGTTGACATTGGAAACCGAAGTGGGGCAATTGCGCAGCGAAGTTCAGGCGTTGCGCGAACATCTTGCTCAGCAACGCGCGTCGCGCGGCGAGTTGGTGCCAACGCGGCAGGTGCTTTCGGTGTTTACCCGTCGCTCAGGGTTTTTTGGCGAACAATGAACAGGAGCAACAACTCATGACGCTTGACCCGCGCACGTTTACTGTCAAGACCAGTGAAGCAGTGGCCGCTGCCATGCAGGCGGCGGCGAGCGCCGGCCACAACGAACTCACACCGCACCACGTGTTGTCGGAGTTGGTGAAACAAAACGACACGATGGTGGCGCCATTGTTGGCCAAAGTTGGTGTTCCCGTTGCTCGTATCGGTGACAAGTGCACGAAAGCGCTGGGCAAGTTGCCCGTCATGAAGGGCAATCCTGAACCACGCCTTACCCGCGAACTAGCTGCTGCGTTTGCTGCTGCTGCTGAAATACAAGCAGATTTTCGCGACGAGTATTTATCAGTCGAAGTGCTGGCCGTATCGATGCACGAGATTATTGATGTGCCACGCGATGAATTAGTTGCAGCCCTACGTGAGGTGCGGGGATCGCACCGGGTTACATCACAGAATCCAGAGGATCAGTTTCAAGCCCTCGAGAAATACAGTGTGGATCTCACCGCGCTAGCGCGGGCCGGCAAGGTTGATCCGGTTATTGGTCGTGACGAAGAGATTCGCCGAGTGGTGCAGGTGTTGTCGCGTCGCACGAAGAACAACCCAATTTTGATCGGCGAGCCGGGTGTTGGCAAGACCGCTATCGCTGAAGGTTTGGCACAGCGCATCGCCTCGGGTGATGTGCCCGAGGGTTTGAAGTCAAAGCGGTTGGTATCGCTTGACATTGCGGCCATGTTGGCGGGCGCAAAATATCGTGGCGAGTTTGAAGAACGCTTGAAGGCGGTACTGAAAGAAATCATCGACGCCGGTGGCGAGGTCATTACGTTCGTTGACGAAATCCATACTCTGGTGGGCGCCGGCGGCTCGGACGGGGCCATCGATGCCGGCAACATGATTAAGCCGATGTTGGCGCGCGGTGAGTTGCGAATGATTGGCGCAACGACACTTGACGAGTACCGAAACCACATTGAAAAAGATGCCGCGCTGGAGCGCCGCTTTCAGCAGGTGTACGTGGGTGAACCATCGGTGCAAGACACCATCGCAATTCTGCGTGGGTTGAAGGAACGCTACGAAGTGCACCACGGCGTGCGGATTCAAGATAACGCGTTGGTGAGTGCAGCAATACTTTCCAACCGGTATCTCACCAATCGGTTCTTGCCCGACAAGGCAATCGATCTCATGGATGAAGCAGCCAGCAAGTTGCGGATTGAAATTGATTCGATGCCCACCGAAATTGACGTGGTGGAACGCCGCATCATGCAGTTGCAGATTGAAAAAGTGGCGCTCTCGAAAGAAACTGACGCTGCCAGCAAGGATCGCCTCGGCGCGCTCGATGTCGAATTGTCCGAACTCACCGAGCAGTCGGTGGGCATGAAGCAACGCTGGGAGGCCGAGAAGCAAGGCATCAGCGCAGTGCGCACCTTGAAAGAAGAGTTGGAAGTGTTTCGTCAGCAAGCTGACCGAGAATCCGACCTGGAGAAAAAAGCCGAGTTGATGTACGGGCGAATTCCAGAACTTGAACGGCGCATCAGCGATGCAACAGCCAACGCGTCGACCCCATCTGACCATGAGCGCATGCTGAAAGAAGAAGTAGATGCCCAAGATATTGCCGAAGTGGTGGCTAAGTGGACGGGTATTCCCGTAACACGGTTACTAGAAGGCGAACTACACAAGCTGGTGCACCTCGAAGAACTGCTGCATCAGCGTGTGATTGGCCAGGATGCCGCTGTCACGGTGGTGGCCAATGCAATTCGTCGCAGTCGAGCCGGGCTGTCTGACCCCAATCGACCGATTGGTTCGTTCATGTTTCTTGGGCCAACAGGTGTGGGCAAGACCGAGTTGGCGCGAGCGCTGGCTTCATATTTGTTTGACGACGAAAAAGCCATGGTGCGAATCGACATGGGTGAGTATTCAGAGAAACACTCAGTGAGTCGTTTGGTTGGTGCACCTCCTGGATATGTCGGCTACAACGAGGGTGGTCAGTTGACCGAGGCAGTGCGTCGGCGACCGTACAGCGTGGTGTTGTTAGACGAAATCGAAAAAGCTCACCCCGAGGTGTTCAACATCTTGTTGCAGGTGCTTGATGATGGCCGACTCACCGATGGCCAGGGGCGCACGGTGGATTTCACTAACACAATCTTGATCATGACAAGCAACCTGCCAGTGGAACCGATCGAGTATTTCAAACCTGAATTCGTAAACCGCATCGATGAAATTGTGCGCTTCGCTGCATTGACGCGTGACAATCTTGGCGCCATCGTCGAGATTCAGCTACAACATCTGATTGATCGACTTGCCGAACGACGCATCACGTTGGCGGTCACGCCAGCTGCACGGGTTGCACTCGGCGAACGAGGCTACGACGCCGAGTTTGGTGCACGCCCATTGAAGCGGCTCATTCAGCGCACGATTGCCGACCCGGCGGCACTGCTGTTACTGGAAGGCAAAGTGTCAGAAACCACTGGCAATGGCATGATCATCGTGGATCTAGCGAATGGGGAGTTCTCCATCAATCCGTCTGACGCAGGCTAATTAGCCGCACGGCTGTGGTGTTATTCGAATCGTTGTCGTAGGGCATTACCGTGCGCGGCGAAACCCTCATGATCAGCTAAGGCAGTGATTGTTGCGCTCATCCGCCGCAAGGCCGCATTCGATGCAGCAGCAATCGCGGTGGTTTTCAAAAACGCTGCCACGGTAATGCCCGACGAGACCGCAGCGAAACCGCTTGTCGGTAATGCCGCTGGGCAGCCAAGCACAAAGTTGGCGGCTGAAAACGGTGTGTCTTGGCCGACGAGAATCTCGCCGGCGTTGCTGATCTGCGCCACGAGATCATCGGCATGTGGCCGTTGAATCGCAAGCTGCAAGTGTTCGGGGGCGAACGCGTTGACCACGTCGCACGCTTCGCTCAACGTTGAGGTGAGCAATGCGCCACCATTGACACCAAGAGCGGCACGCGCTGCAGTGGCACGCACGGCAGGTAGTTGTGCAATGAGGTGATGAAGCTCGCGATCAATTGCATCAATCACATCACGGTTGGCTGCCACTAACAGCACGGTGGAGTCTTCGCCGTGTTCGGCTTCGATCAACAAATCAAGTGCAGCACGTCGAGCATCGGTGGATTCGTCGGCGACCATCATGCTTTCAGTCGGGCCAAGCACCATCATCGTGGCAACCCCATGACGCTGAAGTTCGACCTGGGCCGCAGTAACGGCGGGGCTGCCCGGGCCGACGATTTTTCGTACAGGGGCGATGGTGGTGGTACCAAAGCCGAGTGCGGCGAGCCCAGCTGGGCCGTTGGCGCGGTACACCTCGTTGATGCCAAGCAAACGACACACCACGAGCACGGCCGGGTCAACGCGTCCAGTGCCATCGGGCAATGGCGGCACCATCACCGCAATGCGTGGCACCCCAGCGACGACGGCTGGCACGCCCAACTGATACGCAACGGATGGATAACTTGCTTTACCACCCGGCACGAAGAGACCAACAGAGGTGACTGGTGTGATTTTCTCCCCGACTTGTGTGCCAGGTGAAATTTCCATCGACCAATCCGCCATTCGTGCTCGTACCGCTTCGTTGAAGCGACGAACATGATCAATTGCGTCAACCAACGCAGCGTGCACGTCTTTACTTACTTCTGCTGACATCAGTTCGTCGGCACCGACTCGAAGTTGGTCGGGCCGCAGTGACACACCATCAAAGCGCAGCGTTGCTTCACAAACAGCCGCATCGCCACGTTGGCGAACATCAGCAAGTAGGGCCATGATGTCGGTACGCAGTGACGGTGTGAGCACATCATCAAGTGAGCGATCGGTCAATGCACGGCGCTCAATTGGGCTCATGGTTGCCCATTCGCGGCGGCGCAGTACAGCGTTCACGTCACGAAACTATCGGTGCTGGTGCGGAATCCCGTCCTGATTGAGCGGGACTCCGAGTAGGCTTTTCTAACGTTCCCACAAGCGCAGGAGCGTCAATGCCCGTCACCGTAGTAGTTGGCACTCAATGGGGTGATGAAGGCAAGGCAAAAGTCATTGACTTGCTAGCTGGCTCGCATAGTCATGTCGTGCGTTATCAAGGTGGTCACAATGCCGGACACACGGTGGTGGTTGGTGATCAGCGTTATGCGTTGCAGTTGGTGCCAAGCGGCGTGTTGTACGAAACCGTCGTGCCGGTAATCGGCAACGGGGTGGTGGTGGACCTGCCGACGTTGTTCGCCGAGATCGACACCCTTGAATCGCGCGGGGTCTCGTGCAAACGTTTGCGAGTATCGACGCTGGCGCATCTGATTTTTCCGTGGCATCAACGCCAAGATGCAATGAGCGAAGCCTTGCGCGGTGACGCCAAACTCGGCACGACCCTGAAGGGCATTGGGCCGGCGTATGCCGACAAAGTAAAACGAATCGGCGTGCGAGCCGGCGAAGTGCGCGATCGCGAGCGGTTCCGCATGGCAGTAAAAGAACGCGCGACGCAAGAAAACACGTTGTTTGCCTCGCTTGGTGAGCCGTTGATGGATGTCGATGCGGTGGTTGCGCAGTATGACGAATACGCACAGCGACTGCTGTCCTATCTTGACGACACAGTCAATATGTTGCACGGTGCACTTGAGCGTGGGGCGAACATTTTGCTGGAAGGCGCACAAGCGACATTTCTTGATATTGATCACGGCACGTATCCGTTCGTGACGTCATCTAACCCCACGGCGGGCGGTGCGTGTGCAGGCAGTGGAATTGGCCCGCGGGATATCTCCCGAGTGGTCGGCATCGCCAAGGCGTACACCACACGAGTCGGCGCCGGGCCGTTTCCCACTGAGCTGCATGGCGAACTTGGTGATCGAATCGTGGACATCGGCCACGAGTTCGGCACGGTAACAGGGCGTCGTCGTCGACCTGGCTGGCTGGACTTGGTGATGTTGCGTCATGCAGTGCGCGTTAACTCACTCACCGATATTGCCCTCACGAAATTGGATGTGCTCGACGACTTTGACACCATTCGAGTGTGTGTTGGGTATCAGTTGAACGGTGAAGAGTTACAGGGCTTCCCAGATGATGCCGAAACCTTGGCGGGCGTGGAATGTGTGTATGTCGACATTGCGGGTTGGAAGCAGTCGTTGCGAGCCTGTCGTCGCGAGGCCGACTTACCACGCGAGGTGTTGGTGTTGTTGTCACTCGTTGAACAGCACACCAAGGTGCCCGTGAGCGTGGTGGGTGTTGGCCCAGAGCGCGATGACGTGGTGTTGCGCGGGGCAAGTTCATGATTGAGCGGTATTCCTTACCCGACATGGATGCGTTGTTTAGTGATGTTGCCCGCTTTGGGCGCTATCTCGAAATTGAGTTGCATGCCCTAGACGCTCAAGCATCGCTCGGGGTGGTGCCAAGTGCAGCTGCCGTTGCCTGTCGGGCACGAGCGCCACAGATTGACGCTGACTTTGTTCATGCCGTGAGTGAGCGTGAGGCAATCACCAACCACGATGTGGCTGCCTTTGTTGATGTGGTGCAAGAACGCATCGGTGGTGTCGATGCCGCTTGGGTGCACCATGGGCTGACCAGCAGTGACGTGGTTGATACGGCGTGGTGTGCAATGTTGCGCGATGCAGCCGAACTCATTGACGCTTCACTTGGTGAACTCATTGCAGTGTTGGTGCAAGAAGCGCGAGCCCACCGCGACACGCCGATGATCGGTCGCACGCACGGAATTCATGCTGAACCCACCACGTTTGGTGCCAAGGTTGCGCTGTGGGCGTTGCAGGTTGATCGCGATCGTCGGCGGATGAAATCGGCACGCTTCACCGTTTCGGTGTGCAAATTGTCTGGTGCGGTAGGCACATATAGCAATATCGACCCACGTGTTGAGGAACACGTTGCCCAGGCGATGGGTCTACGTGCGGTGCCTGCAACGCAAGTAGTGAGCCGCGACCGTCACGCCGAGTTTTTGTCTGCCTGTGCGAGCATCGCCGGCACCGTTGAGATGATCGCAGTCGAACTACGCCACTTACAACGCACTGAAGTTGCAGAAGTGCGCGAAGGGTTTGCGGTTGGCCAAAAAGGCAGCTCGGCAATGCCGCACAAACGCAATCCGATTTCTGCTGAAACATTGTCGGGTTTGAGCCGTGTAGTACGCGGCAATCTGCAAGCCGGGTTGCAGAACGTGGCGCTGTGGCATGAACGCGACATTTCGCACTCGTCGGTGGAGCGGATCATTCTTCCTGACACCGCAACATTGGCGTGTTACGTGGTGCGTCGCCTGACCCGGCTCGTTGCCAACTGGGAAGTAGACGTCGCACAGATGCGCACCAACCTTGACTTAACGAATGGGGCAATTTTTTCTCAGTCGGTGTTGCTTGCTTTGGTCGAAGCGGGCAAGTCGCGCGACGTGGCGTACCGTCTGGTGCAAGAGGCAGCACGACGTTCACACGACACCAATGCTTCACTGCGAGAGGTGTTGGGTGCGATGCCCGAGGTGTCAGAGGTGCTTGACACCAAGGCGTTGGCGAGTGCTTTCGACGTGCAGCGAGTGTTGCGTCATGCAGGGCGTGCAGTCGACGCGCTGAGTGACATCGGCGG
>Ga0209357_1000620_pt1 | contig 14250 bp, 20 predicted proteins | sample LauGreFBDMM110SD_2_FD_187573 | JGI IMG/M metagenome (GOLD analysis project Ga0209357, IMG submission 187573) | Freshwater lake microbial communities from Lake Michigan, USA - Fa13.BD.MM110.SD (SPAdes) (version 3) | ecosystem: Environmental > Aquatic > Freshwater > Lake | place: Lake Michigan... | reverse complement strand
GACTCAAGCTGAGCCAGAATTGCTTCTAGCTTCTGCAGCTCGGGATGCTGAGCCAGGGTGAATTCGACTTGCTTCTGAGGGAGCTTCAGTCTTTGCCCCATGCCGATCACATCTTTGATAAGTCGATCGCGGTAGGCCGCTAGCTGATCAATCGACTCCTCCAACTCCTGCCGGCTGGGATCGGATGCGTTGATTGCAGACGTGTCGGCGCGAGCGGTGGTGCCGTCGGTCATGGGTTGGATTGGGCGGATGTCAGCATACGGAGTCGACCGCTGCGATCCACTAGAGCAGCCTCAAGCGGGCTGCAGGCATGGTGAAAATGGAAGAAAAGATAAATCTCCTGGTGCTTTGCTCCGCGATTAGGCGGGAGTGCGTGCCTTCCCCTTGCCAAAACCCTTTGCCAGCGCTGCACTTTTCAAGTCCGAGCGCGATGGGTGACGAAAGTTTGCATGATTGCTTAGATCGGGGTCCTGAGGCGGGAGATGACCGTAGTTTCCCCTTACGCCTTCCCCGAGAGGCAGCTAAGCCATGCAGACCTAAACAGATCTAACGATCTTCACTGGCTGTCAATTGGCTGAGCACAAGAACCCCTGGCCCCCTTCCCATGCTCGACGCCTTTTCACGCGCTGTCGTCAGCGCAGATTCGAAGACTGCCCCGATTGGAGGCGGTGAGCTCGCTGCTCTCCGTAACTATGTTGCTGAAGGCAATAAGCGTCTTGACGCTGTCAACGCCATCACCAGCAACGCCTCCTGCATCGTTTCAGATGCGGTCACCGGCATGATCTGCGAAAACACTGGCCTTATCCAGGCTGGTGGCAACTGCTATCCCAACCGCCGCATGGCTGCCTGCCTGCGCGACGGTGAAATTGTGCTCCGCTATGTCAGCTATGCGCTACTGGCCGGCGACGCTTCGGTACTTGACGACCGTTGCCTCAATGGTCTGAAGGAAACCTACATCGCTCTGGGCGTTCCCCTTCAGTCTGCCGGCCGCGCTGTAGCCATCATGAAGGCCTCCACCGTTGCTCACATTGGTCAAACCAATACCAACCCTGGTTCGGCTAACTCCAACCCCGCTGAAAAGCGTTATCAGAAGATGGCAACAACTCAGGGTGATTGTTCATCCCTGATCGCAGAAGCTGCTTCTTATTTCGATCGTGTGGTTGGCGCTCTCAGCTGATTCACGAAAGAGATAACTCTTTCCCAAATAAAACAATCATCCGAGTATTTACACAATGAAATCTGTTGTGACCACAGTTGTGACCGCCGCTGACGCAGCTGGTCGCTTCCCCTCGCAGAACGATCTGGAAGCTGTACAAGGCAATATCCAGCGTGCTGCTGCACGTTTGGAAGCTGCTGAGAAGCTGGCTGCCGGCCTTGATGCTGTCACCAAGGAAGCTGGTGATGCCTGCTTCAGCAGGTATCCCTACCTCAAGCAGGCTGGTGAGGCTGCTGATACTCAGGTCAAGGTTGACAAGTGCTACCGCGACATCGCTCACTACCTGCGCCTAATCAACTACTGCTTGGTTGTTGGCGGAACCGGTCCTCTCGATGAGTGGGGTATCGCCGGAGCCCGTGAGGTCTATCGCAGCCTGCGACTGCCTAACACTGCATACGTAGAAGCTCTCACCTTTACCCGTGACCGCGCCTGTTCCCCTAGGGATATGAGCCCTCAGGCTGCTAATGAGTTCAAGTCTTACCTTGACTACGCTATCAACGCCCTCTCCTGATCAGTTTCTGATTAATTGTTGAGGACAAACCAGGGAGGCCTTAGGGCCTCCTTTTTTTTAAGTAAATGAGCCTTCTCATCCCCCTCCCCTCGATAGAAATGGAAGCGTTGGATATCTTGTTTGAGGACCTTGCCCACCCTAATCCTTATATTCAAAGCCAGGCTTTTATGGCTATGGTTAGGGATTGGCCCCAGCAGGCGCTTCCTCGCCTGCTGGGCTTGTTGGCCCAGCCGGACATAACTTTACGTAGGGCGTCTGTTCGGGGCATTGGCGCCTTTGGCTCGGCTGCCTTGCTGCCCTTAGCTGATCTACTCCTGGCCAGCACGGACAGCACTATCCGCGCGAGCTGCGTGAAGGCCTATGCCCAGGTGGCTTCAAACCAGCCTGGGATACATTTCCCCGATTCTGCGATGCAGGCCCTCGAGGATGCACTTGGTGACGACTCACCGGTTGTGGCTGTAGCTACGGTGATGGCCCTTGGGCAGGTGGGTGGGCAGGCGGTGCCGCTGTTGCTGAGAGTGGTGGGCGGAGATAATCCAGCCCAGGCGGTAGCAGCTGTCAATGCGCTTGCCCAGATTGATGATCCTGCAATTGAACGGACTCTTAGAGATCTGCAGAACCAACCACAGCTAGACAGTTATGTGCGCGAGACGCTTGAATCAGCCCTCGCTCGAATTAGGGACCTGCATGCCCGCCAACCTCAGCCGGGCTGACGCGAGACAATTGCCAACTTCACTTGCTCAGCTGACTGATTGCTAGTTCCAGCACTAATCTGACACCAGGTTGTTCTTCCTGCTCCACACTTGCTTTTAAGGCAGGCAATGCATCCTTGGCCCCTAGCTTCATCAGCGATAGAGCAGCGTTTTTGCGGACCTGTTCTTCCGGGTCGGTGAGCAGCGGGAGCAGGCGCGGGCATGCCCATTCGGGCTCTTGCAGCTTGCCCATCAGTGTTGCAGCTTCTGCCCTCACCTCGGAGTCCAGGTCATCCAGCGCGGTTAGAAGCAGCTGTCTCGCCTGGTCATCCCCCAAAGCCTGGATCTGTTCGCCGAGAGCTGCTATTGCTGCCGCTCTTAGCCTGGCATCAGGTGAGCTGGCTGCTTGGCGAAGTGCCTCGGGAGCCCTGGCGCCGATAAAAGCGATCCCCCAGCTGGCCAGCCCTTGCTGCATGGCTGAGGCTTCTGGATGAACCAGCACTGAGAGGAGTGGCTCGAGAGCCTGGTCGCCGACTGCGGCCATCGCTCCGACAGCTGATCCCTGCACCACGGGATCCGAATCTGAGAGCAGGGTTTCGAGTAAAACGGGCAAGGCAGAGGGATCTGCAATCAGGGTCAGAGTTTTCGCTGCAGCGCGGCGAACGGTGACGTTGTCGTGAGACCGCAATGCACGGCAGAGTGTTGGCACTGCTGCTGAACCCACTGCTCCAAGGCTTTCGGCAAAGGTGAGCCGCATTAAGCCTCTGGTATCGCCGAGACCAGCAACCATGCGCTCAATTGCTGGGCTATCGGAGGCGGGAACTAGCCCCTGGCGAAGTTGGGAACGAAGCTCTGCAGCCAGAATGTTGGCTTCCTCCACGCTCAGTTGCTGGTTCCCAGATGCGGGGGCAGTGGACAACTCGGTAGACAAGGGTCCCTCCTATTGAACTAATTATCAGGGATAGCCGCCGCGATCCTATGGTGGGCTTAACAAGATCAGGACATGACACGCTTTTTGCTCTCCCACAACCTTCAGGTGGTTTCCGACAACCTGAAGGGCTTGAATTCCGCGGAACTGGCGGCTGGTCTCGTTGCACACCTGTCCACCGATGTCCGGGTTCAGGCAGTCAGCCACCCTCACTGGTTGGTTCAGGTGGAAGCCGACCTGCTGCCCGTCGATTTGGCCAATGCCGTACTCCTGGCCTGGCGACAGCTTCGCTGCTCTGCAGGTGCTACTGATCATGATTGCCAGCTGTTGGCCTTAGGTGGACGCAAGGACGATCAAGGCGCCTCTGGAGCGTTGCTGCAGCAGAGTGACTGGGGGGTCGATGTGGTGGAGACTCTGAACACCGCCGCTTTCCTTCAGTCGATCAACTGGGATCTGCTCAAACAGGGGCGTGCTCCTGATGGTGTGTTCGAGCTTCAAGGCTGAGCTGGGCTATTTGCGGCGGCGGCGAGGTGATGGCTGTCCAGGCTTGGGCGATTCGACTGGGTCCTTAGAGGCTGTGGTCGCCACTGCGGAAACTGAGCTGGCCGCCTCCATCAGACATACCGACGTAACCGGGATTCCGTTCTGGTGTAGTTGCTGCATAGTGTGGCTCAGCACATGGCGCGGAACTCGCAGCTTCTGAGCAACCCTCTGGGGAGTTTCAGAATTGATGCTTGTAACAAGCAAAAGCGCACCACATTGATGGGGTCCCATTGTGCCTCTAATTTAGATGGGTTCATATTGAACGCTTCCTGGCTGGGTTGCATCAAGACACATAACTCTTAAACTTTCAGCGCTCTTGCCCTGCCGGCTATCAGAGTTGGAAGCAGCTCTGCTTTGAGCTCCACAGCCCGTCCACTTTGACTTCTGAGGACAGTATTTTGGCAAGCTCCAGCAACAGTTACGACAATATTCATCCCGGGCTCAGCCACCATGATGCGCTAGCGATTCTTGAACAATCTCTTGACTCGCTTGATTCTGCCAGCGACTACTACATGGCGGCCGCCCATCTCGTGAATTTCCCCGGCGATAAAACGGAGGAGGCATTATTGAGGCTCATTGATAATTCTTCGGGTGAACAGGCGGTTAACCTTGCGCGCCGCAAAGCGGTCGAAGTTTTGGGCCGGCTTGGGGTTCAACGGGCCATCCCCAGCATTGGGCGTTGCCTAAGGAGCAATGATCACTATCTCGTTGAAAATGCCGCCTGGGCCCTTCTTCAGCTCAATTGCCAGGATGTTGAACTCCATCAGGCAATGCTCCCGCTGCTCAATGATCCAGGCCAGAGCCGCCGGGTTCTTATCCAGGCTCTTGTGGGGTTAGAAGTGCATTCGGCCTTGCCCGTACTTCAATCGCTGCAGGATGAGGCGAATCCAGGGGTTCGCGGCGCTGCTTTGGCCGGGGTTGCACAGCTCAGTGGAGATGGCAGTCGCCTTCAAGAATTGGAAGACCACCTGACCCTGCCTAACCAAATGGACCGGCAGTCGGCGATTCAGGATTTAATTGACTGTCGGGCTACATATCTATTACCTTCGATCCTCAAGGCGCCCGTGTCCCCTGTGTTCAGGTTGCGCGCTCTGCGGACACTCTGGCCGGGCCAAGACAAAGAACACGCAGGCATTGACCTGCTTACTTGTTTAGATTCGCTGATGTGGGATCAGCCAGAAGGTTTGGTCTTGGCGCACTGCTACGACACTGAACCAACCATATTATTTTTATTTGATGAGTTCTTTGGTACTGACTTTAGCCGTTGCTACCTAGCATTGTCCACATTGAAGCATAGGCCAGTAGAAGAGATTTGGCCTGTTTTCTTGAAGCGATGGCAGGAGGATGCTTATAATGATTATGGTGCTCATTATTTCTTCATTCAGCTTCTTGGCAGTGTGGATATCTGGCCTTCCGCTGCCACCGCCACCATTGAGTCGCTTCTGCTGGAAGCCATGAACAGCAAGCGACCGCAATTCAGCAAGTCAAAAGTGGCTGCTTGTCTGACATTGAATAAACATTTTCCTGATATATGGTGCAAAAGTGTGCAGCAGTTTTTGTCTTCCGACCTCACAGCAAGCTGGGAGCTGCGTTATGCTGCATTGATGGGCCTTGGTTCAATTGATATTGGGAATAATCATGAAATATTTTTGCTCTTAAAGAACTATTTATCCGTTCAGGATCCTGATCCTTTTGTAGATCGTAGACGTCAATTGCTAATTTCCGAAAACCGTGTCTGAAAGGAACCACGTTCAGCCCAGTAGCGTTGAATTTCCAGGCCTTTGGGCCTCGGTACAGCTGCTTCAGCTCTCAGGATCTTGAATGTCCGGCGAGGCCCCATGGGCCAGTTTCCAATTGCTCTTACGGATCGCATGTGCCCATCAAGCATGTTTAGGCAGGCTTCAAAACGCTCAAGCTGGCTATGGTCAATGGTTTCAAAAATGAAGTCTTGGCCCTGGCAAATTAGGTGCTGCGAGCGAATCCAGCTACGGAATTGCTGGATAGCTGGACTGTCAGCTTGCATGCTCTTTTGTCTATCCAATATGCGTAGGTTGACCCCCCTGATCATTCGTTATATTTCTCCACTCAGCTGCTACTTCATTTTCATAGCTAGCTATTCGTTTAAATCGAAGCGCTCCATGTTCGGAGCCCCATTGTAAGGCATCTGTGGCTGGATCAAAACCCTGATCTCTACTAATCCAGTTTTCGTGATCAACTAATACCTCACTCACTAGATAGGTAGGCCGCCCATCGCGAGGTACTAGGCATTTTTGACCAGGCTCTACCAATCCGCTGAAGCAACCCGGTGTCGTCTCGTGGAAATGCATCGCACAACCACAGCGCTGTTTAAGGCGTTTAATATTAATGAGCTTGAGAAGTTCAGGCGTGAAGCCTGCTCCAGCTAATCGAATCGGTTCGTCGAATCCATAATTTTCAACAATTTGCACCTTCTCAGTTGAGATCAGTCGATGTACGCCTTGCCTGTAGGGTCGCCAAGGGTCGTGCCCATAACTCTGCTCAGAGTAAAAGCCAGGGCCTTGAAATACTCCCCATGGCAGAGGGCGGAAATAGATGTTAATATGTGCAAAATTTACTGGGTCGTGTTGAGATTGAGCAGAATTGCTGTAATGGCCAGCCAGTATTTTTGCAAATCTCAGGGCATTGTTTGGCACGGCGATTACTGATAGCTGAAGGAATCTAATCGTCGGATTTCAGATGCGAAGGAGGTTTGCAGTATCCCTGAACCTGCTGAAGTTCGTAGCACTGACGAGCGGCAGCGTACATTCTCAGATACGAACCAGATCCTTTCCTCTGCAATGGATTGGCCGTATTGTGTACTTAGTATAAAAGTGTCATCTTCTAAAAATGTGTAGTTAGAGACTGCCTGCTCGGCTTCTGCGTATCCAACGCTTCGCAGCAAGATTCCCTTTCGATTATCAGTTGGTATTGGAACGAGAATGCATGATCCTGCTGTTATTGCGCTGGGGTCATCTGGTTCCCAGTCGCTTTCGGCATTCCATTCCATTCTAAATGGATGAATAGGTTTTGCATCGCGTATTGTGCAATCCTTGAGCAGATTAAGAACCAATGGATCTTGGGGTTCAATTGACTCTATCAAGACTGAACTGCGAACATCCTCAAATTGCTGAAAAGCAAGAGAATGCCCACTTCGCATTGATCGCCAGCGGCCCAGGCTACGAGCTACAAAGGATTCCAGCTGCATTAAATATGCTCAGGCCTTACTACTGTAGGTGGTCCTTCCACTTGGGAGACGGCCTCCCTGCACCATGTGTACCCATGTATCGATCATCATGTTGATCGCAGGCTGGGGCTCATCAGTGCTTTGATTGGCTGGAAGCAATGGTGCTTGCCGATAGTTTGTGTTTTTTGAGATCATTGATAACAAGAGTACTGTTCGTCAATTGCGGCAATTGGGCGGAGACATGAATGCAATATCCGCCCAAAGTCTTCTGCTATTTTAGCTTGTCTCTATTTAGGATTCTGTCACTGAGGCAATGCTGCCCCCACGCTTATGGATTGATTGAATAACTGATGAGAGTGAGCTGTATGGCGCAGTACTGGTCTGCACCACTCGCCGGTTTAGTCCAACAGGATTAGATGATGTCCATCGAATTGTATAACGCTGGCCATTGCGGTCTCCTGGCCCTGGAGTTCTTCGAGCAGCCCTGGGAGTTGAATTGGTGGCAATGCTACAGAGTAACTGTGATTGCTTATCACCATCAAAGCCTGCAAATCCAGAGGCTAATGCAAGAGTTCTGTTGTAAGTAATGTTCGAGTTGCCACTGATGCTTGTTGCTCCTCGATTATAGGGCACTGTATCAAAGCCGAAGATTTCTAGATATTCAGCTCCATATATATAGCTGTTGATTTCAGCTTCATATCCATTTGTGGCCAGGATTTGTACATGCTCGCTCAGTTCAGCCTGATTTCGTGGGGCGCGGCCTAAGAGATGTTTGAAGTTGAGCTCAACAAAACGATAGGGACCATTTGCATCAAAAAAGAGACGCCGATAGCTATCAGAAAGGGCCAGGGCATTGACCAGCCCCTGCACTGTGAGATCGCCGTTGATGAACAGACTCTCGGCCGAGAGTGAGCGTTCATCATCAAAAAGGTGTGCATTGCCAAATACCTGGCGGTAGGCTGCCTTCAGCTGGGCTTGGGCTTCCGACTGGCGTAAATCCGAATCGGGACGGGCAAGAGTTTTGATTTCCATGGCTTTTAAGTTGGCTTGTGAGAGGGAGATAAGAAGTGTATCTTTGGCCTGAAAAGATAAGGCAGTGTTTTCTAGGTGATTTCGGTCACAGAAAGGATCCGGCCTCCGCGTCTATGGATGTATCCCAGTTGGCTGGTAATATCACTGCCGCTTACTACGTAACTGGCGTTCGGGTTGCGTTGGCGGCCGCCTGCAGGCTGGGCATTCACCACAATACGGAACCGCTTGGATGTGGGATCAGCTGATCCAGAGGCCGCAGCAAGCCTGTTAATCCGTACTGTTGTATTTGTCCAGTTTGTAGGCGCAGATCTTGTTGCTACTGAATTCAGCAGGCTTGATGCACATTGAATGGTGTCACTGGCTGCATAGCCTTGAACTAGTGCTATATGGCGATTAAAAGAAACCTGTTCGCGGCCATTCTCAGTCGCCACACGCAGATAGGGAACAGTATTCTCGCCGAAGGTATTCTGATACTCTTCACTATCAACGTAGCTGTTGATTTCTGCGTCATAGCCGTGAATGGCTAGTCTTTGTAGATGCTCACTCATCTCAGCCTGAGTTGCTGGCGCACGGCCCAGAATATGTTTGAAATTCAGCTCAACAAAACGGTAGGGAGCATTTGTTTCGAAGAAGCGCCGGCGATAGTCTGCAGAGAGTCCAACAGCTCTTATAAATTCGCGGGTACTAAGCCTTCCTTCGGCAAACTGGCTTTCTGCGGTTAAGTTGCGTTCGCTTTCCATCACATGGGGATTGCCCAACACTTGGCGGTACACCGACCGGATCAGCGCAGCAATCTGATCTGCTGAATCGCCGTTGCAGCGCTCGAACACCTCCTGCTGGCGCTGACCAAGCCCAAAGCCAACGTAGAGATCACCTCGCATCGGTGTTGAGTCGCCTCCATCGGCACTGTTCCGCTTCACAGGTTCTAGCATTCCAGCCGAACCAGTCGTCGTTCTACCCATCTGACCAAGGGAACTGGATCGGTACACCTGGGCAGGCACCTTTATTGAGAGCCTGTAGCCGCTAACTAGATTCCCTAACAGCTGGCTTTTGTTCCCTACGGCTGTGTCGCTACCTGCGAAGTTCTGCTCAAGTGCTGCGATCCGGTTGAACGCTGCTTGAGGCTGGCCTACTGGAGAGTTCCAGCTTGTTGGGTATGGAACTGTTTCCTCGCCAAATGACTTTAGATACTCATCGGAATCAAGATAGCTATTGATCTCGCCTGTGAAACCACTTGTGGCGATCAGTGTTACATGGCTTGCAACCTCTGCTTGATTCTGGGGGGGGCGTCCCAGCAAATGCTTGAAGTTAAGCTCAACTGCTCGATGCGGAGATACGGAATCAAAGAAGCGTGAGCGATAAAAACTGGATTGGGCCAATCTTCGTACGAATTCTCGTACGTTTATGTCGCCATTGCGTAATCTAGATTCTGCACTGAGTAGGCGCTCGCTTTCCATCGGCTGAACATTGCCGAATACCTGCCGGTATGCAGCTCTTACTGCGATGTGAAAAGCAGCATTGTCGTTTGCAGTGAATGCTGACGGCGTATTTAGAAGCTGCTGGTTGCGAAATTGATCTTCGCTTGTGGCAGCTTCTACGGCATCAGTCCTTTGTCGAGAAAACCTCGCTGGTGCTTCAAGCAGCTGAGTGGCTCCGAAGTCAAGTGAATTGCTTTGATTTGCTGTCATGGGGCTATGGGATTAGCGGACTTGCGTTGTTACTTGGAAGATAAGTTGTTAGACGTTTTTGGGACATCTAATTCCTTTGTTTTTTGCTGATTTGGGAACTCTGTTGCTAAATAGGGCTGGTTTTAGCAATGGATCAGCTTAATGGTGTGATGCTTGCGATCTTGCCGCCTTCGCGGTGAATAAGTTGATACTGCTCAGATAGCTTGTTGAATGGGACGAAGAGTACTCTGTTTGCTTTCCTATAGCGTGATGTGGGTCGCACGTTATTGGCCCTGTATGCTGTTACTTCCACTCGATAGACTTTGCCTGCTTCACCTGCGAGTACACCTATCCGGGTAACGGGATCTGTCAGGTTGGCAGCTGGGCGGAAGCTCCAGCCTTGGGAATCTTGTGATGAGGGAGCTACCACAGGAAGGGGGCGGTTTTGATAGGCAGCACCGCCAAGACGGCTCCTGATTCCAGCCAAGTTGCCTTTTAGGCTGCTGCTGCTGTTGCCACGTAGCAACTGGAATGACCAGGTGAACTCTTGAAGCGTTGCACAGGATTCTGTTTTCCACCCACGCTGATATGGAACTGTCCACTCACCAAAGGTGTTCTGATATTCGTCAGAATCTAAGAAGCTGTCGATGTCTGCTTCGTAGCCACTTGTATCTAGTCTTTCGGCATGCCCCCGCATTTCCTCAAAATCTGCTGGAGCACGTCCGAGTAGGTGGCGAAAAGCTAGTTCGATATAGCGGTAGCGCGCACATGAGTCAAAAAAGCGCGTGCTATAAAGATCGCTTTTTGCGATACGTCTTACCAGTTCTCTAACGCTGATCTCACCTAGCTTGAACTGCGATTCTGCAACAACTTGTCGTTCGCTCTCCATGACGTAGGCATTCCCAAGCACCTGTCTGTAGACAGCCCGGATTACTGACTCCTTCGCTTGGTCGTCGTCCCCTGGAACTAGCTCACGTGGTGCCTCGCACTCTTGGGAGAAGCTCTCCACACCCAGGATGGAGGCTGGACCAAACGGCATGACTTTCGTGGCGATACCTTGCAATTATCCCCGGCATCCCATAGCCCTCGACCGTAGCTTTATAAACCTCAATCTTTTGTTTCAATCGCTTCGCTTTGTCTGCCATTGCGAGCGCGCTATGCGGATCTTGTTGTGGATCCCAGCAGCGATTCCAGTGTCGTCCGAGTCGCTTGCCTAGTGAGTGGGTTCCAGCAATCCAGTTCGATGTGTGAGCGAGTTAGGAGGTTGCCAAGCTGTATCTTGTCCAAACCCGTAGCTTGACTGAAGTCAGCCCCCTTGATACTTTCAGCCCCATCTAGGATTGCCTCTGTTAAATTAGCGGCCCTAAAGTCTGCCTGTTGCAACTGGCTACCGGTAAAGCGTGCGCCTATGCAACGACTGCCTTGCATTTTTGCAAACCTTAGGTCTGCTCCTACAAAACGTGCTCCGTCTAATACTGCACCACTTAGGTCACATCCGCTTAGGTACGCACCCATGAAGTTGGTGTTCTCTAGGTCCATACCCCTGAGATCTGCACCATTCAAAAAAGCCCCATTAAGAGCTGCACCAGGTCCTACTGCGCCTGACTTTTCAAGATTAAAACCAGCGGGCACACGAGTATTTTTGTCATAACGGGCAAGTGTTAAATTGCATCCCTCTAGCAGGCAGGTAGTTAGATCTGCACCTCTTATGTCTATACGACAAAGGTTTGCCTGACGCAGGTCAAGTGATTCCAGGACTCGGTTGTTCCAGCATGCACCGCGCGCGTCTATGGGTTGATGCTGAGCCGCAGTTGGTTTGCATTTTTCGGGAGCACTCCATTGGCTTGGATCTTCAGGCAACAAAAATGCTTGATGCTTTTGATTCATTTTCGGGCAGGATTTGATTCGCTTGTGATCAGACACATCTGTGTTTTGTGATTATGTTCGCTTCGCTAATCGCTCGCTGGGTTTGCATGACTTCCTGCTATCAGGGTTCGGTTGGTAGCAGAGCATTGCACAGGTTGTCAAAAGCCTTGTTGAGGCAGGATGCCTCATGAGCATGCCCTGAAGTTTCTAGGAGCTGTGTGGTTAGTGTACGCATCCGGGCTAGCACATACATCATCGCAGGGATAGGTACTTCCATCTCCATGTATAACTGACGTAATGCGCTCATGCCGGCCACATCTGTTATTTCTGTGCAATCGCATGCCACCCCGTAAATGATCACCCGCAGAAACTGTTGGCAATCGTGCCAGCAGGCTTCTGCCCTTGGCTCCGGATATAGCTCTCCGCCAGGCAGTGTGAGCTGTGGTTGTTGGGCTAGTAATTGTCGCCTTGCTCTGTCAATTACCTGGTTTGACTCCGATATCAGCAGCCCAATTGCATCTTCTGAGGTTCTGCAACAGTTACATATTTCTTTTGATTCCTCTGCGCTTAGGAACCGTTTTGAAGTATCGGCTTTAGCTATCAACATCCTTGCAGCTTCGGGGAGGCTATTGTGATTGCTTATGCCGCATACTTTTGCAGCCTTGGCAAGTTGGCTGATCACCATTTTCTGATGAGCTTCTTTAGTCAGGTTCACGATTCCACAGGAGTAGCGGTTAGCCAGCCATGTCGTTCCAAATGGAATGCCCAGACTGCTGTTCCTCCAAGGTCTGGACAGTGTTCAGCTGCCAGATCCACTAGCTCTTCTGACACACCGAGGTTTTTAAGTAGATCCCTTGCTCCGGACGTTCCTTCAACCACGGCTGAACGGATTGCTGCTCCGACAACCCAGGTCAGATTGGTGTCCGATAATTCACCGCTGTTACTTTCGCAGGCAAGTAGAAGATTTTGATTGCCAGGATGTTTGTTGTGATGGGCTTGCCAAAGCCCAATGTCTTCAATTCTTAGGTCTATGCGCAAGCGTGCCTCGCCCGTACCGTACTGAATTTCTTGTTCCTCTCCGGCTTGGTTTATTAAGTCTTTTATGCTAAAAATTTCATTGGGCGGCATGGTGGTTTTGTTTTGGCAGGAGGACGGTTTCCCCGGGCTTTCTAGTCTTTTTCGAATCTTCGCGCGCGCTTAATGCAACACGCCTATTGCCTTGATGCTCATTTTCTGTGCAACTCTTTATATCTTTTATTTGTTCAATAAAAATAGCCTCCCTTGGGCGGGGAGGCTATAGATCACTTTTTAACAGGAAGCCTGATCAGACAAGTGCGTTGATTGCGTAATCGAGGTAATTGTTTGCTTCTGTTGCTGCTTCGCCGGCAAGGCCATGGTTGGCTTTGATGTAGTTAAGAGCTTCCACATACCAGGAGGGGGAGAGCTCAAAAGCGCGATTGATTTCATCAATCCCGGCAATCAGGTACTCATCCATGGGGCCGGTGCCACCAGCCACGAGGCAGTAGGTGACCATGCGGAGGTAGTAGCCGATGTCACGGGAGCACTTAGCCTTGCCACGGGCATCAGCGGCATAGTTCGCACCCTGCATCTGGGTGGTGTAGGGGAACTTGTTGTAAACGGCCTGGGCAGCGCCGTTCACCAAGTTGTCTGCGTTGGCTGTTAGGCCCTTAGCAGCTGCGAGAGCATTTTTGGCGCGGTCAAAGCGACCAAAAGCTGAGTTGAGCTCAGTGTTTGAGAGGAACCGTCCCTGGGAATCAGCGGCTGCGACGGCTTCGGTAAGGGGAGTCTTCATTGGAAGGGGGGGAATAAGTTGGTTTGACTTTTTAGTGAGCTGATCAGCCGACGGCTGCTGCAGCGCGGTCGAAGTAGGTGCCGATTTCGCTGATTAAAGCTGAGCAATCTCCCTGGGTGATGCCGTTGCGGTCGTTGGCAATTGCAATGGCGGCGTCTTTCATCTTGCGAACGCCTTCAGCAACCGAAGAGCCAGGAACGCCGAGGGCCAGGTAGGTCTCCCGCAGGCCGTTGAGGCAGCGGTCTTCCAGCACGGATGCATCGCCGTTGAAAATGGCGTATGTGATGTAACGGAGGATGATGTCCATATCGCGTAGGCACGCAGCCATGCGGCGGCTGGTGTAGGCGTTCCCCCCAGGAGCCGTTAGCGCCGGCTGAGCTTCAAAAAGATCGCGTGCCGCATTGGTGACGATCTTGGATGCGTTGGAGGTGATGCGGTTCACAGCATCCATACGCTTGTTGCTCTCGGAAACCATCGCCGCAAGCGCGTCGATTTGACCGGCGTTGATGAATTCGCCACGGGCATCAGCCTGGGCTACAACCTTGGTGAAGGCGTCGAACATTGGGAGGCTCCTAGTCGCGACGAATAGTCGGAAGGGTGGATAGGGGTTCCAGGCTGGTCAGGGCCCAGGGCTGCGCAGTGCCCCTTGTGGGCAGGGAGCAGCAACCTGGCTGTTGTCAACTTGGTTCGCCCATTCTCATCAAGATGCCTGCTTGCCTACTGCTCCCTTAACAAACGGTCACTGCCCCAAGGCCTGGAGGGCTTTGCTCGGTGCGGGGG
>Ga0209357_1000619_pt1 | contig 14258 bp, 6 predicted proteins | sample LauGreFBDMM110SD_2_FD_187573 | JGI IMG/M metagenome (GOLD analysis project Ga0209357, IMG submission 187573) | Freshwater lake microbial communities from Lake Michigan, USA - Fa13.BD.MM110.SD (SPAdes) (version 3) | ecosystem: Environmental > Aquatic > Freshwater > Lake | place: Lake Michigan, USA... | reverse complement strand
ATTTGTGGTATAGCCCCTGTTGCGTGTTGCACTGACAGCTTTGTGCTTCTATTCGTGTAAATGAAAATGCACCCCAGCCACAAGATGTACACGGCTCATTTTTGTAGCCTTGTGCAAATGCGCTCTCAGGACAAAGTGTGCACGGGGAGCTGGCTAGGTCATCGACAATTCCATGGCCCGGGATGCATACACAGTCTGATTGATTGTTAGCTCCAACATACACAGTCGTCTTGTTTGTTGGACACTGTGAGCATTCTGCGTTACTGCTAGTCATGGAAAAGTAGCCGCGGGGACACAGCTTGCAATTTTGCTCAAAATTTTGCTCAGAATACCTGCCTGAGCCAGCAGGGCATAGACACTGTTGTAGCGAATAAGAGGCTGATGGTGAAACTTCGCCAGTGGGACAAGAAGCAGGGGCTATAGAACCTTCTGGACAATAGTGGTTTTCAGGACAGGGCACACATTCGGCGTCAGACTCGTTTGCTAGACGACTGGAGCGGTAAGATCCAGGAGCGCAGGGCGTGCAAAGGCCAGCGAGCGTCATAGGCTGGAAGCCGGCAGCACATACACAGTGCATCACAGTGTTGCTGCCGACATGACCCAAGGTGCTTGAGTTTTGCGGACATTCTACACATGCCAGCTGCGCAATAGAGTTTTGATATGTGTCTGCGGGACATAGCTGACAGTAACGTGTCTTGTTGTCAAAGCGAAATTTGCCCGCGGAGCAGGCTGTGCAAAGACTGTTTAGCATACGCTCGTAGCCAGCACGGCAGACGCAATCGCTTTCGTCGTCTGCCCAATTCAGTGCGGGATCGCGAGAATTGAGCACGAGACCGACATGCCTATCTCCTCCATCTTGAGCAACGTCGCAAAGTTGGCATGGAACATTTCTGAAAACGAAAAAGTGCCCAGCTGGGCAGTAGCTACACAAATTCGAAGAGGAAAAGAAGGGCTGTATTTGGTATTGGGAGCAGTTGCGGCAAGCATCTTGTGTATATTCATGCCCGCGAAAGCACATGCAGTCGGCCACGCTTGCCATACGCAACAGTGACGGCCCAATCTGATCCTCGTCTTGCCCGCTAAAAGCTGGACAGGGTAGACAGTGACTGCTATCTGTAGCCCCGGCAACATTATCCCCGTAGTGATGCAGCAGGGCATGTCCGTGCACTGTGCTGACAGCTCCACAGTATGTACAGTGATCGTGATTTTTGTTTTCTTTGAACGAACCAGCTTCGCATAGTTCGCACCGTAATTCTTCATTAACGTAAATTGGCTGCTGTCCTCTGTCACAGACACATTGAAGCACAGAAACTGAAGCTTGGGCGACTGTCGTGTTGCTGGAGAGTACAATTGTTGCGTTCTCCGTGAAGTTTGACGAGGCTTCGAGCTGCAACGCTTCTGCGAAACTCTCTTTGGTATGCGTCGCTGATGCGCACATGTAACAAGCTGTTGCTCTAGTTTGCGGCGTGTAGCTTCCTGCAGCACACGGAGTGCACTGCTCGTTTCCAATCCAATTTTTGTAGTGGCCTGGCTCGCAAGAGGAGCATGTATTGTTTGCAAAGTCGTTTGAAATTCGATCGAAGCCTTCTACACACATGCATGCTGTTATGCTCGTCTGTCCCAGGAGGTCATGCCACTCGTTCAGCGGACACTGCTTGCAAAGCAATGCGCCCGACTCTTCCTGAAAGGTTCCCTGCGTGCATGCAGCACATTTCTCTGTGTTGCCTGCTGTCGAAAACAAGGATTTGTTGTGTCCAGGATTGCACCTTGCACAAGCTGCCGGCGTTGTTGCGCATTCTCCAGCGCAACTCCCGTCAACAAGTTGCGCGTGGCATTTTGTGTTGTTCGTATACCTGTTCGTATCACTGTCATTACCAGAATTCGCAACATGACTATTATTACAAGTACACACGGAAGGCATCGTACTGCTCTTGAACACTGAACTGCTGCCTTCTGCAGTCCACGCACCGCTTGGACACAAAACACAGACGCCATCATGTTCGTATTGTCCAGCAGCGCAAGGCACGCATTCCAGGGCGCCTGACACATTCTGAGGCTCAGCCATGTAGCCATGCGCGCACTTGCATGCTATCGAGCCCAGAGGCATCTCAGCACCAATGACACTGAGTGATTTGGCAGGACACTCGTGACAAGCAAAGTTTTGCCAAAAGTGATTGGGAGGACACAGCTCGCACATGCTCTGATTCCATACATAAGGAGCTGCGCAAACGCACGCCGAGGATCCCGCACGAGCGTTCGCGTGTTCCGGACAAGCGACACAAGTTGTCGAATTTACAGAGTACTGACTGTCTGCACAAGGCAAACACGGAGTATCTCCAATGGCTGCTTTGACATAACCTTCTGTACAAGCAGCGCATTCGAAATTTACATAACCAAAGCCAATGTCACACACACACATGTCATGATTGGCAGAAGCGACTTTGTTTTGCAGGTGGCAGAGTTCCTCCAGTACACTGCCGTCCTGACAACGTTGCCCCACTGCGCAAGGCATGCATCGCTTAGCATCATCATTCGGAACTAGCTTGAAGCCAGCAAGACACACGCATTCTGAGCTCGATTGCGACCCTGTACTATATGTAAACTCGTTTTCGCCGCAGCGCACCACATTCGGCAAACCTGCTGCTCGCTCTGAGGGACAATAGAAGTTTTTCGGACAAGGCTTACACATGTCAGTTTTTGAAGAGCGAAACATGCCTGGAGCACACACAGCTTCAGCCAGAAACACCGTGCGTGTTGACAGTGTTCGCAAATTGGGGTCAAACTCAGCTACTGCCCGTCGAGTTTCGTTAAAGCAAACGTGATGCAACGGGCACTCGAGACATGCTCCGTGATGCCGGTAGTAGCCGTTTGCGCATCTGCATTGACTGTGAGAGCTGCTTCCTGCAGGAGACAGCGAGTTCGCAATACACTGTTGCTGCGTGTTGTCAGCACACCAAGAATTTGCCGGGCACTGAACACACGGTTGACCTGTGCAAGACACGTTGCTGGAAGAGCTGCTGAAAGAGTTGCTCGAAGACCCCTCAGCAGCATACGAAGGACAGTAGCTGCCGGCCGAGCACATGCACAAAAAGTTTACATTCACGGCCCCTGCTGCACATTCAGAGACTATTCCGTCGCGACAGATCTGCGTCGCGTTGCAAGAAACACACGTTTCCCCTTCGGAGCGCAAACCATCAAAACAGATGCACTGAGACATGCTAGATGCCATGGCAGAGGCAGACGAGTTGGGGGGACAAGCAATCATCACGTTTTCTGCGCAAAAACTTCCGATTTCGCACGGAACGCAAAGTCCATCTGTGTTCTTGAAAAAACCAGCAACGCAAGAGCAGTTGATGCTGGACGTGCTGCCCGATTTGCCTAACGTCGTACTATTTGTTGTACACTGCGTAGGCAAAACATTGGAAGCAATGATAGAATCGGTCGCATGCGTGCTCGCACAATAGTGGTCTACTGGGCAGATACTGCAGTTGCCAAATTCCCCATAAAAGCCAGAGACGCAATAACACTGCGTCAGCTCCCACGCTCCAGCGTTTGAAAACGTGTGTAAAGGACATGCGTGCTCTGTGTATTGCTGTGGACAGTAAAAGCCCACTGCACAGGCAGTGCAAGTGCCATTTCTGCGTACAAATCCGTGATTACAAGCACAAATTGGCAAAGAGCCATTTTCTTGAGCAGCAGCAGAATTTTCCACACACGCTTCGCAATAATTGCCATCAGGCGGCGCATTCGGTGGAAAGGATGCCCCGGCAGGGCATTCAGAACATGCCGCAGAGCCACTAGCGGTCTTGAACTTGCCCAATGCACATTGCACACACGGGCCTCCAGAAGGTCCTGTAAAGCCTCTGTTACACACACAATCACTGTCTATTGTGTTGACAGCACCGCCAGAAGAGTTGGCCGTGCATGCAATACATACAGTAGCTGCTGTGTAAGGGTTGTAATAAGCTCCAGAGCACGGCATGCACTCTGAATTGCCAGAAAAGTCTTTGTAAGTGCCAGGTACACAGGCATAGCATGCTTGTGCAGCGGCAAAATACCCTGCATTGCAGCTGCAATTTCCAATAGCGCCAGCGGTGGAAAAACTGTTGTTGACACACGGCTGGCACCCTGAATTGCCAGATTCTTCGCTTACCCAAAAGGTTCCTGCTGCACACTCAACGCACGACTCATTGCTGATGACACCTCCCTCAGTGCCGCTTCCCTGCGTCCCTGCCGGACACGACGTGCAATCGTGATTGCCTGGCAAAGGTTTGAAGCTGCCAGTAGCACAGGGAGAGCAAATATCTGGTGTTTGTCTTGTGTATCCAGCATTGCACTGACACTGGCCTCCAGCAACACTGCTTGCGTGCGCAGGGCAAGACAGACACTCTCCGCTTTCAGAGATAAAATGATTGTCCGCGCATGATACACACATTTCTGAGCTATTAGAGGCATTTTGCAATGTAGTCAAGCCTGCATCGCAAGCAACACAGCTCTGCTCCGAATCTGCGAAGGTTCTGAAATAACCAAAGCCACATGCTTGACACTGCGAATCTTCTTTAAAGTATCCAGCTTGGCAGTGACAATCCGAAACTGTGAGCGCACCCAGAGCGCTTGTCTGATGCTCTCCACAGGCCTCACAAAGCGGGCCTCCATGCATGCCATACGAACCAGCAGCGCAGACACACACGGCGCTGCCTGGTCCGGAGGTCATGTGTGCGGGACATGCCAAACAAGTTGGATGCATTGAGTTTGCCGAGTACTTAATTTCTCGCCATTGCACTGCTTCAGGTTGGTACGTGCCTGCAGCGCATGGCTGACACAGCTGCTCTGGAGATAATCGCCCACTTTCTGTTGGATGCCAAGGATAGCCTGGGAATACAGCATATCCAGCGTTGCACGAACATTGTGATGCAATATGGTCGTCGCCATGCCCAAGCTCCGTACCAGGCCGACTGGTGCTGTTCGGCGGGCATTGCAGGCAACGATCAAATCCATATAGCTCTGGGTTTGAGTAATCACTGTAAAGCCCAGCAGCACAGTACTGGCATGCCGCTTCACTGGATGCAGCATACACACTCGAATACTTGCCCGTAGGACAGTACAAACAGTTGTAACCATAGTTTGGAGCGTACTTGCCCGGCACACATGCCCTGCAACTCGATTCTCCGTCATACGATACGTAGCCCGCTGGACAGGTCGTGCAAGGCGAGCTTCCGGAAGTGTTCTTGTACTTGCCGACGTCGCACGCTGTGCAGCTGCCCGCCGGCCCTGTGTATCCTGGTTCGCAGGAAGGGATACAGCTGCTTACAGCTGTGCTGCCAGGTGCCGACTCGGTAGATGGAGGACAGGCAGTACATTCAGACGTCGAAGAGCTGTAAGTGTTGGCAGAACACTCTTGACAGGCAACTACGTTACTGACAACTGGCTTGTACTTTCCAGGCTCACAGGCTGTGCACACAGGCTGGCAAGAGCTTGAGTTTGAAGCGGCAGTAAGCTCTAGCTGTGATGTCAGCACGCCAGCGCGAAATGAACTGCCAGCATGCTGCACAATTCTAATGTATTGCGCCACCACGGGCTGGCTGAAATAACTGAGGGTTTTGAGAGTGCTTGAATAAGTAGTGGGCAGAAAGATTCGAGTGCTTCCACCAACAGCAGTAGCAGAGACAAAATTGGACGTTGTTAGCGAATACTGTACTTCAATCTCGTGAGGACATTGTTGAAAATCCGCACGGCATTGCGTAACAACGCCGTGTACGCGCAATTGACTGCCCAGATTGATTAGCATCCATTTAGGTAATTCTCCACCATAACTCCACGCCTGCGCCGAGTCCAGCATGGAGCGAGCCCAACCCGTGCCAGGAACGCTGTTTCCCCACACTGCCTCGTACGTCCGCGACGCCTCTGGCGGGTTTGTTGTGACCACTGCCGAGTGCTGCCAGCATGCCGATGTAGCATAGCCATAGTTGCAAAGACACATACTTACATTGTCAGTGCCCATAATCGATGACGAATTGCCGGGACACGACACGATGTCGCTGCCTGCGTTGCCTACACTTGCCGGTAGAGTGCCATAGACCTCGATTTCTTGTATACTTATGGGTTCGTTGTTAAATTGTTGAAGTGACAAGTATCTACCACTCAGAACACAGCTAAAGTCTTTAGTTCCTGTGAACCAGGCCTCGTTTGAAATACACGCGGGATTGCTAGAAAATGTGTTAGAAGTTCCCGCGTTTCCCACTCGAATTTGGAAATTGTTAAGACGGGTCCAACAACAATCGGGTCTGTTTACTATTCGCACCATTACAACGGCCACAGTTCTTTGCATATCGATCAGGACCCACTCATTCAAGCTGCCGGGTAACTTGGAATGAAACTGCGTCGTCAATGAACCATCAGTAAGTGCTGAAGTGCAGGCTTGTTCGACAACACAATAGTAAGATGATACCGTGGCCGGACAGCCGCCGCCGGCACACGCGCGCGCATAGTTTAAGGTGTTGCTCGTGACAGAGCCGTAGACCTCGACCTCGCGCAGGTTCATGAGTAGGTTGTTAAATTGCTGAATTGACACATACCTGCCGGTCAAAACACAAGGAAAGCTCTTGTCTTCTTTGAACCAGGGTTCGCCTATAACACACGCGGGGTTGTTTGCAAATGTCGCAGAGTTTCCAACACGAATTTGAAAATTGTCAAGTCGTTGGTAACAACAATTTGGTTGATCAACATCATTCCTATTGAATATTTTTACGTATTCTACATTCCTTGGTTGTCCTAGATCGATCATCACCCAGTCGTTATTTCCAGTGACGGTGTAAACATGATTGTTACTAGCAGTATTTCCATCTGTGAGCTTCCACAGCGCAGCATCATCCCAATTGATCGAAGAAATTCCTGTGACGGTGCAGCCGCCGCCGGTTCCTGGGGCGCTGCACGCGCGCGCGAGGTTAATATATCCACTGTCTGTAGAGGCTATTTGCAGCAAGCTGCGGCCTGTGTGTTCTGGAATTTCCAGGTATTCTGAGATCTCTGGGTAATTCATGTATGTGTCGTTGACACCTGTATATGTGCCGTTGACACCTGTATATGTGCCGTTGACGTCTGTGTAATTGGTGTTGTAATCTATGTATGCTGAATTAATGTACGGTGCAGAACCGACTGCCCTTCTCTCATCTGCGTAAAGCCCAGGGCAGTAATAGCCAGCAACACAAGGCACGCAACTCCCGTCAGCCATGAAAAACCCCGGATCGCAAACGCACTCGGACGAGTTGTGACTTTGCGCCAGTAACCTCGAGAATGGAGGACAAGTAACGTCAGTTTTATTTACATTATTTTCAAGGCTCGCAAAGCAAGACATGCCTTCTTCGCAAGGTACGCATGTGTGCTCTTGTGTGCTGTCGCACGCAACTTGTAGCAAAAAACAGCATAGAATGATGACAAGCTGCCGACCAAGCATATCAAGAACAGTCTAATATACAAAGGAGCGACAAGGTCAACGAGTTTAACAAATTTAATGATTTCAATTTTTGTATCAAGGTTTGATTGCCCAGCAAGTTTCATTCTGCATAGCATGTGGCGTGATTTGTGCTGCTGGAAGCAAGGTCCACTCTTTGTACATATTAACATACATTACCAAGCCAGCCTCAAGTGCTGTCTTGGCTGATACGCTCAATATTGTGTACAAACACGAGATGGAATTCCATTGGGATTTGGTTAGTTCTGTTTCTGAGGGTGTGTTAAATTGTTGCAAATAGTGGAAATTGAAAGAGAATTTTGCCCAAAACACATGGAACGAGCACACAATTCCAAATGAGGTAAAAAATATATATTGTAGCCAGTAGATCCAAGTTACAGCATCGGGGATTTTCATTTTTGGCTCTCTGTCGACACATGCCTCTAATTGCTTTTGCAATAGATTGTACTTCCCACCGATTCCGAACCCAGTTACCCCTGGAATTCCCCAGATAGCAACATGTAGCGCCCATGCAAAAAACAGGTATACCCATAAACGAATATCGGCCACAAATCCCGCTAGCATGTGCTCAAATTTAGATGGGGTTTTCTTGGCAATTTTTCTCTTGTAAATTTTTTTGATTTGCTGCTCAATGTTATATCCCAGCAGCACCAGAGCCGCTTGCATCCCGCTTTGCCCTAGCAAAGCATCGACTGTTGCAAATCCAAACGATGATGAAACAATCAATATTTGCAGAGGGGATGTAAAGAAATATTCAAGCCATCTGCTAAACTCGGGGCCCTTTTGCGGGTTGTATAGCCTGTTTTTTGACGTGCCTTCTCCTTGATCGAACTGCCAGCATCGCCATCCCTGGAAAAGAATTGATGTAGTAAACACAATAAATGCCAGTGGAAAGATGTAGATGTCTGTGGCATAAACGCTCGAGTGCATAACAACACCAGTTTCGTTTGCCTGCCACGTCGGTGTTTGCAAAAGCATAGGATACTCGGCTCCGCAATCCTCCTCCCAAGTGGAATGTAGCAGGCGCATGCCGTCTTCCACTTTTGTTCCTGGCGAGAAGATCAAAGTCTCACGACTAAGTCTTACTTTGAGATTGTCTCCTTTCTTATTTGCGTACAACACAAGGCTCGCAACTAGGCAGACGAACGAACACAAGACACTGATCCTTTCCAAAGTTAACTGCACGGGTGCATTTTTGGCTTTTTGCGCAGCTTGGTTTATGCGCTGCAACAATGTTTGCGGATTGCCGTCTCCTGCTGCTGTATAAGCAACAAAGTACTGAGCGCCTCGATCATTGTTAGCTACAAAATCAATAGCAGTATAATTGGTTCTCGCCATACTTTGAAAGGCTTAAATACTAGGAAAGCTTACGAGAAGCGTATATAATCGTAAATGCGCAGCAGCCGTATAAAAGAAGAAAAAATTACGTACTTGAAGCAAGTCGTCTAAAAACATTACATATAGGTTGGAGCTTAAGCCAGGACATGAAGAATCTACACAAAACAGGAAACCTAAAATAAGTATTAATACACAATGCTAACATTACTTCTTAGCTATTCATCACAGTTAGATTTCTTGTGCATTGTAGGTTTTTCTTTTTTAGTGTAGATTCACATTGCTCATGTTTGTTTGCTTGATGCTCTGACTTGCTAACATAACAAACAGTATTAGTATACACAAAGATTACAAATACAGTTATCTTGTACACTTACCGTTTGCTGTGTTCATTGATTTGCAAGCATTTTGTGCTAGTTGTTACGTGCCCGCGCCCTTTATACTTCTGTCTCGTGTGCTACTGTCTCGTGTGTGCTACTGTCTCGTGTGCTTTTGTCTCGTGTGCTACTGTCGTCTGTACTCTCTCTCTTGAGCAGGTGTGCAACCGAATGCTGCCCTCGCCACGGCGTCCGTCAGACCAGGTACGTGACAACGTTGGACTGCTGCTCGAGCAAACGAGCAGCACACGGGTTCGATTCCTGTGGTTGTTTAGGTGCAAAACACGACAAAATACGACCAAAATACGACCAAAATAGAACCAAAATACGACCAAAAAACAGGATGCCTTGTTTTGGGGCGTATATTTCAACGCTCTATAATAATTTAAGTTTGTTTGTTTGCTTTGCTGCAAGCATCCTGCCAATGCTAACGTTTGTCTGCCTTTATATAGACGATTTTTTGGTCTTGGCCGCGATTGCGGGTTTCCTTTTTAAGGCACTTAACTTCGTGGCTTGGCTTTTTTTTAACACGTCGAAACTCTTTGAAGCAATATAAAACAGAGTTGTGTTCAGTACACAACCAAACAATGGCAGATTTGGGTGTTTCTTGTGCACAAGAACTTCGTGAGCAAATGCAAAAATATGAAGAAATGATCCAGAGTTTTGACGAGAGAATGAGAACTCTACGCGACGAAAGGGCCTCTGCTGTTGCAAAACTCGAAGAAGTGACCCAAAAATATTTTACTTGGGTTGCAGAGAAAAAAAGAACCAGATCCAGGAGCCCAGATCCACTTGGGCGGCCGAGTCCCAAACCCGAAGATGTGCCTCAATCGCCTCGAGCATCACGAAGCCCTCTGAATCAACACCCTGTACCGCAAGGAGTCTCTATCCCATATGACGATAAGGCTGATCCTGACATACTAAACGGATTGTTAGACGTTGGTGACAATCCATTTGATGAATTTCGGCGGAAAACGCCGCCACCACAGGCTGCAAGCACGATCAATCTGTGCTCGTCGAGCTCGTCGAGTAACGGCAAAAAGAAAGCCAGGCGCGAGGTCAAATGCCCGTTTGTCTCAGGCAAAAGCGCTCTCGTCTGCGCATATGAGAAAGCTTGCCCTGAATGCTGTACAGACCCCACAAGCGCTCAAATGCAGCGGGGTGTGACAAAGGCGGCGGCCAAGAAACAAGAAAAGGAACCATTGAGTGCACACATTGAGAAAGTAGCACACAGAGTGTTTTTGCATGTAGAAGCTTGGGATGGCACAGGTGGGTGGCACAAGGAAATCCGCAACCACCCCGCATGGCATGCGCTTGACGGATTTTCAGCAGCCAGTTATGCAATTCTGGAAAAAAAGAAAGTGACATGCGCTGAGTTTTTAGAGATTGCGGACAAGCTGCTCCCTGACAAGAAATTACCCGAGAACTATTTTATCTTCTTGGCAGCACTCGATAAAGCATTGGAACAGCATGCAACATCTGAACAGCAACTGCCTGATGCAGATGCAACTGAATCAGACAGCGAAGAGGAAAAATCAGGCCAAAACTCGTCAAAAGGCCAAGACTCGGACGCTTTTGATGATGAATTGGGTATGTCCGAAAGCGAGAAAAAGAAGCCGTGTTGGGATCTTGGACGCAACCAGTGGCACACTCGTGTCACAGACGTCTTTGACGAGTGGCAAGAAACCTATGAATATCTGCGGATAAACCTCCTTTCCGACAGCTGCAAGGAAAAGTTAGGGAAATTTGAAGTGGGAGAATTTCTTCTGACAATTCAGAATAACGTCTTCGGATGGAGCAAAGACTTTCATGACGAAGACTTCGGTGACGACAGCCAGAAAATGGCAGCTTGGTCGGACTCCTTAGAACAAGAATTGGATTCCGTTGGATGATTGAGACGCGTTAAGGAAACGCGTGTTATAGGCACACCCTATAACACTCAGGTTCTAGGGTTTCCTGCTGCAAAAAACCCCGTGCAACTGCATACGTTCCTGCACCATTGTTGCGAATAAAAAAAATAATGAAATTTGTGTCACTGTATAAAACAGTGCCTGTGTATGTCGTGTCTCGTGTCGAGTCTCGTGTCGTGTCTCAATCTGAATTTGCTTTTCTTTGTGATGCTGATTACCATACTGCCCGCGCATGCACTGCCACTTTACACGAACGCCTCAAACAAGACTAATGCCTTGGTGCTATGTGGTAATCTGCACGATGCTGTATTGGAATTGAAACAGAGGGAGCTCGTGGAACACGCAATTGGGGCAGACTGGCTGGAGCAAAACTGTGTCAGCATTGACCCTTGCGCGCAGAGGAGTAGCAATGAAGATCCTTACTTTGGCTTGCCACTGCCTGCGGCTGCTGGGGTGTGGCTCTCGGCGAACAGCAGCGCGCTACATCTTCCACGAGCAAGAGCTGCCATTCTCGACGCAGAGGCCGGCCTGCGCGCAGAAAACAGCAGGAGCCTAGAATTTGCCCGCGTCCCTGAGGGCCTGCGCGTAGAGGCGTGTGCTCCGGACTTTGATCTCTTGCGAAGAGAGGGACGATTGGCATGCAACGAAAATACAATTGTTGTTATCAACGCTGAAAGTAACAGCCGGGCGTGTCCGGGGACGCTCCCGCACACGCTGCTTGACTGCATGAAGCCTCTACAGTTTGACGCAGCAATCGAAACGCTTGTGTGGCGGCCGCCTACTGAGAACATGCACTTTGGCACACGAACCTGGAACGACGTGTGTGCCTTGGAGCTGATCCTCCCTGCTCTCGTCCGTGAAATGTGCACATTGCTGTCAGAGTACACGTTGCAGCTTCCCGCTGCAGCAGCCATTGGCTCGACAAGTTTGCTACGGTATGATTTCCTGCCAGGATATGGGTGCTACGGCGAAGAACCTGCACTTGAGACGCAGATTTTATCAGCACGTGCTGCTCCAAACAAAATTCTCACGTGCCCAAGTGTAGTAAATGGAACACCACAGCGCATCGACTTGTACACATGCTCTGTAGTGTGTGACGACGGTTATGTCTTGCAAAATGGTGCTTGTGTGTCTGTATGTCTAATGTCTGGAGTTGTGCAGACCTCCTGTGCCACTGGCTACTATGCTACTGCCCAGTGTCAGCAGGGCTCGCTTACTTTGTTCAATTGCTCCTTGTGCGAGTCAAGGCCTGGTTTTGCCGCGAGAGCACCTGATCCAAGTGTAGATAGTTTGTTTGTCTGCCACTACACTCCCTGTGCAGCAGGTTTTAGGAGCAATGGCCTGCTATGCATACCTTGCCCTGAAAACTCGTTTTCCAACGCATCAGAATCCGTGTCGTGTGTTAGCTGTGACACAACCCTCACAGGCAACTACCAAGCCTTGCCGGGACAAACTGCTTGCGATACGTGTCTGTGGAACACTTCAGCAGAGGCAATGTCTACGTGCGCATCAGGAACAGCACTTGTAAACGACTTCCAACGCTTGCTGTATCTCTTTGAATTATACAGAATTCACCACGATGCTCAGATCGAAACCTATATCCCTGACATTTGCAGACGAGGCTACGCGTGTCTCCCGTGCGAACCTGGCCACTACGAGATGCAGCGCTCTTGCGTGCAGTGTCCGTATGCATCTTATCAGCAAAACTTTGGCGCGCAGGAGTGCAACATGTGCGCAGCGGGCCAAAACACGACTGCTCCCGCAAGCACGCGCAGCAGCGACTGTGTGTGTGTAGAGGGGTTCGAATAAAAGTTTCTGTTTATGAATTTGTTTACGGATTTTATTAAGTCAAATGCATAGGTTTTTAAGGTATTCATTACGGCGGGTTTTTTTGATTCCAATCCGCAACCAGCCGCCTTATTGATGAAGTGCTGAGCTGCCGACCACATTGCTCAGCAAAGTCCCTGGCACTCTCGGGCCAGTTTCTGCTGGCGCCATTTCCAGTACCTCGCTTGACGCCATAAGCACTTACCTGTGCACGCCATTGCATTTCGTGCTTCTTGAGCCAGTCCAATTCTTGAGCAGATTGCTGTTTTGAACACACATTCCGTTGAATCGGGTCATTTACACTCCGCCTTGACAGGCGCATCAATGATGTTTGCTTTCGCAGAGCGTCTACAGGGCGTTCAATTCCAAACTGCTTCTGGAATTCACGAGCACATTTTTCCCAGTACTGAAGGCTTTTTTGCAGATCTTTATACTTGGGCCACTTATAATATCGTTCGGCTAGCCATTTGCATTGATCATCTGTCCATTTGGTTTTGCTCGACAGAACAGGCGCAGGCGCTGCCTTCGCAGGCGCTGGAGGCGCAGGTGCTGGAGGCGCAGGCGCTGCCTCCACAGGCGCTGGAGGCGCAGGCGCTGCCTCCACAGGCGCTGGAGGCGCAGGCGCTGGAGGTGGTGCTGGAGGTGGTGCTGGAGGCGGTGCTGGAGGCGCAGGCGCTGGAGGCGCAGGTGCTGGAGGCGGTGCTGGAGGCGCATTTGCTGCCTCCACAGGCGCTGGAGGCGGAGAAACTGGAAGATCAAACATTTCTTCAACGCCCATTGTTAATTGGTGTTCGAACAAGGTATGTTCATTGGTATCATGGGGATCGAACTGGTCGTCGTCCCCAAGGCACATCAAATCATCTGCGGACATTCTGACTATGAACTAACACTGTATGTCTTAAATACAACATTGGAAGAGGTTGGCAGAGGTGCGAACAAACAATTTCTTTACGTATTTTATGTTTACTGATTTTATTAGTCAAATGCACACGAATCATTTAAGGTGCGAGAGTTTACGGTGCTGGAGCATTCGGTTGATCTTGTTACGCCACGCTGAAATTGTATGCGTGGGCGTGTTCTGGTTGTCCTTGTGGAAGGCACGTATGACGCTTTGCAAGTAGCTGTGGCTTAGATGTGCATCTGCAGGCACCTTTTGAGCGATCCATTTTTCTACATTTAAATCCCACGGGTGATGTACACGCTTTGAACCAGCCCCTACAGGCTTTGAAGCAATCCCTCCAGGCTTTGAACCAGCCCCTACAGGCTTCGAACTAGCTCCCACACGCTTCCTGCCGTTTGACAGCTTACGAAGTGATGCTCGCTTTACCAAAGCCGCCA
>Ga0209357_1000614_pt1 | contig 14287 bp, 13 predicted proteins | sample LauGreFBDMM110SD_2_FD_187573 | JGI IMG/M metagenome (GOLD analysis project Ga0209357, IMG submission 187573) | Freshwater lake microbial communities from Lake Michigan, USA - Fa13.BD.MM110.SD (SPAdes) (version 3) | ecosystem: Environmental > Aquatic > Freshwater > Lake | place: Lake Michigan... | reverse complement strand
ACACCAGCCCACGTGGCGTGAGCGGTTCCGGAAACGTGGATACCGGTAGACAACGATTCAAGATGAACCGAGATGTCAACGGGCGTGTCAACGATCCGCGAGTCGCCAAATTCGAAATCGAGCACAGCAACAGCGACCTCAATGTCCTTCGTTGTTCCGGGACGACGCAGTAGTTCGACTGCATTAACAATCAGTGGCTTAGCCAAGGTGGTGCCTGTCTAGAGATCGTCTTGGTTGAAGAAATCCGCAACATCTTGTTGCTCGATTGGTTCTTCAGACTCTGACGGTGGTGGTTCTGAGCCAATCGACAAACGATTACGTCCATTGGCAACAGTCTTTGACAAACGATCGAGAAGAATTTCAAAACTTCCAAGACGCTGATCGAGAAAATCCTCTGTCTCGTTCTTTAAGCGGCGAGTCTCTTCTTCGGCAGCGTCAATAACTTGGCGAGCGCGAGTTTCTGCTGCACGCACGACTTCGGTTCGTTGCACCATTCGTTCGGCCTGTTGACGCGCAGCACCTAGTAACTCATCAGCCTCGCGCTTCGTTTTATCAAGGAATTCTTGGCGTTCTTTCAACATCCAACGGGCTTGACGAATTTCGTCAGGCAAACGCACCAGCGCATCTTCAAGCAGCTCAACAACCTCATCGCGATCGATACGGGGCGAACTTGACAACGGCATGCTCGGTGCCGTTGCAACTATGTCGATTGTGCGACGAAGAATTACTTCGCTCTCACCAAGACGAGCCTGCACAGGCACTGGCTGTGGATACGAACTATCTGTTGTGTCGTCAAAATCATCAAAACTCATTATTTGCTCCGTGGGGAAAAGAGAGATGCGAGAGCATCTGATACTGCGCCTGGAACCATTGATGACACGTCGCCACCATGGGCTGCAATGTCGCGAATAAAGCGACTGCTAACAAAACTAAAACGTGGTTGACATGGCACGTACACCGTGCGCACACCCGACACTGCAAAATTTGTGTGTGCCATTTGTTGTTCCACTTCAAAATCACCCGAGGTGCGAAGACCCTTCACAATGCACAGCACATTGACAGAAAGTGCAGCGTCGACCGCAAGGCCAGGAAAGCTGCGAACAGTAACGTTCGGCAAGTGAGAACACGATGCGGCAATCAGAGAAACACGTTGATCGGTCGACAACACACCGGACGGTTTGTCGGGGTTATGCATGACAGCGACCACTACATCTCCGAACAGGGCAGTTGCCTGCTCAACGACGTCTAGATGACCCAAATGAAACGGATCAAAGCTGCCGGGATATAACACAGTGCTCATTGCACCTCTACCGTACCCTCTGGCGCACTGCTGGGACTGAGAAATGCAACATGTGTTCGCCCATACTTCTTTTCACGCACTGTCTCAAAGCCAGTAATTGGCCCGATGGGTCGTCCCGATTCAAGAACAACAAGCGGTGCAGTCACGGATGCCAGCAATCCGCCCCATGCGTCAAACCCATACGGTGGGTCAGCAATAAGCAGATCAATTCCTTGTTGGTGCGCCGCCGTACCGACTGCGTCTCCGGCAATCACCGTGGATTTCTCTGAGATACCAAGTGCCGCAATATTGCTGCGAAGCACGACAAGGGCTGCACGGTCATTTTCTACAAAAACACAGTGAGCAGCCCCCCGCGAGAGGGCTTCAATACCCATTGCGCCCGTTCCAGCGAAGAGGTCAAGAACACGTGCCCCTTGAACGACATCAAGGCTTCCCAACGCATTAAAGACTGCCTCTCGCACCATGTCGGTCGTTGGCCGGGTGGCCTCTGACGTTGGGGCTTCTATTCGTCGACCACGTAGGTCACCTGCAACAACTCTCACGCAAGGCAGACTACGGCGGTGATTAGTCCGAAAGAGTCCATTATCTGTATCGACTGCGGAGGCCCATGCCATTTGCTGTCCCACGCCCCTGAAGATGGGGTCTGGGAAGTCGATGACGTGGTCTCCTATCGGTGCCGTGACTGCCGCGACGTTTGGTATTTCCCTTTGACAGACGACGACACCGACGACGAGCAGGACAACTAAGCCTTAGCCCTTGTCGAGTGGATTGAACTTCACTCCGAAAATCGCCAGATTCGAAATACGAGTCGGAGCATGGTTCAACCAGAAATTGATGCTGAGTCGCTTTGGGTCACGCACAAACGGCTTGTTTGCAGCAACTGCATCGACTGTACGAATTGCAATCTTCACCGGATCAGCGGTGGGAATTAACTGCAAGCGTTGAAAACGTTTTACAACATTTCTGATTGTTGAAGTTTTGTCTTCAATAAGATCCCACATGCCAGTATCGACTGGTCCTGGCGACAACACAGTGATATTCACTTTTGTTGATTTCAGTTCTCGACTAAGACCATTTACAAAGTTAAAAATTCCTGCCTTCGTGGCGCCATAAACAGCCATCCCTGGGAAACCAGCGGTGCCTGCAAGTGATGACACAAAGACAATGTGTCCTGAATTGCGCGCAATCATTCCGGGCAACGCATGACGAGTAAGCAACATGGGAACTTCAAGGTTGACTCGTGCAACAGTACGGATCTCACGCTCATCTTCAACAGCAAATGCTGTTGAAGTTTCGAGACCGGCATTGTTCACCAAGATGTCGATGTGTCCATGAAGTTTCTCGATGTGTTGAATGAGCCCATCAACTGCAAGATCATCAGACAAGTCAGACACCACTGCGTTTCCACCGATTGCCGAAGCGACAGCTTCAAGCGCATCAACACTGCGGGCTACAACTGTGACCTTTGCACCGCGCGATGCAAACTGTCGAGCTAATTGTTCGCCAATTCCCCGTGACCCACCTGTGACGACTACGTGCTTACCTTTTAGTTCCATTCGATACCCCCTCGATATGTCACGAGCGTAGTACGCCTGCGCTATGACTTAAACAGGAACTCTTCATCGGAATCCGAGAACAACAAGTCAAGTTCATCGCGCAATAATGGCAACTCAGACAACACAGGGTCGCGCTGGATAATGTCAACCGCGGCATTGCGTGCCCATTGAATAAGTTCAAGATCTCGTTGCAACGACGCAAGAGTGAGATCACTTTGACCCTTCTGATTCACACTCATGATGGTGCCTTCACCGCGAAGCTTAAGGTCTTCTTCAGCCAACACAAACCCATCAGTTGATGCCACGAGAGCTTCGATACGAGGAGATGGCTCGCCATTTTGCGTCATCAGATAGCACTGCGACAGCAACTTTCCGCGCCCGACTCGTCCGCGCAACTGATGCAACTGGGCGATACCGAATCGATTTGCATCAAGTACCACCATGCATGTGGCATTCGGAACATCAACACCTACTTCAATGACTGTTGTAGCCACAAGTACCTGCGTTGCCCCTGAACGGAATGAATTCATTACAGCTTCTTTGTCTGCCGATGCCATACGCCCGTGCAATAAGCCAATTGTGTAGCCCGCCAAATCCTGTGCTGAGAGTTGATCAAATGTTTCTTGCGCAGATGCAACTTCCAGCTTTTCGCTCTCTTCAATTAACGGGCACACCACGTATGCCTGTTCGCCAGCATCAAGTCTGCTGCGCACGTCTCCCCACATCGATTCAATCTCGATCGGCGCATATACCCATGACGTTGAGATGGGAGTTCGGCCAGGCGGCAACTCGTCAAGCACGCTGACATCAAGATCGCCATACACAGTCATGGCAGCAGTTCGCGGAATTGGGGTTGCGGTCATTACCAAGACGTCTGGCACCAAACCATGTTCCGACTCTTGTGCTTTGTCTCGCAAACGAGAACGTTGTTCAACACCGAATCGGTGTTGTTCGTCAACCACTACCGCACCAAGGCTCTTGAAATTCACAGAGTCTTGAATCAGTGCATGGGTGCCAATTGCAATGTCAACTGAACCATCAGCTATTCCAGCCAAAATATTGCGACGTTGCTCCCCCGTTACTTTGTTCGTGAGCAGTTCAATTCGCAATGTGCGATCACCGAAGAGATTCGATTCATCAGACACCGTGAGAGAAGCAAGTAACGCACGAATCCCTAATGCGTGTTGGTCTGCCAACACTTCGGTGGGCGCCATAATTGCTGCCTGATGCCCGCCTTGCACAGAGGCAAGCATCGTTGCCACTGCCACTAGAGTCTTTCCTGACCCAACGTCTCCTTGTAGTAGTCGATGCATCGGAGTTCCCGACGCAAGGTCTTTGTAGATCTCTTTGATTGTTCGCGTTTGCGCACCGGTCAGCGGGAATGGAAGCGCCTTCATGAATCCTTCAATGAGATGCCCGGAAGTTTCATGAGCAAACCCAGCCGAATCTCGTTCCCATTGCGCTTTCTTTCCCACCAACATGAGCTGGACGCGCAACACTTCGTCGAACGCCAAACGCCGACGTGCATTCTGGTGCGCCTCTATTGATTCGGGAAAATGAATGGCTTTCATTGCTTCGTTGCGACTGATGAAACCGTGCTGATCAAGTAGTGATTGCGGCACAGTGTCGGCAAAGCCACGAGGCGCGCATTTATTCAACGCGTCTTCAATCCATGTTGCAAGATCAGACGACGAAATGCGCACCTTCTCGCTTTGCGGATAAATCGGAACAATACGACCTGTTGCGTTTCCCACAGGGTCAACTAAGGGGTTTGTCATTTGCAAAGAGCCGTTGAATAATTCTGGCTTTCCAAAGACTGCAACTTCAAGACCCTTGTACAACTGTTTTTCTCGCCACCCCTGATTAAAGAATGTGATGTTCAAACGTTTGGTTCCGTCTGATACGGCAACTTTCACCATTTTTTTGTTATTGCGTGTGGTGAATGCTGACGTTGACTCAACTGTGACCACCACTAACGCGGGTACACCTTCAACAAGATCGGCAATCATTGCCATATTTGTGCGGTCGATATACCGACGGGGATAGGTCTCCAATAAATCCAAAATGCTGCGCACTTCAAATGCTTCAAGCGCAACCAGTGTTTTGGGGCCAACACCTTTGATGCGCTCAAGACCTAATTGATCAAGGTCGCGCAGGGTAAGCGGTGGATTACTCAACGCCGAAGAGGTACGGATACAACGGCTGTCCGCCACCATGGATTTCAACCGCTACGTCTGGCCGATGTTGTGAGACCCACGCAACAATGTGATCAGTCTGAGTTGCAGTGGCGTCGACGCCAGTGATGATTGTTAGCAATTCACGTTGGTCATCAATGAGATGTTCCAATAACTGTGTGGCTGCAGTTCCCAATGTGCCTGCAATTGCAACAATGCCATCGCCACGCACAATTCCGATCCAATCACCTGAAGTCACTTGACCAGCATCTGTCTGAGTGTCGCGCACTGCCTGAGTAATTTCACCGGTGGCAACAGATTCAGCAGCAATAGCCATTGATCGTGCATTTGATTCAGCAGACGCTTCGGGGTCATACGACACCAGAGCAGCAAGAGCTTCGGCCATCGAACACGTAGGAACAACACGCACTTCTTTTGTTGTGAGCGAATCAACTTGTTGAGCAACAGGAATAATGTTTTTGTTGTTCGGCAAGATAATGACTTGCCGGGCATTCATATGTTCAACAGCAGCTAATAGTTCTGCAGTCGATGGGTTTGATGTTTGCCCACCAGAGATAACACCTTGCACTCCTAATTGACCAAATAATTCTGCAAGCCCATCACCACTAGCAACAGCAACAACGGCACAGGTAACTGGTGGCAGAAATGAAGAGGATGCTCGTGAATGCACTGGTACACCCAAAGCCGCTTCTCGTGCCGCATGTTCATCTGCTACTTCTTCAAACAAGTCGGTTACACGTATTTGACGCGGCCGGCCAGACAGCAACAACGGGGCTTCAATAGCAGCTCCAATGTCATTGGTATGGATATGACAGTTGTATAAACCTTCTCCACCCACGACAACAATGGAATCACCGATTGAACCCCATGCATTCTTGAATTCCGACAGTAGAGAGTCCTCGAGGTCGAGGAAATACATCACTTCGTATCGCAGCTCACTGACATCAACACTGCCGTCACCCGAATGACGCAACGCGACTGCTTCTAGCTGCTCGACAGAGGGCCCATCAGAATCATCAGGCTCTGGCATTGCTTCACCATCTGCAACGTGAATTGCTGAATCGAGTAACAACAAGAATCCGGCACCGCCCGCATCAACGACACCGGCATCTTTCAGCACGGGCAACATGTCGGGCGTGCGCGCTAATGCATCACGACCAGCTGTACGTGCAGCGTGCAGTGTTGCAGTCAATGTTGCGCCGTTACTCACTGCAACAGCGGCCGCATCGGCTGATTCACGCACAACGGTAAGAATTGTTCCTTCGATTGGTTTCAACACCGCTTCATACGCCGCAGTTGATGCACGCTTCAGAGCTTCTGCCATTCGTGAAGCATTAACTTTGCCATCGGTTGACTCGCTGATCGTGCTGACGAGCCCGCGCAGGATTTGGCTAAGAATGACGCCACTGTTTCCCCGTGCCCCCATCAGCGACCCATGACTGATTGCTTGGCATGTGGGCGCCATGGCGTGGTCGGCACCTTCAAGTTCTGCCACAACCGCATCGAGCGTGCGGGCCATATTGGTGCCCGTGTCGCCATCCGGAACCGGATACACGTTCATCCGATTGATGCCTGGGGCGTGAGCCTTCATCGCATCGCGAAAGGTCACCACCGTTTGGCGGACCTCATCTGCACCGAAGAGTTCCATGGCTGCCACAGAGTTGAGGCTAGTAAAGAGGACATGCCCTTTGCGTGTCTCATGGTGAAATGGCGAGATATTTGCCACTTTTCCCTGAATCTCTGCCATTCCTAGTTGGGGTGTCTTTGTTCTGGCTGATACATTAAGAAACTGCGTTCGGAAGACGTACATCGCCTTCCCATAACCGAAGAGGATTCCAAAATGGCTGCAGTATGTCAAGTGTGTGGCAAAGGCCCATCGTGGGGCATGTCAGTGTCTCACTCACACGTGCGCACAAAGCGTCGTTGGAGCCCGAATATCCAGCGCGTTCGTGCCATGGTCAACGGCTCTCCCCGACGTGTTCACGTCTGCACCGGGTGCATTAAGTCCGGCAAGATCACAAAGGTCGGCCGCTAAGGCCATTGCCATGCAAGGTGTTGTCAAGGCATTCGATCCAACAAGCGGAGACGGTGTCGTTCTATGTGACACCGACCTGGCTGATTACACCCTTGCGCCAAATGCGCTTGAAGGCTCCATTTTTCGCATGTTGCGCCAGGGCCAACGTGTCGTATTTACTCTTGATGCCTCAGGGCGTGCCACACGTCTCAGCCTCGGTTCAGAGTCCGATATGGGAACCCCCGCCGTTTAGTTCTTAGACTCTTTCTATTAACCGGTTCCTCCGAACCTTCACGTAATCCAAGGATCGAACATGGCTGCAACCACAGGCAACGCACGGCTCACTCAGTGGGTAAAAGATTGGGCAGAAGTTCTTCAACCTGATGCAATCTATTGGTGTGACGGTTCAGCAGATGAATACGAGCGTCTCTGCCAAGTCTTAGTAGATGCTGGCATCTTTACAAAGCTTGATGATGCTAAACGCCCGAATAGTTACTGGGCACATTCTGATCCAGGCGATGTTGCTCGCGTTGAAGACCGCACATTTATTTGCTCAACGGATGAAACAGATGCCGGACCGAACAACAACTGGCGCGAACCTTCTGAAATGCGCGCAGAGATGATGAGTTTGTACAAGGGCGCCATGAAGGGCCGCACGATGTATGTGGTTCCTTTCTCAATGGGCCCACTCGGCTCACCGATTGCACACATCGGAGTTCAGTTGTCAGACAGCGCATACGTTGCTGTCAACATGCGCATCATGACCCGTATGGGTCAAGGCGCACTTGATGTTCTCGGAAATAATGATTGGGTGCCATGCGTGCATTCAGTTGGTGCGCCACTTGCACCTGACCAGAAAGATTCTGCATGGCCATGCAACCCTGACAACAAGTACATCGTTCACTTTCCAGAGACACGCGAAATAATGTCGTACGGTTCCGGCTACGGCGGTAACGCATTGCTCGGAAAGAAGTGCTTCGCACTACGCATTGCTTCAGTGATGGCACGTGATGCTGGCTGGCTTGCAGAACACATGTTGATTCTGAAACTTACAAACCCTGCAGGTGCGTTCAAGTACATCGCTGCAGCATTTCCTTCTGCATGCGGAAAAACAAACCTCGCAATGCTTGTGCCAACCATCCCAGGCTGGAAGGCCGAGACAATCGGTGATGACATTTGTTGGATGAAGTACGGCGCCGATGGCCGCCTGTACGCAATCAACCCAGAAGCAGGTTTCTTCGGAGTTGCGCCAGGAACTGGTTACGACACCAACGCCAATGCCATGGAAACCATGACAAGCAACTCGATCTTCACGAACACTGCCCTAATGCCTTCTGGCGATGTGTGGTGGGAAGGAATGAGCGACGAACCGCCTGCGCGCGCAACAGACTGGAAAGGCAATGTATGGAACCCAGAAGTGGAAACTCCTGCTGCTCACCCGAACGCTCGCTTCACAGCCCCCGCATCACAGTGCCCATGCATCGCGCCCGAATGGCAAGACCCAGCCGGCGTTCCCATCTCAGCAATCCTGTTTGGCGGACGTCGTCGCACCACTGTTCCATTGGTCACGGAAAGCTTCGACTGGGACCACGGCGTGTTCCTCGGCAGCATCATGGCTTCTGAGACAACAGCAGCAGCAGGCGGTGCCGTTGGCAACTTGCGCTTTGACCCAATGGCAATGCTTCCGTTCTGCGGATACAACATGGCTGACTACTTCGGACATTGGCTCAAGGTTGGCGCTGCCACCAAGAGCGAAAACCTTCCAAAGATTTTCTTCGTGAACTGGTTCCGCCGTGACGAAGATGGCCGCTTCATGTGGCCGGGATACGGCGAGAACAGCCGCGTGCTGAAATGGATTTTTGATCGTATTGACGGAAACGCCAACGCAACGAAGACCGCAATTGGCTACTTGCCATCACCTGCCGATATCGATATCACTGGCCTCAACGTCACTGACGCTGACATGAACGCCTTGTTGTCGATTGATTCTGAAGGCTGGAAATCAGCATTGCCCCAAATGCGCGATCACTACGCCCAGTTCGGAGCAAAACTTCCTGCGCCGTTAGCTACTGCACTGAACGAACTTGAATCGTCACTCAAATAATTGACTAAGTTGCCTTACGCCTAAGTGAGGTCAGTTCAGAACTGAACGTATAGTCATGCAGTGAACACTTCTGCCCCTCGACTCAACCGCGCCTTAGTCCTTGCCACCGTCACCGTGGTGATCATTTCCCTATTGACTCCCCTACTGAGGAATGTGTTGAACAACGACTCAGAAGGCATTAGCAGTACCTCATCAACATTGTCTACGGTGATCGCAAACCCGGACACCATTCCAGACGACTCGGTGACAGACGAATTCCCTGACCAAGAACTTTATGACCATGGCGTGCAAGATGCAGCAGACTTCGAACCACAGAGCAACGACCCGATTGATCCTGCTGTTGGTAAATCATTTGTCACTGATCGTGTTCTCCAGACTTCAACTCTGAAGTATCCATTTCCAACCACATGGCCTGAACGCATTCCGCCAATTCGCTACAACCCTTTCGTGCATGGAATTTCTCAGCTATACGACCGTGGCGCAGGAATTTGGCAAGCTGATTTTATTCCATCTTTTTTCGAAAGTACTGGCTCTGAGTTTTCGTGTTCACCCAAGAATTTCACTGGCGTAATGGCATGTGGAGTGGGCTCTACCGATCGAGGTCATTACCAAGTCATTATCGAACGCTTTCAGACAGACAGCCTCAATTGGGACTACTCAGACCATCTGGAAATCACCGTCTATGCAGAAGGCATACGTGGAGACAAGAAGTTCACCTTCTCTGTTCTCAAATCACACTTCAGTATTTCCAAATGCGTGTATCCGACAAAGGTTGGAACTATCAATCTAAAAAAACTGAGAGTTGGTCAAGACGACGTCTTCGTGCTCTCAGTGGGCAATGGCTATCTTCCCAAATCCGAAACGCGAGCCGACCTGAATGAATTCAACCAAAGCGTCACAATCATCGCCATGAATCTCTCCGGAATGCCCGAAGTTATAGCTGGTTATGAGATCGGCAATCTCGGTCAAATTGCTGCCACTGACCGGTCATTGATTCTCACTTCGGGCTCGGGATTTATCTACGACGAGGACAGTCCGTACGGGACAGGCCAGGTATTCGAGTTGACACCAACGGCAAATGGCTGGAAGGAAAAGATTCACTCACTGACAGATGGGCAAGACCCATTGTGGGGCATCGCTAATGCTGACATTCAAAAAGTCAAAAATTCGCAGGGACTTGGCCGCCCATTGACATTGATTAACTATTCGTCCTTAAGCCACACGAAGGACCGTGCAACATATTGCACTGTCGAAAGGTAATTAGGCCTGGCCTACCAACATGGCTCGGATTCCGAGCCCCATGAGGAACAAACCGCCGAAGCCGTACAGCAAGTACGTCTTATTCTTGAGTTGATGGCGATAGCTGTAAATGATTGCAACCGCCATGATGGCCACAAATCCGTAGAACGCATGGAATGCAGGAAACTCAAGCTTGTTCTTGTTGACCATAATGACGCCAAGAGTGACTTGAACAAAGATGGTGAATTCAGCGACTCCGGTGTACCACCACAGGGCACGAGTCCGCAGTGGAGTGATCTTGTGAGCAGCAAGTGCCCACACGCCAGCAAGACCATTGCTGATAATTGCAACCCATGCCCACGCACTATGAATGTCAGAGATAAGCAAAGAAATCACGTGTCTAAATCTACCTAGCGAATAAGCGTGTCGGCTTCGTTCCCGGACTCAATAAGTACAAGTTTTCCGTCAACAACTTCAAAAGTTGTGACTGAACAATTATCAAGGCTGGCAATGACCATTGCGTCATTGTCCGTCGCGACGCCAATTACAGCATTGATGGCGATGAAATGACTGAACACCACTGTGTCGGTTGTGATTTCTGCAACTCTTTGTGCAATTGCATTGCGATAGTCGACGTAATGAGATCCAGAACGCTCCGCGACCTGTGACCATGTTCCGGCCATTGCCTCGCGCAACCAGTCGCCTCGGTTTTCCAATGTGTAATCAACAGGTGATGGAATTTCGCCAACGAGCGGTTCGATGACAATGTCTTGTTTCCATGCTGTAGCTAATGGGAACGCAGTTTGTTGACAACGAAGCAACGGGCTTGACATAACAGCCAACGGGCCAAGCGATGACAGTTTTGAGGCAACCGCTAGCGACTGGCTACGACCGAGATCATCAAGACCTGGGTCTGGGTCAACATTCCATCCGGCAGCTGCGCGTCCGTGACGCACCATGTACACACGTGTCATTCGAAAATCCATCCCTCTCGCATTGGTTCGTTACTTTTCGGGTCAATGAACCACTCACTACCAAACTGTGCAGCGAAACGCTCGTCATCCATAGCCATAAAGAAGCCTGAATCGCTGAGCTGGCTTGCATGACACTTCATTGCAGCGCGCTTTAGCAGTGCAAATTTCATCACATCAAATTTGTAGTTGATTTCAGACTCAAGTGTTCCCATTGGGTTGCCATCATCTGCTGGACCATCAGCGTTAAACCCTTCGTCTTCTTTCAATAGACCGGCAGCACGTGCTGCATCTATGCCACGACGAATCTGATCACGATTCATTGTGCCCTCAAGAACACGCACGGGTACTAATTCAGCAGCGCGATGACCAACTTTGTGCACCATGATGTGATCCGGATGACCGTACCCGCCGTGCCAGTCGTACGTTGTGAGAACATCTGCGTTTTCTTCACGCAAAACCTCTGCCAACTTTTGTGCTGCTTCTTCAAGTGCCGCATTACAAAATGCGCCTGCATTTGTGTTTTGTTCCCAGCCAGTCATTCCGCTGTCTTCGTACCCCAGCCACACCACGCGGTGCACCCCGAGAGTTTCTGCTGATTTCAGAGTCTCTGCGTGACGAACTTCGACCAGTGTCTTGCCTGCAGGCATGTCGGCAGGAATTTCACCATGATCGCCATTTGTCGCGACAACCAAGACAACGCGGTGCCCTTCGGCCGATGCGCGCGCGATGGTGCCGCCAGTGCCGATGCATTCATCATCGGGGTGGGCATGAAAGCAAACAAGTGTTGACATTTATGCCTGCTTCGCTGCGCCGCTTGCGAGCAGAGCGTCGACATTTGCGACGCCCCAGTCACGCAATACTTCTGCAGTGTGCTGGCCGGCATGAGCTGATGGACGTGAAATTTCTGGCGTGGTGCGAGAAAAACGAGGAGCTGGTGCTGGCTGCATATGTCCATTTACATTGATGAAAGTTTGACGCTCCACGTTGTGTGGGTGTGCAGCAGCTTCGCTCATTGTGAGAACTGGGGCAAAGCACACATCGGTTGCTTCCATTATTGCGCACCACTCATCACGAGTCTTTGCTTTCATCACTTCTTGCAGACGGATCTTCAGCCCTGGCCACATTGACTGGTCCATCTGCTTCGCAAAATCAGCATCGCCCTCAAGACCCGTGAGCTTCATGAGTTCTGCATAGAACTGAGGCTCAATAGAACCGAGTGAGATGTACTTGCCATCTGCACATTCGAATACATCGTAGAAGTGCGCACCTGTATCGAGAAGGTTTGTACCCGGCGCATTTTCATTGAAGATCCCCATGGACTTAAACGACCAGAACATGGTCATCAGCACTGCTGCACCATCAACCATTGCAGTATCAACAACTTGACCCTTGCCGGATTTCTGTGCTTCAAGCAATGCGCACACAACGCCGTAGGCAAGGAACATTCCGCCGCCGCCAAAGTCGCCAACCATGTTTAGCGGTGGCACTGGTGCTTCACCCGCACGAGCAAAATGTGCAAGCGAACCAGATAACGAGATGTAGTTGATGTCGTGGCCAGCTGCCTGGGCGTACATGCCCTCTTGTCCCCAACCTGTCATGCGACCAAACACAATGCGAGGGTTACGTGCCTGACACACATCGGGCCCAATACCAAGACGTTCCATCACGCCCGGACGGAATCCTTCGATTATCGCGTCGGCATTTTCTACCAATTGCAATAATGCCTCTACGCCTTCAGGGTTTTTGAGATCGAGCGCAATGTTCTTACGTCCGCGCAACATCAAGTCACCTGCTGGTGTTGATGGTGGCGTGCCGCGCACAGCTTGTGCGCGATCAACGCGAATGATTTCAGCACCCATGTCTGCAAGCAACATGGCAGCAAACGGGCCAGGCCCGATACCAGCGATCTCAATGATTTTGTATCCAGTAAGTGGTCCAGACATGTCGAATTCCTTTTGTTGTTGTGTTGCGAAGAGTTAGGCGGCGCGGCGTGCGTGTGACGAGATGGCATCAACAAATATTGGCCACAGTGGTAGTGGAACATCGTGTCCCATATCTGTGACGAACATAAACACTGAGCCTGGAATAAGTTCCGCTGTGCGCTCACCACCTGACGGCGTGAGCAACTCGTCATCACGGCCGTGAATAACCAGAGTTGGAGTCTTCAGGTTCCGCAATTTGTCACTGCGATCTCCTGATGCATAAATAGCAGCAAGTTGACGATGCGAACCTTCTGGGTAAAAGCTTCTGTCGAATTCACGTGCTGCGCGAGCTTTTGCTTCTGCCAAATCGAAATACTTCTTTGAGCACCACACAGCCCAGTTGGCGGCGCCTTCGATGTACGTGGCACGGTCAGGTGATGGCGGAGCAAGCAATGCAGTCAGCGCAGCTTCTGTTGGAGTTCCATACGCGAGATCTCCAGTGACAGACATGATGCTTGTCAGGCTCTGCGTGCGATGCGGGTGTTCGAGTGCGACTGTCTGTGCAATCATGCCGCCCATTGATGCGCCGATGATGTGCGCCTTATCAATACCGAGATGATCGAGCACACCTATGGCATCTGCTGCCATGTCAGAAAGTGTGTACGGCACAGAAACAGTGACCGTTTCGCCCATTGCTGCTTGCATAGTGACTTTGTCTGTTTCCACCATGACACCGTCATGCTTGTACGACAAACCGCAATCACGATTATCGAATCGCACAACATGGAAACCCTGCTCAACAAACAGGTGTAAGAATTCTTCTGGCCAGGCAGTCATCTGTGCAGTAAAACCCATGATCCACAACAAGGTGGGATTGTTTGGGTCACCCAAAGTGTCGTATTCGATATTGATTCCGTTAGGCAAGATGGCTTGAGACATCTGTCCATTCTCACAGGTAGCCATGCCTCTATGAAAAGCGGAGA
>Ga0209357_1000611_pt1 | contig 14300 bp, 25 predicted proteins | sample LauGreFBDMM110SD_2_FD_187573 | JGI IMG/M metagenome (GOLD analysis project Ga0209357, IMG submission 187573) | Freshwater lake microbial communities from Lake Michigan, USA - Fa13.BD.MM110.SD (SPAdes) (version 3) | ecosystem: Environmental > Aquatic > Freshwater > Lake | place: Lake Michigan... | reverse complement strand
GAAGTTACTCACACCCCCCTAAAAATAGTTAAAATAAAACTTGTGCTACCCCCTTACATATGGCAGTTTTGACCTATGAGCAAAACCCCTAAAACATCGACGGAAACCCAACCCCGTCACGACTACCTCGATGACCTCGATGGTGAAGTGACCTCACCCAAACTCGTCGGCTACATCACGTTGATCGCGGGACTCGCAGATATAGCAGTCTACTCCGACTCGCCCAATCTTTCCGAGCATCTCGCCAACCCAACTTTTCGCACTCACGATGGAGAGTCTTCCCTCGGTTGCCAACCCTAACCCCAGAAAGAAAAAATAAAAAATGAAAAACATCAGCGTTAAAAAACTAGAAAAAATGTCACTCGATCTCGCACACGCGATCATCACGGTGCGCGAGTGGTCAACGATACTTGCCTACAACTTGAATAAGAAAAAGCAGTACAACCTAGAAACACTCTCCGACGAGGCTCAGAAGATTGCGGACTTTGGTTCGCAACTTCACTACCAACTGCGCCTTCGAAAAACTTGGGTCGAAAAAGCTACCGCTCAGAACTGCAACCTCTAACCCCCGAAAGAAAAAGCTAAAAATGAGAGTATCAATCGTCACCAAATGGCTTAAACCCAGCGAAAACTTGGGATCTAGGATTTCTGCCTCTTGCGAGTGTGGCAGAAATATCATCCCTTGGGATTTTTCTTTGACCCTAGAAGAGAATCACAAGCTCGCTTGCAGATCGCTTCAGATGAAGCTGGCAAGTTGCGCCCCATCACCTTGGTTGGATGAAATGATCGGTGGGCAACTCCCAGATGGGCGCATTGCATTTGTGTTTGCAGAAGTATCAGCAACGGCTATGCCCCGCTGGACGCAAATGCAAAAGGATTTAAAATGAGCAGAACTAAAATGGGCACTAACTTATCAAAGATTGTCAAATCCATCAAAAAGCAAAGAAAGCTGGTCAAGGTGGTCAATCCAGACGGTGGCATCACCGCTACCCAAGTTTTCAACTCCGATTGCGTGGTGGATGTTGGTGGTGACGGATTAGTTCGCCACCAGTACAAGCGCGGGGTGCTGGCTGAAATCGTTCTCAACATCGGGGGCAAGGGGCACTGGCAGATCGCTTCCACCCACGATGACGGGTACGGCAGTGGCTCACTCACCGTTGAGGGCAAAGATGTCGTAGATTTTGACGGCGCGTTTGACTTGCCTAGTCGCATCAAAGATATGCTGAAAGAACTTGGATTCAAAATTACTTGGTAAACCCCACAACAAAAAAGGAATACACATATGGAAACCACACAAAAAACATCGACGGAAACCTTCGGAGAATTTAGTCGCACCCTCGCTGAATTCGGCGCACTGGTGGACTCACTCACTACCCCCAAACAAAAGCGTATTATGTACCTGCAAAAAACTGCGGATGCTTATGTCGCGCTTAAAAAGAAGATTGCCCCACTGGAAAAAGAAATGAATCGGCTGGGCATAATTCTAAAGACCCAGAACGATGGTGAGGGTGAGTACATTCAAGAGTGGCGGGGCACGCATCCCGATAACTACTTGCTACGCATTCGCAACGAAATGCGCGAGTCCGTTCCTCAGACAGTCATCCGTGCGGTGCTGGGTCTGCCTTGGTTTGAAAAGCATAGCGTAAAGAAGTTCGTGCAGGTGTTGACGCTAACCCACGAAACCTTAGATTATTCCGAGGATCAAAAATAATGAGACAACCCAGAAATATATTGGTGAAACGTAAATTTATTGACGATCAAATCCGCGCCCTTGAGAAAGCGTCAAATGATTGCGTCCGAAGCGACTTTGGCAGGTGCTTATTTATATGTGGTCAACTTTACACACTCAAAATGTTGATCTACCGCGCCAACCATAAAAAATCCTTCGGGTGCAAGGTAAAAAAATGAGCGAGCAAACTGCAAAGTGCATTATGTTCTTTGCCATTGGCACGCTCATTGGTATGAGTCTGCTCAGTTGGTTAGACTTGATATTAAAATGAGTGATCCAGATCCATACGAATACGATAATCATTTGATCGAAAAGCGAACTCACGATCTTGCGATTGCGACCTGCGGTAACCCGCTGATGCAGTTGCCAATGGAGGTGGCTTGGATTCCAGAAATTGATCCCACAAAGCCTATTGCATATCTAAAAAAACTGGTGCTAAAGTACAACTCAGAACAGTTCGACCGACTGACTGAGAAAGGTTATCGGTTCGATATGGTGAAAGGAATATATGAAAGAAAAAATGTATAGTCTAAAATTCTTCGCGGACGCAGGTTCGCGGGGCGGATCAAAAACTAGTCCTAAAAAAATCAAAGCGTGCAAGGCGAGTCTTAAAAAAGCCCGTTTGGCGCGCTGGGGCAAGAAATGATCCGTTGGATTTTAGATTGGCAAAAAAGGAAAACCATTCGTGAAATTCAATTGCTCTGTGAGCGACTGAAGGACGCGATTAAACAAGAAAGACAAAATGAAAATAAACAAAATGACAACGCAGATGTTAAACTCGATTCGGACAAGGCTAGCGACTACACGCGAAACTGTCCGACAGCTTGACCCCGACACCCAAAAACACAAAGTTGTGACGGCAGGTAAAGGTGATGAAACGGAAAGTCTATACGGGAAGCATATTTCCGAGGAACTTCTTCGGAGGGCACTGTGAAAGAATTTGGTCTGTTAAAAGGTGGGGTTACCTTCGATCAAGCTCATTCACAACAGTTCGCAAAATTGTGGGAGGAATTAAAAGCATCGGAATTCAAAAGCCAAGCACATCTCAAAGGTATCGAGGCTTTTGGTTTGTTCTGCGCGGGAATCGTGGATTCAGTATTCCACAACGTGAAGCTGAATTCCCCTCACCTAGTGAAAGACCAGAAGGGTTTCGGAATCCCGCGATGAGCGCAATTTATTTGCACCCCGCGCACCGTAGTCGATTTGATTTTTTCAATCGATTGTGGCGCAGGTTGTGCCCATACATTGTCGATGGCGCATCTTTTGGTGTGCGCGGGTTTTTTCGTCGTTCGCGTGCCTTAGATTTTTTCTATGAGAAGTCGAACGGCAACACTACCTCTGCTCCGATTAATATTTATCGGAAGCGAATTGGAGAAAAACTACAGACGTTATGATGCGAGGGCTGGAGGCGCGGTTGGAAGGAGTCTGCAACTGGTCTGAACCCAGACCCGTTATGACAAGTCGGGGGGGCACGCTTATGCGCCGAGCAGTGCCCTCCCAATCTTTTTGGGGATTGTGGACACGATTTAAAGTTCCGATCCGCAAAATGGGTATTTCTTTACGCAAAAATGCTGGGCAGTGGGAAGTTGTTCATTTTATGGATGGGGTCTTGCACGATATTTCCGCAGAAAAAGAAGAGATGAATACTGCGGGGCTTTTGGAATGGCAGATTGCGCCAATGACCCAACTGGTTTCAATTATTCGCAATCACGTTTCCGCAATTGATTCATCCAGCACGGGCACGGGCAAGACCTTTGTCGCTTGCGCGGTGGCGCGACAACTTAATTTGAAGCTGGCAGTGGTTTGTCCGAAAGCAGTTATTCCGTCTTGGCACGAAGCATCCAAATTTATTGGTGCGGACGTAAAATTTATTTTAAATTACGAAGCGTTAAAATCTAAAAAAGGCGCGAAGTACGTTGCGTGGACAAGCCAAGGGTTTCCCGTTTGGAAAATAAAGGTGGACGAAGATGTGCTGATTATTTTTGATGAAGCGCATCGATGCAAAGACCCTGCTCTTTCTAAAAACGCACTGCTTTTAGTTTCTGCGGTGTCGCAAAAGCTACGGCACATTTTGCTTTCCGCTACGCTGGCGGAATCTCCCCTGCATTTGCGCTCCGCTGGATTTTCTCTTGGATTGCATTCGGGCAAGGATTTCTGGGATTGGTGCGTTAAGCTCGGGTGCTGGAAGGATTCTTTTAATGGATGGCATTTCTCGGGCGGACAGAACGCAATGAAAAAGATCCGAGATATGATTTACCCCGAGCGTGGCGTGCGAATACGGGCGGAAGATTTGGGTAACAAGTTTCCCGAAACGATTGTGTCCGCAGAGTTGATTAATGCGGACGGTGTGGGAAAGATTTATTCTCAGTTGACTGAACGTCTTGCCAAGGTGGCGCGTGAAACCAAAAACTATTCTCAGACCGCTTTTACAGAAATTCTTAGTGCGCGTAGAAAGGTTGAATTATTAAAAGTTCCAGCAATGGTCAGTATGGCTCGGGATGCGGTTGCCGAAGGGTCAAGTGTCGCTTTGTTTTGTTGTTTTAATGATACTGTCGAGGCTTTGCAAGCGCAACTTGCGTGCCCTGCCATCACTGGAAAGACGCTTCCGCTTGTTCGCGAGAAACTCAAGAAAGAATTTCAAGCTGATCGCATCACTACGCTTGTCCTCAATATCGCGTGCGGTGGAATTGGAATCAGCTTGCACGGGAAACGTCATCGGGTTGCCCTCATCTCACCATCTTGGAGTGCATTTGAGCTTGTGCAATGTTTAGGCAGAGTTTGGCGTGCGGGTGGTAGCAAATCCATTCAACGTATATTATTTGCTTCAAACACAATTGAAGAGCAGATTTGCACTAAAGTTCGCTCCAAGATTGGCGCACTGGAAACTTTAAATGATGGTGATACGGTTGGGATTGAAGTTAAGCGGGTAAAGAAGGCGTGACGGGTTGCCCTGCTTTAAACGCATCAACTGCAATTTTAATCGCGTAGCCGAGTCCAATTCCCACCACAAGCATTGTAATTAAGTTTGGCATTATTCGCGGGTCTTTTAACATATCCAAAATATCTTTGTCCGTGTTAGATCCGTTAGAATTTTTAGCAATTTTACGGCAACTGCCTTTTGAATAAGCACGCTTCCCTTTGACGGGCGCGTATCCTTTCCAACATCTATTTTTCTTTAGCTTCATTTTCTATTACCTCCACTGGCACTTCAATCACTTCTGCTTTCTTCATTGTTTCCAAGTTTTTCGGGACTGCTCCAAGCTGACTTTCTGGGGAGGACAACGCAAATGGAATCCCCCTCCGCTTGCTGAACGGAAGGTAACTTACTTTCCACCCAGAAGGTAAAACCACCGAGAGTGAAAGTTTCACCTGCTTGCAAAGAATCGATGTGCATTCGCATTCCGAAATCGTCGGAATACTCCCGTGCCTTCTCTTGAACCGTCATTGTTTGTATTGCCCTCCACAGTTTCAATCATTCCATTTTCAAAAACTTTTGTCACAACGAATATATGCCCGAATCTTCCGAGTTTCGGGAAGTATACCAGACCCCAAGCATTCCGCACGGGATCGTCGATTTCAAGACTCGAAACGCACCAGCTTGGAGTCCACGCTCCATAGCCCTTGAGTCCGAGTTGCAAGCACCCCCAATGTACAAAGGAGGCGCACCAAGGCTCGGGATCGAGAATACCTGCGGAGGCAAGGTATTCGCGCACACGCTTTCCGTCATTGGATGCTGGGGGGTCTTCCAAAACCCCAATTTCTTTTTCAAGTACTCCAGCAAGGTCATTTACCATATATAAACGCAATCAATAACACAGCAATAATAAACATTCCCAGCATCCACATTTCAATACTGTCTTTTGTGCCTTTGGTTATAATTATGTTTTTCATTATGTTCTTCCGTTCCAAGCTATCACTCCTACTTCCACTAAAGCTGTTCCAGCCAATGAGTCACGAACTAAATTAGTTCTTATCCCTGCCAAATACATTCCAATTCCAACCATCAAAGATCGTGTTGTGTAGGTTGAAAGGATTCCGAGAATATCTTTTTTCTCGACCGCATCCACACTGGGTAAGGTTGCACGCAGTTGATGCTTGGTCAGCATTGTCCAGCCCATCACAAATGCTTGCACAGCTAACGATCCCGCAACTGCACGTTTAACAAGGTCTTTGTCTTCACCCAACATATACATTCCCAATCCAAGAAGAACTGCGCGACTACCCGTCCATTTAATTACGTCTAGGCAATCACCCGAAAGGCATTTGCGTGATGCATCTGCTGTTGGAAAATTATCCGCCATTTCAATGTACCCCGATTATAATTGGAACTTTAAACCATCGCTGACCGCAAGCGTGTACATTAGTTGTATTCTTTGTTCCATCGGGCATTGTAATTCTACCTGCTGGAATGCAGTTTCCGCACTTGCCCGTGCAAGCAAAGTATTTTTTAATGCCCATTGCGCCCAACTCCTTTTTGGCAATGGCATAAATCGCGGAGGTGTAGGCTGGGTTGCGCTGATAAACCTCTTCGGGCAAATCTGGGATCAGCGGTGCTTTTTCATCGTCAGAAGTGCCTTTGGCTTTTTTCTTTAAATAGATTTTATATTTTGCACGCTTTTCCGCTGGAATTCTTTTTTCATCAATAAAATTCATATCGTAATCTGGATAACCGTACTTTTTTAAATCGTAAGCAATAAATCCTTCTCTTGCTATGGCTAGCTTTTTCATTCGATTGTAAATAAGGTTGTATCGTTCTTTTGTGCCTTGCTCAAAAATGCTTCCGCCAGAAAGGTTTAGCGTGTAGTTGTCTGGCCATTTCCCATTATTGATATCATCGTAACGAATAAAATGTGACCACGATTTGGAATATCCGTAAGCACTGATCATTGGCCTTTTGTACAATTCATCCATCCAAAACGTAATCGTGCGAATTGAATCCATATCCCCGTCAACGTAAAGTCTGACTACGGTCGGCACACCCTTTGCTTTTGCATCCGCTTCAATAAAATCCAAACCTACATTTCGTTTATTGTAACTTTGACCAGCACGCTTTCCTTTTCCTATCGTTTTCTTAATAAGCCCACCTTTTCTGATCCATTCTCTGCCTTCTGGAGTCCGAATCAAAAGAGTGTTTTGCATCTGCCGAAAAAATGGTGCGGGATATCTCCAAGCTGAAAAGGAGTAGCAGAATCCAGATTCTCCACCCTTGAGCGTGCCAGCAAGACAAGCCCCTGCACTCGGGCAAGTAACCCCTGCCAATGCGCTGAATTGCCAGTAAGGCAACTTGGCATTGCCTTTGGCAAAAATCGCGTAAGGCGGGACGTTGGTCGCAAGACCGCGAGACAACCAACCGATCATATTGTTTGCTTCTTTAATCCAAGATGCACCGCGAGTATCCCCCGCGCCTCTTCGGGACAGAATAATCTGAATAAACTCTTCTAACCCCGCAATGATGCCTTTAATTCCATCTTCGGTCATTGCATCGTCTTGCAAAAAGTTTTGGCCTTTAGCAAAAAACGGTAGGTTAACTAATTTTAAAATATCGGGTCTGCTGGTGATCGATTTAGACTGCTTTTTGGCATTGCGACCAATTCCGTAGTCAATTAGCCCAGAAGTGACAATATCCGAAAAAGGGTCGGGCATAGGTTGAAGTAAAGTCGGGTTATATGCGTCCACATTTAGCCCCTTTGCCTATCAACGTCTCTTTCTACTTCTCGGTAAGCTCGGTAATCGTCGCTTGCGTCTTGTTCTAAAAATTCCTCAATTTCGTCAACATAAGCATCAATAGCGTTTTGCAAGTCACACGCCATTGATGTTTTTTTACGAAGCGGAATGCCAAAACACTTATCAATATGCGTTAAAATTTTCATAGCGGACGGATCTTTACGGATCAATTCTACGTTGGGAAATAATTCGAGGACATCGTACTTATTTAAAATTTCTTTTAGCCTAATGTCTCGATTTAATGCGCGATACGCTCGAATCAACTTTGCATCCGTAATTTTTGCTTGGTTAGATCGCAATTCCCAAGATCCAGCCATAAGCCATTGAATAATCTTATCTGCGTAGTAACTGGTGGTCAGTTCGTTTAGATACATTTCCAATTTAAATTTATCCAAAGGCCAACGAAATAGTCTTTCTTCAAACTCTCCAGTTTCGCCTCCATCGGCTATAATTTTAATTGCAGTTCCAGATTGGTTTACTTGAACACCAATAGATCCACCATACTCGCCAAGATTCCAAGTTTTCTTGCGAACCGCCACAAATTTACCCTCCAAACATCACACGCAGTGCTGATTTGACTCCAGAAGGATTTGCTCCAGCGGTGATCAGTGCCATTGCAATAATTTCAGATTTTCTTTTGTCACCTTTTGACATTGTATTGATCAATGACATATAGCGACCGTAATTGTTTTGCGTTGTCGGATATGGAGAACTTTCAATGTCTTTTACTACGGGCGCAAAATCTGATGCCAAATCTACAATCAATTTTTTAATTGAGTCAGAATCTGGGGCTGAATTGCGACAAAGCCCACGATTACTGTTGATCTTCAATCGTGCTTGGCCAGATACCTTATCCACTGGATATAAATTGTACGAAGGTATCCATTTCATTTTAAATACGGTGGGAAAAAATTCTCTTCCCCATTTATCTCCGCCAACTTGCTTAACATAGACTCTTCCACTGGACGATGGTTTGTGCGGGGCGCGTCCGCCCGTGACAATATAACTTTCCCTGCTTTGCACTTTTTGGCCAACACATACTGGGCTTAAATTTTTTTCAAATACCAATGTATTTTCTTTCTCTTCCCAATCTGTATCTGTAACCATATCGCAATTTGATTTAGATCCAGCATTGCGTCGAAGCCCACGATTGTCAGTCAATCCTTTGGCCAAATCCCTTTGCATCTTTAAATTTACATCTGCATCCAGTAACCTTTGAGCATCGGCAATTGCTTTATCAAGGTCAGTCCGTTTGTACTTTACGCCAGTATATTGGCCAAGCATTGCCATCAGCTTTGCGGTGGTTGCACCTCGCGTAATAAACATTCCAATCTTTCTCGCTTTTAATCCGTGCTTAATTGATGCCAATCGGAAACGATCAATCCCGCCATCTTCGCTAGTTAAAAGAGTGCCACCTTTAAATGATTTTGAATTACGACGAAGCCCACGATCACTAGTGCTACCACACATTAAACACGACATATCGCGAAGTGCTGGAGTTTCTGAATCGCATTGATCACAAAATGTCCAATACTTGTGTCCGCTTTTGTTGGCACGATCCCTTAGTGCCCCCGCACCATATTTTGAATACATTTCCGAAAGTTTTGTTTTAGATTTAATCTTTTTGCGTTTCATATTATTCCCTTAAAAGTAAAAACAACCCCACAACCAAGACAACACCAATTATTGAACCCGTAACAGCAGTTGAATTTCTTTCAACTTCGGCAGTTGCTGAGTTACTTGGAATTCCTCCCGAAATCCCTCTTGTAAAATTTGGCTCAATAAACTCAATAATTGGATTATCTCTTAACTGTGTACTCAATTGAATAGGATCGGTCGGCGTAAGATACAAACTAGATTTTATAAAATCATAATCCTCAATCTTGTCCAACCCTTGTGCAGTTTCAAAGGAAGCTATCTGACTTGCTGTTGCGGTGTCCTTATATCCAATAAGGATTTCATCAGCAATATACGACACTTCTTGTTGAATGCCGTCATTCGGAGATGTATAAAGCCCAGTTTTTACTGGTCTTTCCGAGCCAATTCTACGAGTAGCCATATTATTTCCCCAGCATCTTCGGCACGAACGAATTAATGTAAAGCGCACCAATTGAAATCATTGCGCCCACAAGTCCAGCAATGATGATCTGTTCCATTGTGATTTTGTTGGTGGTCATATTGGTAATTGCGGTTTGTTCAACAAGTTCTTGGGCTAACTCGTTCATTTTACCATATTGAGTCGGCGCAAAACAACGTCTTGCTGACCCAAAACAAGGTTAAGTTTTTCTTCGATCTTTCGCATATCCGTGCGTATTTCAGCCAATTCGGGGCGAATATCGTCCCTACCGTTTTTCTGCATTTGACTTACTCCTAAAAATACCGCAAGGATTGCCCCAAGGGATAAAATTGTTTTCCCAATATCATTTGGGGTATGCGGAACGTGAGTTGCTGTTTGTGTATCCATTTTTTACTTCAATTTCCAAGCCAAATATGCTCCTACTACAATGAGTAACAACAGCACAGCACTTGTCAATTTCCAAATCCATACAAGCCTAGATTTTGATCTATCTTGCTCCGCATCAAGCATTTTGGTCAAATGCCCTATGGTGATCTCTTTTTCAGATATTGCCTTGCTGGCGGAGGATAGATTGCCTTTAATCTCCGCAAGGTCTTTGGACAAGGCTGGGTAGCGTTGCTCCAAGGACACAATTTGGGCATCAGCTTTGCCTAGATTGTAGTTCCCGCCAGTTGACGCGCAACCGACTAAGAACGAACAAAGTACGCAGTAAGCGTATAATGAAAAATTACGTTCTGCTGACCCGAATCTGAATTGGAACATAAGTACACTCCTAACCGATCATTTGATTTGATTGGTATACGCTTACTGTCAGCATCATACGCAATAGTCGTTTGTCTTGAGTCTGGATTAAGATTGTTTAATGAAGACGTTTCGCTAGGGGTTGTCAGATGCGAAATCAAAACTTGCGCCCCACTAAAATCGGTTGTAGTCCCACCTGCTGGAAGAGATAGATTCTCTCCCGATACTTTGGCAACAATTGCGCCATTGGGAAAGTCTGTATTCATAGCCGTAAGAATGTCAGTTGAATTGTGCGAAACCATAAAATGGATACCAACCAAAAATCCGTCAGTTTCAAAATCAATAAAAGACGATAAAAAATAAGTTGGAAAAAAAGCATCCCCACTAGCAGGTTGCATTAGTTGGGTCTTGGCAATTGTCCTAGTCTGAATGAATTTGTCGAAGCTCATAGGAGGAATGTAATGGGCTACGGACGAGAGTCCAGAGGATTTGCTGAATAGGCTGGGTAAGTAAAATTGATAGTCGAGGTTGCTTGATCTACCCCATAAACATAGTACAAGGGCGGAAATACCTTAATGTTTAAATCCGTATCTAGAACTAAGGCGGACGCTGGGAAAAGATCTCCCCCGACATACTGATAAGTAAGTGCGCCAACCGTAGATTGCCGATAGAAGGCTTGAAGATTGCCTTCATCGTTAAACCCGTTTAAAGCGGTTGGAGGATTTGGAATTGTTCCGCCCGTTGGGAACTGAAGTAACGGTGCGCCAGCATAAGGGTGGGGCAATATGTTGTAAGGAGTTTGTAATCTTGTAAGATTATTGTAGGTAAAGTTTCGGTTAGTCACGGGTTTGCCTCTTTGGGTGTTGGGCGTTTTGTAATAATTGGGGGGTAAAACAATGGAATTATCATTATACACGGGTGTATAGGCTATTTGTAAAACCCCAGTTGGTGGCGGAGTTCCAAGCCACGCAAACCAAATTTTTAATTTAACATTGAAGCTGGGCAATTGCCCCGCAATTAAATCTGCTTTAGTTATGTTATAAACTTTTTCTCCAAAAACTTGAAATCTTCCTCCCGTATAACCACAATCATAAGGGTTGGGCATTGGTACGGAACGGTTTTGCGGAAACCCTCCAGCGGGGATCGAAGTTGCGTTTCCCCAAGGATTAAGAGATCCAGTAAGTTGACTTAAACCAAACTGAAAAGTGCTTGGCGTACCCGTTTGAGGGGTTGTTATCACTTGCATACCAATTCTAAACTGAAATGCCCCACTTGGGCTAGAACCGTCAGTCGTAGTCGCATCCTTCACCGCAAGAGAAAAAGCGGGAACTAATCTCCCTGCATAATCCAAAACCGACATAATGTTGTTTGGGTTTAAGGAAATGATTTCCCCAGCTTTGGCCAAGCTAGAACCGTGAAATCCGCCAATATAACTTGCCGATAAAACACCCACATCGGGTGAGGCAACAACCCCTAATGAAGTAACTGTTCCAATTAACGTGCTAGCATCTGCCCTTGAAATTGGGGTAGGTTCATCAATAAATACTGCCATTAACTGATCCCCAATTCGGAATCAACTACGGAAATAAATTGTGTAATTTTATCAAAATCAATTAAGTTATCGCTAAGAACTGTATTATTTTCTAAAGCTATTCTTTTATTTTCTTTCTCTCCTTCCGCTATGCTTTGCAAAAGAATTTTAATAATCATCCAATCATTGGCATCGTATTTCATTTTATTCTTCTGTTGGTATGTAGTATGCTGTTAAAACTGCCGACATAAGCTGACCTGCTGTACCAGAAACACCAGCTATATTTGCAGTTTGAAATGCATAAAGAGATAGTGTCGCTTGCGAGTTTACAATCTGCACCGCATCATCAAGCCCAAAACTCAAACTTGCTGACCTTGTATTAGGGTTGACGGTTGTTGTTGTAGAATTTTGGTGAGTAAAAACAGAAAGCAATATTTGCGAGTCGGGGCTTTTTGCAGTTCCAACTTGAGTATTTAAAGTATACGGAGTTGTATCAAAATTTAATACTGGCGTATCAGCAAGCGCACAAAAGAATCCGCAAGGTTTAGTTTGCGTATTAACAATTGACGCAGAAAGCGTCACCCCAATTAACCCTGCTTGTTGAGTGAACTGAAATGAGGCAACTTTTTGACCCGCTGGAAATTCTGCATAAATAAATGTCGAATCGGGAATACTCGTTGGAGAAATATCTATAAGAATACTTCTTTGATAAATTCGGCTTTTAAGATCTTTTGCAGATTGGGATGGTGTTATGGCTTGAGCAAGTCTTGCCAATTCCGCATCCGAAAAAGACAGTTGCAGATTGGACGGAAACTGCACCTGCGCGGGTGGCACGTTAATGTCGGGAAGCTGAATCCCCCGAACTGCACTACGCACCGCTTGTCCAATGGAATCCGATAACTGATTAATTTGATCAGAGGTAATCCCGACCTGCACCCCCTGCTGTGTAACTGTAGAAGTAGTTGAGGTCGGTGTAGCTGGAGTTTGATTTCTCAAAATCCCAGCAATCGCAGACGCTAGAAGAAGATCGCCTTCCATAACCTATTCTGCTTTTTCTGATAATAGCTTTTCTAAGACCTCACACGCTTGCAAAATTTTGGTATGATCGTTTCGATTTAAAGGCGCAAGTCCGCTTGCCGATTTTAGAATTTCAAATGCTTCTTTAGGGGTCATTAAATTTTTTTATATGTTATGGAGCGTGCAAGTCAATTTTATATTCTACACTGTTAATTCTAACCACCAGATAGTCTCCCGAACTACCGCTAGACCCACCATCTAAAAGAACTGGATAGCCAGCCGAACCGATAGCAATTTCACCGTCACCACTTGTCCCAGCCACCGCATCTCGGCCAATAGCAATGCAATTTGTCCTAGTTGTGCCACTTGTCCTACTTTCTCTTCCAATACAAATGTTGTTGTCACCCGTTGTAGTCACTTGATTTGCGCTTCTTCCTATCGCTATATTATTTACTCCAGTTGTAATAACATTGCCAGTTTGATACCCCAGCAATACATTTCCCCCAGCGTTGGCAGTTGGCGCGGTAGTGATTGCAAATCCCGCACCCGATCCAATAACAACATTTCGTGCGGAGGTTGTTGATAAAAACAATGTTTCCTTTCCAATGGCAACATTATCGCTTGCTTGACTCAAGCGTAACGCATTAGTACCAACTGCTACGTTATTAGATCCCGCAGTATTGGCCAAAAGCGTAGTTACACCAAGTGCCGTGTTATTAGTTCCCGTAGTAACTGCATTATTTGCTAAACTCCCAACACCCAGATTGCCTACCCCAAATGCGCCATTTTGAGTAGCTGGCGAAACCCGTAATAAACGATAATCTGGAAAAGATGTACCAGCTATTGTATCCCCAACGTCAAAGATTGTCGTTATCCACGACAAAAAGTTGTTGTCCGATCTAAAGTTATAGGTTAAACCAGTAACCGACCAGACTACCTGCGCGGTAGCAACCGTTCCTTGCCCTCCAGTTGTGAGCGCAAAGCTCATAACGGTAGATTAACCCATCCGTCCGAAGATCTTGTATCCGCGAAGCGCAAAGGTGATATCGAGGCTTTGTCCACCAGCAGGATAAGTAGTGTACAAGTTTGTAAAATCAAACTGCAACTGATTCTGCCGAGGAAACCGAATACGGTAACCTTCGGGAACAAATAAGTTGGAAGTATTTCCACAAACAAGCGAACGTGATAACGAATTGGTGAACAAGTCACGACCCGTTGAAACGTCTTTAATCAAAATCTTGAAATTGTCGGGAGCTTGAACTGGATTGTTAAGTGCGGTACAACCGCCTAAAACAGCAGTAGATTGATCCGCTTGATCACAATTGGTGCGTGCTTCAAAACCATACAACTCAAATTCAGAATCAGATCCAAGAACCAAAGTCTTAGTTCCCGTTCCGCTGAGTGCGGTGATGCTGATATCTACGGTATAAATGAAGGGAAGTATTTCCCTAGAGGACACTGATTCTGCCATAAAAGTTTCT
>Ga0209357_1000604_pt1 | contig 14384 bp, 11 predicted proteins | sample LauGreFBDMM110SD_2_FD_187573 | JGI IMG/M metagenome (GOLD analysis project Ga0209357, IMG submission 187573) | Freshwater lake microbial communities from Lake Michigan, USA - Fa13.BD.MM110.SD (SPAdes) (version 3) | ecosystem: Environmental > Aquatic > Freshwater > Lake | place: Lake Michigan... | reverse complement strand
CACTTGAAAGACCACCCAAAAGATCACCACTCACGTCGTGGACTTTTGATGTTGGTTGGCCGTCGTCGCCGCATGCTCGATTACGTACGCGACCGTGATGTTCAGCGTTACCGCGATCTCATCGCAAAACTTGGTCTTCGTCGCTAATCAGCGTCGCCCACTCTGGCTAGGCATCCCTAAAAGGTGGGGATACCACAAGCAGAATAGAAACCAGAAATAAAGAAGCGAGCAACCGTGAATCGGTTGTCAGTCGCCTAGCCCGTGGCCCTTGTTGGGTCACGAGATTGCCGACTGGGAACCGTCATTGTTGCTCATTTGACCCCGTCTCATCTTTGAGCGCAAACATATATAAAAGGAGGACACCATGGCTGATGCCATCCGCGTGTCTGGTGCCGTTTCAGGTACCGATAAAACTCTGTCTTTTGAGACAGGAAAACTTGCCCAGCAGTCACAGGGTGCAGTCGTTGCGAGCCTTGGCCGCACCACCGTACTTTCCACCGCAAACGCCGCAAAAGGCGTTCGTGATGGCATTGACTTCTTCCCACTCACCGTCGACGTAGAAGAGCGTGCCTATGCAGCAGGAAAAATTCCTGGTGCATTTTTCCGCCGTGAAGGTCGCCCAACAGAAATGGCAATTCTTACTTGCCGTCTCACCGACCGTCCGTTGCGCCCTGCATTCCCCGATGGCTACCGCAACGAAACACAAATTGTTCTCACCATCATTGGTGCCGACCAGGAAAACCCACACGACATCTTGTCCATCAACGCTGCATCTGCATCGCTCATGATCAGTGGTATTCCATTCGAAGGCCCCATTGGCGCAGTACGCATTGCTTACAGCATCTCAGGCGAGTGGATTCCACACCCCACCTTCGAAGAGAGTGAAGCAGCAACATTCGAACTCGTTGTTGCTGGTCGTCAGCTCGACGATGGCGATGTTGCCATCATGATGGTAGAAGCCGGCGGCACCGAGAAGAGCTTCTCGTACTATGCCGATGGTGCACCGAAAGTAAATGAGCCAGTATTGGCAAGTGGTCTTGAGGCATCGAAGAAGTGGATCAAAGAGTCCATTGGTTTGCAGCGCCAGCTTGTAGCAAGTGTTATTGCTACGAAGGGCCCAATTGAGCCACTGAAGTACACACCGGTTCTTGACTACACACCAGAAGTATTTGCTGCTGTAGAAGGTGTAGCCACCACAAAGTTGGCTCCAGCAGTTGCTATCTCATTGAAGAGTGCTCGTAACGAAGCAATTGACGCAGTATCAGCAGAAGCTCTTGCAGCGTTATGTGGAACTTCTGATGCACCCGGTGCATTTGCAGGTCAGGAAAAAGCTGTGAAAGAAGCTGTGCGCAGCTTGACCAAGAAATTGGTACGTAAGCGCATCGTTGAAGAAGGCATGCGTATCGACGGTCGTGGACCTCGCGATCTTCGACCTGTCACTTCTGAAGTTGGCATTTTGGCAACTGCACACGGAACAGGACTTTTCCAACGTGGAGAGACTCAAGTAATGAACGTGTGCACACTCGCAATGCCACGCATGAATCAGTTGCTCGACACATTGACTCCTGATACCACCAAGCGTTTCATTCATCACTACAACATGGCTCCATGGGCTAACGGCGAAACAGGCCGCGTTGGTTCACCTAAGCGCCGCGAAATTGGCCACGGTGCATTGGCCGAGCGTGCGTTGTTGCCAGTAGTTCCAAGCCAAGAAGACTTTGCTTACACCATTCGTTTGGTGAGTGAAGTGATGTCGTCAAATGGTTCCACCTCAATGGGTTCGGTTTGTTCAGCAAGCCTCTCGCTCATGGACGCTGGTGTTCCCATCATTGCTCCTGTTGCAGGTATCGCAATGGGTTTGGTGTTTGCTGAAGGCAAGTACACCACGCTCACCGACATCTTGGGTGCAGAAGACGCATTCGGCGACATGGACTTCAAAGTTGCCGGTACTGCCGACGCCATTACAGCGTTGCAACTCGACACAAAAATTGAAGGCATTCCAGCTGACGTTCTCATTGCTGCTCTCGACCAAGCAAAAGATGCACGTCTAGCTATTTTGGAAGTCATGAATGCAGCTCTTTCTGCTCCACGCAGCGAAGTTGCCGAAACTGCTCCAAAAATTGTTTCATTCACCATTCCGCTCGACAAAGTGGGAGAAGTCATTGGGCCAAAGGGCAAGGTCATCAACACCATTCAGCAAGAAACTGGTGCCGACATTGCAGTGAGCGACGATGGTGCCGTTGGCATCATCACCATTGGTTCGCCAGACTCTGTGAAGGTGAACGAAGCTCGTGAGCGCATCATGGCCATCGTTCAACCACCAACTGCAGACCTCGGTGGCATTTACAACGGTCGCGTTGTGAGCATCACCAAGTTCGGCGCATTCGTCAACATCCTTCCTGGGCGTGACGGTCTTGTGCACATTTCAAAGTTGGGTAATGGCAAGCGCATCAACAATGTTGAAGATGTGCTTGAACTCGGCCAAGAAATTCAGGTTCGTGTTGACGACATCGACGACAAGGGCAAGGTCAGCCTCAGCCCCGTTGGCGAAGGCTTCGAATCGAGTGGCGATGCAACTCCTCGCGAAGAGCGTGCACCTCGTGAAGAACGCGCACCGCGTGCTCCTCGCGAAGAGCGTGCACCACGTGAAGACCGGGCACCTCGTGCCGAGCGCAGCGATGCGCCCGACAACGCAGTGGCCGTGAGCTTTGAAGATGAGTTCGAAAGTGAACTCACCGGCGAACTCGGTGATCTCGGCCCCGGCCGCGAAGCCGGTAACCGTGGTGGTGGCCGTGGCGATGACAATCGCCGTCGTCACCGCTAAATCTTCCTCAACAAACAAAAACGCAATTCATCCACAACCCCGACCGACTACGGTCGGGGTTGTGACGTTTTCATCTGAGAATCCCATTCGTGTTGGAGTAGTAGGTGCAGGGGGCCGTATGGGCGCCACTGTGTGCGATGCCGTTGTTGCCGACCCGCGCTTGGTGCTTGTTGCTGCTGTCGACCCGATGCATGCTGGCAAAGAATGTCACGGCCTCACCATTGGAGCAGAACTCAAAACTCTTGCCGATGCGCAAGCAGAAGTGGTTGTCGACTTCACAGTTGCTGCTGCAGCACGCGTTACTCTGCCATGGCTCGGCCTGCACGGCATGCATGCAGTGGTGGGCACCACCGGTTTTAACGATGCCGACATGGCAACGTTTAAGGAATCATTTACGCGTAGCAGTTGTCTCATTGCGGCAAACTTTGCCATTGGTGCAGTGCTCATGATGAAATTCGCTGAACAAGCCGCACCATTTTTTGAGACCGCAGAAATAATTGAGTTCCATCACAATGCGAAAGCCGATGCTCCAAGTGGAACGGCAATGGTCACCGCCCAGCGTATGGCTGCAGCAAGTAGTGAATGGGCAACAGACCCAACACAACATGAAGTTGCCCCAGGAGCACGAGGTGGCGAAGGCCCCGCAGGTATTCGTGTTCATGCAGTGCGCATGGTGGGCATGACTGCATCACAAGAAGTCATATTGGGTACTGCGGGTCAAACACTTGTTATTCGCCACGACTCAAATGATCGAGTGAGTTTTATGCCTGGCGTTGTTCTTGCCTGTAAGCACGTCGCCGAAACGCCGGGAATTACTCTCGGAATCGACTCGCTTCTTTAACCCTCATTCGACCCATCATGGTCCGGTGGAGCAAGTGGGCGGCGCTTGTTCATTTGGAATGCTGAAATGGCAAAGAGCCCCAGCACAATGAACCATTGGTAGCGCTCAATAGATTTCAAGAACCAACGCACTTGGTCTTCAAAGATGTCTCCACCAATGCGCATCACAATGAGGCGAAAGCAAATGGCAGGAATGATGACTGCAAAAAATTGACGAATACGCATTTGGCGATGGCCAACGAGCACGCAGACCACGTTGCTGCCAGGCATGAAAAACAGCATCAGCCAGCCAGCTTTGTTCACTGCTTTTTCTATCCAACGGTAGAGCGCAGGCATTTCGCCCACGTTGTTTTCCACCCAGCGCACAGTGCGGTCGCCATACCAGCGGCCAACGAAGTACAGGGCAACAGCGGCAGCCAAAATGCGTAAAAAACCGATGATGAAATAGGGGACGGGCGAGGTGAAAGGTACCGACCCAAAAAGGTTGCGGTTGCGCGACGACATGGTCAGAACCAGCAGTGGGTGTTCATCAACGAGCGCAGGCCCAATATTGGTGCCAATGGTGCCGAATATGAACAGGAGCGAAGTGAAAGCTAAAACCGTTTTGCGCACCATGGCAACTTATCGCCTCACCCTGCAAGATGCCCTACGCTTGTCGCATGCAAGGACTCATGCAAAATACGCCACTGACTATTGTTCACCTTTTCGACCGCGCAGAAAAATACCACCGCAATAAAACGGTTATTACTGCAACCCCGCGTGGGAAAGAGACTGTTACTTATGGCGACTGGGCGCTACGAACCCGCAAGTTGGGCGGAGTACTTAACGCTTTAGGAATTTCCGAAGCGGGTCGAGTAGCTACTTTTGCATGGAATACCGCGCGGCACTTGGAGTTGTACTTCGCTGCTCCGTGCACAGGTCGCGTACTACACACGTTAAATATTCGCCTCTTTCCTGAACAGCTCACCTACATCGTGAACCATGCAGAAGACGAAGTGATTTTTTGCGATCAATCATTACTTCCACTTCTTGCTCCACTTTTCCCCACCTTTCATACCGTGAAGCATCTGGTGGTGATGAACGATGCCCCAGGTGAAGTTCCGCAATGGCCTGGCGTACAAATACACGACTATGAAGAACTGCTCAGCAAAGCCTCGCCAGTGGAGTTTTTGGTAACAGATGAAAATCGTGCGGCGAGCATGTGTTACACAAGCGGCACCACGGGCAACCCGAAAGGCGTGGTGTACAGCCATCGCAGTACATACCTACACACTTTTGGCGCAATGACGGTTGACAGTTTGGGTGCACGCGAGAGCGACATCATTTTGCCAGTCGTTCCAATGTTCCACGCCAATGCGTGGGGTCTTGCACATGCCGCAGTTGCTTCGGGTGCATCGCTTGTGATGCCGGGTCCAGACCTTTCGGGCAAAGCAATTGCGCAACTCATTGTTGAAGAAAAAGTAACCGTGGCTGCAGGCGTACCTACTATTTGGATGGGTGTACTTCCCGAACTGAAAGGTCGCGACACTTCGTCGTTGCGCGCCATTCCTTGTGGTGGTTCTGCAGTGCCCAAAGCATTAAGTGAGGCGTACCGCGAGCAAACAGGGTTACCGATATTGCAAGCGTGGGGAATGACTGAAACAAGCCCCATTGCTTCCACCTGCACGTTGAGTGCCGCAGACTTGTTGTTGCCAATTGATGAACAAGCAGAGTTGCGCACCACGGTGGGTCAAATTAACTTCGGCGTTGAGTGTCGGGTAGTAGAACCCGACACCATTAACCCCGTTGCATGGGATGGGGAAACAAGTGGAGAGTTGCAATGTTTCGGCCCGTGGATTGCTGCGAACTATTACAACGACGATCGTTCGGCGGAAAGCTTTACTTCCGACGGCTGGTTGCGCACGGGTGACGTTGCCACAATGGACGCCGATGGGCGAGTGCGATTAGTGGACCGCACAAAAGATCTCATTAAGAGTGGTGGAGAATGGATCTCCTCTGTTGATGTGGAAAACGAGCTCATGGCGCATCCGAAAATCAAAGAAGCCGCTGTAGTGGGTGTGCCTCACCCGCGCTGGTCGGAGCGGCCATTGGCCTGCATCGTGGTGGAGCCTGGGCAGAGCCTCACGAAAGAAGAAGTGGTGGAGTTCCTGGTTCCTCGTTTGGCTAAGTGGCAACTGCCTGACGACGTGGTGTTTATTGACGAAGTGCCCAAGACCAGCGTGGGGAAGTTCTCGAAAAAGACCCTCCGTGACCGTTTTGCCACCTACGAATTGCCCACCATCTAAAAAAATTGAGGTTTGTGTGACTTCTGTCTTGACAGTGAGACGCTTTTCGTTTTAGTGTCTCATTATGACTTCCGACGAAACCCGCGTTCTCGACGCAGCCATGGGCTGTGTTGAACGCTTTGGGTTCAGCAAGGTCACCATTGACGACATCACCACAGCTTCTGGTGTGTCACGCGCCACTATCTATCGCTTGTTCCCAGGTGGGCGAGAAGTTCTTTTTGAGGCAATGCGTCTGCGCGAATTGGAAGCCTTCTTTTCTCGTTTGCAAAGTGGTGTTGCGGGTTCTCCCAATATTGAAGAACTCCTCACACGTTGCATTGTCTTTTCCTCTCGTGAATTGCAAAATGACCAACACCTTGCGGCAATGCTTGCCAGCGAACGCGGTGAAGCGCTTGCCAACCTCACTGTTGACGGGGTGCCGCGCATTATTTATGTAGCGACACAGTTCTTTGTGCCGCTCGCTGAAGAATTCGTATCGCATGAGACCGCAATTCAAATTGTCGATGTACTCGTTCGACTCGTCATTTCATACTTCCTTGCACCGAGTGCACGAGTTGACTTCACTAGCGAAGACAGTGTTCGCGCGTTCTTAGAGTCTTTTAGTTTTCTTAATTATTTAGTACAGCAATAGGAGAAATACCATGACCGCAATTGAATCTCACAACGCAGATATTTTGGGCCGCGCCGATGTCAATGACATCGAGGCCATTTTGGGCGTGACCAATACCGATGTCAACGAAATTACGCATATGGTGAAAAACAATGCCGATACTTTGTTTTCTTGGGACTATTCATTAGCTCGCCCACAGTTGCGCAAGTTGTATGAAAAGGCAAAAGTTGGGCAGTGGAATGCCACAACCGACTTGCCATGGGAAACACCTGTCGACATTGAAGGCACTATTGCGGCCGACCAAGCAGCAATTGGTCGCGGATTCGATATGAGCCTTTATGGCGACACGCCCGTGAAAAACTGGGAGCAAAAAGATTGGCTCGAATTTGGTGTACAGGCACGTAAATGGAGCTTGTCGCAGTTCTTGCACGGTGAACAAGGCGCTCTCATTTGCACGGCAAAAATTGTGGAAACAGTGCCCTGGTACGACGCCAAGTTGTATGCCAGCACGCAGGTGATGGACGAAGCGCGCCACGTAGAAGTGTTTGCCCGCTACCTCGATGAGAAGCTTGAAGGTGGCTACCAAATTAATGCACACTTGCGTGCCTTGCTCGACGACATCGTGACCGACAGCCGCTGGGACATGACCTATTTGGGCATGCAAATTATGGTGGAAGGTCTTGCCCTTGCCGCATTTGGATACTTGCATCAACTCACCGGAGAGCCGTTGCTGAAGAAACTACTGCGCTATGTCATGAGCGACGAAGCCCGCCACGTGGCCTTTGGTGTGCTCTCCTTGCAAGAGGTGTATGCACAAATGAGCGATGTTGAAATTAAAGAGCGTCAAATCTTTGCCTTCGAGGCAAGCTTGCGCATGCGTGACCGCTTCTTGCAACAAGAAGTGTGGGAACGTATGGGCATTGACCCGCGTAAAATTATGCCGGTTGTGCTCAATGACCCCACGCGAATCTTCTTCCAGCAGATGCTGTTTTCCAAAATTGTGCCGAACTGCAAAAAGCTTGGCTTGCTCGACCGCAACGACTCATGGTTGCGCCGCCGCTTTGAGGAAATTGGCGTGATCCAATTTGAAGATTTTGAAGATACGGGTGAAGAGTACCTAGCCTTCGAAATTGGCAAAGACATCGCTACACCTGCCTAAAGAGGGCTTAATTCTTCGATTTCGCTAATGAATGCACCGTTCGCAGTGTGAGGTCACTACTCTTGAAGCGTTATGGCTCATCAATCTGACCCCACATTTCGTGCCTTTCATGCTCTGCGCATTAAAGGCTTTGCCAAAGTCGACATGGTCGCCGATATCGCTGCAGTCAGCGAACAAGAAGCCGAGATTCACCTTCAAGACCTCTTGTCGCGCGAGTTGGCGCAGTTCCGCGAACAGCGGGCTTTGTGGCAAATTACCCCGGCCGGCAAAGAAGCTCACAAGGCAGCGCTCGCAGCCGATACGCCAAGTGAAGTTGCTGGGGCCTTGAAGCCTTCCTATGAAGAGTTTTTGGTCATCAATGAGTCGTTCAAGCAGTTGTGTGGTGACTGGCAGTTGAAAGACGGTGCGCCAAATGATCACAGCGATGCCGCGTACGACAAAGTTGTCGTTACCCGCTTGGTTGAAATGAATGTGAAGGCCGTGCCGGTAGTGGAAGCCCTTGGTGCCATCTTGGGACGCCTCATGCCATACGTGCCTCGTTTGCACTCCACATCAAAGCGTGTTGTTGCAGGCGAAAACAATATGTTCACAGGTGTGATGTGTGGCAGTTACCACGACGTGTGGATGGAACTTCACGAAGATCTCATTCTCACCCAAGGAATCGACCGCGCTGCAGAGGGGTCTTTCTAATGACGCAAGTGCCACACTTCGGGCGAGTACTCACTGCCATGATTACGCCGTTCACCGCCCAAGGTGAGCTCGATGTTAATGAAGCAGTGAAGCTTGCGAAGTGGCTCCAAGAGCAGGGCAACGATGGTCTTGTTGTAACAGGTACTACGGGTGAAGCATCGACTCTCACCGATGCAGAAAAAATTGCTTTGTGGGAAGCGGTTGCTCAGGCAGTCACCATTCCCGTTATTGCAGGAAGTGCTTCGAACGACACCGCACACAGTGTGCATCTCACCAAGAAGGCCACTGAAGTTGGCGCTGCAGGCATTTTGGCAGTGGGGCCGTATTACAACCGACCACCGCAATCAGGTATTGCTGCGCACATGGGCGCAATTGCCACAGCAACACATTTACCCGTGGTGTTGTACGACATTCCAGTGCGCACCGGTCGCAAAATTGCCACTGCAAACTTGCTTACTTTGGCAAACGACTACAGCAACATTGTTGCCCTGAAAGATGCTGCTGGAAACCCAGCAGAAACCGCATCAGTTATCGCGCAAGCGCCCAAGGGTTTTCAGGTGTACAGCGGCGATGACGGGCTCACACTTCCGTTGCTGTCGGTTGGCGCAATGGGGGTCGTTGGTGTTGCTACACACTGGTCGGCTCCCGAACATCAACTCATGATGAAAGCTTTCTTTGCCGGCAATATGGCGGAAGCGCAGCGTGTGAATGCGCTGTTGCTTGAAAGCTTCGCCTTTGAAACCGGAGACGAATCTCCGAACCCACTACCGAGCAAAGAAATGATGAAGTTGCACGGGTTCGCCGTGGGTAATGCACGCCTGCCAATGGGCCCAGCAGCATCGTGGGTAGCCGAGCGTGCAGCAGTGGTGAAGAAAAATCTTGAAGCGACGCGCAGCCGTTGAGTACGAATGCATCTGTGAACACATCAAACGTACGTATTTATTTTCTCGGTGGCCTAGGCGAAATTGGTCGTAACTGCATGGCAGTTGAGCAAGACAATGAAGTTTTGCTCATCGACTGTGGTCTCATGTTCCCCGACCCCGACATGCACGGAATCGACCTCGTGCTTCCCGACTTCACGTGGTTGCGTGAAAATGCCGAGCGCATTGTGGGTTGTGTGGCAACACATGGTCATGAAGACCACGTCGGTGGGTTGCAGTTCTTATTGCGTGAAATGTCGTTTCCGTTGTACGGGTCGGCAGTAACTCTGGGTCTTGCGCGAAATCGCATTGAAGAAGCAGGGCTCTTAGGAAAGACGACGCTTAATGTTGTGCGCGATGGTGAAATTCGCCGCATTGGCCCTTTCGACGTTGAATTCATTCCCGTTACGCACTCAGTGCCACATGCGCACGCCATTGCATTGCACACCGCACAAGGTGTTGTGCTTCACTCAGGAGACTTCAAACTCGACCTCACTCCAGTAGATGGTCGTCGTACCGACCTTGCGCGCTTGGGTTCGTTGGCACACAACGGTGGTATTCGCTTGCTCATGGCCGACAGCACCAACGCTGAAGAAAAAGGCCATGCACCAAGCGAGAGCGAAGTGGGCAAGGTATTGCGCGCATTGTTCGCCGAGAACCGCACCAAGCGCATTATTACTGCAAGTTTCGCTAGCCACATTCACCGTGTTCAACAAATTGCAGAAGCAGCAATTGCTAGCGGGCGCGTTGTGGCAACAATGGGCAGGTCAATGCAAAATAATGTGCGCATGGCACGCGATTTGGGCTTGTTGAATATTCCCGATAAGGCCCTTATTGATATTGCGAAGATCAATGACTATGCGCCAGAAAAGGTCTGCATTATTTCAACGGGTTCACAAGGAGAACCAATGGCGGCTTTGTCGCTGTTGGCACGCGGTGAGAACAAGTGGATCAAGGTAGGCGCAGACGACGTAGTTATTTTGTCGAGTCACCCCATCCCAGGAAATGAAATGCATGTGGGTCGCGTTATCGATGGTTTGCTGCGTTCCGGAGCAGAAGTGGTTCACTCTGGCATTGTCGACGTGCACGCAACAGGGCACGCACAAGCCGATGATTTGAAGACGTACATGAATGTCACCCAGCCCGAGTGGTTCATTCCTATTCATGGCGAGTTCCGCCACATGATGGCAAATGCCAAGTTGGCCCGAACAATGGGTGTTCACCCAGGCAATGTGGTGATGTGTGAAGACGGCGTAGTGGTGGAACTTTCCGCTGAAGGCGTAAAACATGTGGGCCGTATTCCTGCCGGCTATTTGTATGTCGATGGCGTGGTGGGCGATGTGGGTCAAGGCGTCTTGCGTGACCGAAAGGTACTTGCTGAAGAAGGCGTAGTAGTTGTTGTTGTCACCATCGACATTGAGTCGGGTGTTGTCATTACTGGCCCCGAAATTATTACTCGCGGGTGGGTGTATGCCCCAGAAGCGGAAGATCTTCTCGACGAAGCCTGCGACACGGTTGCTCGAGCAGTAGAACAGGCTCTGCGTGATGGTGGCCGTGATGTTGTCGCTCTTGAACAAGTAGTACGAAAAGCGACTGGCAAATTTGTTGCAGCACGAACCAAACGTAAACCCATGATTGTTCCTGTGGTGATGGAAACCTAAGACTCATGTTGAAGTCGAAAAATCTTTTGTGTGTAATTGCTCTGGCGGTCGTTGTGCTGGTCGGGTGCGCCAGCAGCAAAGAAGCACTTTTGGTGAGCGATATCGATAACGCGGTTTCCGCTGTCGGCAAGGTGTTGGGCAAGACTCCCGAGTTTTATGAAATCAATGCCACGCCAACTTTGGTGAATCTCTTTGCTGCTGACGACAAGGGAAATGCCATCAACTTTGTTTTTGAAAAAGGGAAATTGGCGCAAGAGACATCCGTTGCCCCTGCCGAAGGCAAGAGTTTTTCAGCTACAGGAATGACCTTTAGCTCGAAAGTCTTTCAACGTGTGCAAAAAGAGCTTCCTGATTCCATCTTGCGTGCCTTCAGCATCATTGGCGACAACCCCACAGGCGGCGTGCAGTACCGCGTAGTTTTACAGTCTGAGCAAGGCGGTCAGCTTGCTGTTTTCGTTGACCCCACAGGAAAAATCCTTGGAACCGATGTAATGAGCGGGCTCGGGACCTAAAAACTCCTGCTATCGGGGCGAGAGTCCCCGATGAGGCAAGACCCCATTGGTACCGTAGAAACATGTCGAAGCAGGCCTCGCGCCCGAAAAAAGCTGCTGCTCAGCCGAGGAAGCGGTCTCAGTCGTTGCCCAAGCGCAGTGCATTACCTATGCGCGAGCATGCCGCCGTGAAAGCTGCTGTAGGTGGCCGTGAAAATGAGTTTTTGGGTATTGGCATCGTGGTCATTGCAGTCTTGGCGGCATTGGCTATTTACCTCGATGTTGCAGGCCCGCTCGGCGATGCCATCGACACTGGTCTTGGCTGGCTCGTTGGTCTGGGCAGGTTCTTCTTGCCTCCCGCAATCGCGCTGCTGGGTGTCACGCTAATTCGCCGCAACGAGTCGGAGCATCGCTTACGTGTAGGAGTTGGTAGCACGCTCATCGTGTTGTCTATTTTTGGCTTGCTGCATCTGGCGCGAGGTGCGGGGCACATCACCGCAAGTGTTGATGCATTGAAGCCAGCCGGTGGTTGGATTGGTGCCATTGTGGGTCAGCCACTGCGATCGTTGCTCAGTATCGTTGGCGCGGTAGTGGTGCTTCTCGCCATGCTCCTTGGCGGAGTGCTCATAGCAACAGGAATGTCGCTTCCCCTGTTACTCAAAAAACTGAGTGGTGGAGTCAATGTTGTTGCTGTGCCTGCATCGCGTGCGGCGAAGAAGTTGGTGAACGATATTTCAACTGTGTCGAGTGAACGAGAGGCCGAAAGTTCACACTTTTTCGACATTGAAGCAGAGGAAACTGATGAAGAACTTCATGCTCAGGGGCCAGTAGACAATTCTCATGTTCCCGAGTTCGACCCAGGTGCTCCACGCCCACCTCTTTACGACATAGAAAAAGATCAACCGAAACCAGCACGTGTCCCTCCGGTAGTAAAAAAGCCTGTTGTGCAGCCGGTATCAGAACGCGAGCCAGCAGCCAACGCAACAAATGGAGACGAGTTAGCACTTGGTCCTGCAGCACAACGTGGCAACTGGAAACTTCCCGCAAAATCCATGTTGTCGGTGACGCCAGTGCACGCCATTGACAAAACCGAAGTTGAAGAGCGTGGTCGCCTTCTAGAAGAGTCACTTGCTTCGCACGGCGTAGACATGAAACTCGTTGGCATGACCGTTGGCCCGACGGTCACGCGTTACGAGCTAGAGCTTGGGCCAGGTGTAAAAGTCGCGCGCGTTACAAGCCTCGACCGCGACATTGCCTATGCAATGGCAGCAACCGACGTGCGAATTCTTGCTCCTATTCCTGGTCGCTCTGCAATTGGTGTTGAAGTGCCCAATACAACACGTCAACTTGTTTCTTTGGGCGATCTCATTTCTTCTGCGGAAGCAAAAGCAGCAACGCATCCACTCGATGTTGCCGTGGGTAAAGATATTGCAGGTCGTGCAGTATTCATCAACCTCGCAACTACTCCTCACTTGCTCATTGCAGGTGCCACCGGTGCAGGTAAGTCAAGCGGACTCAACTGCATCATTACTTCGTTGCTCATGCGCAGCACTCCCGACCAAGTGCGCCTCATTCTCATTGACCCTAAGCAAGTGGAAATGGGTCAATACGGGCGCTTGCCACACTTGCTTACTCAACCTGTAACTAATCCGAAAAAAGCAGCGAATGCTTTGGGTTGGGCAGTGAAAGAAATGGAACGTCGCTACGACTTGTTAGTGGAAGTGGGCTTCCGCGACATTGGCGGCTATAACGCAGCATTCGACCGTGGCGACCTTCAGCCAGCACCCGGTGTAGAAAAAGAATACGAACGCCTGCCATTTATTGTTGTGGTGGTCGATGAGTTAAACGACCTCATGATGGTTGCTGCACGCGACGTTGAAGACTCCATTACGCGCATTGCTCAAAAGGCTCGTGCGGTGGGTATTCACCTCATCATCGCTACGCAACGACCCAGCGTCAACGTCATCACCGGTGTGATTAAAGCAAACATTCCTGCACGTATGGCTTTTGCGGTGTCGAGCCTTACCGATAGTCGAGTCATTCTCGACCGTCCTGGTGCAGAGAAACTTGTGGGCAAAGGCGACATGTTGTTACTGCCGGGAAACACCAATATTGCTCAGCGTATTCAAGGCTCATGGGTGACCGAAGAAGAAGTGCGTGCCATTGTGGCGCATTGGCGGCGCCAATCTCCAGAAGTGGTGTACGTCAGTGGCATTGAAGGTGAAGTCACCACAGGCGGCGGCTCAGGGGTCTATGGCGGCAGTTCGGGCGACGATGGCGACGATGAACTGTTGAAACAGGCAATGGAACTCGTGGTAAATGCTGGCGTTGGCTCTACATCAATGCTGCAACGCAAACTCAAAGTGGGCTTTGCTCGTGCCGGGCGTCTCATGGATCTCTTGGAAGAGCGCGGGGTAGTGGGCCCAGGTGAAGGTTCCAAGGCTCGTTCAGTGCTCATGTCAATAGAGGAATTTGAACTCCTCCAACAAAACGACTAGCCGAACGTCGGTAGGGTACCTCCGTGGCATCTCAGTTTTACGTTGAAACACTTGGCTGCCCGAAAAACGAGGTTGACTCAGAAAAAATAATGGGTCTCCTCATTTCGGAAGGCCACACGCAAACAAATGATGTGTCGCAGGCTGATTTAGTTGTAGTCAACACGTGCGCATTCATCGAAGAAGCACGCCGCGAAAGCATTGACACCATTTTGAATCTGTCCGATCAGCGTAAAGTTGGCTCGCGGTTAGTGGTCACTGGTTGCATGGCAGAGCGCTATGGCGATGAACTTGCTGCAGAACTCCCTGAGGTCGACCAGGTAGCTGGGTTTGGAGTGTCGGTCACGCTTGGGCGCAAGCCAGTGGCGTTGGGCGCAACGGCAGTGCCCAGTTTCGACCTTTTGAACTT
>Ga0209357_1000603_pt1 | contig 14392 bp, 12 predicted proteins | sample LauGreFBDMM110SD_2_FD_187573 | JGI IMG/M metagenome (GOLD analysis project Ga0209357, IMG submission 187573) | Freshwater lake microbial communities from Lake Michigan, USA - Fa13.BD.MM110.SD (SPAdes) (version 3) | ecosystem: Environmental > Aquatic > Freshwater > Lake | place: Lake Michigan... | reverse complement strand
AAGCGGGGTGGCAAAGGGGTGATGGGGATGAAATCGAAAGAGGAAACAGGGAAGGATGATGAGACGGATTTCGTGGAGCACCTTTTCTCCGCGACGACTCATGATTATTTGATGTTTTTTACGAGCACAGGGCGGGTTTATGTGGAGAAGGTTTATGAAATTCCGGAAATGGGAAGGACGGCCCGCGGAAAATCGATTGCCAACGTTCTGGCCTTGCAGCCTGGTGAAAAGATTGCGGCTTTGATCTGCGTAAAGGAGTTCACCGATAAACAGCACTTGGTTATGGCAACATCCTCGGGAATTGTGAAAAAGACTAACCTCTCCGATTACGCCAATTATCGGAAGGGCGGCATTATTGGGATTAAAATTGAGAGCGGTGATGAGCTGATCGGTTGCGCGTTGACCTCGGGGACCCAAGAAATTGTTTTAGTGACTTCCGAAGGAATGAGCCTGCGTTTTCACGAAGATCAGCTTCGTGATCAGGGTCGGGCGACGGTGGGTGTGTACGGAATTCGGCCAGAGAAGAAAGATAAGGTGGTAGGTGCGGCGATTGTGGATTCGAAGTCCACTTTACTGGTGGTCGGTGATAACGGGGTAGGCAAGAGGACTTCCTTTGATGATTACCGGAGTCAAACTCGCGGCGGGAAGGGTATTATCACGATGAAAACTACGGACAAGACTGGGGCAGTAGCCGGTGCGATTTCAGTAAAAGAGGACGATGAGATCATGCTGATCACCAACAAAGGTCAGATGGTACGCACCAAGGTGAAAGATATTCGGGAATCGGGTCGAAACACCCAAGGGGTTTATTTGGTGCGATTGGAAAAAGGCGATCGATTACACGGAGTCGCGCGGGTAGTTGAAACGGACGAGAAAGACGAAGAGCAGCTCGAATTAGGTACGTGAAAATCCTTACGCTAGCCTTGGCGCTGGTCTGGGGGGCAACAGGGTTTGGGGCGGAGGAACCATTGGCACGAATTGCCTTTGGGTCCTGCTATAAGCCCCAAAAGCAGACGCAGATTTGGGAGGAGGTGGAGAAGTTTAAGCCGCAACTTTGGATCTGGTTGGGCGACAATTTCTACAACGACTGGGCGGATGGAAAGTATCTGAAGAGCAACGACGATGCCGATTGTTTTGCCAAGAATTACAAACTTCTAGGTGAAAGCGAGGCGCTGAAGAGCTTGAAGCGGATCGATCCAAAAATCATGGCGACTTGGGATGACCACGACTACGGCAAGAACGACGCAGGAAAAGAGTACGACCGAAAGGAGGAGAGCCGTAAAGCCTTTGTGAAGTTCTTTGGGAATCCTGACCAGCCTGATGGGGTCTACAGTTCGCAGGACTTTGGCCCCTCAGGGAAATGTGTCCGAGTGATTTGTTTAGATACGCGCTTCAATCGTGATCCTTTGCCGCCCCGTGGCCAAAGTGGGGGAGAGGGCGATATTTTAGGGGAGACCCAGTGGGGTTGGCTCGAGAAGGAGCTGCTTAAGCCGGGTGCCGATTTGACGGTGGTGGCTTCAAGTATTCAGCTGGTTGCCGATCAGCACCGATTTGAGAAGTGGGCCAATTTTCCTAAGGCTCGAGAGCGTTTTCTTGCTTTGCTAGAGAAAACAAATTCACACGGAGTGATCGTTCTAAGCGGGGATCGGCACTGGGCAGAGATATCTCGTTTAGAGAGAACTCCGGCGGGGTATCCCTTGTATGATGTGACCTCGAGTGGTCTGACTGAGCAGGCTCGTTTGATGAAGGAGGAGAATCGCAGTCGAGTGGGTGCGGTTTTTATTGGGCATAATTTCGGCGGAATTCGCATCGATTGGTCGAAAGAGGATCCATGGGTAACGCTGGAGATTCGCGGGGAGAATGGGCAGAACGGACCGACGGCAGAGTTCCCATTGTCTCAACTTGCCCCGCCGAAGCGGTGACCTAGTTTCAACCTTATGGCGCTTATTCTTGCTCGTCCGGAATTGAATCTTTGGGAAAGGCTTTACCTGCCTTCTATCCTCGGAGGTCTTTTCATCACCCTGCGGCACATGGTAGAGACGATACTCCTCCGCGTCTTTCCGAGAAAAAAAACCGGACCGCGATCCTTGATGGAGATGAGTTCCACCGGGCTAATGAGTATGCAGTACCCAGAGGAAAAGTGGCCTATGCCTGAAGGATATCGGGGGGCTCCCGTTTTAGTCAGGGACGAAGCGGGACGGGAGAAGTGTGTCTCTTGTCAGCTTTGTGAGTTCATTTGTCCTCCTCGGGCCATCCGGATTACGCCTGGATTTCTCCCTGGGGAGGATGCTCACGCCAAGGTGGAGAAGATTCCACGCGCTTTTGACATTGATATGCTGCGCTGCATTTATTGTGGGATGTGCGAGGAGGTTTGTCCAGAAGAGGCGATCTTTCTAAAGAAAGAGGAGCCAATCTTTGTGGGAACTTCTCGGAAGGCGATGATTCGAGATAAGCAGGAGTTATACCGTCTAGGGGGTGTGGTGGTGCGTCCGATTAAGAAGTGGGCTGGCAAGTAGCACTTCCGGAGTTGCGGAGAATCAATGGAGCAGATTTTCTTTTGGATGTTAGCGGCGGGACTTTTGATCTCGGCAGTTACGGTGGTGGCGGTGCGTAATCCTGTGACGAACGCGGTTTGTCTGGTTTCGGCCCTTGTTTTTCAGGCGGCTCTTTTCATTACGTTGGAGGCAACCTTCTTGGCGGCGGTGCAGGTGATTGTTTATGCGGGTGCGGTTATGGTGCTTTTTCTCTTTGTCATCATGTTACTCGATGTTCGGGTGGAGGTTCTCGGTAAGTTTTCCTGGCCGAAAATTGCGGGGGTGGGTTTGGTCTTGGTGCTAGCTCTGGTGGGTCTGCCCAAACTTTCCTCTGCTTTCCCTTTTGCGGGCGAGGTACTTCATTGGGGCCGTGCCAAGGTGCCGGGCACGGCTCAAGATTTGGGTCATCTTCTTTTTAGTGCTTATGGACCGCTTTTTTTAACAACAGGGGTACTTTTACTGGTGGCGACAGTAGGAGTGGTAGTGCTTTGCCGCAGGGATACTGAAGCGTGATGGGCGGTGAAATTACTCTTGGGCACTACTTGGTTTTAAGTGGAGCTCTTTTTCTCATCGGTTTGGCAGGCGTGGTCCTACGCCGAAGCTTGCTGGTTGTGATGATGTCTTTAGAGCTGCTGCTGAATGCAGCCAACTTAGCCTTGGTGGCGGTGGGAAGGTTCCAGGGCATTCCTGATCCTCAAGTGGCGGTTTTCTTTGTCATCACCGTCGCGGCGGCGGAAGCCGCCCTTGGGCTAGCGATTCTTGTGGCGATTTTCCGGATCAAGAAAACTACGGCAGCAGACCAGATGGCTAGCTTGCGTTTCTAAATGATAGCTTATTCCCCATATCTTGTTTTGCTCTTACCGCTTTTTGCGGCGCTGGTCATTCGACTTTTTCTCCACCCGTTTCCGCGATTTGCCATCTCGGTCTCTACGCTGGCCTGCCTAGGTAGTTTTATTGGTTCACTGCTACTTTTATTTTCAGGCGCCCTAGGAAGTACGGTCGCGATTCCAGCAATTCCTTGGATTGAGTTCGCCGGGTTGAAAGCGGATTTTGGTTTACTGATGGATCCGTTGGCTCGATTGATGGCTACACTGGTCTCGGGTATTGCGCTGCTCGTGCATATTTATTCGATCGGATATTTGAAAGAGGATCCGCATCGCAGCCGGTTCTTTGCGGAACTCTCCTTGTTTGTCTTTTCCATGATGGGAATCGTGCTGGCCGACAATCTGGTAACGATGTTCCTATTTTGGGAACTGGTGGGGTTGAGTTCTTATTTACTGATCGGTTTCTGGTTTGATCGTCCTGCGGCTGGGGCAGCGGCAAACAAGGCTTTCTTGGTCAACCGAATTGGGGATTTTGGATTTATTCTTGGGATTCTTGGGGTGTGGTCTCTTTTTGGAACTGTCAGCCTGGTGGATCTGCCGAGTTCTTTGGCGGCTAGTCCTGGGGGTTGGGCGGTTACGGCGGTAGGGCTTGGCCTGTTTTGCGGATGTTTAGGAAAATCAGCTCAGTTTCCTTTGCATGTTTGGTTGCCTGACTCCATGGAAGGGCCGACTCCAGTTTCTTCGCTTTTACATGCGGCGACTATGGTGGTGGCGGGTGTTTATATGCTGATCCGGGTTCTACCGATTCTTGAGCTGAGCACGGTGACGATGACGACAATTGCATGGGTGGGAGGTGCGATGACACTTCTGCCTGCTCTGATTGCCTGCCAGCAGAATGATATAAAACGAATTCTAGCGTACTCTACTCTTTCAGAAATTGCCTATATGGTTATGGCGGTTGGGTTAGGGGTGACGGGACCTGCGATGTATCACCTGACGATGCACGCTTTTTTCAAGTGCTTACTCTTTTTGGCAGCAGGCTCGGTGATTCACGGTTGTCATGAGGTACAGGATATTTGGAAGATGGGTGGGCTCGGAAAGAGAATGCCCTTTACGGCGATCGTGACCGGAATTGGGACGCTGGCCCTTTGTGGGATTCCGCCTTTATCAGGATTTTGGAGTAAGGACGAAATATTCGCAGCAACGGCTCATCATCCTGCCTTAGCACTGGTTTCGATGGTGGCGGGATTCTTTACTTCGTTTTTCATGCTGCGGCTTATCTTAGTTGCTTTCGGGGGAAGCCCGCGTAGCGAAGGTGCGCGGCACGCCCACGAGGGAAGTGCCTCGCTGATTTTTCCGATGCTGATTTTGGCGATTTTATCGGTGGCAGGTGGATTCTTGCCCGTGAACTCCTTTTTGGGAGTTGCGCCTGAGGGGACCCATGTTTCTTGGACTCTTTGGGTTTCGCTGGTTCTCGCTTTGGCTGGCTTTGTCCCCGCATTCTTTATCTATCGGGTGGCGACACGCGATCCGCTGTCGATTCCTATCCTCCAAGGTAAGTTTTACGTGGATGAGTTTTACAACCGAGTGCTCGTGGCCAATCAGGATGGGTTAGGTAAGTTGGCCGATGCTTTCGAGGGATGGGTGGTGCGTGGTTTCCTGGTGCGAGGTTCAGGGGTGATGGCTCGGGCTGCAGGACAAGGTCTTCGTCTAGTTCAGTGTGGGCAGGTTCAGGTTTACGCGACTGTCTTTATCCTGGGCGCACTGTCTCTCCTCTGGTGGATCCTAAAGAGCGGGGTTCGCTAAAATGGACATTTCTTACCTGCTGCCGACTCTTTTACTGCTTCCGCTATTTGGCATTGTACTGATTGCCTTGGGCTCGCACCCCAGAAAAACGGCTATTATCGTCTCCTTTTTAAACCTAGTGCCTGGTCTGCTCTTGGCGGGACTGGTTCTGCGGAACGGTCAGGTCCTTTTCGGTCCTGAGCCTATTCCGGTAAGGGGCGTTTTCCCCTTTAAGTTTATTCTAGGGATGGATGGATTGAGTTTGCCCTTAGTGGGTTTGACCTTAGGGGTGACGCTGGCGGCGATGGGGGTTTCTCGGGATGGGGTAAAGAGGGAGAGAGAGTATTTCATCTGTCTCCTTCTGGTGGGTTTGGGCGCTCTAGGAGCCTTTCTATCGGTCGATTTATTCTATTTCTTCTCCTTTCATGAGGTGGCCTTGATTCCAACTTTTCTCCTTCTGGGAATTTGGGGGCAGGGGGACCGTTCGGGAGCGGCTTGGCGGATGACCCTTTATCTAATGTTTGGCAGCCTGGTGCTTTTAGTGGGTTTGATTGGGTTGGTTTTGGCTCTGCCGGAGACGGCGCGAACGCTCGATTGGCGGGTACTGACGGAGGCCTTGCAAACCAACCCAATGGCAGGAGATCGGCAGACGATTTTAGCGGCTCTTCTGCTAGTTGGATTCGGGACGCTAATTTCCTTGGTTCCTTTTCACAGTTGGGCTCCGGGAGGCTATGCCTCGGCGCCAACTCCCGCGGCTATGCTTCACGCTGGGATTCTGAAAAAGTTCGGGCTTTACGGTTTATTACGAATTGCCCTGCCGATGGTTCCAGCGGGTTGGCAGCAAATTGGGGGAGTTGTCGGGTTGATGCTGGCCGCCAATATTCTTTATTGCGGTTTGGCGGCACTCCAGCAGAGAGATTTCCGCTGGTTATTAGGATTCTCGAGCGTGATGCATATGGGAACTATTTTTCTGGGCCTAATCAGTGGGACAGTTTTGGGATTGGGTGGAGCTCTTCTTTTGATGGTGGGGCATGGTTTTAGCGTTGCTCTGGGCTTTGCGGTGGCGGGTGAGATCCATCATCGGACTGGGACAACCTGGATTCCGGATTTGGGTGGTTTAGCAAAAAAAGCCCCGAAACTTTGGTTTTACCTGATGATTGCGACGATGGCCTCGATTGGTTTACCTTCGCTGGCTAATTTCGCGGGTGAGATCTTGATCTTCTTTGGTGCGTGGGCGTCTCATCCTTATTTGGTGGTGATTGCGGCTTGGGGAGTTGTGCTTTCGGCGGTCGCCATGCTTCGAGCGGTTCGCGGAATCGCCTTTGGGCCTGTGGCCAACGCGGTAGAGAACGCTCCAGAAGGAGATATCACAGGGACGCGTGAGGTTTGGCCGTTTGCTTTTCTTACGACGATTTTATTCGTTTTGGGTCTGGTGCCAGTTTTAGTGCTGGGACCTGCTCGCCCTGTTCTAGAAAGATTATTGAGCCGATGACCGCCTGGCTTTCACCTGAAGTCCTCTTGGTATTGGCAGGCGTCGGCCTGATCTTGGTGGACTCTCTGACTCCTCGCTCTTGGCGAAGGCTGATCTCTCCCTTGGCATTTGTTTTTGCGCTCGGCCTGCTTTTCTGGACCCCTTGGAGTTCGGGACAATCGGTCCCTGATTCGTGGAGAAATCTTTTCGTATCGGACGGATTGTCCTCCATTTTCAAACCCTTCTTCGTCCTTTGTCTGGTGGCGGTGACGGGGATGTCGGCAAGGTATCGTTTGGGCACGGAGGAGAGTGTTCGAGCCGAGTTTCTGGCGCTGCCATTCTTTTCGACGGCTGGACTTTGCCTGCTCGCTTCGGCTCGCGATTTTCTCGCCGTTTTCGTGGCTCTGGAACTTGTCTCCATTTCCCTTTACCTCTTGGTGGCCTTTCACCGTACGAAGCAAGCCAGCTTGGAAGCAGGGATTAAGCTTTTGGTCATGGGGGGGCTTTCTACGGGATTTCTGGTTATGGGAATTGCCTGGTTGTATGCAGCGGCAGGTACAACAGAGTTTTCTCGGCTCCTCTTAGAGCAGGCGGGCCGGCCGGTGACGCCTGCGCTTCTTTTGGCGGCAGGTCTGGTGGTTACTAGCTTGGCTTTTAAAATTGCGGCGGTGCCTTTCCATGCTTGGGCTCCGGACGTTTACGAGGGTGCACCGACTCCGATCACCGCATTTCTGGCGGTTGCCTCGAAGGCGGCTGGTTTTGTCCTACTAATGCGCATTTTCGGTTGGGGGGCTTTTGCTTTGGACTCCGTAGGAACTGTTTTTAGGCCGATCTTACTGACGATGGGGATTGCCACGGTAACCTTGGGGACGTTGGCGGCGCTGCCGCAACGAAACCTGAAAAGATTATTGGCTTACTCAGGCATCGCCCATGCGGGGTATATGCTCCTGGCTTTGGGAACCTTAGGCGAAGCAGGGATGGGGACGGTGGTGGCCTATCTCTGGGCTTATCTTTTTGCGACGCTTCCCGTGCTCATTTTTATTAACGAAATGGAGCGGAATCACGGGAATGCAGATCTGCGCCACTTGGACGGTTTGGCTCGGCGGGAAAAGGGAGCCGCGTTGGGTTTGATGTTATGCTTTCTATCGATGGCGGGGTTACCTCCCTTGGTTGGGTTTTCGGTGAAGTTGGCTGTTTTCACTACCTTATGGAATGCGGGTGAGATGCCTGCCTTGGTCGTGGCGGGTTTGATGGCAGTGATCGGGTTGGGTTTTTATCTGGCGCCCATCCGTGCGATGTATTGGGAACGCGAAGCCGATGCGATTCCTGCGACCCGTTTGCCGTCCTTTTTGGTTGGGGTTTTGTTGGCAGTGGGGTTGCTTAATTTGCTCTTGGGTTTCTACCCGAAGCCGTTGGTTGCGCTGGCGGAGCGGAGTCTTGCTCCAGCACCACTCAATCGCCAAGAAACAGGACGATGACCTAAGCTGGTGAAGTGGGAAGAGGTGAGATAAACTTTCCCAATGATAGCGAGTAACGACAACGCAAAGACGGGTGGGCCGAAAATCGGCTCCGAGAAGCTGGTTCGCCTTTCCGAAGCTGCTTCCTTGCATCTGCTCGGTTTACTGAAGAATAAAAACTATGAAACTGGTTCTTTGAAGGTGGCGGTGGTGGGAGGAGGTTGCAGCGGGCTGCAGTATCAAATGGATCTGGTGGCAGAAGCGCGATCGCAAGATATTTTGATTCAAAGTCGAGGGGTTCATATTTCGGTGGACCCTAAAAGTGCGGTTTTTTTGAGTGGCTCAGAAATCGATTTCAGCACCGATTTATTAAAGGGGGGATTTCGGGTAACTAATCCCAATGCGCGGGCTACCTGTTCTTGTGGCGATAGTTTCAGCACGTAGGTGAATGCAGTGAAGAAGACCCGTAAAAAAGGGCCTGCATCACGGTCCCGACTAGGGAAAGCGAAGCTTTCGTATGGGGAGCGCTTGGAGTTGGGGTTTGCCCGAGTGGAACGAGATCTGATTTGGATGATGGATTGCCTGCAGGAACTATTTACGGAGTTGGGGGAGGGGCGAATTCAAGAAGCGTTACCTTTTCGAAAGTGCCCGAAAAATGGTTTACCACCAATTGCAGACGGGGAGGTGACTCGGTCTTATGCCATTGCCTTCGGTTTACTTAACTTGGCTGAGGAGGTGGCGGCGGAGGCGATGCGCAGATTGAATGAGACGATTAATGGTCCGCAGCATGAGCCAGGATCCTGGGCACAGGCTTTTCGTTTGATGAAGGCGGAGGGAACGGATGGGGAGGTTTTGGCAAACGAACTGCCAGCCTTGAGGGTTGAGCCTGTTCTGACGGCGCATCCGACGGAGGCTCGACGTCGATCGGTTTTGGCCTGTATGCAGGAGATTCACTCTATTTTAGTTGAGGGCGGAGGGCACGGAAAAGAGCATCCTGCAGAGCGCGAGTTGCGGTATCGACTCAAAGTCGTTCTGGAAAGATGGTGGAGAACTGAGGAGGTACGGACCCAAAGGCCGACGGTGGATATGGAGCGTGAGGGAATCATTCACTGTTTGGCAGGGTCGATGGCTCAATCGATTGCCGAGACCGATCGCCGTTTAAGGGAGGCGTGGCAACTGGCGGAGTTAGGAGAGGGTGGACCTGTTCACCCAGCAGTTCGCCCCCAGCTACGGTTTGGTACCTGGGTGGGTGGAGATCGTGATGGTCACCCTTTGGTGACGGCAGAAACAACTAGGACGAGCCTGCGGATGTATCGGGCGGCTTCTCTAAAGCTTTTGGGGTCATCTTTGGAGAAATTGGCTTCGCGCCTGACCCTATCGCGGAAGTACCATGGAACCCCAGCAGAACTAGAAAAATGGTTGGTTGATTGGCGGAAAAGAGTCGGTTCAGAAAGAGCGGAGGCGGTGTCAATGTATCAGGAGGAACCTTGGCGTGAGGCTGTCCTCCTGATGCGTAATTTTCTACCTAAAGAGGAGGAAGTCTCGTTTGGGTATAATCGGCCAGAGGATTTGATCCTGGATTTGGGAGTTGTCCGGCGTGGGTTATTGGCGGTGGGGGCGGCGCGGCTAGCGGCGGCAGAGGTGGACACGGTGATTCGCTTGGTTGAGGTATTTGGATTTCATCTAGCGGTTCTAGATATTCGACAAAACAGTACGCGCCACGATGAGGCGATCGAGGAGTTGGAGGCAAAGACAGGCATAGTTGGGGCAGTTCCTTATGCGAATCGCTCGGAAGCGGAGCGACGTGCTCTTTTGGAGAGCTGGATGGAAAAACTACCTTGGACGACGGATGAGGCGATGGCGGCTGGACCGGCCTCCTTTGAGGTGATTGGAACCTATAAGGTTTTGGCGGAGCACGCCGAGTTACACGGAATTGATGGGCTGGGGCTAAGTATTGTTAGCATGACCCGAGATGTTTCTGATCTCTTGGCGATCCACGTTTTTTCCAGACTGGCTGGGCTTGGGAATAGCAACCGGGGAGATTCTCCATGGTGTCCTTTGCCAATCACTCCGTTATTTGAAACATTGGACGATCTGGTGCGTGCTCCTCGGGTGGTGAAAGAATTTCTGCAGCATCCGATTACTAAGAAGACAATTCGGTTTCTGTCGGAACAAGAGGCGGAAGGGGCCCAACGTCGCCGTTTAGCTTTGGTCGATCCTGGGGAAGGTGCGGTGGTTTTGCCGGTCGAAGCGCCTCCTACTCTCCGAGTCATGATTGGGTACAGTGACAGCAATAAAGATGCGGGCCTTTTGGCGAGTCAGTGGGTCCTGCATCAGAGCCAGCGCGCGATTCAACGTGCGGCACGCGAAGAGGGGGCGGCTGCGAAATTCTTTCATGGTCGAGGGGGTACGGTGAGCCGAGGGGCTGGTCCTACCCACAGATTTCTTGAAGCCTTACCCAAGGGGACCTTAGACGGGGATCTTCGGCTAACGGAGCAGGGTGAGGTGATCGGCCAGAAATATGGAACGGCGGCAACGGCCTCTTATAATTTAGAGCTTCTTCTAGCAGGTACGGCAAGAAGCTCACTTTCCTTGGATAGCGAAGGGGCGGACAACAGGGAGATGGCCGAAGTGTTTGAGATTCTAGCGGAGACAAGTAAGGAGGCTTATCACCATTTGATTCGGGAACCTGGCTTTTTAGACTACTTTAGGCAAGCGACTCCGATCGATGTGGTGGAGAGGAGCACGATTGGCTCTCGCCCTTCTCGCCGTACTGGCGCTCCGGGATGGGCTGATTTGAGGGCAATTCCTTGGGTTTTTAGTTGGAGCCAAGCTCGATTCTTTCTTCCTGGTTGGTATGGCGCGGGGACAGCGCTTGGACTTTTAGCAAAAGATCATGCCCGTCTTTTTCGTCGTCTGCAGAGCCGGCTGCGAATATGGCCTTTTGCACGATATGTTTTTAATAATCTGGAGAGTGGGCTAGCGAGTTCGGACTTGGAGGTTGGACAGTGGTATGCGGATTTGGTGCGCGATGAATCTCTGCGAGGTCGAATCACTGGGGTAATTCACGAAGAGCATGACAAAGTAAAAAATGGGTTAGCGGAGTTATTTGATGAGTCGCTGGCGTTACGACGGCCCCGTTTTCGTTTTACAGTGGAGCGCAGGGTGACCCCTTTGCGGGCTCTTCACCGCCGACAAGTGGATCTATTGCGGCAGTGGCGAGACACGGATCAGGGAGGAGACTCGGTATCGGAGAAGCTTTTGGGTGAGTTGCGGCAAACGATTGCGGCGATAGCCGCTGGACTACGGACGACTGGGTGAAGTTGAATCCTGGATGGAGAGTGGCGGCTGCGGGGACAGGGATTAATCTAGCCCTTGGGATTCTCTACGCATGGAGCATATTCAAGAGTGCGATCGAAAAGGATTTCGGTTGGAGCGCTGAACAGCTGAATGATCCTTACGCGGTCTGCTGTTTGGTATTTTCTTTTGTAATGATTCTTGGTGGGCGGTGTCAGGACCGATTCGGGCCGAGGAGAACCGCAATGGCTGGAGGAGTTTTGGTAGCGCTTGGACTGGGGATCGCTTCGCAGAGTACCCAGTACCTGAACTGGGTATTGGGTTTCGGCGTTCTGGCGGGGATCGGTATCGGCTTTGGGTATTCTGCGGCGACTCCCCCTGCCTTGAAGTGGTTTCCCGCCTCCCAGACAGGGAAAGTCGCAGGGATAGTGGTAGCGGGATTTGGCTTGGCGCCTCTCTATATTGCTCCGCTGACTGATGCACTCCTGCGAAGAGGCGGAGTTTCTTTGGCGACGACTTTCTATTCGGTGTTTTTTCTTTTGGCAGTCTGTGGGTTTGCAATCTTTCTAAAGAACCCTGACAGCCAGAAGCCTTTGGGTGGTGTTTCGGTGGGAGGTGAGGAGCGCTCGGTTGAGCCAGGCAGACTCTTCTTTTCGCGCGATTTCTATCTTCTTTGGATGGTCTATTTTATCGCTTCGGGTTCTGGGTTGATGGTGATCAGCAGCATCAATGGGATGGCAAAGAAAAGTATGGGGGAGATGGCTTTTCTTGCGGTGGTGGTGCTCGCGCTGGGGAATGCAGCGGGGCGAGTAGTTGCGGGGTTGGTTTCGGATAAAATCGGCAGGAAGGGGACCTTACTTGGGGTGACGCTCCTGCAGGCGGCTTGTATGGCTCTGGCTGTTTCTGTGACGGAGAGTGGCAACTTTCCCATGCTGATTGTCTTTTTGGCAACGGCCATCGGGTTTAACTACGGGGCGAATCTTGCTCTCTTCCCAGCCTTCACGAAGGATCTTTACGGCTTAAAGAACTTCGGGGTGAATTACGGGATACTGTTTACCGCCTGGGGGGTGGGTGGTTTTGTTTTGAGCCGAGTTCAGCAGATGCTGAAAGCCTCGTCTGGCACTTTCACGTCTTCTTTTGTGACTGCGAGTGTTTTGCTTCTGGTAGCGGTGGGTCTCGCCTCGAGATTAAAAGTGCGGGCAGATTCCGAGTAGGTCGGGGACGAAATGGCTTTTTTGTTGACCATGGAACGAAAGGGAGAAACTGGACTTGGCGAGGGCAAGGGGGGAGATAGATTAACGTGGTGATTTTTAATGGCCCTGACGTAGTTTTTGTTCTGACTTCACTATTGAAGGCGATGGCGGTCGCAGGGGTGGTTCTGGTTATGGTTCCTGGAAGTGTCACGGCAGAGCGACGGTTAAGTGCCTGGATGCAGGATCGCCGTGGGCCCAACCGAGTAGGCATTCCTTTTACCAATATTCGAATCTTTGGGCTAGGGCAGGGGTTAGCCGATGCGATGAAGTTTCTACTGAAGGAGCAGTTCGTGCCGGCTTCGGTAAACAAGTTGTATTTCAACCTGGCTCCTATCCTCGCGATGGTTCCGGCCTTAGTGACGGTATCAGTAATTCCTTTTGCGCCCGGGTTTGATCTTCGACCGATTGCCACATGGTTAGCCACGCCGTTGCATTTAGATGTGGCTACGATTCAGGCGTTTCGGATTAGCGGGGTGGTCGCGGATCTGGATATCGGACTCCTCTTTGTTTTCGCAATCATTTCCCTGAGCGTGTACGGAATTGTCCTGGCGGGGTGGTCTTCTAACTCAAAATATCCTTTCCTAGGTGGAATACGCTCCTCAGCGCAGATTATTTCCTATGAGATCGCCATGGGAGCGTCGGTGGTGCCGATCTTCTTGGTCACCCAGCAACTTAATCTTGGGAAGATTGTCGAGTATCAGGTAGCGCATGGTTGGTTAGCATTGCCCCATCTTGCCGGGGGATGGGTGGGTATTTTAACCGGACTGTCTTTGTCTTTCTCTTTTGTGGTGTTTTTAGTGGCTTCATTTGCGGAGACGAATCGTTTGCCTTTTGACATGCCAGAAGCAGAGACCGAGTTGGTCGGTGGATACCACACTGAGTATTCGGGGATGCGCTTTGCCCTATTCTTCCTCGGAGAGTACGCCGCCATGGTGTCCGCATCGGCGATTATGGTCACCCTGTTTCTTGGAGGGTGGAGTCTTCCGCTTCCGTGGTTCAATGGCTTACCCATGCCCGAGTCTTTCTACGGGGTTGCCCTACCTTCCTTCCTCGCTGGACATCCTTTACCTTGGTGGTTTGGATTTATTTCGATTGGAGTCTTCTTAGGGAAGATACTTGTTTTCATCGGGTTCTTTATCGTCATCCGTTGGACTCTGCCTCGCTTTAAATATGATCAGTTGATGAACTTGGGTTGGAAGGTGTTCATTCCTTTGTCGTTCTTAAATATCTTCGTGGTGGCGGCTCTGGTTCTCTTGAAGAGATGATTCTGTTTCGGTCTCGGCTGGCCCCTGGATTAACTTTTTTAACCGTAGTTCTGTTGGGAGCTGCCTTGGGGATGGCCGCGGATAAGGGGCTGACGATTGTGGTGAAGAAAGATGATCATCATATTGCTGGCTTAAGTACAAACGGAATCACCCGATGGACCTCGACGATCGGAAGGGAAGATGAGGAGGTTTCCTCAGTCAATCAAAGCGGTAATACTGCGATGATCAGTGTGACGAATAAAAAGACGGGGAAGACAAGGATCCTAAATTACGATGCGGAGAAGGGGATCCTACGTTTTTCTCACTCGGTGAACTGAGCTGCTGCTTCGGTAATTAGTTTATGTCGTACGAGCATCCAGGGGGCTCTGTTTTATTCAGCCATTTAAGAAACCGTGGAACTGCTGCTCAGAGGTCGTTACGAATACGCCTATTGTAGTAACAGTAATAAATGCTATTTTTCACTTGCTTGCCTTATAAAGCATTGGATAATTCTAACTAATTTAAGG
>Ga0209357_1000602_pt1 | contig 14403 bp, 11 predicted proteins | sample LauGreFBDMM110SD_2_FD_187573 | JGI IMG/M metagenome (GOLD analysis project Ga0209357, IMG submission 187573) | Freshwater lake microbial communities from Lake Michigan, USA - Fa13.BD.MM110.SD (SPAdes) (version 3) | ecosystem: Environmental > Aquatic > Freshwater > Lake | place: Lake Michigan... | reverse complement strand
TGGGATCAGGGCTATTTCGACTTGCTCTTTAAATATGAGTGGGAATTAAAGAAATCGCCCGCAGGCGCGAACCAATGGGAACCAATCAACATTGCTGAAGAAGACAAACCTGTTGACGTAGAAGATGCTGGAGTTCGCCATAACCCAATTATGACTGATGCTGACATGGCAATGATTATGGATCCTGAATATCGCAAGATTTCAGAAAGGTTCCGCAACGAGCCTGCATACTTCGAAGACACATTTGCTCGGGCGTGGTTCAAGTTAACTCACAGAGATATGGGACCAAAGGTTCGTTACTTCGGACCAGACGTACCGGCAGAAGATTTGATTTGGCAAGATCCGATTACCGCAGGTCCTGCTGCATACGCCGTCGATGATGTGAAGTCTCAGATTCGTGAATCAGGGTTATCACCTGTAGACATGATCAACACTGCATGGGATAGCGCGCGTACATTTCGCTCTTCTGATTTGAGAGGCGGAGCAAACGGTGCACGCATTCGCTTAGCCCCACAGAACAATTGGATCGGAAACGAGCCCAAGCGACTGGAACGAGTACTCAGTGTTCTCGGTCCTATTGCAACCAAAGCAGGTGCGTCAATTGCTGATGTCATTGTGTTAGCTGGAAATGTGGGAATAGAGATGGCAGCTTCAGCCGGTGGCCACGCCGTTGTTGTGCCGTTTTCTCCAGGTCGTGGTGATGCGACAGTCGAGCAAACAGATGTCGATTCTTTTGCGCCACTAGAGCCAACAAGTGATGGATTTCGTAACTGGTTGCAAGAAAGTAATGCTTTGAATCCAGAAGAACTCTTGCTCGACAGGGCGCAACTCTTGGGCCTTACGGCCAGTGAGATGACAGTGCTTATCGGTGGAATGCGTGTGCTTGGAACCAACCACGGCGACACAAATCACGGTGTATTTACTTCGTCGAAGGGCGCTCTCACGAACGACTTCTTCTCGGTTCTGACTGACATGTCGTATTCGTGGGATCCAGCAGGTGAGAACCTGTACAACATTCGTAATCGCGCCACCAACGAAGTTGCCTACACAGCTACCCGTGTTGATTTGGTCTTTGGCTCAAACTCGATCTTGCGTTCGTATGCAGAGGTATACGCACAGGACGATTCAAAGGAGAAATTTGTCACGGACTTTGTTGCCGCATGGGCCAAAGTGATGAACGCAGACAGGTTCGACCTGGCCTAGATATCTCAAGTACTTCGCCATTGCGGGAGTCTCGCTTGTAACCTTTTAAGGTCGTCCACGAGAGGAACCCCCAATGGCGAATGACTGGTTTGAAACAGTTGCAGAAGCACAACGTCGCGCGAAGGCGCGCTTGCCGAAGTCTGTGTATGGCGCTCTCATTGCTGGTTCTGAAAAGGGGCTTTCCTCCTCAGACAACTTGACCTCGTTCGATCAACTTGGTTTCGCACCACACGTTGCAGGCAATTCAAATTCGCGCGACATGAGCACGACCGTCATGGGCCAGTCGTTGTCAATGCCGGTCATCATTTCTCCTACTGGCGTGCAGGCTGTGCACCCACAAGGTGAAGTGGCAATTGCCCGTGCAGCAGCTAACCGCGGTATTCCGATGGGTCTTAGTTCCTTTGCCAGCAAGTCGGTTGAAGAAGTTACAGCAGTGAATGATTCGACTCTGTTCCAGATGTATTGGTGTGGCGATAGGGCCACATTGGAACAACGCATGGAACGTGCTCGTGCCGCTGGCGCAAAAGGCCTCATTGTCACTCTTGATTGGTCATTCAGCAACGGACGGGACTGGGGAAGCCCATTTATTCCGGAGAAAATTGACTTGAAAGCTATCTTCAAGTTCGCTCCCGAAGTAATTCAAAAACCAGCATGGTTGTGGGCATTTGCAAAGACTGGCCGCATTCCGGATCTCAGTGCGCCGAACATGGCAAAGCCTGGCGAAAAGGCACCAACATTCTTTGGCGCGTATTACGAATGGATGCAGACACCTCTTCCTACATGGGAAGACATTGCTTGGCTTCGTGCCCAGTGGGGCGGTCCGTTCATGGTGAAGGGCATCAGTCGCGTTGATGACGCAAAGCGCGTCGTTGACCTTGGCGCAACCACTTTGTCTGTTTCGAACCATGGTGGAAACAACTTGGACGGGACTCCAGCGCCTATTCGTGCATTGCCAGCAATTGCTGATGCCGTGGGAAGCCAGATTGAGATCGTTCTCGATGGCGGAGTACGTCGCGGTAGCGATGTGGTGAAGGCAGTTGCCCTTGGTGCTCGTGCAGTCATGATTGGCCGAGCGTACTTATGGGGATTAGCTGCAAACGGTCAGGCCGGAGTGGAAAATGTGCTCGATGTGTTGCGTGGCGGCATTGACTCTGCGATGTTGGGGCTTGGAATAGCAAATATTTCCGAACTGACTCGCGACGACATCGTGATTCCACCAGACTTCTTGCGTGCTCTCGGCACTAAATAGTCACCCGTAATTGTAAAACTGCGTTCATGTAAAGTAAGCCGTCCGTACATGACGGTAATAGATGATTATTGAGTGGATGTATTAATACCAAACCAGTATTTCTATATCTGGACAGGTAGTTCCTTTCCGTACCTCAATCTTCTGGCGGTCAAGAGCCTGCTTCTTGCCGATGACAGCGCCACCGCTGTGGTCTACATAGTCGGACCAGAGCCCCAGAACGACAATTTTGAGAATCTCCGTGCTCTAGAGCGGGTCAGCATCGTGGGAATTGAACCTGAGGCTGTATTTTCTCAGCTGCCGACGGATATCAAGAGTGCTGGAACAATTTTCCACAAGATTCCAGAGTCATCTGCTTCAGCTCGAAGCAACATTTTGCGGTATGCGTTGCTGTATTTGAACGGTGGGGTGTATCTGGATTTTGACACGGTGGTGACACAGCCATTGTCTGATCTTGCCGGCCATCAGTGTTTTATTGGTGAAGAAAACGTATGGGCCGGAAACGGAGACCTTGTAGCCGGCAAATGGTGGGTGTGTCTGTACCCGAGGAATCTCTTTTGGTTGACAAGCTGGCTACTGCGCCGCGCTGATAGTGCGTGGTTCAGTGGCAAATTGCACATAGCGCGCGCACTTGAAAAGACCGATGCCATCTGGTCGAAGAAACAACCGAACAATGCCGTGATGGGTGCTGTTGCAAGTTCGCCATTTATTCGCGAGCTTCTGCTTGCATGCCTTGATGCAGATTACACCGTGAGATATGCGACTGGGCCTACCCTCGTTACGCAGGTTGCGGCAAACTTCCCACACTTAGTCTCAGTTCTTCCCGTTAATTACTTCTATTCAGTTGCACCGGGAGAAAGTTTTCGGTTTTTCGCGGATCAGACATTGACGCTGCCTTCTGAGGCGTATCTGATTCACTACGCGGCCTCGAATCATAAAAAATTGATTCCAACTATTGATGCGACATGTTCATGGGCACGTAGCACACACACCGTAATGGCTGAGTTGGTTGCACATGTTGAGAGCCAATATGTCGAAGAGAAGAGCGAAGAGCCTGTTTCATCCTTTGAAGAACAACCACTCATTAGTTGTTTGATGGTCACGGCTAATCGGGCAGACATCGCGCGTGTGGCTATTGAATGCTTCAGTGAGCAGACATGGCCAAATAAGGAATTAGTCATCATCGATGACGGTGCTGAAGATTACAGCGACCTGATTGCATCCTTTGATTGCGCAGATCTTGTGCGTTACATTAAATTGCAGCCCGCTAATCCACGTTTGTCGCTAGGGGAATTACGAAACCTTTCCATTGAAGAAGCTCACGGTGAATGGTGCGTGCAGTGGGATGATGACGAGTGGTATCACCACGAAAGACTTGCTATTCAACTGAATGCAGCAGCACAAGCAGATGTCGGTGCTTCAGCTTTGAAGTGGACATTGATGCATGTGAAGGAAAATTCTGACGAGTCTCTAACGTTTCGAGGAGATAGTGGGATTGCAACTCCTGGAACTCTGATGTTCCGTAAGGGTGATGTGCGGTATCCACACCTAGCTCGCAATGAAGACGGAATCTTTCTCAGAGATGTGAAGAACAATCACGGTCTTGTGGTGCTTGATGAGAACTATTCACACCTCTTCATCAGAGTGTTTCATGGCTCCAACACGTGGGAAAAAGATCATTTCCTTGCGCGGCTTCACCGCAGACCAGTTGACTGGCCGTCGTGGGTGTGGTCACGCTGGATCATGAGTGATGTAACAAGGCATCGAGCATTCAAATTGAGTAGCCGTGAGAAGGATTCGCTTCAACAAATGACCCACAGCTTTGATCGTGGCAATGAATTGGTCTCCATATGAGCATTGCAGTTGTGCAGAACGAAAATGCAGTGCCATTGTGGCGGCGCATTGGTTGGTTAACCCTGGGAGAAGGCGTTGCCCGAACCGGACAAGTTGTGAGCGCCATTTTATTGGTCAGGTTTTTGGCACCTTCTGCATGGAATGTGATTGCGCTCGGATTATCTGTGTATTTGGTAGCAGTAACTATTGGTTCTTTGAACCTCGAACACAGCATTCTCTTCTTTCTTCCACAACTGACTCAGCATCAAACAAATCGCCTTCTGTATCAGACAGTCAATTTGTTGCGGATATCAGGGATTGTGTGTGGTGCAGCAATCGTTTTCGTCCAAGTCGGTACAGGGGTATTGGGAACAATGGCGATTGCACTGTGTATTGCATGTGCAGTTGCCTGTGAACTTCCCACCGTTGTGATGACTCCAATCTTCATTGCACGGGGTGAAGAACAGTACGGGAGCATGTGGAGATCTGGGCATGCCCTCATTCAGTTTTTCGCATTGATGGTTCCAGCATTATGTGGATTTGGTGCGATGGGAATCGCCTCTGGGCTGGCTGTATCCGGATTCATTCGGCTGACAGCTTTCACCGTTGTATTTCGTCGCTATATAAACGGTGAACATGTGCACACTCCTGGCCTCTTGAAGCGTCAGATTCTCTTCTGTACCCCCCTTGGTGTTGCCCTTGCTGCCGGAGTGCTGACACGGTCGATGGACAAATGGTTGGTCGCTTGGCATGAGCCATTGATGGTTGGAATCTATTCCATCGCAGCGTTTGAAGTGCCAATTCTTGCAGTGCTTCCATACGCAGGCGGAGCAGCGATAGCGGTGTCCATGGTGACGATGTTTCACAACAATGAAGTTTCCGATGCGCATTCTGTGTGGTGGCATCAGGCACGGATGATGTCTTTAGTGGTGGTTCCACTAACTATGGGACTAGTCGTTGTTGCACCTGAACTATTTGAGATTTTCTTTTCACATTCCTACCGAACTTCAGTTTTGCCATTTCAGATCTTTACTTTGATCGGCCTGCATCGCGTCACTGAGTACGGAGCAGTCTTGCGAGCCGCTGGACGAAGTGTAGAAATTGTTTACTCAAGTCTCATATTGTTGGGTTCCAATCTTGTCTTCGGCTATATCGGACTTCAAATGCATGGCCTAGTCGGATTGACAATCGGGTCTGTTCTTGCCTTCTTGGTGGCATGGGTATGGATTCTGAGCCGATTGAAGAATGTTTTTGCTGTCTCCATGCGTCACGTATTTCCGTGGTCCACATGGACATCAAGTGTCGCGGTTTCTTGCGCAACAGCGGCCGTTGCCTTCTATTTGTCGAAGGGCGGCGACTCAGCAGGACCGCGTCTCATCATCAAATTGATGGTGATGGGCGGCGTGGCTGCAGCAGTAGGACTTATCAAACAACGAGACAAGAAAGTTCTGCCAATGCGCGGAAACTTACTAGAGGGGAACTCTCATGCATGAAGTATCAGAACTAAATATGCGAAGGGATCAAGACCTAGATTTTGGTTCTCTTGCGCCTATGAGAATCGCAATTGTTGCAGAGAGCTTTCTCCCCGCAATCAATGGTGTAACAAACTCCGTTCTTCGTGTGATTGAACATATGACTGATCGAGGTCATGAAGTAACGGTGATTGCTCCATCACCAGGCGTTACTGCATACGGAAAAACTCGAATCATTCGAGTCCCTTCTTTCGGGTTCCCTCGGTATCCAGAATTACGCATTGGTCATTCACGAGACTTCGTTCGTGATGTTCTGCGCGAGATCAAGCCTGATGTTGTGCACCTGGGTTCTCCCGCCGTACTTGGCGCAGCAAGCTTAAGAGCTGCACAAGAACTTGGAATTCCGTCTGTTGCGATCTATCAGACCGACCTTGCTGGTTTTGCTACTCGGTATCACTTGGGCATCGCTGGGCGTTCGATTTGGCGTTACATCGCAAATATTCATCGTCGCGCAGATTTAACTCTGGCACCATCTACAGCAGCTGTTTGGGACCTGCGTGAGCGTGGTGTGAACAATGTTGTGAGATGGATGCGTGGTGTTGACTTAGAACGGTTCAATCCTTCTTTTCGTGATGAAGAGTTACGTACGTCTCTTGCTCCAGATGGCCAATTGATTATCGGTTTCGTAGGTCGATTGGCTCGAGAAAAACAGATTGAACGACTGAAGGGCCTCTGTCGTATGCCCCACATCAAGGTGGTCATCGTGGGCGATGGGCCGATGAAAGCCAAATTAAAAAAAGAATTGAAAGGTGCAATTTTTATGGGTTTCAAATCAGGCGAAGAGCTCAGCAAGTTGTATGCATCTTTTGATGTTTTCGTACACACAGGACAAGATGAAACGTTCTGTCAAGCAGTGCAAGAAGCACTTGCTTCTGGAGTCCCTGTTGTCGCACCGGCGTCTGGTGGTCCACTTGATTTGGTTCAACATGGCCACAATGGGTTCCTTTGGACAGAGACGTCTCGCTATTCACTAGTGGGTGCAGTTACAGAATTGGCTAAGTACCCAGTGAAAAGGGAACGACTGGCTGCCAATGCTCGACCATCAGTTGAAGTGCGACCATGGTGCGGCGTGATGGATGAATTGGAAGGCCATTATCGGTCAGTCATTGGCGGGCTCAGCTTTGCTTATCGCGGAGTCGCAGCATGAGCCAGATTGTTGTTTCTCTGCATGATGTTGCTCCCTCAACAGCTGAATTATCACGCCGCTGGCTGGAATTGCTGGAAACTCTTGGGGTTCGGGCGTCGTTGCTAGTAATTCCTGGGCGTTGGAATGGTCAGGAACTCAGCCAGTCACCGGCATTTGTTGATTGGCTACATGCTGCAGAATCTCGTGGACATGAAATTGTTCAACACGGCCTGTTGCACACACGAGACAAGAATTTTGCGTCTACGTCTAAGCGATCTCGAATCGGACAGTTGTTGGGCAGAGGCTGCCAGGAATTTTGGGAACTTCCCTACGAAGAAGCATTCCAGCGCCTGATTCACGGTAAGTCCATCATGACTAAATGTGGGTTTCACGCGACAGGTTTCGTTGCACCAGCCTGGATGATGTCTGAAGGAACGCTTGATGCACTTCGTGACACAGGTTTTCAATACACGAACAACCACACGCATCTGATCAATACCCAAACTGGGGCGAAAAAGTTTGTCGTGGTTACATCACAACGCCCACGGAGTCTCTTAAGCCTTCCGGGAGTAGCGGTTACCAATGGCATTGCAAAATATGTGGAATCTCAGGGCAAGCCACTTCGTATTGCAATACATCCAGCTGACTTAATGTCTCCACGCTTACGTGAAGCGAATTTGAAGTTGATCACTCAGTTTCTCTCACGGGGTTATGTCTCGATGACCTATGACGAATTGTGCACCTACGAATTCACATCTTCTGCGAAAATAAAATTACCAGTTTCAAAGAAGAATCAACTGACATGAAAATTGTCCAGGTCGCAAACTTTTTCCACGAAACTTCGGGGGGAATGCGAACTGCGTTAGGTGCACTTCAGACTCAGTATCTTGCCTTAGGGCACGAGGTAGTGCTTATTCGTCCTGGTATCGATTCATGTTCTGATGAAACCAGTGCGGTAAAAGATTTCACGATTCGTGGTCCAGTTCTCCCAATGACTGGGGGCTATCGCGTCATTGCTGGTCGGCGTGAATTGAAACACATTCTCCGTAGTCTTCGACCTGATGTCGTGGAGCTCTCTGATAAGTCGACTCTGTACTGGGTGCCGAAATGGTGCAAGAAGAATGGCATTGCATGTGTTGTCTTTTCTCATGAACGCACAGATTTGGTAATCAATTTATTAGGTTGGAAGCGATTCCCCCTCGTTCCTGTTGTGAGCTATTTCCGAGGAGTTATTGCCCGATCTGCAGATGCCATTGTGTGCGCATCTCGCTTCGCTGCAGCAGAGTTTGATGGTCAGTCAGACAAAGTACGAATTGTCCCTCTTGGTGTTGATTGCTCCCAATTCGCTAGTAGTCGTAAATCACTTGACTGGGGAACACCATTCACTCTTGTTGTGTGCGCTCGGCTATCTCCTGAAAAAAACGTAGACGTCGCAATTGAGGCACTTCGCATTCTTTGCCGGAGTCAGATTTGTCAGATGTTGGTGTTGGGTGATGGTCCCTTGATGAACGAACTCCAAGAACAAGCAATTGGGTTACCAATTCATTTCATGGGTCATGTCAATGACCGCGACGCGCTTGCAAATCTTTTTACCTTTGCTGATGTGGTAGTGAATCTTGGCCATGTCGAAACCTTTGGCCTCGTGTCACTGGAGGCACTTGCATCCGGCACTCCAGTCATTGTTGCATCTGCTGGCGCCTCAAGCGAAGTTGTTGACAGCACATGTGGGTTGGTTGTTGACCTACAACCCGAGAAGATTGTTGCTGCCATTAACCAACTTCGCCAACTATCACGCGAAGACCTACGTATTCAATGTGAATTGCGAGCCAACGATTTCAATTGGACTGCCACTGGTGAACGAATGGTTGAACTATTTACAGCAAGTATCGGAATTTCTAAGTATGTCAATCATTCTTGAGCACAACATTCGGCTGGAACCTCTTGGTCAATATGAATCAGAGGTTCGACACCTCTTTCATGAAACATTTCTAATGGGCCGGCCGTTGGGTTTCCAGCTTGATGAGGTTGGCTTATACGAAGAACTAAGCCTTGCCTGGTACATGGCGAATGCTTCCCATTTAGGCGCCGTAGCACTTCGAGATGATGAAGTTGTTGGGTACGCACTGGTTTGTGCAGACCCTGTGGCATATGACGAGTGGCTTGCAAAGGTAGCGAAGAAACTGACGCGTCGAGTGTTCACCCGACTTGTGACGTTCCGACTATCTGCGCGTAGTCGGAAGTTTTACCGGCTGAGATTCTTGGATTCCCTAACTGTGTGGAAATCTCGGAAGAGATTGCCGATTGATGTTGGCGCACACGTGCATATGAATATCAAGGAAGGCGAGCGCTCTGGGGCTGTTGCATTGGCCCTGCTTGGGCATATCGACCATGTGTGCCGTGACCACGGTGTTGTTTCCTGGATTGGCGAGATAAACGCAAGTCTCGGTTCACGCGAACGAGCGCTTGCGCGCGTCTTGGGTGAGATTATTGCTATTGAACCAAATCGAACATTTACTGACCTCGTGGGTCATCCGGTGAATCGGCTAACAGTTCGCCGCGAACTGTAATTGCTATTGCATATATGCAAGTAAGCGCGTGGCTATTTCAGGGCCGTGCGTATCTTGCAAAAAGTGGCGAGCGCCAGCAATCTCTTCAAATGTTGAATGAGGAATCAGTGAGTGCCACTTCTTACCCCACTCGAGGGTGAATACGTCGTCGTTCGTCGCCCATAAGAAATGGATGGGAATCTTCAACGCGTTAATGGTTGAGAAGTTCGTTTCCTGATTGACAGCATCTCCGGAAATGGGGTCATGTAGGGGAATGCTGAGTGGGAAACGACGAGGGCCATTTACGCCAGCCTCACCCAAACCAGCAAACGGTGCGTCATAGGCAGTCTTTACTTCCAGTGCTTCGCCCTCGTACGTAGGGGTTCCACCTTGAAGAGATACAAACAATGAATCACGCGGCGAAATTCTGTCGGTGGCCATTGCCATCAATGTGCCCCACAGAAATTTGTCGGGAAGGTTGTCACGAAAGATGCCACCAGGCGAGTTCTGTTCAATCCATTGACGAATACCAGGGGAGTATTCATATTCCGCATGGTGCAGCCACGTATTCATAATGCACAAACGAGAGAAGCGTTCTGGCATGTGTGCCACTTGCGCGAGACCAGTAGGGCCACCCCAATCTTGCACCATGATAGTGACGTTATTGAGATCAAGATGCTGAATTAGTGCAGCAGTGTTGGCTGTATGGCGCGCAATGTTGTACCACGCAGGGTCGACTACCTTGTCTGATTTACCGAAACCAATGTGGTCTGGTGCGACACAGCGATACCCAGCGGCCAACATGATGGGAATGATGTGGCGATACAGGAACGACCACGACGGCATGCCGTGCATCATCAAAATGACAGGTGCATCACGAGGACCTTCATCGATGTAGTGCATACGCAGTCCATCAATGTCGAAATAATTAGGTGCGAATGGATAATCAGCTAGGTCAGCGAAACTGCTGTCTGGACTGCGTACGAATTCTGGAGTTGACATAACTACCTACTGTGCAAAGTTGTGGATGATGTTTACGAGTTCTGCAGGCGCATCTTCTTGAATGAAGTGATTAGCTCCTTCAATCACATGATGCGTGAGCCCTGCAGCGCCGGGCACTCGTGTTTGAAATCCGAGGTGGGCACCAGGCTTGAATGCAATTGGGTCTTCTGAGCCATAAGCAGTGAGGAATGGCTTGGTCCAAGTCTCGAGGAATTTCCACGTTTCTCTGTTTTGTGGAACGCCAGGGTTTTCTGGCTGAACAGGAATAAGTGTGGGGAAAATCTTCGGGCTGGTTTGGTAACTGCCGTCAGGGTAGGGCGCGTTGTACGCGGCGATTTCTGCATCACTGAGCGTGCGAGTGGATCCACCGTTGACCAACATGCCAACAGGAAGTTCAGGAACTGAACTGGAAAATTCCAACCAGTCGCGCATTGCCTTATTGGCACCTTCACCAACAGGTAACCCGGTATTTGATGCAATGACGCGATCAACTCTGTCTGCAATATGTGGCAGCACGTTGAGTCCAATGAGGCCACCCCAGTCCTGCATGTACAGCGTGATGTTGGTGAGATTCTCTGCCTCGAACCATTTCGTTACCCAGTCAACATGGCTGGCGAGTGAGTAGTACGAGGCTTCGTTTGGTTTGTCAGATCGGCCAAGGCCCATGAGATCAAGTGACAATACGCGATGTCCGAGCGCTACTAGTCCAGTGATCATGTGGCGATGCAAGTACGACCATGAAGGGTTTCCGTGCATCAACACAATGGGTGCCGCATCACGTGGGCCTTCATCTACAAAATGAAAACGAAGAGCCGTGCCGTCTGCGGCTGTGATGGTTGTGTAATGGGGTGCAAAGTTGTAATCAGGAAGATTCTCAAAGCAACTATCGGGGGTGCGCATTATTTCCATCAGATTGCACCGTGAGTTGTGAATGTATCGTTCTGTGGGCGAACAATAACTGTGTAGGTATCTGCAATGGCAGCAACACGATGGTTGCCTTGCGCTTCAAGACGCTCTGGGTCTTGTACAACAGCCATGAATGACCGCATTGACGGATACGCAATGAAGCGGCACTCGTCCCATTGGCGACCATCGCCCATGATTGTTCCTTCAACAGTGAATACTGCAGCTGCTCCACCACCGTGTTTCTGAGCAACAGTGAATGCCTTTGACTGGTATTCCTCCATGTCTCCCTGGCGTCCGCCTTCAACGAACTTCAAAAGGTGAACGACCATGACAGGACCGTCTTCTTCGGTAGGTGCATGTTCGATGCTGTCCCATGATTCTGGCTTCACGCGGAATTTGCTACCTAGTTCAACTGGCTGGCAACCGATGACGAATGTGAACTCCATGCCAGCTTCTTTGTGTTCATGCTTGTCAAGGAAATCTTTACGATTCTGCATGCCAAGAAATGCTGCACGAGTTGGGTATTTCACAACACCAATTCGGTCCCATTTGTAATCTTTTCCCGCCAGCTGCAAGACAACATCACCAAAGAACGGAACTTCTGCACCTAATTCGGTAAGAATTTCGGTGGGGGCGTACTTGTCGTCAGCTTCTTGACCCGTAATACCTCGTGAGCCATCTGCATACGTGGCTTCTTGTTTGTACTTCATGAAGTTCACCATCCACACAGGGCCGTCTTGCTCTGGAGGAGTAGTGAACATGCGCATTCCGTATTCACGATCGACTTGTCCGTATGTTGGTTTGTTTGGTGACATGGTGGTGTTCCTTTGGTAGTGACTTATATAGAAAGAATGTGCCCGGCTTCGGGACGCACGCGCCCTTCCACAAGTTGCATGTAGACATCGGTTAGAGCGTCCGCACCGTGTGAATGTTCAATGGTGAGCCACCGTGTGGAATCATCCAGAAACAAAGACAAGGCGGTGTAAATACGCTCATTGAAGACGTCGCGTCCCCACTCTTTTCCGCGCTTGGCCATTTGGCTTGGTGCAAAGAAGAACTCGGGGCGCGGGCCAGGGATTCCCTTAGTGGAACCTGACTGATCCCAGTGTGTTCCTCCAATGCGGCATGAATACTTGAGTGCATCATTGAAGTGGTTGTGCACGCGCGAGATAACACTTGCGTTTCCTGCCATGTCAACAATGACGGTTGGAATAGAAGGGTCGAGAGATTCAATGTCGTCGTAGGTAATGACCTGGTGATACAAATCAACGCCGTACGTGAAGTCAACATTGGCAGCAGATGTAAGCGCGATGACCTTTGTTTTAGAGTTTTCACGAAGGCTATGCGCTAACGCGATTGAAGTCTTGCTGGATGCACTAGTAACAAGAACCTGTGTTGCCCCGAAGAAATCTGACTCACGCAGGAAGTCTTCAGCTAGGAACGACGTAACAAAGAGACCACGCAACACAAGAGTTGCGTTGTCCTTTTCGGTCTCAGTTGGAGACACTCTGTCGAAACCGCGGTATGCCATGGCATGAGATTCGCGGTGAGGGGATGCATCAACAAAACCAGAACTGATTGCTTCAGCCTGCACCACGTGGTGGTCACCGGCAGGGAAGAAGCCAAAGAAGCGTTCACCGACGGCAACGCCATCAACGCCAGATGCGGTGACAACACCAAAACCCATTGTGGGTAGACGGCCCCAGCCATCTTCTGTGGGAAAGAAACCCCAATAGTCAAGGGCGTCGCCCGACATCACGTAGCTGATGTTGTTCGACGTAAGAGCGAACCGCTCGAGCTTCAGGACAACTGAGCCTTCGGGCGCGCTGGTGGGCGCTGCAGTTGCGACGATGCGGTGATTACGAAGGTTGGATCGGTCAATCTCTAAGTGCATGGGGTCTGCCTTTCTCGTAATGAACTTATGGGTTCTATGGGGTCCATTGATAATCCCACAGGAACAGCATCTATTCTGATTCGACACCCCTTGTTGGGTTAGACGCCAGCAAAGATGGTGTCTCGTAAGTAATAGGAGAGACCATGGCTGAGAACTACGGATTTGAAGGAAAAATCGGACGCACGTTGGCCGAGTCGGAGGCTTGGTTTCCAACTCCTGCTCACCCTGGCCCCGACGCCCCGAACGTCATCCTCGTTCTCCTTGACGACACAGGTTTCGCCCAGATGGGCTGCTTCGGATCTGACATCGATACGCCAAACATTGATGCGCTCGCAGCAAACGGTTTGCAGTTCACAAACTTCCACGTAACGCCATTGTGCTCACCCACGCGTGCAGCTCTTATCAGTGGTCGCTCGAACCACGCAGTTGGTATGCGCACCGTGTCGAACTTCATCACTGGTTTTCCAAACCAACTCGGACACATCTCAAACCATGCAGCAACAGTTGCTGAAGTTTTAGGCGACGAGGGCTACGGAACATTTGCAGTTGGTAAATGGCACCTTGCGCCAATGGAGCAGGCTTCTGCTGCTGGCCCATTTGATCAGTGGCCGCTTGCACGTGGATTTAACCGGTTCTACGGATTCATGGATGGCGAGACAGATCAGTTTCACCCTGAACTTGTCGCAGACAACCACCCTGTTGATGCGCCACGCACTGCAGAAGAGGGTTACCACTTATCAGAAGATCTTGTTGATCAAGCGTTACGCATTATTTCTGACTACAAAGGCATTCGACCAGATCGTCCGTTCCTTGGTTATGTCGCATTTGGTGCAACACATGCGCCGCACCAAGCCCCTGCGTCCTATATGGCGAAATATCGCGGCAAGTACGACGAAGGTTGGGACATTGTTCGCGAGCGTTGGTTCAAAAAGCAAATTGCAACTGGTGTGATTCCCGCAGACACGGTGTTGTCGCCTCGTAACCCTGGCGTACAGCCATGGGACAAATTGTCAGAGAACGAACAACGCCTTGCTGCGCGTTTGCAAGAAGCGTTCGCAGCGTTCCTAGACCACACAGATGACCAAATTGGTCGCCTCGTTGAAGGCCTGCGCAAG
>Ga0209357_1000598_pt1 | contig 14422 bp, 9 predicted proteins | sample LauGreFBDMM110SD_2_FD_187573 | JGI IMG/M metagenome (GOLD analysis project Ga0209357, IMG submission 187573) | Freshwater lake microbial communities from Lake Michigan, USA - Fa13.BD.MM110.SD (SPAdes) (version 3) | ecosystem: Environmental > Aquatic > Freshwater > Lake | place: Lake Michigan, USA... | reverse complement strand
ACTGTAGGGATCCCGCTCGTTCAGCTTCCCGCCGATCGTCACACCCGTCACGCCCTGGCCCACGAGGATGCCGCCGCGGCGATTGGGCAGCTTCGCGGCCAGACTCAGAGCGGTCCCAGCTGTCGGACTGGTGCCGACGCCGACCGCGGTGTTGTAGACGACGATGTCGTAGGCGAGATCCCGAAGCTCGATTCCATAGCCGCCGCTGCTGCCGACATGCACGCCGAAATTTCCATCAAAGCCCTCGACCGACGGCCGGAAGCCACCGATCGCGATGTTGTGAGCAGTGCCGCCGATCACGATGCCGGAGCCCTTGTTGGGGATCGGCGCACTGATCATGGAATTCGTGCCCACGGCCGTGTCGATAATCTGCACGCCATTGGCAGCGCCGGTAATCTCGATGCCGTTGCCCCTGTTGCCGCCAACGAGGCACGTGCGGATGGTGTTGTGGGTGCTCTCGTCGTCCTTCTGAAACCCGGGGTTGGTCGACGTGATCAGGATGCCATTCTTCTGGTTTGGCGCGATGCCGCCGAATGCCAACTGCCCAATGAAACTATTCCAGGAGACCACGCCACCGGCCGTGCCGCTGATCTCAAGGCCATTGCCAGTGTTGCCCGAGATCACGTTCCCCAACGGGATGACACCACCGAGCGTCACGCCCTGTGAACTTCCCGAGACGAGCATGCCATTGCCGCCATTGGGGACAGGCTTCTGGTTGTCAGCACCGATGCCCATGAAGTTGGCGTAGACCGTCGTGCTGTTGGAGTCGGTGATCCGCAGGCCATTGCCGCCGTTGCCCGCGAGCACGTTGTAGAAGACAAACGGATCCTGGTTCAGCGTGGTGCCGACGATCCGGTTGTTGTCGGCCCCGACGATCGCCACGCCGTCGAGGGCGTTGCCGAGCGCAGTCTTGCCCGACGCCTTCGTGCCGACAAAGTTACCGGCTACTTCGTTGGAGTTGGCTCCGGCGCTGATCAGCACGCCGTTGGCGTAGTTGCCCGAGATCAGGTTGCCCTGCGGCGGCCGCACGAACACCGCGTCGGTTGGATCGTTGCCGCCGGTCGCCTCGCCGCCGATGACGTTCTCGCTGGCGCCGCCAGTGATCACCACGCCGTTGCCGCCGTTGCCAAGGCGAAGAGTGCCAGTAACGTCGGTGCCGATGAAGTTCATAGCCACGTGGTTGTTCGTCGCGCCGTCGCCCGTGATGCTCACGCCGTTGCCACGATTGCCCGAGATCACGTTCGAGAGTTGGAAGCCAGTGCGCACCGTCGCCTGATAGGGCCGCGAGGCAACGCCGTCGTAGACGATCCCCACCACTTGATTGCCGTAGACCGCATTGGAGGTCGTGGTGCCGGGAACGGCCGCGTCGTCGAGGGGAACCCAGATGGCGTCAGAGAAGCTGTTGTCAGCGTTGCGGCGAACGTTCACCCAGGCGGCGCCCTTCTGGGAGCCGTCGGTAGCCGACGAGATGCCGCTGAGGGTGTAGATGCCCGCCTCGACGCTGCTCAGGCCGTCGAAGTGCGTCAGGGTGCGACTGCCATCGTCACCCGGGAGATGAAAGCTCTTCCAGTTACTGAACTCGCCGGTATTCGCGTCGTAATCCACGAGGAAGGCGGTGCCGAACGGAAAGTCTGGCCCGCCTCCGGTGAGTAATTCCTTGAAGCCGCCGCAGATCGTGTAGTGCGACCCTTCGTTCTGCCACACTCCAAACGCCGAATTGCTGGCCGCGGTCTGAGAGTCGCCGAGCGGATATTCAATCGGCGTGTATGCCTGCGTCTTGAAGTTGTAGATGAATGCCGTCGTCGGCAGCGAGGGATCGAGGGCCGACTGTGCATCGACCGTGCCGGCCACACCCACGGCGAGATCGCCCATCGTGCTGTGGACAACAGAGCCGTTGTACGTGCCAGGGTCGTAATCGATCGTCTTGTAGCCGGTCGTTCCGCCGAGCCGGCTTGCAAGCCCCTCGTACACAAACCCGTGCAACTGAGACTGAGACTGCTGGTCGGAGGGAGTGAAGTAACTGCCCACCACCCGCACCCGGCCATTGCCGAGATTATCCGGCCCAAACGCACTGGTGTACTTGGCGTTTGGATACGCCACCGTGTAGCTCGTGCCTTTCGCGCCGTCGATGGTGCCGTCAAAGAGGATGCCCTGGCCGAGGTTTTGCCCCCCGAACAGCGTGCCGTCCACAGTACCTACCATGAGATACTGACCCGCCGTACTCGACGCCGTGATCCCCTGCCACGCTGATACCCGACGGCCATTCGTCAGCGTCACGCCCTTATGGGTGTTGTAGTAGGAGATGCCGGAGACGGCGTCGTCGTTGCCGATCAGGTTGTCGTGCGAGCCGGAGAGGATCGCGACGCCATCGCCGCGGTTGCCTTCCATTGACGAGCCGTCGGCCCGCAGGCCGATGTAGTTGCCTGCCACGGTCACGCCCGAAGCGGCCAGGCTGATGCCAGCATCGCTCGAGTCGACCAGCGAAAGCGACTGGATAACGGAGCCGTCGGCACCGGTGGAGACGATGAGCCCAGCGTTGTTCTGGAAGTCGATCGTCACGCGAGGCTTGCCACTGAAGCCCGGGGCCGACGAGCCGTCGATCTCCAGGGAATCGGTGATCGCCGGCAGGGCCGATGAGAGCGAGATTGTGCCGACAACGCTGAAGTCGATCGCATCGGCGCCCTTGTTCGTGTTGGCGGCGATGATTGCCTCACGGAGCGAGCCTGTGCCCGAGTCGGCAAGCGTGCTGACGAGGTATGTCTCACCGGCAACGAACGCCGCCAGCACCTGGCGACCCTCGAGCAGTTCGAGCGTCAGTGGACCGCGGGCCGAGCGATTGCCAGAGGCGGTCCGGCGGACGGCCGACACCCCGCTCAAAGCCTTCCGATCCTGACGAGACGAACGACGCAGATTCAAGCAACGACGAGGCATGGCAGTCATCCGGAGGTTCCTTGCTATTTATCAACCAGGCGTTCGGTTGACCCGCTCTCGAAAAGCCTTCAAGAATAGCCAGAGGTCGTTCGATTTCAAGTTTTTGGCGCAGCTCTCACAATCCACTCATCGAATTTCTCGCGAAGCGCGCACCAAACGGGCAACTGGCGCACCAAACGGGCAGGGCCGCCTGTTCTTACCGGCTACGGACTTCGTGGTGCACCGGTACCGCCGCCGCCCATTCCGGCTGCCAGATCCGGAATCCGCCCTCGAAGGCATTGGCGTTGTCGCCGGCACGACAGTGCTCGGGCATCGTCTTCAGGTGGATCATATTCCCTCCCCCAATGACGATCTCGTCCGGGAGCAGCGCCGCGAAGAGCATGCCACAGACCGTCGTCACGTGACGGCACCAGCGTTTCTTGCCCAGCGACTCGAGCCCATGGACGCCGACGTAGTCCTCGAACGTCCGCCCCTTGCGATAGGGCAGGTGCGCCAGTTCCAGCGGCATAATGTCGTGATTCACGATCAGGCAGGAGCCCAGTCCGGTGCCCAGACCCAGAAAGAGCATGCGACCGCCGTTGTAGCTGCCCACGGCCTGCATGGCGGCGTCGTTGATCACTTTCACCGGCACACCAAAGTCGGTGTCGTAGTCGAAGCCGAGCCAGCCCGGCCCAAGGTTAGCCGGTTCCTTCACGGGCCGGTCGTTGCGAATCGGCGCCGGCAGGCCGATGGAGACCGAGTCGAAGTTCCAGTCCGCCGCGAGCTTCCGCACGCCGTCGACCATCTGCCGCGGAGTGAGCGTCGAGCCGCTCTCAAACTTTCGCTTGTCTGGGTCGGACGGGATGCGGATCTTGACGTGCGTGCCGCCGATGTCGATCGCAAGTGTGCTGTTCATGATGAACGCCGAGAGCTCCTCCAGAAACGTCCTACTCCGGCCCCGTGCCGGGAGTAGAATCATCCAGAATGATCCGCTTTCCACGTTTGCGTGTCAGCAGATTCCAGCCCCATTCGAGGAACACGTTGGTTTTCTCCTGGGTTCCGCTCAGCAGGCTCAGGTGGACGCCAAGCCAGGCCAGCCAGGCCACGGTGCCAGTGAGCGTCTGGCCAAACGGTAGTTCCACGACGGCCGCCCCGCGGCCGATCGTCGCCATCGTCCCCTTGTCGACGTAGCGGAACGGCTCGACGGGCTTGCTCTCCACGAGCCGGGATATCGCCTCTCCGACGTACTTGCCGGCCTGCAGGGCGACTGCCCCCAGCCCGGGCAGCGGCTTGCCCGTGCTGGCGTCGGTGGCGAGGGCGATGTCGCCGATCGCAAACACGCCCGGATACCGCTCCACCTGCAGATCGGCCCCAACGGCAATCCGCCCCCCGGCAACGAGAGGAATGCCGAGTGAGCCGGCAAGCGGACTGCCCTGAAGCCCAGCCGCCCAGATGAGGGTTCGCGTCTTGAGCACCTCGCCACCGGCCAGCGTGACAGCATCTGCCCGGATCTCCTTGACGTCGGTGTTCGTGCGCACATTCACGCCGCGAGCGACGAGCGCCTGCTCGGCGTAGGCCCGCAGGTTTTCCTTGAATGGCCCAAGCACGTGGGGCGAGTGCTCACAAAGAATGATCCGCGCCCGGTCGATCGGCATCTGCGGATAGTCGGCAGCCAGATCGACATGCAGCATCTCGGCCAGTGCCCCAGCCAATTCAACCCCCGTGGCCCCGCCACCGACGATGCAGAAAGTCAACGCGCCCTCGTCCACGAGCGACGGCCTCTTATCGACCTCTTCCAACAGCTTCAGGACGTGTTCGCGAAGCTTCAGCGCGTCGGGCAGAGAGTAGAGTGGCAACGCATGCTCGGCAGCGCCCGGCACACCGTGAAAACTGACCACCGCCCCCAGCGCGAGCACGAGGTAGTCGTATTCGAGTGGCTCCATGCCCTCGACGACGACACGCTTGCCCGCGAGGTCGATGCTACCCACGACCGCCTTGTGAAACGTCGCATTCGCATGGCCGTGAAGTGTTTCCCGTACCGGATGGGCGACATCCGCCGGCGAGAGCTCATCGGTGGCGAGTTGGTAGAGCAGCGGCTGAAATGTCTGATAGTCGTGCCGGTCGATGATCGTGACCCGCACCGAGGCGTCGCGAAGCTTCTGAACCGCCCCCATTCCGCCGAAGCCGGCGCCGAGAATCACGACGTGTGGCATTGGAGCCATTTGCGGTCACACCTTTCAGCGAACGGATGATGTCGAAGCCGATTGAAGGACGTTCACTGGTGAGGCTTCGCTGACGAGGACGACGGCTGACCGCGGCTCGCAGACGACGCGATGCTGGCCGGGTGCCAGGATGAGTGGAACCGTGTCATCAGTGTCGGCTGTCTCGCGGGACGTGTCCACCAGGCATTTCCAGGCGAAGCCCGGTCGCGGGGCTGGAAGGTCGAAAGCGAGCGGTTCCCAATAGGCGTTGAGCATCACATGCACGTGGGCACCGGTCTGTTCGTGAAACAGCTCATAGGCCAACGCGTGCGAGTGGTCGCCCCAGTCGGGGCACTTCAGCTGCACGCCGTGCCACGTGATGGCCGTGGCTCCAGGCTGCCCCCAGAACGCCCGGTCGTGAAACACGGGCGTGTGCTGGCGAAAATGAATCAGGCGGCGGACGAACCGTCGACAGTCCGCATACCGGCGGAGATCGTCCCAGTCGAACCAGGAGAGCGGGTTGTCCTGGCAGTAGGCGTTGTTGTTGCCAGCCTGCGTACGACGGACCTCGTCGCCCATCAGCAGCATCGGCCGGCCCTCGGCAAGCAGCAGGATCGTCAGGCAGTTGCGGATCTGCCGGCGACGCAGTGCCTCGATCACCTCGTCGTCACTGGGCCCCTCGCAGCCGCAGTTCCAGCTGAAGTTGTCGTCGCTGCCATCCTGGTTTCCCGCGCCGTTCGCCTCATTGTGCTTGACGTCATACGACACCAGATCGTTGAGCGTGAATCCGTCATGGGCGGTGACGAAGTTCACGCTGCGACAGGGCAGCCGATCCGGCTGCCGAAACAGCTGCGCGCTGCCCACGAGGTTGTCGGCCAGGGCCGGCACGACCCCGTCGTCGCCCTTGATGAACTGCCGCACATGATCGCGGAACTGGCCGTTCCAGACCGCCCACCGATCGCCCGCAAAGTTCGTCAACTGATAGAGGCCGGCAGCGTCCCACGGTTCGGCGATGATCGTCGCACCCGCGAGCACCGGGTCCGCCTCGATCTCCAAGAGCAGTGGCGGCCGGTCAACAGGCTCGCCGCGTTCGTCACGCGACAGACTCGCCGCCAGATCAAAACGAAAGCCGTCCACGTGCATCTGTTCCACCCAGTGCCGCAGGCAATCGAGGATCATTCGGCTCACCACCGGCTCATTGCCGTTGACCGTATTGCCGCAACCGGTGTCGTCGACATACCGGGCAGGATCGGCCGCATCGAGGAGATAGTAGGTGGGGTTGTCGAAGCCCCGCAACGAGAGCGTGGGCCCGGAGTGATTGCCCTCGGCTGTGTGGTTGAACACCACGTCGAGAATCACTTCGATGCCAGCCTTGTGAAGCGCCTTCACCAGATCGCGAAACTCATTGACCGGCGCGAGAGAGTCCTGGGCCGTGCAATAGCCGCGATGCGGCGCGAACCATGCCAGTGGCTGGTATCCCCAATAGTTCGTGCCGTTTGAGGCAGCCTGCGGATCGAACTGCTGCACCGGCATCAGTTCCACGGTCCTGATCCCCAGATCGACGAGGTAGGGAATCTTGTCGATCAGCCCGAGATACGTGCCGCGGCGGTCGGCAGCCACGCCGGAATTCAGGTTGCGTGTAAAGCCGCCGACATGCAACTCGTAGATTAGCCCATCGACGCCCTTCCGCGCGAGCGGCCGATCACCTTCCCAATCGTACGCGTGCAGATCCACCACCACGCTCTTGATCGCCACGGCTGCGTTTTCGCCGGCCGTCGTTGCCTGCAAGCGGGAATAGTTCTCGGTATTGGCTACGGTGAGGGCATAGGGATCTATCAGCAGTTTCTCGGGGTCGAACTTCAGCGCGGCCGTGGCCTGAGATGGCCCGAACACGCGGTATCCATAGAGCTGACCACTGCCAACGCCAGCGACGAAGACGTGCCAGTAGTCGTACGTTTTGTTGACGATCGGATCGAGTACGATGATGCGGGCGGGCAAGGCGTCGGCATGGCTGTCAAAGAGCAGCAGTTCGACCCGAGACGCGTGCTTGGCATACACGCAGAAATTGGTGCCGGCGTCCGTCACGGTGGCGCCGATCGGATACGAGACGCCGGCGGTGGCAGAAGAGGGATCGACGACCATGCGCGTGCCACACGTCTCGTGCTGAGGATTCCCGTGTTCAGGTTCGTGCGAACCCGTTGCGGCGAGCAACCAACTGCTGATCGACAAGCGAGACAGACTATCACACCAGGCCTCCCAATGACGACGATCCCTGCCATGCCGTCCGCGATGCTCACGATCGGCCACTCCGATCGCACGATCGACGACTTTCTCGCCATCCTGAGGCACCATCACGTGGCCTTCCTGGCTGATGTCCGCAAGATGCCGGGATCCCGAAAGCATCCGCAGTTCAACGACGACGCCCTCGCCTCCTCCCTCGCAGCCGCAGGTGTCGGCTACGAGCATTTTCCGGGCCTGGGGGGGCTGCGCCGGCGGCTGCCCGACTCACCCAACACGGGGTGGCGCAACGCCTCGTTTCGGGCCTATGCCGATTACATGCTCACTCCGGATTTCCAGGCCAGCCTCGACGCGTTACTCGTGCGGGCCAGACAAGGGATGACGGTCATCATGTGCGCTGAAGCCGTGCCGTGGCGGTGCCACCGGTCGTTGATCGCGGATGCGCTCCTGGTCCGCGGCGTCGCGGTGAACGACATCTACGGGACTGCCCGCGCCCGGCCTCACGAGCTCACGTCGTTCGCCCACGTCGTGGGAACGCGAATCACCTACCCGCCGACAGCTGAGGATTCCGCTCCAAACGGGTGACGCCGGCCGCGTCACCGATGAAGACCACGTCGGTGAGGCCGACGAACAGTCCGCACTCGACGACGCCGACGATCCGGCACATCCGTTCCTCGAGCGTTGCCGGATCGGCGATCGAGCCGAAGTTGCAGTCAAGGATTCTGTTACCGCTATCCGTGCAGAACGGCTTGCCATCTGGAGTGCACCGCAGAGCGACCGTCGCACCCAGAGCTTCCAGTCGGCTCCTCGTGGCCTCGTAGCCGAAGGGAACGACCTCCACCGGCACCGGTGAGTGCTCCCCCAGTCGGTCGACCCGTTTCGTGCCGTCAACGATGATCGCAAGCCGGCGGCTGGCGACGGCGACGATCTTCTCACGGAGGAGGGCGCCTCCGTGACCCTTGATGAGATTCAGCGTGCCGCGTTCCACCTCATCAGCACCATCGATCGTCAGGTCGATCCGTGGATGGTCGGCAAACGTCGTCAGCGGGATTCCCAGTGATGTGGCCAGGGCGGCACTGTGGTCAGACGACGGAATACCGAGAAACCGGAGGCCCGTCCGCATCCGGTCAGCAAGCGCATGAATCGCAAAGGTCGCGGTCGACCCCGTGCCGATGCCGACGATCATGCCGTCGCTGACGAGTTCAACGGCGGCCTGGGCCGCCGCCCTCTTCCAGGCAGAGTGGGCATTGGCGTCGGTGCTCATGTCGCGTCGCCCAGGATGAACCGCTCGATCGCCTTGGCAAAACCCTCGTCCGCGAAGGAATCGGTCGTCACGCTGGCGGCCGCCTTGACGGAGTCGGCGGCGTTGCCCATCGCGATGCTCAGGCCCGACTTGCGAAACATCAGGATGTCGTTGTGGCCGTCGCCGATCGTGGCGATCTCCTCCGCGGGAATCGCCAACGTTCGCGACAGATACTCGGCGACTGCCCCCTTGTTGGCGTCGCTATTGGTGATATCGAGATAATACGGCTGCGAGCAACTCGCAGAGGCACGGTCGCCGAGCGCGGCAAGGACGGCATCCGTGCAGCGTCGAACGGCATCATGGTCATCGCTGACACCCACAATCTTGACGACCTGCCCGAAGCTGGTGCCGACGTCCGTTGCCACCGTCGGTAGGAACCCCACCGTGCGAGATTCACGGGCGACATGCGGCCCGTCGGAATCAGCCACGAGCCACTCGCCGCCTCTGTAGACCCAGGGCACCAGGCCCTGGCTGCAGATGATGTCGTAGGCCGTGGCGGCAACGTCAGCGGGCAGGAGCTTTTCGGCGACGATGTCCAGGCGTTCGGTCGCGTAGACGCCGCCGTTGAATCCGGCGAGCGGGGTGTCGAGGGCGAGCGGTTCGATGAACATTCCCATGCCGCGGGGCGGCCGACCGCTGGTGATCGCGAAGCGAATGCCAGCGTCGCGGAGCCGATCCACGGCCCGCCGGGCCCGGTCTGTGAGCACCTTATCCTGCGTCACGAGCGTGCCATCCACATCGCTGAGTACCAGCGAAATCTTCCGCTGCATTGCCATGAAACGATCGCCGGATCTGTCCGGAGCTCCTGTCAGGTGAGGGGACGCCACGAGTTGCCATCTCGAGCCAAGAGCGCGTCGGCGGCCGCCGGCCCGTCGCTGCCTGCTACGTAGTTGGGAAAACCATCGGGCGGGGTCGAGGCCCAGGCGTCGAGCAGCGGCTGCACCACCCGCCAGCCAGCCTCCACGTTGTCGGCCCGCTTGAAGAGCGTGGCGTCGCCATTCATACAGTCGTAGATCAACGTCTCGTAGCCGGTGCCTGAGGCCGCGTGGAAATAGTCCTTGTAGGAGAAATCCATCCGCACCGCGCCCAAGCTTACCTTGGGCCCCGGCCGCTTCGCCGCAAACTCGATCGACATTCCCTCATTGGGCTGAATCCGCAGCACGAGCCAGTTGGCATCGCCGGCAGCCGGCGCGATTCCCTTGAGCACGGCGAGCGGCGCTGAGCGAAAACGGATGGCGATCTCCGTCTTGCGGGCGGCGAGGTATTTGCCGGTCCGCAGGTAGAATGGCACATCGGACCAGCGCCAGTTGTCAATCATGATCCGGCAGGCGACATAGGTCTCGGCGTTCGAATCGGCGGCGACGTCCGGCTCGCTGCGATAATCCCGGACGGTTCGGCCGAGAACCGTGCCCGCCGCATATTGCCCCCGCACGGCATCCGCCAACGTTTCGTCGCACCGCAGCGGGCGAATGGATCGCAGCAGATCCGATTTCTTGTTGCGAATCTCGTCGGCGTCGAACGAAACCGGCGGCTCCATGGCGGTCATGGCGAGCAGTTGAAACATGTGGTTGGGAATCATGTCCCGCAGCGCGCCCGTCTTCTCGTAAACCCTGCCGCGTCGCTCGACGCCCACCGTTTCGGCCGCCGTGATCTGCACGTGGTCGATGTGAGTGCGGTTCCAGATTGGCTCGAAGAGGCCATTGGCAAGCCGCATGATCAGAATGTTCTGCACGGTCTCTTTGCCGAGAAAATGGTCGATGCGGTAGATCTGCCGCTCTTCGAGCGCGGTACCAACCCGTGTATTGAGCGCCGTCGCCGAAGCCAGATCGTGGCCGAACGGCTTTTCGATGACCACATGCCGCCATTGCCCCGGGGCCTCGCGGGTCAGCCCCGCAGCGCCGAGATGATCGACGATCGGACCGAAGAAGCGGTCGGAAACGGCCAGGTAAAAGAGGCGGTTGCCCCCTGTGCCGGCCGTCTTGTCGAGGCCGGACAGATGCTCGTCGAGGCGGGCATAGCAGCCGGGATCGTTGAGGTCGCCCTGCAGATACGTCATACGACTGGCCAGCCAGCCCCAATGGGCAGGGTCGATCCGGCTGGCCTGGAATTCACCGTCACCCTTGGCGACGCATTCCTGCATCATCTCTAGCAGGCCGTTTTGCCACTCGGCCGACGTCTTGGCGACGAGGTCACAACCCACCAGCCGGAATGAATCGGGCAGCCTTCCGGCCACGACGAGGTTGTAGAGCGCAGGCACGACGAGTCGCTTGGTAAGGTCTCCGGCCGCGCCAAAGATCACCATCGCGCACGGCCGCGCCGTTTCGTTGCCGTCGGGCTGCATCGTCTCTTCCATTACGCTGTCCTCCACGAAATACCCTGCTATTCCTTCAACGGGGCCTCACGCCCAAGAAGCTCCAGCGCCGTGGCCACCACGCGGTCAGGCTCGAAGCCGAAGCGCCGCTGCAGTTCCTTCAGCGGCGCCGATGCGCCGAAGGTCTGCATGCCGATCACCCGACCTTCCGGCCCCACGTACCGATCCCAGCCGAGCACCGATCCCTGTTCGACCGCGAGCCGCGCCGTCACCCGCCGCGGCAGCACGCTCTCGCGATAGTCGACCGGCTGCTGCTCAAAGAGATCCCAACTCGGCATCGACACCACCCGTGAGCGGATGCCCTGCTGGATCAACGCCTCGTGGGCCGACACGACGAGGCTCAACTCGCTGCCGGTGCCGATCAGGATCAGTTCGGGGCTGCCACCTGGCGCATCGGCCACAACGTAGGCACCGTGGGCCAGGCCGGCGGCAGGTGCGTAGCGGCCGCGATCGAGCGTCGGCAACGGCTGTCGTGACAGCACGAGAATCGCCGGCTTATGCCTGAGCTGGAGAATGACACGATACGCCTCGACGACCTCGTTGGCATCGCCAGGCCTGATGACGACCATGCCGGGCACCGCCCGCCAGGAGATCAGCTGCTCTACGGGCTGGTGGGTCGGACCGTCCTCGCCGTCACCCATGGCATCGTGCGTGAAGACGAAGATCGCGGGGAGTTCCATCAATGCCGAGAGCCTGATGGCCGGCCGCGCGTAGTCGCTGAAGATGAAGAACGTGGCGCCAAACGCCCTGATCTTCGACAACGACAGGCCGTTCACGATCGCCGCCATGGCGTTCTCACGGATCCCAAAGTGCAGGTTTCTCCCGCCAGGGCTCTCGGGCTGGAAGTCACCGGCCCCGGCGAACTTCAGCGTCGTCTTGTTCGAGGGGCCGAGGTCGGCCGAGCCGCCGAGAAACCAGGGGATGTTCTGCGCAAGCACGTTGAGCACCTGCCCTGAGGCATCGCGTCCGGCCACGCCCTTCGCATCAGCGGGAAACGTCGGGAGGTTCTGGTCCCAGCCCGCCGGAAGTTCCCGACGCTGCATCGCCTCGATTTCGGCGGCAAGGGAGGGGTGCTGTTTTTCGTAGTCGGTAAAGAGCTTCTTCCATGCCGCGTGGGCAGCTGCACCGCGGGCCCCGATGCCGGCTGAGAAGTGCTCACGGACGCCCTCGGGCACGAAAAACGTGGCATCGGGCGGCCAGCCGTAGGCAATCTTGGTTAGACGTACCTCCTCCTCGCCCAACGGTTCGCCGTGGGCTGCGGAGGTGTCCTGCTTGTGGGGTGAACCGTAGCCGATGTGGCTGTCCAGCACGATCAGCGTGGGCCGCTGCGTCTCCTGGCGAAACAGTTCCAACGCCTCACGAATCCGCCCAATGTCGTTGGCATCGCCCACCCGAAGCACGTTCCAGCCGTACCCCTGGAAGCGGGCTGTCACGTCCTCGGTAAACGTGATCCGCGTGCTGCCCTCGATCGTGATGTGGTTGTTGTCGTAGATCCAGCAGAGATCGGCGAGCCCCAGATGGCCGGCGAGCGATGCCGCCTCCGATCCGATGCCTTCCATCAGGCAGCCGTCGCCACAGATCGCGAAGATGGAATAGTCGAAGAGGTCGAAGCCGGGCTGGTTGTAGCGACTGCCCAGCCACCTGCGGGCGATCGCCATGCCGACGCTGGTGGCGATGCCTTGGCCCAGGGGGCCCGTCGTCGTCTCGACGCCAGACACCCAATGGTATTCCGGGTGTCCGGGTGCATGGCTGCCGAACTGACGGAAGCGGCGGATGTCGTCCAGAGTGACGGCCGGCCGGCCGACCAGTTCGTAGTCGGCATTGACCGCCTTCGTGCCGGAGAGGAACAGGACCGACCACTGCAGCATCGAGGCGTGGCCGTTGGAGAGCACGAATCGGTCACGACCGGGCCAGATCGGATCTTCCGGGTCGAAGTTCAGCACCTGGTTCCAGAGCGTGTAGACCAGTGGCGCAAGCGCCATCGGCGTGCCGGGATGCCCCGATTGAGCCTGCTGCACGGCATCGATCGACAGCGTTCGGATCGTGTTGATCGCCAGCAGATCAAGGGCGTCGTCCGTCATGCCTTCTTCTCCAGGTGCCCGCCAAATTCGTACCGCATCGCGGAGAGCAGCCGATCGGCATAGTCCGCCTGGCCGCGGGAGTAGAACCGCTCGTAGAGCGCGGCTGACAGGACGGGCACCGGCACCCCCTCGTCGATCGCCGCCTTGATGGTCCAGCGGCCTTCGCCCGAATCGGAGACGCGGCCCTGAAACTCGGCCAGCGCCGGGTCATGGGTCAGGGCAGCCGCCGACAGATCGAGCAGCCACGACGCAATCACGCTGCCACGGCGCCAGACCTCCGCGACGTCGGTGATGTTGAGCTCGTACTGATAGAGTTCCGGCTGGCGAAGCGGCGTCGTTTCCGCATCCACTTCGGTCTTCCTCGTGCCGACGTCAGCGGCCTTGAGCACAGCCAGCCCCTCGGCATATGCGGCCATGATCCCGTACTCGATTCCGTTATGGACCATCTTCACGAAGTGGCCGGCGCCGTTGCCGCCGCAGTGCAGGTAGCCAAGTTCGGCCGTGCCCCCCATCGTCTCCCGGCCCGGCGTGCGGTCGATGGTGCCCCGTCCGGGCGCGAGCCTCGCAAGGATGGGATCGAGATGTCGAACGGCCGCGGTGTCGCCGCCGATCATCATGCAGTAGCCCCGCTCCAACCCCCACACGCCGCCACTGGTGCCGACATCGACGTAGTGGACGCCCTTGGCGGAGAGTTCACCGGCCCGCCGAATATCGTCGACGTAATAGGAATTACCGCCGTCGATCAGAATGTCGCCGGCGTCGAGCAGCGGCGCGATCTCGGCGATCGATTGGTCGACGACCGCCGCCGGCACCATCAGCCAGATCGCCCGCGGTTTGCTGAGCTTGCCGACAAACTCGGCCAGTGAGCCAGCACCGACGGCCTTCTCGGCGACGAGTGCCGCCACGGCAGCTGGCGACCTGTCAAACACCACGCAGTCGTGGCCACCGGCGATCAGCCGGCGGACCATGTTCGCACCCATCCGTCCCAGTCCGATCATTCCCAGTTGCACAGTATGGTTCTCCGCTGGGGCCTGCCCGGGCAGGCCGGTTTCAATCGTTCGCCCTGCTGACGCGCTGCTTACGTGATTTGCCTTGCCGTTTCGAAGATCTGCGCAAAGGCTGCATACCGGCGGGCGATCTCGGCGACCGCCGCCTCACGGCTGCACTGCCCGCCCTTCCAGTCGACCAGCGGCTGCCAGAAATCGGTGCGGCCTACGGCAAACCCGATGAAGCCCGGCACGCTGGCGGCCGTCTGCAGCCACTGTCGCACCTTGCCGCCATCCTCGCCGCGGCCGAGGATGGCGGCAAGGTGCGACAG
>Ga0209357_1000595_pt1 | contig 14489 bp, 16 predicted proteins | sample LauGreFBDMM110SD_2_FD_187573 | JGI IMG/M metagenome (GOLD analysis project Ga0209357, IMG submission 187573) | Freshwater lake microbial communities from Lake Michigan, USA - Fa13.BD.MM110.SD (SPAdes) (version 3) | ecosystem: Environmental > Aquatic > Freshwater > Lake | place: Lake Michigan... | reverse complement strand
CTCTTGACCACGAGTTATTTCACCCAGGGCATCAGATAAAACCTTGCCGTGCTCGCTAGTAATGATTTCGGCTAGCTCACCCTTTTTAGCATTTAATAGTTCGCGAAACTTAAAGATAATTTGTTGACGCCCCGCAAGTGAAGTCTTTGACCAACCCGGAAATGCTTTCTTCGCAGCAGAGATTGCCGCAGTAATCTCAGCACCATTTGCCAAAGCAACTCGCTTTGTTTCAACGCCAAGTGCTGGGTCATAAACAGGTGCGGTGCGCCCTGATGTGCTTACATATTCTTTATTATCGATCCAGTGATTTACGGTGGTAGTCATGCGCTCATCCTATGATGCGGATCCCAGACTTATAAACGGCCCCAATCTTGATCCCCGCCACATCATGGGGCGCAACTTCCATTGGGTTAGCCGATAGATGCATTAAATCGGCCTGCATCCAACTGCAATCTGGCTGAAGCCCTGCCGAAAGCGCATCACTTGATAAGGTCAGGGGATGTCGCTACTAAAACTCGCTGATGGTCGTAACTTCGAATACGAAGATAACGGGGTTACTTCTGATCAAGCAATCCTTTTTCTTCATGGCACACCTAGCGCCGATAAACTTTGGTCACAATGGTTGCCGCAAGTCACGGGCTGTTTAGCGATTGCGACAAGTCGCGCCGGTTACGGTAAATCTGATCGTCACAAGGGGCGCACAGTCGCCGATGACTTAGCTGATCAACAAGCACTGCTCGATCATTTTCATATAGAAGAATTTGTCTCAATTGGTTGGTCAGGTGGCGGCCCCCATGCAATCAATATGACGCGCGATCCACGAAATAAGGGCGCAATCACCTTGGCAGGTGTTGGCGAATGGGGACATGCAGATTTAGATTTCTTAGCCGATATGGGACCAGAAAACGAAGAAGAATTTGGTGAAGCGCTAAAGGGTGAAGCAGCGATTGCGGCTTGGATGTCAAAGAATGCACCTGTCTATAAAAATATTTCAGGGCCCGAAATCATCGAAGCCTTTGGAGGCTTAATTGGAGATGCCGACAAGGCCGCGCTCACCCCTGACGTTGCTGAAGAGATGGCGAGAAATTTTAGACATGCCGTTGTAGATAGTTTTTATGGATGGGCCGATGATGATTTAGCGTTCGTGCAGAAATTTGGTTTTGATTTAGGTGCGATAAAGAAGCCCGTTTTAATATGGCAAGGCGATGATGACTTTATGGTTCCTAAAGCTCACGGTGAATGGCTCGCTAAACATATCCCAACGGCCAAGTTAAACTTTCTCCCCGGCCATGGTCATATTTCACTTGGTACTGCATATCGCCCAGAGATAATTAAACAAGCGATGGAGTTGCTAAAGGCTTAGTTCTTCTCCACCAAGGGAGTGAGCCTGCCACCAACAACCATGGCGGCACCGATTAGCACGAGATTTTTAACTATGTATTGTCCTTCAAGAGTTAAATCAAATGGGAAAGATTGAAAACATACTTCAGGAAGTAGCACAAGCGGCAAGAATGTTCCGGGCATTTGTAGGGCAAGGAGAAAGAGCCCAAGGCGAATAAAGGAAGGAAAGAGCAGACATATTCCAATTGTTGCTTCCCAGATGCCCAGAATTGGAATAAAAACATCAGGATCAAACCAATAAACAGTCTTTGTGATTAGGTCATTTGCTGGACTGTTGCCGAAAACTTTCAGAACTCCGAACCAAATAAAAATAGTTCCAAGTGAGATTTGCAGCGCTGGCATACTGACTCGATTAAGAAATTTGATTAAATTTAGATCAAACTTCTTAAGATCACCGAATTTACTCATCATTTATACCCATTCTCAATTTCTTCTCTCTTTATTTTACCTACCTTTGACTCGTTAGGTGAGTTAGAATTTGCGCGTGAGAAGTTATGGGGTGGCTCACGCATGAGCGAAATAATCGTTATTTATGACGGTCAATGCGGGTTGTGTAAAAATTCCATTTCGTGGGTCTCTAAGAAACTTCAGATTAGTGCGCTTGATTTTCACACCGCAGATCTTGCGCAATTTGGACTAACCGCAGAACAATGCTCGCGCGAAGTCTTTGTGATCACCGAGCAGCACCGCTATAGCGGTGCTCAAGCAGCAGCCTTCCTACTAAAGCACAGAGGTAACAAAGTGCTGTCCGCGCTAATCACCCTTTCGGGTCCGCTTGCCCGCATCGTTTACAGATGGGTGGCTAGCCACAGAAACTCATGGCCGGTAAAAATTCTTTCGCAACTTCTTAAGACTAGATAATTCCCTGCTCTAAACCTTTTAGTACCTCTTGTGCGCGCACCTTTAACTCGGGCAGATCACTTAAGCGATTTAGACCAAATACTTGTTGGCTCATTCGGTGATTTTTAGCAAAGGTTTCTCTATGTCGATCTAGAAAATCCCAATACAAAGTTGTAAATGGACAGGCATCTGCGCCAACGCGCAGCTTGGGGTTATAGGCACAAGGTTTGCAATAGTCAGACATCCGCGAGATGTAAGCACCACCTGCGGCATATGGCTTAGTCATCATCTGACCACCATCTGCGTGAACACCCATGCCAATAACATTTGGAACCATTACCCATTCAGTGGCATCGATAAATACTTCGCGCATCCAATCCAAAAATTCTTGCGGATTGGTTCCGGTTACCAAAGCCAAATTAGATAAAACCATTAACCGGGGGATGTGATGCACCCAAGCCCGGTTTTGGATATCTGTGCCTATCTCTCTCATGCAGTTCATTTTGGTGGTGCTGGGATCTGAAAAAAGCGGCAGCAGTTTTCGGTTGGCACCCAATTGATTATTACTTCTATACTCAGGCCCCAAAAACCAATACATTCCATTTACATATTCGCGCCAACCAATTACCTGACGAACAAATCCTTCGGCGGATTCGATTGGAACTTTGCCGGTTTCAAATGCCTTCATCGCTGCATCAATTACTTCACTGGGATGAAGCAGGCCGTTGTTTAAGTAAGGAGAAAGCAGTGAATGGTGCAGCGCCCAGTTCTGCGTGGTCATCGCATCCTCTAGTGGCCCAAACTCGGCGAAATGGTTATCAATAAAGTTCTTTAACTGGGCAAGTGCGCCCTTGCGCGTTGTTGCCCAGGTATTTGTCGGCAGATGAGATAACTCAGCGGCCACTTCTTTATCAATCTCATCTCGCTTATGTTCTAGATATGCCGGGCCTTCATATTTCTTAGGCGGTGGCATGCGGTTATCTTTATCAAAGTTCCAAGACCCACCTATCGGATCCGTCCCGGCCATTAATACATTTAGGCGCAGCCGTTGTTTGCGATAGAAATTCTCCATTAAGTAAGACTTTTGCTCATCTGCCCAAAGTTTAAAGAGTGTGCGAGAAGTCAGAAAGAAATCGTTTTCAACGAAAGTTACTTTGTGGCTTTTAAGCGCTTCGTATTGGCGAAAGGAACTTGGCTCTGCGCAAACTATCGGCATCACCCCGTGCTTCTTAGCGACTTCCTTTAGCCCGTCAATTGTTGTTGCAGCTTTTACATATTCAACTTTAAAGCCTTCGATTTCTAAGGTTTGCGCAAAATGGCGGGCGCTAGAAATAAGAAAAAACAACCGTTCCTTGTGCCAATCTCGCCCAGTTGTCATGCGCGCACTTTCCACAAAAACAATCAGATCTGATTTGGGGTCAGCGTCCTTAAGTGCGCCGTGCTTGCGATGGAGGTGATCAAAGGGGATATAGATAACGCGCTTCACTTATTCTCACGGCACCGATCACTGCAGTACTTCACTTCAGACCAATTCTTAGCCCACTTCTTGCGCCATTCAAATTCCAGGCCACAGCGCACACAGACTTTTGGCGCAAAACCATTCTTGACCTTAGCTGCGCGCGACATTGGGCAATGGTAGGTCAGCACCTTCGAAGATGGGCTTTAGGAAATAGCCATAGAGTTCAAACGGTCTTTTCTTGCCGCGTCCTATACGATTCGGGCTTATCCAAGAGAGAAAAGAGATATGTCATGGGAGCTTGCGCTTGCGGTCACACCAGAGATGAAGAGAAGAACTGCGATGGAACACATAAGGTCGTTAAGGCTGTAAAGGCTGAATTGGCTGAAAAGCTTGAAGCCAACGGTTTTCCACACGCTTCCGAATACGTAAAGAACAACTAAACCCGGTATTTGTCCATTATTTCTCGATTGGACATGCAAAGTTCAGGGTTCAGGCTTAACATTTGGGCAATAGCAGGATATCCACAGACCAAGGGGAGTAATCATGGATGAAAAAGGTTTATTAGAGCTTTGGAACACCAAGCGCACACAGATTATTAATGCTCAAATCGCACCAACACTTTTGCTAATTGGCGTTTTTGTATTAGCTGCATTCGGAAAATTTGAGAACGCATCAGATGGCGCCAAGTACCTAACTGTTGGCGTTGCCGCAGCCACCGGAATCCTGGCACTAATTTCTCAATACGCAGCCGTTCGTGAGGCTGAAGCCCTGCTTGTAGATCTGAAGAAGGTACCAAAGCCATCTGCGCTTGCAACTAAAATTGCAGATTCACGTAGTCTGTTATCACTTTCAGCAATTGCAATGGTTGGCCTAGGCACTGGCGTATTCGCTCTAGTTGTATGGGCAGTACTGGGTTAATTCTTTGGATAAATTTCTGATTCTGGCAGCCTTCATCGTCTTTCTTTCAGTGGCGTTGATTGTCTATGACCGTCCCGCAAAAAAGAAGCAGAAAATTACCGGACGCGGTGGAGACTTCGAGTCCTAAGCAGTAAAGAGGTAACAGCTACGGGCGCCTGCAATGATCAGTAAGTAGCGCGCCCACCTGATAAGTCAAAGACGAATCCAGTTGTGAAGGATGCGGCTGGAGACACGACGAAAGCCACGAGATCTCCAACTTCATGTGGTTCTCCGATGCGCCCCATTGGTATGCGAGAAATCATGTATTCCAGTACCTGCGGTGATGTGTTGTCATTAATAGGTGATCTCACAACGGCGGGTGCAATCGTATTAATTGTCACTCCCTTGCTGGCTACTTCCTTTGCACTTGATTTCACGTGGCCAATAAGTGCGGCCTTAGTTGATGAGTAAGGCCCCATGTTGGGATTACCTTCTTTTCCTGCAATCGATGCAATATGCATGATTCGGCCATAACCACTCTTTAGCATGTGAGGCATAACTGCGCTCTGCAAGCTAAGGGCGCTATAAAAGTTAATTTCGAATATCTTTCGATAATCATCGAGGGAGAGTTCATGACTTGGAACTCCCGTTGAGCCAGTGACACCTACTGAGTTAACTAGAATTTCAATTTTTTTGTGCGCAGCTAAGATTCCAGAGATGGTTTTTTTCACTTCATCTGAACTTGTGGCATCTAGGTAAATACCTTCGGCTTGCCCGCCGTCAGCCTTAATCTCATTAACAATTAATTTGGCACGGTCTAGGTCCTTATCAAGTATCACAACATGAGCACCATTGGCAGCAATAGATTTAGCACATGCTGCACCTATGCCACTTGCACCACCGGCAATAACGGCGGTCTGTCCCTCTAACGAAGTCTTGAGTTTCAATGTTCACCTATCTGAACTGTTCTGTGATTCTTTACTGTGCATCTTTATAGTAGTGACAGTGAACAGCAATGAGTAGATAGTGTATAGCCTGAATAATTTAAATTATTTACATGGGCGGACAAATGAGTCTTAGCGAGGCCAGTGAGCGCAGCCACAAATTAATGCGCAGGCAAGCGCTTTGGGGTGGCGCAGCCAACGGCGCATTGGTCATCTTCGCAATTCCATATTTATTGCGCCTAGATGCATCGATTACTTTGGTAAGTATTTATGTTGCTCTCACATCTTTAGGACCACTAATTATTGGCCCCCTAGCAATTGCTCATTTGCGAAGCTCTGATCAACAACGCAATTGGATGCTGGTCTGCGGAGTTATCTCACGTATCTTTTTCATACTGCCGGCATCTGCCCTGCTCTTTAGCAGCCACCGCGCCGAGATCGCAATCGCCATATTCTGCATCGGCGCCTTACCAACGATTGTCTTTGGAGCGCTCTGGGCACCAACTCCAGGAATTGTCTTGGATCAAGAACATCAACCCACAGTTATCAATGCACGAACTCGAATTGCAAGCGGGGGAATGCTCTTTGCAAATGCCGTTGTCGGCGTTGGAATGATCTTTCTCCCCTTTCCTTATAACTACATTTTTGTTTTCTTCTTATCAGGAGCTCTCGGGTTTGTTGAGATTTTTGTGATCTCACAAATTGATATTCCCACGCGTGAAGAATCGGATGTTGAAACCTTCAAGGAGAGTTTTGAAATAAAGAAGATTTTGCAGGAGCATCAGTTCATTACATTCTTAATCGGAATGTCTCTGATCGTGACCGCCTCCTCCATTGCCGGGCCACTTCAGGCTGTGTATTTCATCAAGGAGCGCGGTTTATCAGATCGTTGGATGGGCGTGTGGGCCATGATGCTTTCACTCGGCGTAGTACTTGGTTCGACGATATGGAAACGTGTACAAGAAAAAGTCGGAACATATGCGATTTTGTCATGGACTATGCCACTTGCAGCCTTCTATTTCCTCTTCATCGTGATTTCTCCCAATAAGGAATTTATTCTTATCGCCACATTATTTGCTGGTGCGATGAATGCCGGAGTAGAAGTAGGCGCATGGACTGGCCTCTATAGATTTGGTAGCGAAGCACGACGTTCGATGTTGATAAATATCTACATTGGCTTTGCACTCGGAATCCCATTTGTTGCAGCCCTATTCATTCCAGCACTTACCAATAGGTTCACACTGACGGAAATCTTTGTAGTTTCCTTCGCAATTCGCTTCCTGGCAGGTCTTTATTTCAGCATCCCACGCGTTTATGATCTGCTTAAGGATAAAGCACCAATAAATGAAACGAGTAAATAGGTGACACAAACATTCGCTAGTGGCGCACTAGCTGGTCGGATCGTAGTTATTACTGGAGGCGGCCGGGGGATTGGAAGTGGCATTTCAACAGTTGTCTCATCCGCTGGCGGCACAGTTGTCATCATTTATCCCAATGCTGGTGAAAAAGTTCATGCTGATAAAAAGATTGCCGAAATCGAGAAAAGCGGCGGTAAAGCTTTTGCCTATTGTTGCGATGTTGGAGTACAAAGTGAATGCGAAAGTGTTATTGCCCAAATCATTAAGGATCAAGGTCGAGTAGATGCGCTAGTTAACAATGCTGGCATCTGTGATTTCACAGAATTTGAAAATATCACACCTGCTATTTGGGATCGTCATTTGGCTGTAAACCTTTCTGGACCTTTCTACCTAACCCAAGCCGTTGTTAAAGATATGAAGCCACGCAAAAAGGGTGCGATCGTAAACATCAGTACCGTTTCTGCCTACCGCGGCGGTGATCGCCAAGTGCATTACATTTCTAGTAAAGGCGGATTAAGTTCGCTAACGACCTCATTGGCACATGAGATTTCCGCAACCGGTATCCGAGTCAATGCAATTCTCTGCGGCGGCGTTGCCACCGATATAAATATTCAGCAACGCGCTGATCACGAAAAGGCCGGAGGCAAGCCATTTCAAGAACGCCCTGGCGTTCGATCCCTTGGCAAGCCAGAAGATCTCGGCAACGCCGTGGTATTTCTTATTTCAGATGCAAGTGAATGGGTAACAGGATCTCTGGTGGCCGTAGATGGCGGCGCCTTAATCAGCTAAAAAGGGGAAGCAATGAAGATCGCAGATATCAAGGTTTACTTAACTGGTCCAAATAAAAATGGTGAACCACAAGCACTTGTTGGTTATGGCAGAGGTTCAAGTTGGCTCTCTCGTACTGAAATTGCTAACCCGATGTCGATCCACCCAGAGTTTCGTCCATATCGCGAATTGTGGCTCGGCATGCCAGGACGCACAATCGTTCAAGTTATCGCCGAAGATGGAAGTTATGGTCTTGGGGAAAGCGCTGGCGGTCGTGCTTCAGCAGAAATCATTGCGCAACATTTCAAGAAACTTCTTGTTGGTCGCCAAACTCATGAAGTAGAGCGCAACTGGGACATCATGTGGCGAGCATCAATGCCATATGGACGTAAAGGCTCACCAGTGATGGCAATTTCTGCCGTCGATTATGCGCTCTGGGATCTTTTAGCAAAGACTCGCAAAGAACCACTTTATGTCTCACTCGGTGGCGCTGCCAAAGACACTGTGCAGTGTTATCTAACTGGTAACAACATTGCAGAGACAAAAGATCACGGCTTTATGGGACACAAACTTGCTATGCCTTACGGACCAGGATCTGGTCGCCAGGGCATGAATGGCAACGTCGAGCTAGTTAAACAAACTCGCGAGATGATTGGCTGGGATGTTGAGATCATGCTCGATTGCTATATGGCCTGGGATGTTGAATACACCATCCGCATGGCAGCGCTGCTTGAACCGTATCGCCTAAAGTGGATTGAAGAAGTTCTGCCACCAGATGATTATGAGGGCTACAGCATCCTCAATAAGAAGATCACATCAACTGCAATTGCCACCGGTGAGCACGAATACTCTCGCTATGGCTTCCAACAGCTACTCGATGTGCGCGGTTGTGAAATCCTGCAACCTGACGTGCAATGGTGTGGTGGACTAACTGAGACCAAGAAAATTTGCGCACTTGCATCCACTAAGGCGATTCCAGTAATTCCTCATGGTGGTGGACTTCGTCCATGGGATCTTGCACTGATCTTTGCTGAAGTTGGTATTCCTTACGCTGAGTACTTCATCTTTGGTGAGTTTAATCAACCAAACCCAGATCCAATCTTTACCGGAATTCACCATCCAATTGATGGTTGGTTCACTCCGCCACCAGGGATCGGCGCCGGAATTGATTTCACAGCCGATGCCCATGACTATCTCTATGAGATAACTGGGGAATTGCCCAAGAACTAACTAGTTCGCGCGAAGGTCAGTTGGAACTTTTAGTTTTTTTCGTGGTGTAGCGAACATTCTGCGAAACAATTGAAATTGCCTCAGTTAGTAACTGCAGAACCTTCTCACGCCGTTCTGTCGAAGCTGGCAGGCCCGGCATCGAAATGCTAATTGCGCCAAGAGTGCTGTTCTGAATATCTTTAATTGGCATCGCGTAGCAGTAGATTCCTTTGGAATACTCTTCCTGATCTTCGGCATAGCCTTTGACGCGGATCTCATCTAAATTCTTATGCAACTTATTTATAGAGGTGATGGTCTTGGGAGTAAATTGTTGGAAAACTATTTCAGAAAATAGATCTGAGACCTCATCATTGGACATAGTAGACAAAATTGCCTTACCGATTCCCGTTGCATAGGCAGGAAGTCGCGTTCCCATTATTGATTCCAACCGAATATCTTTGCGAAATTGCATCTTACTTAGGTAAACAACTTCAGTACCATCAAGTGTTGCTAAGTGGACGCTCTCTTTTAGCTCTTCGCCTATTGATTTCATTATGGGGCGTGCGTATTGAATCAGAGCAGAATTGCGAATCGCTGCTTGCCCAATTTCAAAAACTCTAATACCTAGGTTGTAGACATTTCCTTGTTGTTGCAGGTAATGCTCCTGGCTCATTGAATGCAAAAGCTCGTGAGTGCTGCTCTTTGGAATACCGAGCATCAGGCTGACCTTAGAAATAGTTAGACCGCTCGGATTTTCCATCATTAAAGTGAGAATCTGCATAACGCGCTTCGCAGATTTAACTTCCTCCATTTGGAATCTCCTCCACTTCTTTCTACTTCTCTCGGGTTATCCCGTCATACTAGGGATAGCCTGATACTCTAATGAGGTCCGCAGGATTGCGGAAGGGAAAATTGAAAAAAAGTTCAAATGTCTCCAATTTGAGAGGAAGCCAATAATGGAGCGAAGAGCCTTCTTTATCTACATATACCCAGGCAAAGAGGCCGAGTACGACACTCGCCATGATGAGATCTGGCCTGAGATGGAGCGGGCACTTACCGCATCCGGTTTCACGAATTACTCACTTTTCCGCTCCGGCACAACGATCCTTGGCTATGTCGAGTGCGTGCCAACGATTGCTGAAGCAAATATTGCAATGGGAAAAACTGACGTTGTGAAAAAATGGAATGAGCATATGAGCGATGTCATTGACATGGTCAAGATGCAAAGCGCGCCAGTCCTAGAAGAAGTCTGGCACCTTAACGAAAATCGTTAGTTAGCCATCTCCGGGCTTAACTTGGCAAAGCGCTCACCCATTCTTTGATAGCCCGCATCATTGGGATGCAATCTATCTGGCAGATCTGCAACATCTGTTTCGTTAAATAACTTCAAGCCATCTAGGTATGACAGATTTGCATCTTTGCGTATAGCAATTCCTTCTTGAAGAATCACACGAATTCGTTTGAGATATAACGCGCCTGTGGAAGTTTCAGTAGTACGCGCCTCTGATGTCAGCCCAGTTTCGCGAAGCAGAGTTGGACCCGTGACATCTTCATGGAATGGGCACCAGATCGGTGAAATGATTTTAATCGGCGTCCTTGGATGCCCTTGCCGAAGAATATCTAGAAAGTTATGAAATGCTGGAACAAATGCTCGCTCGCGCATAGCATCGGCGTTAACGACATTGATACCAAGTTTTAGTGTTATGTAATCTGCTGGTAATTGCGCAATAGTGCGCGCGACAAAGCCATCTAGAAAACATTGTCCAGCCAAACCTAAGTTATAGAGATCGAGATTGAGTCGATGACTGGCATTTACTGCCCAGATGCTCGAAGGCACCTCGCCTCCTTGGCTAATTGAACTTCCGTAGTGAATCCATTTCTTCTTATCTACTGGAGCAGGAGGCAAGATTTCTGCATTAGCGCTAATGCTCTCAATGGCTGAGCTAGCGGATGCAGGTAGCCAGATTTCAATTTCTTTTTCACCGGCAGGAAGGCCGCTAAATACCAAGTTATCAACGGCGCCCTGATTAACTTCTTCAGAACCCACATTGGGGCTATTGAGCACAATCTGAATAAAGTTTCCGCCATTGATTCCTTGGGTCTGGTGGAATTGACCATTAATGCGCAATTCATATTGTGATGGTTGCGGATCACCATGAAGACCGACCACATAAATTCGCGTCATAAGAACTTTCATTTCAACTGTAGTTGCGGCGCTACGAAAACGCAGTCGCACACCAGAACCCACCTGCGCCATTCGCAGAATTCCGATATCTGACATTTGTGCGCGAGTCCATCTCGGCAAGCGCACTGGTGTGTATCGCCCAGCTTTATCGAGATCGTGATCTAGTGCGCCGCGGACTTCGATGACATCGTTCGGGAATGTGAATTTATTTGGCATGAAGAAATAGTAAGACCATTGCTCAAATGTGGAAAGGTGCGATAGCGTAAAAGTGTGCTTTAAATTTTAGTGCGAGATTTGACTAAGGGGGAGCCTTCGATGGTACAAAGAATTTGTTGGACTTTGCGAGTTAAGCCAGAGCGTATAAATGATTACCGAGAATCACATGCAACTATTCCGGATTACTATCGCCAGGCCCTTACTGATGCGGATTGGCGCAACTACTCAATTTATATGATGGCAGATGGCTTGATCATTGGTTATTTAGAGACAGATGATTGGGATAAAGCCCGGCAAACCATGTGGGCGCGCAAAGATGTAGCCGAACGTTATAGCGCAGAAATTGGTGACAAGATGAAGGATGCTTTTATTTGGGGACCAGAAGGGCCGCCAAAGGAGTGGCAATTTATGCACCCTTGCGAGGAGCTAGTTTTCCGTCTGGATTAAGGCGTCCGCCATACCGAACAATCAAGCGATTGACCTAGGGGAACCCTTGTGCGCAGGTGATTTAAGCGCGTATTTTACTTTTCAAGGTCGGTGACATTCGTGCCACCAATTTTTTACTACTTCTAACTAGTTGAAGAAAGGTCAGAATCATAAAAATGAAAAAGCAATCACGTATACGTATTGGCGCTGTTATTGGCTCACTTGTAGTTTCCCTTACAGGTTTCCAAATACAGAGTGCACATGCTGTAACTGAACTTCGTTTTGGAGCTCTCGCTGGCATTGATGGAAACTTCAAACCAGTAATCGAAGCTTGGAATGCGGCTAACCCTGATATTCAAATCAAGGTGGAGACGCTACCTGGTGGTGTTGGTGAAATCGTTAAATCGCTATCAGCGGCAGCTTTAGCAAAAAACGCACCTGACATCTTCAACAACCTCGATACTTACAACGACCAATTAGCCGATGTCGGGTTTTCTGAGGATTTAGTTAAGTGGTTCGGTACGGGTACTTACCCACTAGCTCGCAAAAACTTCAATACTGCATTCTTGAGTTCTTATGTTCCAATCAACTTCCCAAAGCAAGTAACTGGTCTTCCAATTGCTGCTGATGCGATCGTTGTTTTCTACAATAAGACACTCTTCAAAAAGGCTGGCGTTCCATTCCCTAAAAAGGGTTGGTCATATGATCAGTACTTAGACACTTGCGTAAAGCTTTCCAAGTGGGGCGCTACACAGAAGCCACAGGTATGGGGTAACTCAGCAGGTCCTGGCGGCGGCGGAAACTCCATCTGGCAAGCTCAGTACAATCCATTCCTGCACTCAGTTGGTGCATACACGTACGATCGCAACTCCAATACATCAAAAATTGGATCACCTGCGGCTATTGGTGCATTTACTCAATTGCTAAAGCCATGGACGAACGGTTGCATTCCTAAGTACAGCATCGTTTCCGGAAAGACTCCTCCAACCTTCCAAGGTGGACAAGTTGCTATGGAAATCTCTGTACGCGCATTGCTTCCAACATACCGCGATGGTTTGAAGGCTAAGGGTCAAGACTGGGATGTCGCAGATATGCCAGTAATTAAGGGACCAGTAAGCCCATACATCATCGGTGGCGGAAGCTACGGACTTGGAATGTCAGCATCTTCAACAAAGAAGGAAGCTGCATGGAAGTTCATCTCATGGTTCTACACAACCAAGACTGGTGGAATCAACACACTTCAGGCAGGCGGATCTCTAGTTCCTCCAACTGATGACGGTATTGCAAATGGTGATTGGCGCAGACTTGCCGCTCCACCTGCAAACGTGGATGCATTCGCTAACGCAATTAAGAATGCCTTCATTGCACCTAAACTTCCCGGCCAAGCAGGAACAGTCCTAGATGACTCAATTCGTGTGGCAGTGCAGGAAGTTCTGTTGAAGAAAGTTTCAGTTGAAAAGGCCTTTAAGAAGGCTGAAGCAGCTGTAACAGCTTCAATCAAAAAAGAACTAGACAACTAAGAAATAGATTATCTGGCGGGGATCCTCGGGGGTTCCCGCCAGATAATTTTCTTGCTATAAATGAAGGGTGGATATGTCTAAGGCAAAAGTTGGTGGCAAAACTAAGCAACTTAAAGCAAATGATCGATTCTGGTTGAGTATATTTTTGATCCCAAATCTTTCGATGTATACGCTGTTCATTCTCTTTCCATCGTTAATCGGCGTACTTCTAAGTTTTTGTGAATGGAATCTCTTAGGCCCAGTTAAGTGGGTTGGTTTAGAGAACTATCGCCTGCTTTTCTCAGATGAAAATTTCATCCCATCATTTGTGCGATCATTGAAATTTATGGCCCTTGGTGTTCTCCCGACGATCTTTGGTGGCTTCCTTATTGCCGTATTAGTAAATTGGAAAGTAAAGGGCATGGGCGCATTTCGTGCCATGTTCTTCCTTCCGCTGACAGTTTCAAGCGCTGTTGCTGGTATCGCATGGTCAAGTATTTTCAATCCAGAGTTTGGTTGGATTAACTCCGTACTTGCCAAGGTTGGAATTACGGGGCCGGAATGGTTAACGAGCTATGAATGGGCGCTACCTGCAATCACCATCATCGTAATTTGGCTCTCATTACCGCTCGTAATTATTCTCTATCTCGCTGGCTTGCAGCGTATTTCACCAGAAATTTTGGAGGCAGCGCAAATTGATGGCGCAAATGCCTGGCAGCGTCTTTGGGGAATTATCTTCCCTTGCGTTGCATCTACAACTGCCCTAGTCACAGTGATCGAAATTCTTGCCTTCCTGGGCGCTCCCTTTGAAATTGCTTTGTTGATGACCGAAGGCGGGCCCCTAGATGCGACTACATCACTGGCCTATTACGCCTACAAAGTAGCATTTAGAGATTTTGAGATCGGTTACGCATCGGCAATTACTATGGCGCAATTCTTTATCATGCTGGCGATTGGTCTGATCGTTCTGCAGATACGTAAAATTATGAAGAAGAGAGGTTGATGATGGCGAATACTGCATTCTTCACACGCCGCCGCAATGCAAATACATTGCGCTATACAATCACAGTGTTATTGGCCGTACTCTTCATGTTCCCACTTTTATATTTGGTCTCTGGCTCGCTAATGAAACTAGAGGAAGTTTCGGTCTATCCGCCAAAATTATTCCCATCATCAATTAATTGGCAGAATTATGTCGATGCGCTAGAAGTTATGACTGGCCGAATTTTCTTAAACTCCTTTATATTCACATTTGGCATTCTTATCTTGCAACTTATAATTTCATTC
>Ga0209357_1000592_pt1 | contig 14500 bp, 10 predicted proteins | sample LauGreFBDMM110SD_2_FD_187573 | JGI IMG/M metagenome (GOLD analysis project Ga0209357, IMG submission 187573) | Freshwater lake microbial communities from Lake Michigan, USA - Fa13.BD.MM110.SD (SPAdes) (version 3) | ecosystem: Environmental > Aquatic > Freshwater > Lake | place: Lake Michigan... | reverse complement strand
AACTCAAGAAATCACTGTACATATCACCAGATTCTGTTACCACTTGAACGCGATACAAACCTGGAGTTCCATTCATAGTAAACTCAGCACTACGATTGGATCCAGTTACCAAATTCATTTCACGAACCAACTGGCCGCTCATTGTATAAACCTTTACTGAACGCATGGCTTGATTGCAATCAACCTTCACCGCACCATTGGTTGGGTTTGGATACATCTTGATACTTCCCGCATCAAAACGCTTCACAACACTCGCCTCGTTGTCCTTGATTAACAATGTCAACAATGTGTCTTTACCCAAATAACATGGACCCTGTCCATTGCGAATCGCGAAAATCAAAGTCTTGTCACCGTCAGGATCTCCATCATCTGTAATGTTCGCACGAATAAAGAAACTACTTACGTTCTTCACAACATTAATCTTGCGTGTTGCAAAATCGTAGTCTGTTGGAGAAACCGCAGTTCCACCAGCAATAGCAACATCAAAAGTGAAATTCTCATCCGCTGGAATCACAGAGAAATCCATACGGAAAGAATCCGCTGGCTCAAATACTTGATCCGATGCCTTTGTGAAATTCACCGTAGGCAAAGCAGAAACTTTTAAATCGTTCATGTAACGAGGACTCAATACATAACGAGTGATATAAGGAGCAGAATTATCAAACTGACCACCCAAACCAGTTACGTCGAAATATCCTACCGGAGCAGAAGAACCGTCGATATCTGTTTCAGCATCAATATTTAATGTATCAACACGACCTGAAGTGTTCATTACACGTACGTTTTTGAATCCATTGGCTGCCAAAGCTGTAGCAGGCCATTCGGTAGCATCTACCAATTTCACGCGACGGAACTGAACCAATTTAGATTCTGTACTTTCATCCACACCTTGAACAAAAACTGACTTTTTCAAAGTTCTTCCACTAGAAATTTTGATGATGGTATCCAACTTATCCATTTGAACCACACCTTGGAATTGACTTACCGTACCTTGAAGCATTATACTATCACCCTCAGTAACAGAATATCCAAATGTCTTAGGGTTAGTATATACGCCCATTCCACCGGTTCCGTCGATAATTGTAAAATTCATCCCTGCAGTACGCATGTTTACGCCATATACAGTTCCAAATACGCGACATTTAACATTCAAACTATCAGCTGCTTTATTCGCATTCGTTTGCTTATTGACAGTGCCAATATTATAAATTGGCAAATCATCATTCAATAAAGTGATAATCAAAGTGTCTTTTCCTTTGGCGATTTTAGAGTTCGACAATGTACCTAATCCAAAGTATACTTTCTTGGTTGGCTCGTACGCGTTATCCTCATAGAATGGCACGTTCACAATGATGGTATCTTTTGTAGTGCTCGTAATGCTAATGATTTTTGATGTAGGATTAAATTTGAAATCAACACCTTCCGTAGCAGAACTCAAAGCAGTGTAACAACGCAATGTGAAATCCGCATCCGCATCAGAGCGCGAAGCAATTCTCATTCTAACTGCAACATTTCCTACCTTCTCAGTAACTGTCAACTTGCTATCGATAAACTCAATGGTCGCGGGACCATCATTGTCCAACATTACCAACGTAATGATTGAATCTTTGATGTAAGCACCTCCAGTGATCTGACGTAAAACCATGCGAATAGTATCGTTTGGATCAATATTGAAATCGTCAAATACCTTGGCAAAAATTGTAATTGAATCTGCTTTCGTGGTAGAACCCAAATTAAATGTTGAGTCTTTGCCACTCTTACCAATTGAAAACTCTGAAGGAATATAGGTTGAATCACCTTTGCCTTTCACCAACAACATCATTTTAGATGCTGATGATACCGGCTTATCCATTTTCAATGTCATTCCAATTCTTCCCGCATTTTCCTTCACAACAACCATAGTATTTGGAACAATCACATTCGCTATGTCGTTATCCGTAACAGTAATGGTATGCGCCTTTTCGATGCCAATCACACAGTTACCTGGTTGATCCACGCCCAATACAATTGTCTCAGGACCTTCCGCAGAATTATCATCGTTAATTGTAATCACAGTGGTGTCATTGATCGCTTTGCCAGAACCCTTAAAAGTAATAGTACGCTCAGTTAATGTATAATCCGCCGCAGCACCTTTGGTGGAAGTTCCACCGGCAACATAAAAACGAACTGTTTGATCTGTCTCACCACTATATTTTCGAGAAACATAAACATTATATTTTCCCACATCTTCTTTTGTAGATGAAGTCCTTGCCCAAAACTCAACCATCGTGGGCGTCAATGCAGCATCATCGTAATCCAAATTAATAGGCTTTGCATATCCACCAGAAGGATTTATTGTATTCTTTTTGCTCGGCCCCCAAATTCCATCGGCATCAGTATTGGCAAAAATGGTTGCTCCCGTTTTTAACGAAATATTATCTACCCTTCTAATGCCATTTGCTAAACTGTTCGGTACGATACCAGCCCAGTTGCCAGACACTTTCCAAACATTGGTAGAATAGTAGCCTACCAAAGATGATAAATTACTTCCCGTAAATACTCCACCTTCAACAGGGCCAACCGACAATGGACGACCAGTACCCATGGTGTTATCATACAAAGCTACAAAACTTCTAGCCGGTGCCATACTCTTACCCCATACGCCTGTTCCTTTCACATTACCAGCCGCATTTGGAGTGATAACTGTCATAGAGTCACTGCAATACATTCTTACTGTATCACCTGTAGTAATTCCAATTGCAATAACTGCCAAATAAATTTTGTTTCCCGGAGTCCAATAACTAACACTACCTGTTCCGACAAGGCCGAACCAACCCTCAAACTCACCCATTAAACCGGTGGTTAAAGTATCGTCTCCCTTCGGAGCAGCAGTGGCGGTCCAATAAGCCGTACTCGAGTAATACCTATAATTACCCGTTGTATCAACGTACAATGGGTTTCCGGCACCAGGCGAAATTGATTTTGAAGCAAAATCAGTAGACTTAATACCACGAACTACATACCTGTAATCCGATTTAGCTTTTAAATTGTCTATACGCAAACGCACATAAGCTGGTAAACGCTTAGTTGAATCACCCGATGTGATATATTGGGGAACAACCATGCCGATTACGTTAGATGAAGAGTATTGAGCCTTAACATCTTTTATAAGGAACAAAAACGCGAGACCAAGTAATAATTTTTTCATAAGTTCAATTTATACAAAAGTATAGAAAAAAGTCCTTGATTCAAAGAACGCAAGCCGCAGTCATGACACTCACTTTTTCAATCCCAATGTCATCAAAATGTAAGCAACTTTTTAAGCACGACTCAATGGTGGATCCCGTTGTCATTACATCATCTACCAAACACAAATGTCCCAAAGAAAATCCCTTGTATTTTGGATTAAATTGGTACTTGCTTTCCGAAGACGTTAATCGTTCGGCACGATTTTTTTTGGTCTGCGAAATAGATCGATTTGGCTGCAAAAATAAATCCGTAATAAGTTCGCCACTCAATACCTCCGTGATGCCTTCAGCCAAACGTAATGCCTGATTATATCCCCGTTTTCTAACTTTTGAAGCGTGCATCGGAATTACAGCAAAATGGGTAAAATCCGGATCGCCGTGATCACGAGTTATCCTATCCCCCATTTCCTTGCCGAGTTTAACCGCCAACGACTCCGCTCCTTCGTATTTAATGGCCTTCATCATTTTGGAAACCCCCGAATTGCGTCTGTAATCCAATAAAAAATAACCCAACTCTAGTGGAACCCTGCCAGCCAAACCCCTGCAAATTGGGTTGGTTTTGCTCAGTCCGTAAACCGAAAATGGCAAATTGACATAGCATGTAAAACACAAATCATGTTCTTGTCTTATCAATAAATCACCACAAACAACACAAGTGCGAGGAAATGTAAAATCTAACATGTCCAAAACCAATTCACTCAATACCGTACCTGCTTTTCTTGCATTTCGATCCACACAACCACCCATAACTTAAATCACATATCCCAAAAACAAGGAATTGTCGATTTACCCTACCATTATTGCAAAAAACGCAGAACTTTGCACCCATGGCCGGACCACACCAAAAAGATCGCGACATTCCTAAATCCAAATTATCCCTAGACGCATTCAAAAAGTCTACCCGGCTATTTCGATATATGTCGGCCCAAAACCGCGCCTGGTTTATTCTAGGTACGATTTTCCTTGCCATCAGCGCCGGTGCATCACTCATGTTTCCAAAACTACTGGGCGACCTAATGGATGGAGCGTTTGTATACAACGGTGGAAATATCGCCAAAGCACCAAACACCGAAGCCCTGCAAAAAGTGGCTATCTATTTTGTGTATCTCTTTATCATTCAAGCCATTTTTAGCTTTGGTAGAATTGCCATTTATGTTCGGGTAACGGAAGACATGACATACGGTCTGCGCACCGATCTATTCAAAAGCGTAATCGGCCAAAACATGAATTTCCACAATCAGAATCGGGTGGGCGAATTGCTCAGTCGTTTCTCAGCCGACGTGGCTCAAATTCAGGATGCCTTCACAACCAATTTGGCGATGTTTATTCGTCAGATTCTTATCCTTATTGGCGGTGTCGTAGTTCTCTTCTTCACCTCTTCAAAATTGGCCGTTATGATGCTGGCCACCTTACCCGCAATCATCATCGTCGCACTGCTATTTGGTCGCTTCATTCGCAAGAAATCCAAAGAAGTTCAAGACGTTACCGCCGCAAACAATGTAATCGTAGAAGAATCTCTGAGCGGAATTATGTCGGTTAAATCTTTCACCAACGAGTATTTCGAAAACGAAAGATATCAAGCCAATAGCCAAAAATTAAAGCGCGATTCCATCATCCGCGGATACTGGAGAGGCACTTTTAGCTCCTTTATTATCATTTGTATGTTCGGCGCCATCGTTTGGTTGATTTATCAAGGACTAGGCCTCGTACAATCCGGCGAAATGGGCGTAGGTGAATTATTTAACTTTATGATGCTAACCGCATTTGTAGGGAGCAGCATTGGCGGCATGGCAGAGCAATTTGTGCAAATCCAAAAAACCCTCGGTAGCATCGAACGCGTACTCGACATCATCGATATGCCCATGGAAATTGAGCCAATTGCGCAATCAGAATTCCAACAATCTCAACCCCAATGGGATCAAGCCCTTCATATTCAAAATCTACACTTCCATTACCCATCAAGGCCAGAAAATGAGATTATCAAAGGATTAAACATCGATTTAAATCCCGGCGAAACCCTAGCCATCGTAGGGCCTTCAGGGTCGGGAAAATCAACACTCGCCGCACTGCTTTATCAATTCTACCTCCCCTCAGATGGACGCATTGCATTAGGCGAGCAAAATATCCAAGACTTTGATTTAAAAACGTATCGCAGCGCCTTCGCCCTTGTGCCTCAAGAAGTGATGCTTTTTGGTGGAAGTATCTACGATAACATTCGTTACGGCAAGCCAGAAGCCACCGCTGAAGAGATTTATGTCGCCGCGAAAAAAGCCAATGCCGCCGATTTCGTTGAGGGTTTTCCAGAGAAATACGATACCCTTGTTGGCGATCGCGGTGTTCGATTGTCGGGCGGACAAAAACAGCGCATCGCAATCGCCAGAGCCATTTTGAGAGACCCCAAAATCCTCATCCTTGACGAAGCTACCAGCGCCCTGGACTCAGAAAGTGAAATTCAAGTTCAACGCGCTCTCAAAGTGTTAATGGAAAATCGGACATCTGTGGTGATTGCGCATCGACTCAGTACCATTAGGCAGGCCAATGTGATTGCGCTATTAAAAGACGGCGTAATCCTAGAGCAAGGAAATCACGAAGCCCTTATGAAAATTGAAGGCGGCAAATACAGAAGGATGGTAGAACAACAAATCGATCCGTCCGATTTCTTCCAAAATACCTAAATTGCAACATGCCCGCCCGATTGCAATTAAAATCATCCACCCTCAGAAGCTTCCTTTGCACTCTATTGTGTATCGTTTCTTCCGCCGTTGTGGGTCAATCAAACAACGGGAACAATCCTACCCCTAACCCAGACTCAAACAAGGAACTGGCTTACGTTTTATACAATCAAAACGATTTTACCAGAGCCGCAATCCTATTGGAAGATATCGTGGAGGCCAACCCAAGAGACGAGCTCAGCTATCGTCGCTATCTTCAGTGTTTGATCAAAACAAACCAACAGGAAAAAGCCATAAAATTCGTCAAGAAGAAAGTAAAAAAATCACCCTATCCTATTCTCTATGTTGTTGATGAATGCTATGTAAACACGACTTTCCCCGACGGACCAAATAAACAAAAATATACGCTCCGGGCCGAAGAATTGAAGGCGCTAATAATCGAACAATTAACGGTTCACGCGATGGAACAAATGGGGCAGCAGCACATTGCCATTGCGCAAAGATTTGAACAATACGAACTCAAAGAATACGCCATCGCAGTTTTACAAAGCGCCGACCAAATCTTGGGTGATATCAATCCCGAAATTTCCAATAAACTCGCTGAACTTTACATGGAAACGGGCAACAGGGAAAAAGGTCTACAACGATATGTGATGCTTATGCTCAGCGGTGTGCCGTTTGAATCGATGAAACAAGTTTTCGAAACCCAAATCACAGACAGTGCGGATTATGTTTTACTCCAACGCCTTTTGCTAAAGCAAATCGAACAGAATCCCGAAGTGACAGCCTTTTCGGAAGGACTCAAATGGACGTTCGTTAAACAAGGAAATTGGCAGTCCGCATTTCTATATACCCGATCCATTGATAAACGACTCAAGGAAAATGGGGAACGCGTTTTTGAACTCGGTGAACTTTGTCAGTCCAATGGAGAATATCCCGTGGCGCTGCAGTGCTTCCAATATTGCATCGGATTAAAAGAGACATTCTTCGATCCCGCGCTGGCCCAAGCAAAATGGATTGATGTTACCTACGATATCACCATGAAGGGCAGGCCCCGCATTGAAGATGTGATTCAGCTCCAAAAACAAATGCTCGCCTTTGAGCAAAATTATGGTCCACAAGAAGCCAGTCTTTTCAATGCCCTCAAATACGCCCAACTCTTAATTCGATACGATAGCTTATTCGCGGTAACCCAAGAATCAGGAAAAATTAGCGGCTCACAGCAAGCCATTAACCTATTGGAAAAGTATATCGACCCTTCTACCCACCTGAAAAAAATATCGCTCGCAAAAGTAAAAATGACGCTCGGCGATGTGCTTTTGTCTCGCGGCGACGTGTGGACCTCTGAATTGCTCTATGCCCAAGTAGAAAAGGACTTCACCGAAGAGGAAATGGGTCAGTTTGCTAAATTCAAACGTGCAGAACTTAGCTTCTATCGCGGCGATTTTGATTGGGCCAGTATGCAACTCGAAGTACTCAAAAGCGCAACAACCCAGCTAATAAGCAACGATGCAATGGAGTTGGCTCTGGTGATCATTGATAACCTCGGCATCGACAGCAATTACAGCGCAATAACCTGGTATGGAAAGGCGCTCTTGGCCGAAAAACAACAGCACTATAAGCTCGCCAACAAGTATTTAGATAGCATTACCACGGAATTCCCTGGACACGGATTGTCCGATGAAATCCTATTTGTAAAAGCCCGAATGGCCGAAACAACCGGAGATTATGTGGCGGCGACAAACTTGCTAGAGACGTTATCCATTGCTTACAATTTCGATATCTTGGCCGATAATTCTTTGTACAAATTGGGTATGCTATATATGTATTCAATGAACCAACCCGAGAAAGCCAAAATCGCATTTGAGAAGCTCATTGAAAAATACAGCAGCAGTGTTTATATAGTAGATGCTCGAAGAGAATATAGAAAAATTCGCGGCAATTAGGTTACTTGCACAACAATGATTGCCTAATGCCAATTAGATTGATAAAGAAAATACTCATTAACTAAATTATATTACCATTTTGACTACCATTTTAACTTTTCACCACACCGTAATTCGATTACAGGAGCGATTCATAAAAGTCATTGTTTTGACATTGATGTTTCTATTAACTCAAACGTTGCGCGCACAATTAGACAATAGGATTTTTAGCTTTTACCCCCAGCCATTCTATTTCATTCAAAAAACTAAACCAGATACCACGATTTATCCGCCTTTGAGTGTAATAACTGAAGCACCAAATGAAACAGATTCATTGGAATTGTCAGAGAAATCAATAGAACAGTCTATAGAGCCTTCATTGGAAAACTCACCTTCACTTTCCGGTACTTATGCAAATTACATGACCGGAACTCACTGGGGAATGTTGCATTACAACAAGGACAATGAATACTTGCAGCGCATCAACCCCGGTGAAACGCTATTCGGTAATATGGCATGGGCCTTTATCACTCGTTCTGTGGCCAAAGAAGGAGATGAGCAAGTTTTATTAACCCTCGGCGGTCTAGCAAAAGTCGATTTTGGAGGCTATGAAACCAAACTCCGATTTAACCCATTGATCCAGCTAATTCTGCACGCAAAACAAGGTATTTTAACGGTAGGAAGCATCCCCTCCCATACGCAACACTTAATGCCCGAACCGATGATCAATTATGATCTCGCATTTAAGAAACCGGTGGAATATGGCTTTCAGTATTATAAAAACACCAAACACCTGGTTTTGGAAAGTTGGCTCGATTGGCGTCAGGCTATCGATACACAGACATTTCGACAAGAGATTATCTCTTTTGGAACCCGCATCGAATACCAATTGTTTAAAGATGAAGCTAAGAACTTCCATGCACTCAATGCCAAGGCCAGTGGATATTTGCTATTGCTGCATAAGGGTGGGGAAGGATTTCGTTATCTACTTCCCTTGGCCAACCGAGGTACATACGCTGCAGGTTTTACCCTTTTTACGCAACAGCGAAATACAAGTCTAGAGAATTATTCTAGCACGCCAAAGTTCAAATTGGAATGCTTGGCCTTCTATCAGAAGGATTTTTCACCTCGATTGTCACAACCCTTTAGAGAAGGTACAGCCGTGATGATCAACATGGGAATCAAACTGACCAAAACCCAGCACCTTGTCTTGACAGCCTACCAGGCAAACAAATTCACGACCCCTTTAGGCGCCTCGTTTTATCAATGTGTGAATGAAAATAACATCATGTATTTCAATCCCGTACGGAAAATCATTTCTGCCCGATATATCCAACAAATCCATATGATTTCTCAAAATTTTCAAATTGAAAGTCGCTTGGAACCCATCTACGATTTAGACCAAAAACACCTTCTGTACTCTCTCGGTTTATATTTGAAGTACTCAATCTAATTTCCAAAACTTAAGTAGACAGCTAACAGAGCGTGCGTCTGCGGGTGACAACTCTGCCTTACAGTTGATACGAAACACCCAAGCTTACAGTTGATACGAAACACCCCATTCCATATAGTCCGCACTAGACAAATGGGCTTTCAACCGGGCAATAATATACACCCGCTGAGTTGCTTTATAACTCACACCAATACCTTCGTAATACCTTCTTTTGGTATCGTCAGGGCGATATAAATACAAACCGGCATCCGCAATAAATCCCCATTTACCATATTCCCAACGAGACCCCGCCGTGATGGCCACCTCCGTAAAATCATGCAGTGAATAGGCATCGCTCTTTAAACCAAACTTGCTATACATGTACGACTTATCAAAAAACACATTCGCTCCAACCCTAAATCTCGGACCCAGTAAAGCTCTGGGAAACTCGCAATTATACTCCAAAACACCATTCACAAATGTGCGCCGTTGATCCAATTCAATCTGTCGTCTACCCAATCTGAATCCCACCAAATGCTGTGGACTTTTCACGTATGATCTTGATCGCGAAGCCCCAATTTGTTTGATGTGTTTCCAAGGAGCCGATTTATTATTGATACCTGCCTCGACTTCCGAATGGATTTCAATCACTTTTCCATAGTTATTACTCGCCAAAAACAATGTTCGCTTCGCACCAATCGATAAATAGGGAATATTGACCCCGAAATTGGGCTGTCGCCAATTGGCGTTGGAAAAGTGAACCATCCCTGCTTCAGCATACATTTTCCAACCACATTTGTTTAAATAGGGACCCACATCCAAATGATATCCCAGGTGCATCATACCATTCAAATGACTTCCAATGGCCGGGTTACGAGGATTACCAAATTCATCATATCGCTTTGTTAGATAGCCAATTCCCATTCCTAAAATCCAGTAATTGTACTTCCCAGATTGTGGCATAACTAAACCACCGGCCCCAATGGCGTACCCAGCGACCTCACTGCCCAAATTGAGCAAGTTAAACGTATATCCGTAGGTTATTTTGTCGATGTTGGTACCGTTTCCGTTTGGCTGATTGATCGCTGAACGATACTTGACATTGATACCCGTAGCATGTCGATACATGGCCATCATATCCGAATGATGCGGAATTAAATAGCCCCCCATCAACTGGGCACTCCATTCAGATGATTTGTAAACTTGAACCTTTTGTGCAGAGTCCTGCGCACTCAGTCGAGAAAATAAGAAAATCGCCGATGCCAGTATTACCAGACGTCGGCCGTTCATTAGCTACGTGTTTTGTCGGTTGCCAACACCATCTTAATACCCAAGTTCGCTCCCACCTGCATCACATCCACCATGTCCTGAACTTTCAGGTCTTTATCCAAACGCAAAACCACACTCAACAAACTCTTACCATCATCCCCAACACCGGCTTTGTTCTTTTCGTCAAGCAATCGATCGTCCAAATCATCAAATGCTACGCGTTCTTGTTCGATATAAATCCCCAATTCCTCTGCATCCACAGAACCCTTGTTCTCTATCTTCACCGTTAATGGCAAAGTTTTGATTTCCATGTGGGTGGTGGTAGATGCCTTGGGCAACATGATATTAATGACATTGGGGTTAGCCAAAGTACTGGCGATCAAGAAAAATAACATCAAGAAAAACATGATATCGTTCATAGACGAAGCCTCTACTTCGGCCTCTTCACGTCTTCTTCTTCCTACCCTCATGGTTATTTAATTAGTGGTTTGACTTGTTAAGAATTTCCAAGAAACTCAAGCTTTGCTCTTGCAAACGTTCGGCAAAACGATCTACTTTTCTCACAAACAACTGATATCCAATAAATGCAATAATACCCACCAACAATCCAGCAAAACTCGTTACCATCTTGATGTAAAGACCCTCAGAGATGGCACCAATTTCCAAACCGTTCGTTTGAGCAATCGTATAGAAAATGTTAATTACACCCCAAATCGTTCCCACAAAACCCAACATCGGTGCAATCCTAGCTACCAAACTCAAATATCCCAAATTGCCTTCCATCGCACTCATCTCAACGTTGGCTCTGGTTTCCATGGCACTCTCAATTTCTCTCATGTTGCTACCCAAGAAATTCAAACCCGTAGCCATTACCTGACCTTGTGCCGTGTTCATTCGCTGACAGTGCGCCAACGCTGAATCCATACGATTCTCTTTCAAGTTGTCTTTAATTACACCCATCAAATTATGATCAATCTTCGTACGATTGTTGATGTAAATGAATCTCTCAATGATAAAATAAATCGCAAGGAGAAGACAAAGTCCCAAAAAGATCATCACCACACCTCCCTTGGTCATGATTTCAAGAACTGGAGCTGAAACGTGCTCAGCTGCGACTGCGGCTGCTTGACCGGCGGCGGAATCTTGGGCTACTGCGCCCTGAAGTAATGTAAGTGCTAGCGATAACATATGATGCGAAGTAAATCTGATTTAGACAACTATAACGTTGAAGAACCCTAAAAATTATCCCCAAGGAACAAACGCTTATTTTAGGTTTGTAGCTCCTCCACTCAAAACAAACTTGGTTACGTCGCCGCTCTCTTTGTCGATAGGCTTCACACGCGACTTCTCAACCACAGTAGTTTCGCCCGATAGCGTGTAACTGTAAGGCAAATAAACCGCGCAACAGTGGGGCATGCCGATCACCGACATATCCTCTTGAGTTAAGAATCCAATTTTGTAGACACCATCAGATATTTCTACAACCACTGGCCTTGTAAACTTCTTGTTTTCACCCACAAACGCCTCGGTCATATCTTTGGTTGTACCGAAAATAAAATTCAGCCCAGGCGCTTTCTCGATGATTCCCTCAAAAAATCCTAAAATTTGTTGTGCAATCACACCCTTGGTCATTACCCCTACAACCGTAATTGCTGCCAAAACCGCAATCGCATAAAGGATAAACGCGCTAAAAGACAGCTGATCGATGTATAAATAGGAACCAACGCCTTTTAAAATCCACGACAGTATACCGATGGTGATGGCTACAGGAAGGACCACCAGCAAGCCACGTAAAAAATAGCTAATGAACAACTGCATGGGTGTTTTCATGCGTGCTTTAGCCAAAGGATCAAAAGGATTGTAATTATCGTGCGACATATTGTTATTATTTTTGGTCATTTACTATATTAACCGCATCAAATCCATCCCGATATCAGTTCGATGAAATTTGCCTTCAAAGTGAACTTCATCAGCCAATTTTCTTGAACGATCCAATGCCAAAGGGATATCGGCGCCCAATGAGGTCACCGCAATCACCCGTCCGCCGTTGGTTTGTATTTCCTGACCCACAAGTTTGGTTCCTGCTTGAAATAGCCATTGATCCTGGCCTAAATTACTTGGCAACGCAATCACCTTTCCCTTCTCGATATCACCGGGATAACCGCCCGAAACCAAAAAAATCGTCGCCGCCGTTCTATCATCCAATTCAATTTCGATCTGATTCAACTTTTCATCTGCCACCGCTTCCAACAAATCCAACATCGATGTCTTAAGTCGTGGGAAAATTGCCTCCGTCTCAGGATCGCCCATTCTCACATTGTATTCAATTACTAAAGGCTCTCCGCCCACATTCATGAGGCCTACAAACAAAAATCCCTTGTATGGATGTCCTTCCGCAACCAATCCATCGTAGGTTGGTTTTAGAATCCTATCGACAACCTTTTTCATAAAAGCCTCATCCGCAAACGGTACCGGAGAAATTGCACCCATCCCACCCGTATTTGGACCTTCGTCGTTGTCAAATATCCGCTTATAGTCCTTCGCCGATGCCAACACTTTCCAATCCTTGCCATCGCTCACACCAAAAACACTCAATTCAATGCCTTTTAAAAACTCCTCAATTACAACCACTTCACCCGACTTGCCAAACCTGCTACCGTCTGTCATTTCTTTCAGAGTTAAACAAGCCTCTTCAAACGACGATGTAATAATTACGCCCTTTCCCGCTGCCAAACCATCCGCTTTTAAGACATACGGTGGCTCCAACGTTTTCATAAATTCCGCCGCCGCATCCAACTCTGTCAACTGAAACGACTGATACCTCGCCGTTGGGATATTATGTCGGCCCATAAAAGCCTTAGAAAAATCCTTTGAGCCCTCCAATTGAGCACACCACGCACTCGGACCTGCGACTTTGATTTTTACTCCATCGGCAGCAGCGTGGGTTTCGATATAATCTGTAATTCCAGCTACCAAGGGATCCTCATTGCCCGGAATTACTAGTTCGATCTGATTTTCTAAGCAAAACAAATATACTTGCGATACATCCGTAGGATTCAATGCTACATTGGTTCCAAATTGAGCGGTGCCCGCATTTCCCGGTGCAACAAACAAACGATCCAGCTTATCACTTTCGCAGACTTTCATCGCAAAAGCATGCTCACGTCCACCCGATCCTAATAGTAAAACATTCACAAAACAAAGATACCCAATTCACAGAAATCAGACACCTTCACAGTCCACCAAAACACTGAGAATTACCCACAATTATCGCAATCGCAAAGCCGCCGCAACAGACACTGCCGCAGTTTCAGTTCTTAGAATTTGCTTGCCTAAATCCAAAGTCTTCCAGCCCAAACGCTGAGCCATCTCCATCTCTTTGACCGAAAAATCTCCCTCAGGACCAATCATGATGGCGCTTGGCAAACGCAACGACATCATATCAGACTTTTCGCCATCACCGCAATAAGCAATATATTTAGAATCCAAAGTGGCGAATAGTTCCACCGCTTCTTTGAATGTATGGACTTCGATTTTGGGCATCCAGGCACCATGACTTTGCTTCATCGCCGATAATGCAACCTTCTTCATTCGTTCAATATTCACCTTCCCCCGCTCCCCATGATCACTTTGAAACAGCGTAAGACTCGATGCGCCAAGCTCGGTAATTTTCTCACAGGCCCATTCCATTCTATCTCCCGCCTTCAATATGGCCATGAATAGGTGAAGTTCAGCCGGTCTTTCCACCACTATAGATTCTGTGATTCTGGCTTGAAATCCGGTCTTATTTGCAGTTTCAATTGCACCCCGCATGTGCAATCCCTGGCCATCGGTAAAGTGAATTTCATCCCCAACCGAATATCTGAGCACCTGAATGGCGTGCTTGGCTTCTACCTCGTCAAAAAACGCGACACCATTTTCTATTTTATTACAGTAAAAGGTGAAGTGACCTGGCATAATCAATTATTATAAAAT
>Ga0209357_1000589_pt1 | contig 14527 bp, 11 predicted proteins | sample LauGreFBDMM110SD_2_FD_187573 | JGI IMG/M metagenome (GOLD analysis project Ga0209357, IMG submission 187573) | Freshwater lake microbial communities from Lake Michigan, USA - Fa13.BD.MM110.SD (SPAdes) (version 3) | ecosystem: Environmental > Aquatic > Freshwater > Lake | place: Lake Michigan... | reverse complement strand
GATGGGCGCATCGTTTGCGTTGGCCTTGCAAGACAAGGGTTTGGTGCAACGCGTTGTGGGTTTCAGCCCCAGCGCCAGCACACGAGAAAAAGCTTTGCAACGCGGCGTTATTCAGCAGGCCGCTAACAGTGCCTCCGAGGCGGTGCAAGGTGCAGACTTGGTCTTGATTGCCGTGCCGGTCAGCCACACGGCGGCCTGTTTGAGCGAGATTGCTCCCCACCTGCAAAAGAACTGTTTGCTGATGGATGTGGGTTCCACCAAGTGCGATGTGGTGGCCGCTGCCCGCGCCGCTTTGGGCGACAAACTGCCCTGTTTTTTGCCCGCTCACCCAATTGCGGGCAAAGCCCAAGCAGGGGTAGACCATGCAGAAGCGACTCTCTACCAAGACCGAACCCTCATCCTGACGCCCTTGGTCCACAACACCCCAGCGCAAATTCAACAGGCCACCGCACTTTGGCAAGCTATCGGCAGCCGTGTCCACCAAATGACCCCAGACGCTCACGACCAAACTTTTGCGGCGGTGAGCCATGTGCCGCATTTACTGGCCTTTGCCCAAGTCAATGGTTTATTACAGCAAGCCGAAGGTGAGGCGTTCTTGAAACTGGCCGGTCCTGGGTTTCGTGATTTTTCTCGTATTGCCGCTGGCGACCCGAAAATTTGGCGCGACATCTTTTTGGCCAATGCAGACCAAGTTTTAGCCCAAACAAGCCACTTTCGCCAAGCCTTGGGTCGACTCGAAGCGGCCATTGGGCAAGGAAATGCCACGCAGTTAGAAACCCAAATCAGCCAAGCAAGCCAAGCACGAAGCGTTTGGCAATTGGGCAGCAGTGGCGAGGACAACTGAGATGTACAGCACCGCCTTCCTCGACATCCCCGCCCTGCAAAGTGCCCAAGGAGCGGTGACCCTGCCTGGCTCGAAAAGTATTTCCAACCGCGTGCTGCTGCTCGCCGCCCTGTGCCAAGGCACGACCACCTTGCACGACCTGTTGGACTCCGACGACACCCGCGTCATGCTCAATGCTTTGCGGGCCATGGGTTGCGCGTTCGAGGTTGACGGCAGCACGGTGCGCATCACTGGTTTGGGCGGGCAAACGCCTGCGGCCGAATTGGATTTGTTCATGGGCAACGCGGGCACCGCTATGCGCCCGCTCACCGCTGCCTTGGCGCTGATGGGCACACAAGCACGTTTGCACGGCGTGGCGCGTATGCACGAGCGCCCAATTGGTGACTTGATCGATGCGCTGCGCCAACTGGGTTGCGCCATCGACTACACCGGCCAAGATGGTTTTCCGCCGCTACACCTCAAAGGTCACAGCGGTTTAAAGCTGGACGCGCCCATCCAAGTGCGCGGCGATGTGTCCAGTCAGTTCCTCACCGCTTTGCTGTTGGCGCTTCCCTTAGTCGCCAAAACAAACATTGTCATCGAGGTGGTGGGCGAACTCATCAGCAAGCCCTACATCGACATCACTTTGAACCTGCTGCAACGCTTTGGCGTGACAGTTGAGCGCGATGGATGGCAACGCTTCACCATTCCCGCGGGCAGCCGCTATACCTCGCCGGGTGTTTTGCATGTGGAGGCTGATGCCTCGTCAGCCAGCTACTTCATTGCTTTGGGCGCCATCGCCTCCAAAGACGGGGTGCGCATCCAAGGCGTGGGCGCGGAGTCCATCCAAGGCGATATCCGTTTCATGGATGCAGCAAAGCAAATGGGTGCATGGGTGGAAAGCGGCCCGAACTGGGTGAAAACGTGCCGAGGTGCTTGGCCGCTGAAAGCCATCGATTTGGACTGCAACCAAATTCCAGACGCTGCCATGACCTTGGCGGTGATGGCGCTGTATGCCGACGGCCCCAGCACCTTGCGCAACATTGCCAGCTGGCGGGTGAAAGAAACCGACCGTATAGCCGCTATGGCCACCGAGGCCCGAAAACTCGGTGCCCACGTGGAAGAAGGCTCAGACTGGATTCGCATCCACCCCATCTCCCAATGGCAGGCCGCCAGCATCCACACCTACGACGACCACCGCGTCGCCATGTGTTTCTCGCTGGCCGCCTTCAACCCTGCCGGTTTGCCGGTTCGCATTGAAGACCCGAAATGCGTGGCCAAAACCTTTCCCGATTACTTCGAGGCTTTGTTCGCTTTGTCTCACGCCGCCAAAGTGCCGGTCATTTGCATCGACGGCCCAACTGCCTCGGGCAAAGGCACACTGGCCGCGCTGGTCGCGCAACGCTTGGGCTACCACTATCTCGACAGCGGCGCTCTCTACCGCGTGACCGCTTACGCCGCCTTGCACGCCGGCTTGACGCTGGACACCGCACACGAAGCGCCCATCGCCGACTTGGCCCGCCACCTCCCTGTGGCTTTTGAGGGTGAGCAAGTGCTTCTGTCTGGTGTCAATATTTCTGAGGCCATCCGCACCGAGGAAGCCGGTATGAATGCTTCCAAAGTATCGGTTTTGCCAGCAGTTCGCCAAGCTTTGGTGGACTTACAGCACAGTTTTGCCCGCCTGCCCGGCCTGTTGGCCGATGGGCGCGACATGGGCACCGTCATCTTCCCAGACGCGCCTTTGAAGGTGTTTTTGACCGCCAGCGCAGAAAAAAGAGCAGAACGGCGGCACAAGCAACTGATTTCAAAGGGTTTTTCTACTACAATCACCGCTCTTCGCGCAGATTTGGAAGCGCGCGACGCCCGTGACACACAACGCAGCGTTGCACCTTTGAAGCCCGCGCAAGATGCCTTGCAACTGGACAACTCCTCGCTAACCATCGACGAATCGGTGGCGAAAGTGTTGGACTGGTGGCAAAGCAAACAGGTGTTTGGCTCCGGCCGCACCTGAATTGGTTCCTCGGCATCCCTTTCGCGCTGCTTGGCGCTTGGTGCTGAGGTTGTTTCACCCAACTGCGGCAAAGCCGCGACAACAGTCGATCAAGTTTTTATCTGCCCCTTGCTTGGGCAGGCCGCTTGGCCGACGAAATTAGGAAATTGAATGTCTGAATCTTTTGCAGCCCTGTTTGAAGAATCCCTGAAACGCTCAGAGATGCGCACCGGTGAGGTCATCACCGCTGAAGTCATCCGTGTCGAGCACAACCACGTGGTGGTCAATGCGGGGCTGAAATCTGAGGCCTATGTGCCGATCGAAGAATTTAAAAACGACTTGGGCGAGATTGAAGTCCAAGCCGGCGACTTTGTGTCAGTGGCCATCAGCTCCGTTGAAAACGGCTATGGTGACACCATCCTCAGCCGCGACACCGCCAAGCGTTTAGCCTCTTGGATGAGCTTGGAAAAAGCCCTCGACTCCGGCGAATTTGTCACCGGTACCACCAGCGGCAAAGTCAAAGGCGGCCTGACTGTTCTGGTCAATGGCATCCGCGCCTTCTTACCCGGCTCGCTCATCGATACCCGTCCTATTAAAGACTTGTCTCCTTTCGAAAACAAGACCATGGAATTCAAGGTCATCAAGCTCGACCGCAAGCGCAACAACGTGGTGTTGTCACGCCGCGCAGTCATCGAAGCTTCTATGGGTGAAGAACGCGCCAAGATGATGGAAAACCTGAAAGAAGGTTCCATTGTTCACGGCGTGGTGAAAAACATCACCGAGTACGGCGCGTTTGTTGACTTGGGTGGCATCGACGGTTTGCTGCACATTACCGACATGGCATGGCGCCGTGTGCGTCACCCCTCCGAGGTGGTGGTCGCTGGCCAAGAAATCACCGCCAAGATCCTCAAGTTCGACACCGACAAAAACCGTGTCTCTTTGGGCTTGAAACAAATGGGCGACGACCCTTGGATGGGCGTGAACCGCCGCTATCCCCAAGGCACCCGCATGCACGGCAAAGTTACCAACATCGCCGACTACGGCGCGTTTGTGGAACTCGAACCCGGCATCGAAGGCTTGGTACACGTGTCTGAAATGGACTGGACCAACAAAAACGTGGCCCCTTCCAAAATCGTTGCCTTGGGTGACGAGGTCGAAGTCATGGTCCTCGAAATCGACGAAGACAAGCGCCGTATCTCTTTGGGCATGAAGCAGTGCAAAGCCAATCCTTGGCAAGAGTTCGCAGGTGCCACCAAGCGTGGCGACCGTGTCAAAGGCCCCATCAAGTCCATCACCGACTTTGGCGTCTTTGTCGGCTTGGCCGCTGGCATTGACGGCTTGGTGCATTTATCCGACCTGTCTTGGAACGAAACCGGCGAAGCCGCTGTGCGCAACTTCAAGAAAGGCCAAGAAGTTGAAGCCTTGGTGCTGGCCGTGGACGTGGAGCGCGAGCGCATCTCATTGGGTATCAAGCAACTCGACTCTGACCCCTTCACCAACTTCGTGTCAGTCAATGACAAGGGCCAAATCGTCACTGGCACGGTCAAAACCGTGGATGCCAAGGGCGCTGAAATCGACCTCGGCGAAGAGATCATCGGCTATTTGCGTGTCTCTGAAATCTCCCGCGACCGTTTGGAAGATGCAAGCCTTGTGCTCAAAGTCGGCGATGAAGTCACCGCTGTGGTGGTCAACGTCGACCGCAAGACCCGCAACATTCAGTTGTCGATCAAAGCGAAAGACCAAGCTGATCAACAAGAAGCAATTCAATCCCTGAGCCAAAACTCTGGCAACGCAGGTACAACCAGCTTGGGCGCATTGCTGCGTGCCAAGCTTGACACTGGCGAGAAGTAATCCACACATGGGCCCCTCATCGGGCCCTGTGTGACTCCCGTTCCACTTGCCTTTATATAGCTGGCAGGTGGTCATTTCAAGGTTCATACAAAGTAGTAACTATGACCCGAAGTGATTTGGTAGAAGAGTTAGCAGCACGGTTTCCTCAATTGGGACACCGCGATGCTGAATTTGCCGTCAAAGCTCTGCTTGACGCGATGAGCGACGCCATGGTCAAAGGGCACCGCATTGAGTTGCGTGGTTTTGGCAGCTTTTCGGTGAACCGTCGTCCCCCACGCATGGGTCGCAACCCACGCTCTGGCGAAGCCGTTGCCATCCCTGAAAAAAGAGTGCCGCACTTCAAACCTGGCAAAGCCCTGCGCGAAGCAGTTGACTTGCGTACCGAGCAACTTCTCAAAGGCAACACACCTTAAAGCCTAGAATGGCTTGATTCACAGGGGCTCGTCTTGAAACAATTCCTATGGCTGCTGCAGTGGACACTGAAAGCGGCCATTTTTTTGATGCTGTTTGCCTTCGCCTTGAACAACCAAGAGGATGTGCAGGTGCGCTTCTTTTGGGGCTTGCAATGGCGCTCCCCGCTGGTGCTGGTTTTACTGGGCTTTTTTGCCGCTGGTGTGATGGTGGGCGTGCTGGGCATGGTGCCACGTTGGTGGCACCAAAGACGTTTAGCCAAACAAGTTTTGCTTGCTTCCAATGAAAGCCCACCATCTGTGAAGCCCATCGCTGCGCCGCCCGCGCCTGACATCCCTTACGGCCCTTGACGACAATGGATTTGGACATCAGCTGGATTTTTCTGGGGCTTCCTGCGGCGTTTTTGCTCGGTTGGGTGGCCTCACGCTTCGATTTGCGCCAGTTGCGAATGGAAAACCGCAGCAACCCCAAAGCCTATTTCAAAGGCTTGAACCATTTGCTCAACGAGCAACAAGACCAGGCCATCGACGCCTTCATTGAAGCGGTGCAACGCGACCCCGACACCTCTGAGTTGCACTTTGCTTTGGGCAATTTGTTCCGCCGCCGCGGCGAGTACGAGCGGGCTGTACGGGTACACCAACACCTGCTCTCACGTGGCGATATCAGTCAGTCAGATCGAGAGCGGGCGCAATACGACTTGGCCATGGACTTTGTCAAAGCCGGCATCTTGGACCGCGCTGAAACTGCCCTCAAAGCCTTGCTAGACACCCCTTTGGCCGCGCAGGCCTTGCTGGCGCTCTTGAGTATTTACGAACGCGCACGAGACTGGCGCCAAGCTGCCGAGGTGTCGCGCCAACTTGATCTGCAACAGGGGCAGGGGCAATTCGACACGCGCCGTGCGCATTACCTGTGCGAGTTGGCAGCACAAAGCAAGGACAACAAGGAAGTGCATGGGCTGTTGCAAGAGGCAGTCGCTTGCGCTCCACTTCATGCCAGACCACGTGTGGCTTTGGCGCAGTGGATGCAGGCGCAGGGCAAATCAAGCCAAGCCTGTGACCAACTGCAGCAACTCGCCAGCGACATCCCTTCCGCCCTGCCTTTGATTGCAGCCCAACTCGCCCAACTCGCCCCGCAGGTGCAACGCGAACAAGCAGTGTTACAGCTCTTGCAAAAAGGTTACCAACAAATGCAAAGCTTGGATGTGCTTGACGCCGTGGTGGCGCTGGAGTCGCACATGGGGCAGTCGCAAGGACGGGCGCATTACGCAGCGCATTTGCAAAACCACCCTTCCCTGATCGCTGCCAGCCAATGGCTGGCAGGCGCTGGCCTAGACCCGCAACAACAACCGCTGGTGCAACGGGCGCTCGACCAAGCGGTCAAGCCCCTGCGTCGCTACCGCTGTGCGGCCTGTGGCTTTGAGGCTTTGCACCATTTTTGGCAATGCCCAGGCTGCCAAGCTTGGGACAGTTATCCTCCCCGAAGAATTGAGGAACTGTGATGACGCTTTGTACCCTTGAACAACTGCAACGCTCCCAAGTGCTTGTTGTCGGCGATGTCATGCTAGACCGCTATTGGTATGGCGCGGTAGACCGCATCAGCCCCGAGGCGCCTGTGCCGGTGGTGCGAGTCACCCGCGAAGAAGAACGTTTAGGCGGCTGTGGCAATGTGGCCTTCAATGTGGTCACCTTGGGCGGGCAAGCCTCTGTGCTGAGTGTGGTGGGCGAAGACGATAACGGCAATAAACTCATTGAGCAGCTAGAGAAAAGCGGCATCCATGCACACTTGGGCCGAGACGCGCAACTGCAAACCACGGTCAAGCTGCGCATTATTGGTAGACAGCAGCAGCTGCTTCGCGCCGATTTCGAAAGCGAGCCGCAGTCAGAGGTGCTGGCCAGCCTTACCCGCCAATTCCACAGCTTGCTGGGACTTCACCAAGCGGTGCTCTTTTCCGACTATGGCAAGGGCGGCTTGATACACATTGCCGACATGATTGCCGCGGCGAAAGCTGGCAAACTGCCGGTGTTGATCGACCCCAAAGGGAGCGACTATTCGCGTTATGCGGGAGCTACCGTCATCACGCCCAACCGCGTCGAGTTGCAGCAAGTCATTGGGCGTTGGCGCGACGAAAACAGCTTGCTGAGCATGGCGCAAAACCTGCGCGAAAGCTTAAAGCTTGACGCCTTGCTGCTGACCCGCAGCGAAGAAGGCATGAGTTTGTTTGACGCCCAAGGCGTCACCCATGTGCCTGCACAAGCGCGCGAGGTGTTCGATGTCACAGGGGCTGGCGACACCGTCATCGCCACCTTGGCCACGCTGTTGGGTGCCGGTATGACGCTGCGCGAAGCGCTTCCTTGGGCTAACAAGGCCGGTGGCATTGTGGTGGGCAAGTTTGGTACCGCTGGGGTGACTTACCAGGAGTTGTTCGCATGAAAATTGTTGTCACGGGCGCTGCAGGATTCATCGGCAGCAACATCGTTAAGGGCTTGAACCAGCGTGGCATCACCGACATCATTGCGGTGGACGATTTGCGCGATGGCGACAAGTTTCGCAACTTGGCCGATTTACAGATTGCCGACTACATTGACCATACCGTGTTTTACGAGGCCTTTGCCAAACGCGAGTTCGGCAAGGTAGAAGCGGTGTTCCACGAGGGCGCTTGCAGCGACACCATGGAGACCGACGGCCAGTTCATGATGAACAACAACTACGGCGTGTCGTGCAAGCTGTGGACCGCTTGTCAGGCCCAAGGTGTGCGCTTGTTGTATGCGTCATCGGCGGCAACCTATGGCGGATCGAGCAGCTTTGTGGAAACACCTGAACATGAAAAGCCACTGAATGTTTACGGCTACTCCAAGCTCTTGTTTGACCAAAGGATGCGCCGCGAAATGGGATCGGATTTCGCCAAGAACACTTCCCAAGTGGTGGGCTTTCGTTACTTTAATGTGTATGGCCCACGTGAGCAGCACAAAGGACGCATGGCCAGCGTGGCATATCACCAGTTTCACCAATTTCGCCAAGATGGCCATGTAAATTTATTTGCCGACTACGGAGGTTATGCCGCTGGCGAGCAAGAGCGCGACTTTGTGTTCATCGATGATGTGGTGGCGGTGAACCTTTGGTTCTTCGATCACCCTACAAAAAATGGCTTGTACAACTTAGGCACTGGCCGTGCCCAGCCTTTCAACGACGTGGCGCTGGCCGTGGTGAATGCCGCCCGTGCCGACAAACAAGAACTACCCTTACCCTTGGCGCAAGCGGTGAAGGACCAAAGTATTCGCTACATCGATTTCCCTGACGCACTGCGTGGCAAATACCAGTGCTTCACCCAAGCCGACCTGAGTGCACTTCGCGCCAGCGGCTGCAACCATGTGTTTGCCGATGTGCAAACCGGCGTGACCCGCTATATGCACTGGTTGACGCATAACGCGTAAAGCGTTGCTTGGTTTTTTACCAAGCGTTACTTCCTCACTTTCAAGCTTCACACTGCTTCAATGGGTGTTTTCACACGAGACACCGCATGGGCAAAACTGCTTTTCTTTTAATGCTGGGACTGCTGGCCCCCGTATGGGCGCTAGAGGTCAACCACGCCACCGAGGCCGAACTCGACGGTTTGCGCGGCTTGGGGCCTGCCTTCACCCGCCGCATCTTGGCCGAGCGTTCGCTGCGTCCTTTTGCCGATTGGCCCGACCTCATGCGCCGCGTGTCGGGCATGGGGGGCGTCACTGCGCAAAAGCTGTCAGCGCAAGGTTTGACAGTGGAAAATCAGCCCTTAGAGCAAAAACCTATGGCCTCAAAGCCTTGAAAGTGCTTGCCTTGCATAGCTTTTAGCCTAAAATAAAGCTCTTTAAATAGCTCTTTTTAGGGTCTTTATGGAAACTTTGATGACCAACCAAACCGTCAGCATGTCCGAATTCAAGCGCAACCCTGCAGCCGTTCTCAAGTCGGCCAACAACCGCCCCGTGGCTGTCCTTAACCACAACAAGCCAGCCTTTTATATGGTGCAACCGGCTTTGTTCGAAGCACTTTTAGAGGAAATGGCTGACCGCGACTTGGAGGCCCTGGTCTTGTCCCGCTTGGCCGAACAAGACGATGCGGTTGAAGTCGATATCGATACTGTCTGATTAATGCCAACCTACCGCCTGAAATTCACAGTAGCCGCATTGGCTGAATGGAAGGCCTTGGACGGTTCCGTCAAAGAGCCTTTGCGCAAACTTCTCAAAAAGCGCTTGCTTGAGCCTTATCCGCCCGGCAGTGCTTTGCAAGGCGCATTAAGTGGTTGCTACAAAATCAAACTGCGCCAGCAAGGCTACCGATTGATTTACACCGTTCAAGACGATGTAATGACCGTATTGGTATTGACCATCAATAAACGAGAAAACAATGCGGTTTACAAATCGCTTTTGAAAAAGCTCACGCCCTGAGCCTTGTACTGACTTAAGCTCACAGCCCTGATCACCTCTACCCGCACATGACCTCGCCCTCGTCCTCTGGTTTCATGGTTTTTCACAGCAACCGCATGGAAGGTCTGCTGGAACTTCTGCTGAGCTATGTGAAAGAGCGTCCGCTTGCGCCTTTGCAAAGCGAAACCATATTGGTGCAAAGCAATGGCATGAAGCATTGGTTGACGCTGTCTTTGGCCCACACCTCGGCCTTGGGCATTTGCGCCGCCACACGGCTGGAACTTCCCTCTAGCCAGTTATGGCAAATCTACCGAAGCGTGTTGGGTGCAGACAAACTGCCAGCCCATATGGCCTTGGACAAAGCGCCCTTGGTCTGGCGTATCTTGCGCCGCCTGCCCGTGTGGCTGAATGACCCCTGCTTTTTACCCTTGGCCCATTACCTTGGCGACGACACCCAAGGCAGCCGCGCCTTTGGCTTGGCGCAGCAATTGGCCGATGTACTGGACGGCTACCAAAACTACCGCGCCGATTGGCTGGAACACTGGGCCGCGGGGCGGGATGTGCTGGACCGAGGCCAGACCCTGCCGCCAACTCAAGCATGGCAAGCCGCTATGTGGCGCGACTTGCTGGAAGACGTGCAAGCGCACCTTCCTGTTGGACAAATTGGTTTCCAAGCCCGCTCGGATGTTCACAAGGCTTTCATGCAAGCCTTGAAGAGCTTGTCGCCGCAGCAACTCAGCACAGCTTTGCCGCCGCGTTTGCTGGTGTTTGGCATCACCGCACTGCCGATGCAAACCTTAGAGGCACTGGTGGCCTTGGGTCGCTTCATCCCCGTGCTGATGTTTGTGCACAACCCCAGCCGCGAGCACTGGGGGCACCTCACAGAAAGCCTTGTTCCCGAAGGCCACCCCTTGCTGGCCGCTTGGGGCAAGCATGGCCGCGACTACCTCCATGCCATCGACAACTTTGAAGCGGCCGAACCCCACGCACCGCCTTTTCAGCGGGTCAATCTTTTTATTGATCCACTGAACGAAGCACAGGACGCGGGACAGCAAGCCTCTGTGTTGCAAACACTGCAGTCCGCCATCCTGCACTTAGACACGCCGCCTACAGCGCCAGCCCTGCTCGGCCAACCCGACCACAGCCTGCAATTCGTGCAAACCCATTCGGCGCAACGCGAGGTCGAGGTGCTGCACGATCGCATCTTGACGTGGCTAGACGCTGACCCCCGCTTGCAACCCTCGGACATCATGGTCATGGTGCCCGACATGGCCGCGTTCGCACCGCATATCCATGCGGTGTTTGCTCGCTTTCAAGCCCAATCCCCTGTCACAGCTTCACGCCATCTGCCCTATGCGGTGGCCGACACCACGACCCACTTAGAACCCACGGTGCAAGCCCTGCAAACCTTGCTCCAATTGCCTCAGTTGCGCTTGAGCTTGGGTGAATGGCTGGGCTTGTTCCAAGTGGAGATGGTGCGAAACCGCTACGACTTGCAAGCACAAGATGTGCAAGACCTGCATAAACTGCTCTCAGATGCAGGCGTTCGCTGGGGTTTGGACGCTTCGCACCGTCAGCACTGGGGTGTGCAATCGGACATCCCCCACAGCGCTCACAACACCTGGGTGTTTGGTCTGCAACGTTTGCTCTTGGGTTATGCCTTGGGAGCGACTGACAACGCACATGCCACTTGGCAAGACACGTTTGCACAAACCGGCGTAGACGGGCTAGACGCCCCGGTGGTTTCGGCTTTGTTGCGCTGCTTGCAAGACCTGCAACTCAGCCTGCAACAGCTTTCACAAGACCGCACACCCACCCAATGGGTACAACTGCTGCAGGCTTTGGTGGCGAGATTTTTCAAGGCGAGCGATGACGCCAGCCAACGCTTGCTCGATCGAATCTTGATGCCCTTGGAGCAATGGTTGAACGACTGCCAGTTGGCTCAGTTCGACAGCCCCGTGGCCTTGGCGGTGGTGCGCAGCCACTGGTTGGCACAAATGGACACCGGTGGCTTGCAGCGCCGCTTCATGGGCGGGGGCGTGCAATTCGCCACCCTCATGCCCATGCGAGCCATTCCCTTCAAAGTGGTGTGCCTCTTGGGTATGAACGATGGCGCCTACCCCCGCTCGCCCGCACCGCGCGACTTCGACTTGATGAGCCACCCCAGCTTGGGTCGCGCAGGCGACCGCGCCAGACGTGAAGACGACCGCTATTTGTTCTTAGAGGCGGTGTTGTCTGCCCGAGAGCGTTTGTATGTGTCGTGGCAAGGGAGGCGCGCCAGCGACCACGCCAAGCTCCCACCCTCGGTCTTGGTGGCGCAGTTGTTAGACCATCTGAACCTGTGCCACGCCCTGCCCAAGGAAGAGGCCTACAGCGACGATGAAACAAGTCAACCTGCATTTGAAGCGCCGCTGCAACCCTTGCAGCCGTTTTCTTCCAAGTACTTTTTGCAAGGCAGTGGTTTCAAAACCTATGCCGCCGATTGGCAAGCCACCCGTTCAACGCAGCCGTTGTCTATTGCACAAACTTCAACTTCCCAAGGTACAGCACCTTTAAGCAGCTTGAGCGAGCAAGACCTCAGTCTTTTGTTGCGCCACCCCGAGGAAGTGCATTTCCGTTCCCATTTGCAACTGCGATTGGATAAACCGCCAGAAGCGGCAGAGGAAGACGAACCCTTTGATACCCCAGGTTTGCAACGCTTTGTGATGAACCAATCGGTGCTCTACAGCGACGAGCCTGCTGCACAGTTGATGCAGTTGCAGCGTCAAGGCTTGTTGGCATTGAGCGGATTTGGCCACTTGCAACAAGACCACATGCAAGCATTGCGAGAGACCGTGTTGGGGCATTTGGCTGAATGGCTGCATGAGCCCAGCCAAGACCTGCCTTCCCAGTCGTACCTTCTTCAAGCGCATGGCATTGGTATGCAATTAGGCTTTGGCGGCGACGCGCACACATGGCGTCAATACCCCAACGGCACAGCAGCTCAAATCGATTTGCGTCCCGGCAAGGTATTTAACACCGCGGGAAAAGCGCGTTTGTACACCTTGGTGCCGCTGTGGTTAGGCCACCTCAGCGCCAACGCTGCGGGCGTGAAAACCACCAGTTTGCAAAGTGGTGAAGATGGGTTGGTGGCGTTGTCGCCCTTGCCTCCCCTGCAAGCCCAAGCCTTGTTGGCAGACTTGGTGGCGGTCTACCTGCAAGCTTGGCAAGGCCCTTTGCCACTGGCTTGCAAAACTGCTTGTGCTTGGCTGATGGCCACGCATTTCCCATCCTCCAAAACCAAGCCAGAGGACATTGCCACTAAAGCCGCTTCAGCGGCTAGGTTGGCATTCGAAGGGGGGTTCAGCCAACAAGGCGAGCGGGAAACGTCAAGCTGTCTACAACGTGTCTTTCCCGAATTTGAAGACCTCTGGCCTGAACTGCCAAACTGGGCCGAGAGGGTGTATGGCCCCATGTTGCAAGCCCTGATGCCTTGGGCACGTGACGCCGCTTCGCCGGTTGGCGCGGTACCCAACGACGAGGTAGACGCATGAGCCTGAACCTGCTCACGCTGCCCTTGTCTGGGCGGCAAGTCATCGAAGCCAGTGCAGGTACTGGCAAAACCTTCACTTTAGCGGCGCTGTATGTGCGACTGGTCTTGGGCCACGGGCGTGATGCAAAAGGCTTGCAGCCCGCCCATATTTTGGTGATGACTTTCACCGATGCCGCTACCGCTGAATTGCGAGAGCGCATCCGTCTGCGCTTACACGAAGCCGCGCTGTGGTTTGACGCTCAAGTGGCGGGACGTACCTGCAAGCCAGACCCCTTTTTGAACGACTTGACCAAGGCTTTCATGCCAGAACAGTGGGCGCAGTGTGCAGCGCAACTGCATTTGGCAGCGCAAAGCATGGACGAGGCCGCCATCTACACCATCCATGGTTGGAGTCGACGCATGCTCAGCAGCTTTGCCCTGCACAGCCGCGACCTGTTTGAGCAAACCCACCTCGACAACCCTGCCGAGTTGCTGCATGAGTTGGTCAACGACCATTGGCGACGCTGGTTTTACCCCCTAGACCTCCCCCAACAAAAAATACTCAAGACCCTGCTCGGCGGCGACCCGAAAGCTTTGCTGAAAGACCTGAAAACCCGCTGGCAAACCTTAGACCGACAACCACAACCCAGCGATGCCCCAGCACCGCCTGCACCCACGCAGGTGTTGGCCATGCACGGCGAATGGTTAAACACAGAACAAGCTTTGGTCGTTGCTGCCAAGCAAGCTTGTCAGGCAGCACTGGAAAAGGGATTGGCGGGTATTTTGCTAGCCGCTCAGGCAGCGCGAAAAATGAAAGGTACCCGCGCAGACTTCTTCGCCAACTGGTTGAATGAGTTGCAAGCATGGAGTCAACCTGACGCGGTCATTCGCGCTGAAACCTTGCAACGCTTCACCCTGTCACACCTTCAAGACAAAGGTTGGTCAGAGGCTGCTGAACACCCTGTCTTTGCCCATATCGAGGCGCTGTGCCAGTACCAAACCACCGAGCCCGCCTCCAAAGACGGCTTGCTCGACCACGCGGCCCACGAGGTACGCCAGCAGTACCAGCAAACCAAATTGCAATTGTCGGTGTTCGATTTCCAAGACTTGCTACAACGCCTGCACACCGCTTTGTATGCCGATGAAGGTCAGATGGCAGCGGCAATCCGCGATCAATACCCAGTGGCCATGGTCGATGAATTCCAAGACACCGATCCTTGGCAATACCAAAGCTTGAACCGCATTTACCACCCTAGCCATGTGCAGGACACCCATGCGCTGGTGATGATTGGCGACCCCAAGCAAGCCATTTACAGTTTTCGCGGGGCCGACCTGCGCACCTACATAGAGGCTCGCACCCAAGCCCTTGAACTCAACCCCCACGCTCTGCACAGCTTGGACAGCAATTTCCGCTCCACGCCCGCCTTGGTGCAAGCGGTGAACCATGTGTTTGGCGCCATCGAGCAGCCCTTTCATTCGGCCTTGGGAAAGATTGAATTCACCAAGGTCAATAGCCGTAGCGACGCCATACCCCTCAGCAA
>Ga0209357_1000580_pt1 | contig 14592 bp, 11 predicted proteins | sample LauGreFBDMM110SD_2_FD_187573 | JGI IMG/M metagenome (GOLD analysis project Ga0209357, IMG submission 187573) | Freshwater lake microbial communities from Lake Michigan, USA - Fa13.BD.MM110.SD (SPAdes) (version 3) | ecosystem: Environmental > Aquatic > Freshwater > Lake | place: Lake Michigan... | reverse complement strand
GTGGCAGCCCCAAAGCACAGGGGCAACACACCTGTGGCCATGGGGTCGAGTGTGCCGGTGTGTCCGGCTTTTTCAGCGCGCAGCAGCCATTTGGCTTTTTGCAAAGCCTGATTGCTAGACAGTCCTAGTGGTTTATCGAGCAACAACACCCCATGCACAGGGCGCCGTTGCACCCTGGTGCGCGGCGTTTTCATGGTGTGTCAGATTCCTTGGCACGGGAAGCCACGGCGCGGGCAATCAAGGCGTTCATGTCCGCTGCGCGCTCGGGGGTGCGGTCATACAAAAAATGCAAAGTAGGTACGGTGTGAATATGCAAACGCTTGAACAATCCATTGCGCAAAAAACCAGCGGCTTGGTTCAAGCCCTCTAGGCAAGCTTCGGGCTCACCCACCAGCACACTGATATGCACCTTGGCATGGGCGTAGTCGGGCGTGACTTCCACCGACTGAATCGTCACCATCCCCAGTCGCGGATCTTTCAACTCGCGTATGAGTTCGGCCAGATCACGCTGAATCTGGTCGGCAACGCGAAAGCCGCGGTGGGGTGTAGAGGACTTCTTGGCGGCCATGCAAATTTAAATGGTTCGTGCAACTTCCTTGATTTCAAAGAACTCAAGTTGATCGCCCTCATTGATATCGTTATAGCCTTTGAGGTTCAAGCCGCATTCAAAACTTTCCTTGACCTCGCGCACATCGTCTTTGAAACGTTTCAAGCTTTCGAGCTCACCTGTGAAGATCACCACGTTGTCACGCAGCAAGCGCAATCGGGCATTGCGTCGAACAACGCCGTTGGTAACCATACAACCGGCGATCGCGCCAATTTTGCTGATGCGGAAGACTTGGCGAATCTCGGCCAAGCCAATCACTTCTTCGCGCTTGTCAGGTGTCAACATGCCCGACATGGCGGCTTTGAGTTCGTCCACAGCGTCATAAATGATGTTGTAGTAACGAATCTCTACGCCGTTATTCTCAGCCAGCTTTCTGGCACCCGCGTCGGCACGGGTGTTAAAGCCAATGATGACCGCTTTAGAGGCAATCGCCAAGTTCACATCGGACTCGCTGATACCGCCCACCGCGCCATACACCAACTGCACCCTCACCTCTTCGTTGGTGAGTTTGAGCAAAGACGCGGCCAAAGCTTCTTGCGAACCTTGCACATCAGCTTTGATGATGATGGGCAAGTTTTTCACTTCGCCTGAGGCCATGTCAGAGAATAAATTTTCCAACTTGGCCGCTTGTTGCTTGGCCAATTTGGTGTTGCGGAATTTACCTGCGCGGTAGGTGGCAATTTCACGGGCGCGTCGTTCATCCGACAAGACCATGAATTCATCGCCCGCCTGTGGCACCTCGGTCAAGCCTTGGATTTCCACCGGAATAGAGGGGCCTGCCGATTTGGTTGATTTGCCGTTTTCATCCAACATGGCTCGCACACGACCGTAGGTTTGACCCGCCAACACCACATCGCCAGTTTTCAAAGTGCCTGATTGAATCAAGATGGTGGCCACAGGGCCTCGACCTTTGTCCAAACTGGCCTCAATCACCAAGCCCTTGGCCATGGCGTCAATAGGTGCTTTGAGTTCCAACACCTCGGCTTGGAGAAGCACTTGCTCTAAGAGCTCATCAACGCCTTGACCGGTTTTGGCCGAGACCGACACAAACGGCGACTCGCCACCAAACTCCTCGGGCACCACTTCTTCGGCAACCAATTCATTTTTCACGCGGTCGGGGTTGGCGTCGGGTTTATCGATCTTGTTGATAGCCACCACGATGGGCACACCTGCAGCTTTGGCGTGCTTGATCGCTTCTTTGGTTTGGGGCATGACGCCGTCGTCAGCCGCCACCACCAAAATCACAATGTCGGTGGCCTGGGCACCACGCGCACGCATGGCGGTAAAGGCTTCATGTCCTGGGGTATCCAAAAACGACACCATGCCGCGTGGTGTTTCCACATGGTAGGCACCGATGTGCTGGGTGATACCACCGGCCTCACCTGAGGCCACCTTGGCGCGGCGGATGTAATCGAGCAATGAGGTTTTGCCATGATCCACGTGACCCATGACTGTGACAACAGGGGCACGGGTGAGTGACTCTCCAACGTGTGCAGAAGACTCATCTTCGGTAAATGCCTCGGGATCATCCAATGAAGCGATGACCGCCACATGGCCCATTTCTTCCACCACAATCATGGCGGTGTCTTGGTCCAAGGGTTGGTTGATGGTGACCATTTGGCCAAGCTTCATCAGTTGCTTGATGACCTCGGAAGCCTTCACGGCCATCTTGTGTGCCAACTCGGCAACGGTGATGGTCTCGGGCACATGCACCTCGATGATGCGCGCCTCAACGGGCGCGGCTTGCACCGGTGTGTCATCGCGGTCACGGTCGCGGCGTCCACGCGGACCACCGCGCCAACTGTTGCGCCCCACGCCACCACTGGCGTCACCACGGGTTTTGATTTCCTTTTTCTTGGCTTGCTCGTCGGCCCAGCTCGAGGAGAGTTTGGCGCTTTTAACTTCTTTGCCGTCTTTGGCTGGTGTGGTTCCTGCAGGCTTGGCAGCAGTCGTTGCACTGGGCGGCGGTTTATGCAAAGTACCTTTGATGGCTTTGGCGTCCGTTGCAGGGGGTTTCTCGGGCTCTGGCGGTTTTTTCGCGACCAATACTTTTTTGGGCGCATTCATCATCGTGCGAATCGCCTCGGCTTCAGCCAAGGCGGTGCGCCTGCGGGTGTCGAGGTCTTTGGCTTTGGCCGCATCCTCTTCGGCCTGGACTTTGGAGTCAGCTATGCGCTTGGCAGCAGCTTCGGCTAAGGCCTGTGCAGCCGCAGCTGCATTCTCATCCGCAGAGGCAAGCACAGGCGCTTGCAATTGCGCTTCGCGATCTTTGTCTTCTTGGACTTGGCGCAAGCGGCGTTTTTCTGCCAACTCTTCTTCTTGGCGTCGAATGAATTCGGCTTGACGGCGAGCCTCTTCCTCGCGTCTGGCGAGTTCGGCTTGATCGAGAATGGGGACTATGGGTTCGGGCGCTTCTACGGCTTCGGTTTCAGCCGCATCGTTTTCATCGCGTTTGACAAAGGTGCGTTTTTTACGCACCTCCACCTGAATGGTGCGGGCTTTACCCGTGGCGTCGGCTTGCTTGATCTCGCTGGTCGACTTTTTCACCAAGGTGATTTTTTTGCGCTCAGGCGTGTCTGTTCCGTGACTGGCTTTTAAAAAGCCCAACAGTTTTTGTTTGTCTGCATCGGTCAGTTCATCTGCGGCCGAGCCTTTGGGCACGCCAGCAGATTTCAACTGCTCAAGCAGGGTGTCGGGAGATTTTTTGAGTTCCTTGGCAAACTCTGCAACCGTTGTGTTGGTCATCTGTGGTATTCCTCTTCATGACCGTTACGCTTGACCCGCGAACCAATGCTCGCGTGCCTTCAGGATCAAAATTTTTGCATCTTCTTCAGACTGGCCGGTGATGTCCACCAACTCGTCCACCGCCAGGTCGGCAAGCTCATCTCGGGTATGTATGCCGCCATCGGCCAATTTGAGTATGAGTTCAGCGTCCAGTCCTTCTAAGTCACGCAAATCTTGCGAAACCTCCTCCACACTTTCTTCACGCACGATTTCCATGGTGAGCAGTGCATCTTTGGCGCGGGCACGCAATTCGTTGACCGTGTCTTCGTCAAAGCTTTCTATCTCCAGCATTTCTTGCAAGGGGACGTAAGCCACTTCTTCCAAGCTGGTGAATCCTTCTTCAATCAAGATGTCAGCGACTTCTTGATCGACATCGAGTTTCTCCACAAACAACTCGCGCAGCCCTTGGGTTTCGGTAGCGGATTTTTGGGCGGATTCGGCCGCGTCCATGATGTTGATCTTCCAACCGGTTAAGTCCGAAGCCAAGCGCACGTTTTGACCGCCGCGACCAATGGCCATGGCCAAATTTTCTTCATCAACCACCACATCCATGGCGTGCTTTTCTTCATCGACCACGATAGAGGACACATTCGCAGGCGCCAAAGCGCCAATCACAAACTGAGCCGGGTCTTCGCTCCACAAAACAATATCAACACGCTCGCCAGCGAGTTCGTTGGTGACTGCATTCACGCGGGTACCGCGCACACCGACACAGGTGCCAATCGGGTCGACGCGCTTGTCGTAGGAGATGACGGCAATTTTGGCGCGCGAACCAGGGTCGCGAGCGCAAGATTTGATCTCCAGCAAGCCTTGTTCAATCTCGGGCACTTCTTGGCGAAACAACTCAATCATGAACTCGGGCGCAGAGCGCGACAAGATGATGGGCGCTCCACGCAAGGTGTTGTCAACTTCCATGATCATGGCGCGAACGCGGTCAGCGTTACGCAGGTTTTCTTTGGGAATCATTTCTGAGCGGCGCAAACGACCTTCAATGCGACCGCTCTCAACAATCAAGTCGCCTTTGTCCATGCGCTTGACGCTGCCCACAAAAATCTTGTCACCCCGTGACAAAAAGTCAGCCAATAACATTTCACGCTCGGCATCGCGGATTTTTTGCAAAATCACTTGCTTGGCTGCCATGGCGCCAATGCGGCCTATAGGTAGCGACTCAATGCTTTCTTCGATGTACTCGCCCTCTTCAATGTCCGACAAACGCTCCTTGGCGTCCATCAACATTTCTTCGGAATCGGGGTTTTGCAAACCGGCTTCATCAGGCACCACCAACCAACGGCGAAAGGTTTCGTATTCACCACTGTCGCGGTCCATGGCAACGCGAATATCTACGTCACCGGGGTAGAGTTTTTTGGTGGCCTGTGCCAGCGCAGATTCCACTGCACCAAACACCAGATCGCGCTCGACATTCTTCTCGCGCGAGATGGCGTCTACCAACATGAGCATTTCGCGATTCATGACTAGTTACTCCTCTTCTCTGCAGGCCTACGGCCTTTGAAATCCACAATCGGTGCCAGTCGGGCTTCACGCACTTCACTCAAGGTGAACTGCAAAGCCTGAACTGGCGTGTCTTTTTTGACTTTGGCAACTCGCATTCCTGGTTTGCTTACAGCTTCATCACGCCAAGTGATTTGCCAAGTCTGGGGGGTATCGGTGACTTCCAATACACCCCGAAATTTCTTACGGTTGGCAGAAACCAATCCTGCGGCGGCAGCCCCCATGGGTGCTTTCAGCGTGATATCAATCACCTCACCACAAAAGCGAGCCAAATCAGCCTCGGTTTTGAGCGGCCTGTCTATGCCCGGCGAGGACACTTCCAAGCGGCTGTAAGCCGTTTGCTCCACTTCCAACACAAACTGCAATTGGCGAGTGACTTTTTCGCAATCTTCCACTTGAATGAACTGCTCAGGCTCACTTATCTGCCAAATTTTGTCTATGGTGATGCGCAACAAACCACCAGCTGAACGCTCAATGTCCACCAGCTGATACCCCAGACCGATAACCGTTTGTTCAATGATGTTTTGCAATGCCACCGCTTTTCATTCGACCAAAAAAAACGGGCGGTTGGGATTCCGCCCGTTGTCTTTCTTTGTGCCATTGTAACTTAATCGGGATCTGACCCCGATTATTTGGTTTCGATAACGTGGCCGTCCTTGAGGGTCAGCACCTGGTGGGCCATGGCCTGCACCACATCCATATCGTGGCTAATCAAAAGATAACTCAAACCGCGCTCTCGTTGCAGGCCTTGCAACAAATCGAGCACCTGCTTTTGAATGGTGACGTCCAAGGCGCTGGTGGGCTCATCCAGCACCAATACACGCGGCTTCACAATCAGCGCGCGGGCGATGGCGATGCGTTGTCGTTGCCCGCCAGAAAACTCGTGGGGGTAACGCGCCAAAAGGCCTGGAAACTGCACCTCGTCCAAGCCCACCTCGGTCAAAGCCGCCAGCACCTGAAGTTGTCGGTCCAGCGGATTCATATCGGGATGATGCAATTTCAAGCCCTCTTCCACCACCTCTTGCACTGTCATGCGCGGCGACAAGGATGAAAACGGGTCTTGGAACACCACTTGCACGGCTTGGCGAAGGTGCAAATCAGCAGCCGCATTTGAGGACCACGCTTGTCCGTCAATGGTCAAACTGCCTTGAAAAGAAATCAAGTTCAAAACGGCCAAGGCCAAGGACGATTTACCCGAACCCGATTCACCAATGATGCCCAGGGTTTGACCGGCATGTAAATCGAAATCCAGGCCATGCACCGCGACAAATTGGCCACTGCCAAACCAACCCCGCCAACCGCTGCGCGGCACGGCATAGCTCACATTAATACCTTTGGCTTGAATCACCACAGGCGCATTGGCAAGCGCGGGCAACACATTGCGCTCGGGTTGGCTGTTGACCAATTTTTGGGTGTAGGGATGGGCTGGCTGGGCCAGCACTTGCGCCACAGCGCCTTGCTCGACCACGTAGCCATTTTCCAAAACCACCACCCGGTCGGCGAAGCGGCGCACCATGTTCAGGTCGTGGGTGATGAGCAAAATCGCCATGCCGTGCTTTTGCTGCAAGCTGTCGAGTAAATCGAGAATTTGCTGGCGCAAAGAAACATCCAGCGCAGTGGTGGGTTCGTCTGCCAACAGCAACTTAGGCTGTCCGGCCAAGGCCATGGCGATCATGGCGCGTTGGCGTTGCCCGCCCGACAACTGATGCGGAAAACTGTTGATGCGCCGTTCTGGCTCTGGGATACCTGTGTCGGTCAGCAACTCTGTGGCTTGCTTCCAAGCCTCAGCCGCAGACATGCCGCGCTTGAGTTGCAAGATCTCCGCAATTTGGTCGCCGATGGTGAACAGCGGGTTGAGCGCGGTCATGGGCTCTTGAAAAATCATGGCGATATCGCCGCCGCGCACCTCGCGCAGTTGCGCCTCGCTCATGCGCAGCAAATCGGCGCCATCAAACAGGGCACTGCCACGCACCCAAGCACCGCGCGCCAAGCCCAAGAGGCTTAAAGCGGTGACGGTTTTCCCCGAACCCGACTCACCTACCAAGGCGAGTTTTTCGCCGGCTTTGATGTCGAAGGACACGCCATGCACCACCTCACGCCCTTGGAAGGACATGTGCAAGCCTTCAACCGTCAGTAGCGTGCTCATGCTGGGTTGTCCTGATGCAATTTGCGCGGGTCAAGCGCATCGCGCAAAGCGTCGCCCATGAAGGTGAGCAGCAGCAAGGTGATGACCAGCACCGCAAAGGTGGAGAGCGATATCCACCAAGCGTCAATATTGGTTTTGCCCTGCGCCAGCAACTCGCCCAAACTCGGCGTGCCTGGCGGCACACCCAGACCTAAAAAGTCCAGGCTGGTGAGCGCCAAAATCGCACCACTCATGCGAAACGGCAAAAATGTGACCACAGGCGTCATGCTGTTGGGCAAAATATGGCGCCAAATAATGGCCGCGTTAGACAAACCCAAGGCGCGGGCAGCGCGCACATAGTCAAGTTGTCGGTTGCGCAAAAACTCGGCGCGCACATAGTCGGACAAACCCATCCAGCCAAACAAGCTGAGCAAGATCAACAGCAAAGCAATGCTGGGCTCGAACACCGCCGAGAAAATGATCAGCAAATAAAGCTCAGGCATGGCGCCCCATATCTCAATGAAGCGCTGAAACGCCAAATCGGTTTTGCCTGCAAAAAAACCTTGGATGGCACCGGTCACCACACCCAGAATGGTGCCAGTGATGGTCAAAGCCAAAGCAAACAAAACCGACACCCGAAAACCGTATAACAGTCTGGCGAACACATCGCGCCCTCGGTCATCGGTACCTAGGAAGTTGTCAGCAGTCGGGCCCGCTGGGTTGGGTTCTTTGGCGAAGTAGTTCAGCGTGCTGTGGTGGTAAGGGTTGGGCGGATAAACCGCCCAATTGCCGGCCTGTGCAAACTGCTGCTGAATAAAGGGGTCTAGGAAATCGGTGGGCGTTTGAAAGTCGCCGCCAAACTCGGTTTCAGGCGGGTTGGTGACGATGGGGAAATACAACTTGCCTTGGTAACTGGCCACCAAAGGTTTGTCGTTGCTGACCAATTCGGCGGCCAAGCTCATCACAAACAGCAACACAAACAATATGAGGCTGACAAAACCCAAGCGGTTGCGCTTGAAGCGCTTCCAAGCAATGGCCGAGGGAGAAAGGGACACAGTAGCCATGGCGCTCAATCAAACTTGACGCGTGGGTCTACCCACACATAACAAAGATCGCTGATGAGTTTGGTGACCAAACCAATCAGAGTAAACAAATAAAGGGTGCCCAACACCACCGGGTAGTCGCGCCGCATCACGCTCTCGAAACTTAAGAGCCCCAAGCCATCCAACGAGAACAGGGTTTCAATCAACAAAGAGCCTGCAAAGAAGGACCCAATAAAAGCCGCTGGAAAACCCGTCACCAAGGGGATCAAGGCATTGCGCATCACATGCTTCCACAGCACTTTGTTTTCGCTCAAGCCTTTGGCGCGGGCGGTCAAGACATATTGCTTGCCGATCTCTTCCAAAAAGGCATTTTTGGTGAGCATGGTGGTGACCGCAAACGCCCCCAACACGCTGGCAGTGACGGGCATGGCGATGTGCCACAGATAGTCCACCACCTTGGCACCCCAGCTTAAAGTTTCCCAGTTGGCCGAGGTGAGGCCGCGCAAGGGAAACCATTGCAACTGCCCACCAAACACCACCAGCAAAGCCACACCCAGCACAAAGCCAGGAATCGCGTATCCCACCAACACCACCAAACTGGTGAGGGTGTCAAAGCGCGTACCCGCCCTGACTGCTTTGGCAATGCCCAGCGGCACCGACACCAAATAGCTCAAGAAAAAAGTCCATAGCCCCAAGCTGATGGACACGGGAAGTTTTTCTTTCACCAGTTGCCAGACATCTTTAGGATAGAAAAAACTTTTGCCTAAATCGAAGCGAGCAAATTGCCCCAGCATTTGCCATAAGCGCTCGTGTGCTGGTTTGTCAAAGCCATACAGTTGCTTGATCTCTTCAATACGCGCTGCGTCCACGCCTTGTCTGCCACGGTAACCCGCGCCACTGGCTGCAGCACCCTCACCGCCGCTGTCACGTCCCTGCAACTGCGCCACCATTTGCTCGACCGGCCCACCGGGTACGAATTGAATGACGGTAAAAGTCAGCAACAAAATCCCGAGCAAGGTGGGGATCATCAACAAAACTCGTTTCAAAATATAGAGAAACATATCAGCGTTCTCCTGCCAGATTGGCAGGCGTGGCCCACCAAGTCGATTGAACCCAGCTCTCGGGCTGGTAGTAACGTGGCGTGATGACAGGCTGCTCAAACCGCCCTGCCCGCCATGACACGCGGTGCACGCTGCCATACCAATGCGGCACGCTGTAGTGGCCGTGGCGCAGCACACGGTCTAGCGCTTTGCAAGCCGCCACCAGCTGGCCTCGGGTTTGCGCCGCCACGACTTTGTCGAGCAGCGCGTCCACCACCGGATCTTTCACGCCAATGATGTTGCTCGAGCCTTCGGTGTCAGCCGACTTGGAGCCAAAGCGCTCGAGCAACTCGGTGCCCGGGGCTTCACTGCCACCGATGCGGTTGCTGACAAGTTCGAAATCAAACACATCCATGCGCTTTTGCAAGACGGCGAAGTCCACCACTTTGTAGACCACTTTGAAGCCGAGTTTTTCCAAGTTTTTTTGGAAAGGTGTCACCACACGGCCCATGGAGCCAGAGTTGTCTAAAAACTCCAAGGTGAAGGGCTCGCCCTTGGCGTTGCGCAAAGCACCGTCGCGATAAGTCCAACCGGCTTGGGCCAGCAAGTCGCGGGCTTGGCGCAAATGGTCGCGCAAGGTATGGCCAGATGCGGGGTCGAGGCTGGTGACGGGGGGCAGGGGCACGGGCTGGCTGAAGATGGTGGGATCAAGTTTGCCTAGCAGGGGTTCAAGCAAATTCAGCTCGTCGGTGTCGGGCAAGTCTTTGGCCTCGAAATCACTGCCCACAAAATAGCCGCGCACACGGGTATAGGCTTGGTAAAACAACTGGCGGTTCATCCACTCGTAGTCCATGGCCAAACCAATGGCTTGTCGCACCCTTGCGTCTTTAAACTTGGGCAAACGCGTGTTGAACATAAAGCCTTGGAAGTCGCCGGCATTGCCATGCTCAAGCTCTTTTTTAATCAAGGTGCCGTTGTCAAACAACTTGCCCTTGTAGCCGCGTGCCCATTCCCGCGCAATAAAAGCTTGTATGTAGTCGAATTCGCCGGCCTTAAAACCCTCAAACTGCGCGGTGGGGTCTTTGTAGAGGCGGTAGCTGATGCGGTCGAAATTGAACATGCCTCTTCGCACATTCAGGTTCTTTGCCCAATAGTCTTTGTCGCGGACATATTGAATATCTTTGCCAAAATCAACTTTACCCAACTTATAGGGGCCAGAACCGATGGGCACATCAGTGATGATTTTGTCCAAAGGTTTGTCAGCGCCCCATGTGTGGCTGAACACCGACATGCCGCCCACGATCAGCGGCAACTCGGCGTTCGCTCGCTTGAAGTTAAAGCGCACCTCGCGCTCGGACAGCACCACCACGCTGGCCACTTCGCTGAAATAGGTGCGAAATTGCGGCGCGGCTTCTTTGCTGGTGAGGCGGTCGAAAGAATATTTCACATCCAAGGCCAGCACAGGGTCGCCATTGTGAAACCGCGCCAAGGGGTTGAGCCTGAAGGTGACCGACAGTTTGTCTTTGGCCACGCTCACATCCTCGGCCAACAAGCCGTAAGCGGTGGTGGGCTCGTCGCTGTTGCCGGTGAGCAAAGTCTCCAGCATCAACTGCCCCAGCCCCGGTGGCGCTGTTCCTTTCAGGGTGAAGGGGTTGTATTTGTCAAAGCTGGAGGCGCGGGTGGGCGCCACCATGATGATCTCGCCACCTTTGGGCGCAGCGATATTGACATAGCTGAAGTTAGCAAAGCCGGCAGGGTATTTGATGTCACCAAACTGGGCATAGGCATGGGCCGTCCAAGCGCTGGGTGAAAGTAGCAAGCCTAGACAAAGTAAAAAAGTTCGCATGCGACAATTCTGCAAGATTTTCAGGAGCCTTAAAGATGCAGCCAAAAACAGGGTTTTTAGCCGGTAAGAAATTGTTGATCACCGGCGTTTTGTCCAACCGATCCATCGCCTATGGCATTGCCCGCGCTTGCCACGCACAGGGCGCGGAGTTAGCGTTCAGTTACCAAGGCGAACGTTTCAAAGAGCGTATCACTGAATTCGCTGCCGATTTTGGCTCCAGCTTGGTGTTCGACTGCGATGTGTCAAGTGACCAGCAAATTATCGATTTGGTAGATGGCTTGACTGCAGTTTGGCCCAAGTTTGACGGCTTTGTGCATGCCATTGGTTTTGCGCCTCGCGAGTCGATTGCAGGAGACTTTTTAGACGGTTTGAGCCGTGAAGCGTTTGCGATTGCCCACGACATCAGCGCCTACAGCTTCCCCGCCATGACCAAGGCCATGCTGCCCTTCTTCAACGACAAAGCCTCGGTACTCACCCTCAGTTATTTGGGTGCTTTGCGTACCGTCCCCAACTACAACACCATGGGTCTGGCCAAGGCCTCGCTAGAAGCCTCGGTGCGCTATTTGGCCGAGTCGCTGGGCAGCCACGGCCGCGGTATGCGCGCCAACGGCATCAGCGCCGGTCCCATCAAAACATTGGCAGCCTCGGGCATCAAAGGCTTTGGCAAGATTTTGGAGGTGGTCGCCAGCAACTCGCCAATTCGTCGCAACGTCACCATCGAAGATGTGGGCAATGTCGCCGCCTTCTTGCTGTCCGATTTAGCCGCCGGCGTGTCGGCTGAAATCACTTATGTGGATGGCGGCTTCAGCCAAGTGGTGGGCGGCATCGCCGATTAATTAATTGGGGTCAGACCCCAATTGTTCCAATTGTTCCGCTCCACGCGCCAAAGCCGTTCGGGCCAATAGCCAGACTTCACGCGGCGGCAAGGGTTTGAGCTTGTGGTTGCTCCAGACCTGTCGCCACAAACGCGCGCCGCGCTGGCCGTGGTACAGGCCCAGCATGTGCCGGGCAATCGCATACCAAGGGCAGCCGTCTTCGGCAAAGGCTCGCTCCATATAGGCCACCATGGCCTCTTCCACCGCTTCGCGGCTGGGTACTTCGCGGTCATCGCCAAAAAAGGTGGCGTCCCAAGTGCTAAGCAGCCAAGGGATGTAATAGGCCTCGCGCCCCACCATCACGCCGTCGGCATGCTGCAAATGCAGCGCAATGTCTTCGTTGGTCTTGATGCCGCCATTCACCGCCATCACCAGCGATGGAAAATCTTTTTTAAGCTGATAAGCCAGCTCGTAACGCAGCGGCGGGATTTCGCGGTTTTCTTTGGGGGATAGGCCATCGAGCCAAGCGTTTCTAGCGTGCACGATGAACACCTTGCAACCGGCCTCGCTCACCTCGCCCACAAAGTCGCGCACAAAGTCGTAACTCTCGACGCGGTCAATGCCAATGCGGTGCTTCACCGTCACCGGCACATCCACCACATCCAGCATGGCTTTCACGCCATCGGCCACGGTGCGCGGCTCGTTCATCAAGCAAGCACCAAAAGCGCCGCGCTGCACACGGTCGCTGGGGCAGCCGCAGTTCAGGTTGATTTCGTCATAGCCCCACTCCTGGCCCAGCTTGGCGGCGTGGGCCAGATCGGCCGCGTCGCTACCGCCCAGTTGCAGGGCCACCGGGTGTTCTTCGGCGTTGAAGCGCAGGTGGCGCTGCACACTGCCATGGCGCAAAGCGCCGGTGGTCACCATCTCGGTGTACAGCCGCGCATGCTTGGAAAGCAGTCGGTGAAAGTACCGGCAATGACGGTCGGTCCAGTCCATCATGGGCGCCACACTGAGTCGCCACGGTGTTGATTCCATTTGGTTTATGGCTTATGTTCCTCAGGCGAGTTGAAGAATCACATTGCCCATAGACTGCCCGGCCTCAACCGTTTCATGCGCTTGCACCACTTGGTCAAGTGTGAAAGCCGGTAACACCGTGTGCTGCAAACTGCCCGCCTTGAGCATGGCGTTCAAGCTGGTGAGGCATGCCAAACGGTCGGCAGGCAACAAGTCGTAAACCAAAAAGAACTTCAAATTGAACGAGCCAAACAGCATGGCCCTGAACGCCAGACTGATGTCGAGCGGCGGATTCGAGCCGTAGCACACCAGTTGTCCATGGTGCTTCAACACGCCTTGGGCCAACCAGCCTGCGGTGGTGGAGAAGTCCATATCGATCACCACGTCCACGCCCTGCCCTTGCGTCAAGGTTTTCACCTCGTCAACGGTGTGACCGTTTTTGTAAAACAGTGTGTGGCTGGCACCCGCGGCTTGGGCATAAGCGGCCTTAGCCTCACTGCCCACCGTGCCAATCACCATGGCCCCTGCTTGCGACAACATTTGCGTAAGGTAGTGACCCACCGACGAAGAAGCACCTGTCACCAACACCTGTTTGCCTTTGACGTCCCCCGCCAAGCGCATGGCCTGCAAAGCGGTGAGTGCGGGAATGCCCATGCAAGCACCTGCCTCGAAAGAGGTGTTGTCGGGCAAATGCGCGGCTTGCGCAGAAGGCAAGACCACATACTCTGCGGCCGTGCCATGGGGGCGCTGCCACTGGGCGTTCCATGTCCAAACCCGCTCGCCCATGCGCGTGGCCGGCACACCGGCACCTACTTGGTCGATGACGCCCGCGCCGTCGCTGTGCGGGATGATGAAGGCGTTGCCCAAAGGCCTGGCCATGCGTGACTTCACATCCGAGGGGTTGACCCCCGAGGTGTGTAACTTCACCCTGACCTCACCCGCACCGGCCTCTGGCGTGGGCCGCTCGCCCACCACCATCACCTCTGTGGCTGGCCCATTGCGTTCATACCAAGCTGCTTTCATACCATCGCTCTTCAAAGTTAGCCCATGTGCAAGCCACCGTTGCAGGAGAAGTCTGCACCAGTGGTAAAGCCCGACTCATCGCCCGCCAACCAACCCACGATGGAGCCGATTTCTTCGGGTGTGCCCAAGCGCTTCACGGGAATGGTGGCGACAATTTTTTCCAACACATCGGGCTTGATGGCTTTGACCATGTCGGTGCCAATGTAGCCCGGGCTGACGGTGTTCACCGTCACGCCTTTGTTGGCCATTTCTTGTGCCAATGCCATGGTGAAGCCGTGCATGCCGGCTTTGGCCGCCGAGTAATTGGTTTGCCCCGACTGGCCTTTTTCGCCATTCACAGAGGATATTTGGATGATGCGACCCCAGCCCTTTTCCACCATGCCAGGCACGACTTGCTTGGTCACGTTGAACATGGCATTCAAGTTGGTGTCGATCACGGCTTTCCAGTCATCAACCGACATTTTCAAAAACATGCGGTCGCGGGTTATGCCGGCGTTGTTCACCAAGACATCGATGGGTCCGTGTTCGGCCACCGCTTTGCTAAAGGCGTCGGTGGTGGACGTCCAGTCGGCGACATTGCCCACCGAGGCGTGAAAGCTGTAGCCCATGGCTTTTTGCTCACCCAGCCATTTGTCAAAGTCGCGGCTGGGGCCGCAGCCGGCAATGACTTTGTAGCCCATTTTGTGCAAGCGATGGCAAATAGCGGTGCCTATGCCACCCATGCCACCTGTCACGTAAGCGGTTTTTTGACTCATAACTTCTTGTTTCCTTAAGTTGGTTTTTTGT
>Ga0209357_1000578_pt1 | contig 14608 bp, 13 predicted proteins | sample LauGreFBDMM110SD_2_FD_187573 | JGI IMG/M metagenome (GOLD analysis project Ga0209357, IMG submission 187573) | Freshwater lake microbial communities from Lake Michigan, USA - Fa13.BD.MM110.SD (SPAdes) (version 3) | ecosystem: Environmental > Aquatic > Freshwater > Lake | place: Lake Michigan... | reverse complement strand
ACTCCACCCCTTGCACGCAGAGCTTCTCCCGCCGATTTCTTTTACCATTTCAGGGCCTGGGGCCTGAACCCTCGGCAGTTTTCCTCGAAAAATTTACTGGCTTTTCTCATCGGACAGGGGCATAATCTTGAACCCTCCGGACGACCCAGCAGATGAGACAGCACCCCGCCACAGGCCCCGGAATCTCACCCCATTCAGCCTATCTTTACGGCAGATGCGTGGTGGCCGCGGATCGCCTCCTTGGTCGGGACACAGGTTGGGATTCAGGGCCGGGATTCAGGATTGGGATTCAGGGTTGGGGCTCGGCGCCTGGGCCCGCGGTTTCGCCGTGGGAATGTGGGCGGAGTGCACCAATGGCGGGCCGGTTGGCCACGGAATTTCGCATGCTGGATTTCCGTGGTACTTGAATCACACTCACGACACTTCGAATGATGCATCGGGTGGTCTGTCAACCCGATGCTGCCTACTGCTTGCTTGAAGACTTGAAGCTGGAAGACTTGAAAAGAGTAGATCGATCCACGAAGGAGCTTTGCCTTGTACGACTCGCTACTGGATGAACTCGAGGACGACGTTGTCTCCAATCCCCAAGAGGTCGAGGAGCTTGCCGACAAGGTCGTCGATGCCGAGGAGGCAGACGCCGACCTGCTCGCCGAAGACGCCGACGTGGCTGTGATTCCCGACGCTGAGATCGAGGCGGAAGCGGAGTCGGAGATCGAGGCGAGTGGTGAAGGGGACGATGTCCTCATCGAGCAGGTTGAAAACTGGTCAGACGATCCCGTGCGGATGTACCTGACCCAGATGGGCGAGATCCCGCTGCTCACTCGCGCCCAGGAGATCTACCTCGCCCGTCAGATTGAAACCACACGGGCTCAGTTCCGCGCCAAGCTGCTCGAGTGCGAATACGTCTGCCAACAGGCGTTCAAGGTTCTCTCCCGCGTGCATCGGGGCGAACTGCCCTTCGACCGCACGGTGCAGGTGTCGGTCACCGACCGTCTGGAGAAGGAGCAGATTCTCGGCCGCCTGCCGCACAACCTGCGGACGCTCGAGGTGCTGCTGCGCCAGAATCGGGCTGACTACCGCATCTCGCTCTCGAAGAAGCGAAAGATGGCGGAACGCCGCGAGGCATGGGGCCGTCTGGGGCACCGCCGTCGCCGGTGCGTGCGGCTGATCGAGGAGTTGGGCCTGCGGACCCAGCGGATCGAGACCATGATCCCCACGCTCGACAACTTCGTCGTGCGGCTGAAGGAACTGCGCAGCAAGATCGAGTCCCACCGCCGGACGAAGCAGCCGCCGGCCGGCCGGCAGAAGCTCGTCGACGAATACCGTGCCATCCTCAAGGCCTGCCAGGAGACTCCCCGCAGCCTCAAACGGCGGATGGACGAGATTCGCGACATCTACGCCCGCTATCAGAAAGCGAAGCGGGGCCTCTCGGAGGGCAACCTTCGGCTGGTGGTGTCGATCGCCAAGAAATACCGCAACCGCGGGCTGTCATTCCTCGACCTCATCCAGGAAGGCAATGCCGGCCTGATGCGGGCGGTGGACAAGTTTGAATACCGCCGTGGCTTCAAGTTCTGCACCTACGCCACATGGTGGATTCGGCAGGCGATCACTCGCGCTGTGGCCGACCAGAGCCGCACCATCCGCATCCCGGTGCACATGGTTGAGACGATGTCCCGCGTGCGGAACGTCGCCCGTCAGCTGCTCCAGGAATACGGCCGCGAGCCGACGATCGAGGAGATCGCCGCCCGGGCCGGCACGCCGGTGGACGAGACGCGTCGCGTGACGGCGATGAGCCGCTACCCGATCAGCCTCGACCGTCCGGTGGGCAACAGCGAGGACAGCCACTTCGGCGACCTGCTGCCCGACACCGGCGCCGAGAACCCGGCCGTGGGTGCGGCGCAAGAGATGCTCCGCAACCGGATCGCGAAGGTGCTCAAGTCGCTCTCCTACCGGGAGCGGGAGATCATCAAGCTGCGGTATGGCCTGGGCGACGGCTACAGCTACACGCTGGAAGAGGTGGGCCACATCTTCAAGGTGACGCGTGAGCGGATCCGACAGATCGAGGCCAAGGCTGTCCGCAAGCTGCAGGCTCCCGCCCGCAGCGAGGAACTCTCCGGCTTTCTGGATTGACCGCCTGCGGGGGGCCATCGATGGCCGCCGACTTTACGCCCGCAGGGCCATCCATGGCCCCTGCGGGCTTTCGGACCGCCGAAAGCCTCGCCTTCCCGTGGCGGCGAGTTTTTAACCTGCCGAATCCGGTCTTCGCCGGGCGCTAGGGTCCCTGCCGCCGCCACCGCACCGCGTTTTCGAGCAGCCGCAGCATGCGGTCGTCCTTCCAGATCGGAAACGTCTCGTGGCCGGGGCGGATGTAGACCACGCGGCCCTCGCCCACCTGCCAGGCCATTACGCTGCGAAACCGCTCCCCCGCCTCCCACGTCTCCTCGCAGACCACCGAGTCGGGTTCCGGCACATGGTAGGGCTCGTCATACATCTCGGTGCGATCGAGCGTGAACACGTCGGGTAGGCCCGCGGCGAGCGGATGATTCCGGTCGAGCACCTTCACCGTGCTCGGCTTGCCGTCGTTGCGATAGGCCGGAAAGATGCAGCCCGGCAGGTGGAGCGTGACGGCGACTGTGCCGTCAGGCTTCCGCTCGACGTCGGTGGCGGGCGTGAAGCGGGCATCGCGGGCGGGCACCTTCCGCAGCCCGGGAACCTCGGTGATCGAGAGTTTGTCCGCGGGCACGTCAGCAAACTGTCGGCGGACGTCCGCCCGGGCCCGTTCGTCCATCAGCGCCGTAAAGGGCGGCGCCCAGTGGGCCGAGTGCACCGCGACGAAGAGCAGCCGGCCGGCCTTGACCTTCTCGACGATCGCCTTCACCGGCTCGGGCGGCACGTCCTTGTTCCGCTTGTGGCTCCACCAGACCATCACCTCGGCCCAGTCGAGCATCTCGGGCGAAAGACCAGCGTCGGCGTCGTCGAGACCGACCGACCGCACCGCAATGCCAGGCCGGAGGCCGAGGCGAGCGGCAATCTCGTTCCCCAGGAAGGTGTCGTAGGCCTGCTTCTGCTCCGGCTGCCGCTCGTCCCAGACAACCACGCGGATCGGGACAGGCTCCTCGCAGCGGGCGTTGATCGCCGCCGCCCCAAGAAGAAAGCATGCAAGCAGCCAACAGGCCGGCTGACGCCAACGGCTTCGCAGGACAGTGAAAGCAGACATCGTCATATCGGGTCTCCTTCAGCCCGGCAGGAAGAGCTCCGCCGGCGAGAGGGCGGCCTCTGGCCGGGCGAGCGGACGCACGAGCTGGTCGCCACGGTGTGTGGACCGGCTCTCGTAGCCGCCAGATCGGGGCTCGCGAAACACAATCACGGCGCGGCTGACCAGATCGACCACCCAGTAGTCGGCGATGCCGGCGGCGGCGTAGAGCGACGCCTTCACCGATGTGTCGAACTCGAGGCTCGTGTCGGCCACCTCGACCAGCAGCGACACCTCCTCTGGCAGCGGCCGGCGGTCGGCGTAGCGGCGGAGTGTCACCCAGGCAATATCGGGCTGGGGCGCACTCTCCGAACCAGGAATCGCCAGCGGGTTTTGCACCCGCACAAGCAGCGGCTGCCGATCGATGGCAAGCGTGCTCCAGCGGACCAGCCAATCAACCGCGTCGGCATGACGATCTCCGATCGGCGACATCATCTGCAGTTCTCCTCCGATGAGTTCCACCCGATGGGCCTCGGCCGGATCGAACACGCCAGCGGCGATCATCCGGTCATACATCGCGAGCGTGATCGGAGCCTGTCGGGCAAACCCGGCTGGCGGAGCGGCGGACGCGGGAAACGGGCGGTCGACGATGCTCATGCCGGCTGTGCTCAAGGGAGTGGCGACGCCGCCTTGGCGCGCTCGATCAGTGTACAGGCGTATTCATTTCGGGTCAACGAAGGCGTGTCATACTTTTCGTATGCCGATTCCGTCGCTTGCGCTGCGGGCTTCCATAGCTTCTTGGCACGATCTGGTTTTTCAAGCGTCATGAGGAGACTCTCCATGCGTCAAATGATGATTGCCATACTCGCCGTCTCGCTGCTCGCCGGAACGGCAGCGGTGCGTGCCGCCGAGCCCGTCGCCTTCCCCCGCACGACGATCGATCTGGGCACGGTCGTGAGCGACCTCGAGAAGAGCGTCCGCTTCTACACCGAAGGCATCGGGTTTCGCGAACTCAAGGGCTTCGACGTGTCGGCCGACCTTGCCGCAGCCGCCGGCCTCACCGACTCCAAGCCGCTTTCGATCCGCGTGCTCGCGCTTGGGGATGGCCCAGGGGCCACGCAGCTCAAGCTCATGCAGGTGGCCGGCACCTCGCCCCGCACGGGCGACACCGACTTCATCCACTCCCATACCGGATTCCGCTATCTCACGATCATGGTGGACGACACCACCGCGGCGGTCGAGCGACTCGCGAAGCTAGGGGTGAAGCCGCTGGCGAAGTCGCCCCTGGCGTTGCCTGAATCACTTGCGCCGGGCATGTATCTCACCTGCGTTCGCGACCCCGACGGCAACATCGTGGAGTTGCTCGGCCCGCGGAAGTAGACGCACGATCCACGAGAAAAACACCCTGCGCTCCTGTGGCAGCACGTTTTCAACTTGCTGAATCCGCGTCGCTGCATAAACAAGTTCAAAACGTGTCCCCACGAGAGAATCAACACGTTCAAAACGTGTCGCCACGAGGAAGAGCGACACTCTCATCCTCACTGACCAACCGTCCTACCGCCGCGGGATCTTGCCGGCCTGCTCGAGCCAGGCGATTACCTGATCGGCCAACTGCTCGGCCGGTGTGGCAGCCGAATCGACGACCAGTTCAGGGCTGAGCGGCTCCTCATAGGGATCGTCGATGCCGGTGAAGCCCTTGATCTCACCCGCGCGGGCCTTCTTGTAGAGCCCCTTGGGATCACGGCTTTCACAGACCTCAAGCGGCGCCCGCACGTGGATCTCGATAAAGTCGCCCGGCGCGAGCATGGCCCGCACTGCGTCGCGGTCTCTGCGATAGGGGCTGATAAAAGCCGTCAGCGTAACGATGCCCGCCTGGGCGAAGAGTTCGGCTACGGCGCCGATCCGGCGGATGTTCTCCTCACGGTCTTGGGCCGCGAATCCCAGGCCAAACCGCCTGGCAAACTCGTCGCCATGCCGCTCCTTGAGGAGGGCCGGCGCCGCATTCAGGCCGAGCCGCACGTTGTCGCCATCGAGCACGAAACTCCGCACGCCACGGCCGTGGAGCCGATGATCGACGAGATTCGCCAGTGTGCTCTTGCCGCAGCCCGAGAGCCCTGTGAACCAGAGCACGCAGCCGCAATGGCCGGCGGCCCGCTCACGTTCGTCGCGGCTGACCGCGTGGGCGTGCCAGCGGACATCGACCGTTTCGCCTATGTTCGTCATAAGACTCCCCTCTCCTCGCGTGGATCGCACACCACGCCTGGCCGGATCACTCCCAGCCGCCCAGCTTGACGGTCCGTTTGAACCGCTGCGGCTCATCACCCGGGTTGCCCCCGCCGCGTTCGATCTCGAGTTCGATGGTGTCACCCGGTCCGCGACGGCCCACCAGATCGGTGAGCGACTCGAAGTTGGCGACCGGCGCCCCATTGATATGGAGGACGATGTCGCCGATCTGGATGCCGGCGTCCGCCGCCGCCGATCCGTCCTGCACGTGCGTGATCAGGCAAGGGCCGATCACCGACTGGCCTGCCACGCCCAGTTTCCCCCCCTTTCGCACGTCGATCTTGGTGTCGGGCAGTTTCGCAGCGATGACCGCCAGCGCCGCGTCACTGGCACCCGTCCCGTAGAGTTGCAACTGCTCCAAGCCTCGCAGGCGTCCGAGCACCGCCAGACTCGTCTCATCGAGCCGCACGCCATGCACTCCCACCTGCCCCACGTGGCGAAGCCGGGCGAGCAGCCGCAGGTCGTCGCTCTTGCCCGTCCACGACGCATTGAACAGCGCATGCAGCCCACGCTGTCCGCTGGGCATGAATCCCTCGGTGATGATCGCCCCCAATGCTTCGAGCCTGCCGCGGGCCGCCTCGGCCAGCCCCAGCGTGTGAAAGTCGAGTGTGGCCTCGGCCATGCCGGCGACGGCAGCATCGGAACCCTCGGCAAGATGCTCGAGGGCACGCTCCGCGGTGGCGGCCAGATCGGCATCCTCGGCGGCCAGCATCTCCCGCAGGATTTCGACGGCCCGGCTGCTCACCTCCAAGTCACCCCGGCGGATCGCCTGCTGCAGAGGCTCGATCGCCGCCGGGCCGGCAGCAGCGAGGCTGCGGGTCGCCGCCTCCCGCTGGGCAAACTGCTCGGCGGCCAGCTGTTCGATCCATCCGCTGATCTGCGCGGCGTCGGGCGGAGCCGCCGGCTCCTCTGCCACAGCCAGCCCAGCGGCAATCACCGCCGGCAGGATCAGCCAGGCACGACTGGCGTTGACGGTAGGGAAAAAACGGAGGACACGCATGTCGCAAATATACCCGTTTTTTGCCGGGACTGATCGAATCGGCATCCCGATCCGGATTCATCTCGGGGCGGTATTCCCGGGGGTACACTTGCAGGACCGGCGTACGTCCGCCGGTCCCGTCCGAGCCGCCGCCCGCCATGTCCCTTGCCCTCACCACCGACCGCACCCCGCGGCCACCACTGCCGACGACCCGGGCCGAGATGCTCGCGCGGGGATGGGATTTCGTCGACGTGGTGTTTGTCAGCGGCGATGCCTACGTCGATCATCCGAGCTTCGCCAACGGCCTGATCGCGAGGCTCTTGGAGGCGGCCGGCTTCCGCGTGGCAATGCTCGCCCAGCCCGACTGGAGCACCTGCGATGCCTGGCGGCAGTTCGGCCGGCCCCGCCTCTTCTTCGGCATCTCGGCGGGCAACATGGACTCGATGATCAATCACTACACCGCCAACCGGAAGGTCCGCAACGACGACGCCTACTCTCCTGGCGGTGCCATCGGCCGACGGCCAGACCGGGCCACGCTCGCCTACTGCCAACGATCGCGGGAGGCATTTCCGGGAGTGCCGGTGGTCGCCGGTGGCGTCGAGGCCAGCCTCCGCCGGATCGCCCACTACGACTACTGGAGCGACACGGTCCGCCGGTCGATCATTCTCGACTCGAAAGCCGATCTGATCGTCTTCGGGATGGGGGAGCGGACAGTGCTCGATGTCGCCCGCGGACTGGCGGCGTCGGCTGATCAGACAGCCGACGGCCTTGCCACGACCGCAATGGTGAAGCAACTCCGTGACAGCCGCGGCGTGGCCTACCGTCTCGGCGCCAGCGAGCCGCCGCCGTCGGGCCCCGACACCCTCGACCTGCCCGACTACGACGCGGTGGTCGCCGACAAACTCGCCTTCTGCGAGATGACACGGATCTCGCACCTGGAGACGAACCCGCACAACGCGAAGCGGCTCGTGCAGCGGTACGGCCGCGAGGCGGTGGTCGTAAATCCCCCTGCCCTGCCGTTGGAGCAGGACGAGATGGACGAGGTCTACGGACTGCCGTTCACCCGACGGCCGCATCCTGGCTATGGCGGCGCCCGCATCCCGGCATTCGAGGTCGTGGAGACGAGCGTGCAGATCATGCGGGGCTGTTTTGGCGGCTGCACATTCTGCTCGATCACGGCCCACGAAGGCCGGATCATCCAGAGCCGCTCACAGGAATCGATCATCACCGAGATCAAGCTCCTGGCCTCGCAGCCCGGCTTCAAGGGCACGGTCTCCGACATCGGTGGGCCGACCGCCAACATGTACCAGATGCGGTGTTCACGGCCCGAAGTCGAGGCGAAGTGCCGCCGACTCTCCTGCGTGCACCCCACCGTCTGCAAACTGCTGGGCACCGATCACGGCCCGCTCAAGGCCGTGATGAAAGAGGCGCGGAGCGTGGAGGGCGTGAAGCGGGTGCTCGTGGCCTCGGGCGTCCGCATGGACCTGGCCCGCAAAGATCCCGAGTATCTCCGCGAACTGGCCGAGCATCATGTCGGCGGCCACTTGAAGGTAGCGCCCGAGCACGTCGATCCAGAGGTGCTCGACCTGATGAAGAAGCCGTCGGCCGACGACTTCGTGGAGTTCGACAAGGCCTTCAAGGCCGCCAGCCGCCGCGTCGGCAAGAAGCAATACACCGTCCCCTACTTCATCGCCAGCCATCCGGGCAGCGGCGTCGAGGAGATGATCGAACTGGCGCTCTTCCTCAAGCGCAACAGCTACCAGCCCGATCAAGTCCAGGATTTCATCCCCAGCCCCTTCGACATCGCCGCCTGCATGTACTACACCGGACTCGATCCGATGACCCGGCAGCCGGTGAAAGTGACGAAGGGCCTCCGCGATCGGCGGATGCAGCGCGCGCTCTTGCAGTTCTTCAAGCCGGAAAATTACTTCGAGGTGCGGCGGGCGCTCGAAGAGGCGGGCCGGCAGGATCTCATCGGCTCAGGCTGCGACTGCTTGATCCCAGACCGTGCGCCGAAGGAGGCGCTCGACCGGAAGCGGAGCGAGGCGACAAGGGCGTTCACAGAGAACACCTCTGGCGACCACATCCGAGGCGGGCCCGCTTCGAGCCCCCGTGCCTCGGGAGCCCGTAAGGAATCCCGCCAGCGAAAGAGCGTGGGCTACCGGCCCAAGCGCGGCAAGCGTTAGCAGCGCTCCCGATGTCCATCCGAGCCCGGCTCCATCCGAGCCCGCAGCGCAAGCAAGGGAATGCGGGTGGCCTGACGGATTGGAACGCTGATTCCTCTCGCTCGCGGTTCGGGCTTCCATGGGGCACCGGGCGATGAACACGTCGTCGCTCGTTTACCAGATCGCGTCGAGCTTCACGCAGAGGCCACCCGCGAAGGTCGTAACGGGATTCGCCGGCGGTTCGAGACGGTAGCTGCCATCGACGAGGCGGTATTGCTCCAGTCGCTGGTTGTCCGGATCGGCGATCCAATATTCGGCGACTCCCGTCCGCTCATAGAGCTGCTTCTTCAGCACCGTGTCGTTGGCCGCGGTCGAGGGAGAGAGAATCTCCACGACGAGGTCGGGCACGCCGTTGATCTTCGTGTGGGTGATCATCCGCGTGCGGTCATTCTCATCGGCGCCGTGCTTGAGTACCACGACGAGATCGGGCTGCACGATGTCATGCTCGGTGAGCTGCACGTCGACCGGGGCGTTGAAGACGAGGCCGAGGCCAGCCAACTCCACCTGCGTATAGAGCTGATACTGCAGACGCTTGGAGACCGTCTGGTGGGTAGTGGATGGCGCGGGAGTCATGGAATGGTCTCCATCGATGATCTCGTGCCGCCGCCCGTCGTCCGGAAAACAGCAGTACTCGCGATATCCGAGCTTGGCCCGCGGGGGGCGGGCCGGCATCGACGGACTCGTGTCGGTGGCCATGACGATTCTCCTCGTGCGAAGAAGCACCCAATCCTTTGACTTGTATACGGAAGTTCAGGTTTTGTCAATGTGTGGCAGGCGCCGGTGAGCGGTAGCTGCTCTTCCAACCGCCGGCCCAACCCGCCATCCAAGCCCGCAGCACAAGCAAGGGAATGCGGACGGCCGCCCGGCACGGCGACGCGTTGCCCAGACGGCAGAAGTCTCGTTGCTACGGCTTTCCTGCCTCGGGCCGTGCCACCTCGTCTCCTTCCGCGGCCGCCGACAGTCCGCTGCCGAACCAACGCCTTCTCCCATCCGTAAGACTCTGGTAGCCGGTTTCCAGCACACATCCGAGGCGAAGGTCCGTATGCGGTTTCAAAGACTGTTTCCCATGCTCCTTGTTGCCGGCATCGTCGTCACTGGTCCCGCCACGACCGCGCAGGCTGCCGGTCCGCGAAACCCCTATTCGAGCTTCAACCTGTCCGGGATCAACTACGGAGCCCAACAGTGGGATCGTGACCAGCGTGCCGGCCGCGCCGTCTGGCCGTACTACAACACGCCGTCGCGAAGCTACTACCGCGGCTCCAACGTGAGCGTCGGCGGCTTCACGGGCGCCGGCGGTGGCGCCGTGATCCAGGGCGGCACCTATCGCTCGAGCCCGCGTGCCGTCCGCCGCTGGCGGCGGTAGTAGGTCGCCTGACCGGCAATCCGGCGAGCCGGGATCGGCGGAAGCTCGAGGAGCTTTTGGATTTTTCGACCTTCTGGGGAATGGGCTGTCATAGGTCGTGGAAGGAGAAAAAGCCAACGCGACGAGACTTCTGCCGTCCCGGCGGTGCGTTGCCACGCGGTCGGCCCGTATTCCCTCGCTTGCGCTGCGGGCTTGGATGGAGGGAGTCGCCGTGGCGAAGGCGTTTCACCCACCTGCCTTCGGCGAGTCGTCCTGATAGATCCGGTACTTCTTCGTGACCAGCGCGCCGCCGCGTTCGAGCGTCCGCTTCGAGAGGTGGTTGCTCTCCAGCACCCAAGAGAATTCCACCTCCCTCATGCCCCAATCCTGCAGCGGCTTCACGAGCGCCGCCATCAGCACCAGGCCCACGCCCCATGCCTGATACTCGGGCACCACGTTCGTGCTGATCGCCCGCATCCGCTTGATGCGCTTTTTGTTCCAGAGAAGCCGCAGGAAGCCGAAGGGAAACAGCCGGCCGTTGATCGCCTTGATCCGCGGGTTGTAGTCGAGCAGGCAGAAGACGGTACCGATCGGCTTGCCGTTCACCTCGGCCACGAGCGCGAGCTCCGGCACGATCAGGTGCCGCAGGCTCTCGGCCATGTGCTTCACTTCGCCCGACGAGAGCGGCACGAAGCCCCAGGTGCCGCCCAGGCTCGAGTTGTAGATGTCGAGAAACATCCGCACCTCTTCATCGAAGCGGCTGCGGTCGAGCGGGCGAACCCTCACACCGAACCGCTCCTTCACGCCCTCCACCATGGTTGCCAGCTTGGAGTCGAGATTGCTCAGCATCGACAACTCGCCCCAGAACGCATAGAGGTCTTCGATCTTCCCAAATCCGTTGGCCTCGATCAGCTTGCCGTACCAGGGCCGGTTGTGCGTCATCATGAAGAACGGAGCCGTGTCGAAACCCTCGATGAGCAGGCCGCACTCGTAATTGAGTGAGGGGTTCACGGGGCCACGAATCGTCTGCATACCCTGCGCGTGGAGCCAGTCCTTCGCCGCATCGAACAGGCCGCGGGCCGCGTCGGCATCGTCGTCGCACTCGAAGAAGCCGAAGAAGCCCCGCTGTTCCTTGTAGCGTTCGATGTGGCCGGCGTTCACGATCGCCGTGATCCGGCCGACATCGCGGCCATTCCGCGTGGCGAGGAACGACCGGCTCTTCGACCGGTCATAAAACGGGTGCGGCCGGAAGCCGAGCAGTTCCTCCTGCGACATAATCAGCGGCGGCATCCAGCACGGGTCGTCCCGGTAGATCCGCCACGGCAGCTGGATGAACCGCGTCCGCTCCGCGCGGGTGTCCACCGGTCGAACGATGACTTCCGCCAAGGCAGGCTCCATGTCGTGGGTACGCCGAGTGCTGAATCGGCCGGAAACCCCTTGTGCACAGGAATTTCTGGCTTGCGGCTGCATCTTCCGCCCAGCCGTCAGGGTCGTCAACGCCGGCAGAAAAACCCCCCTCCGAAAGTCTGGAACGCCCCCGTCCGATTGTACAATAGAGCCTGGTTTGTGCGTTCATCACGGACGGAACGATCAACCCGGCAGGATCCGGAGTGTTCGGGAGTGGTCCGACGATGATTGTCTCAGCACGCGATAGCCTGCAGCCTTCAGCCCGCGTGAGCTGCCTGGTCACCGGCGGCACGGGTCTCGTGGGCAACAATGTTGTCCGCCAACTGGTCAATCGTAACGACAACGTGCGGGTGCTTGTAAGGCCCGGCCAAGTGTCCGGTTCTGCCGCCGATGCGAGGCAGGCAGCAGGTGGCGCGTTTGCGGCCCTCCCGGTCGACATGGTCGCGGCAGGCCTTCATGACGAGGCCGGCATGCAACGGGCTGTCGATGGCACGACCCACGTCATTCATTCCGCAGCGATGGTGCATTGCGGCTGGCGGCATCTCGCGGAGATGCGGCATGTGAACGTCGAGGGCACGCGGGTGGTGGCCCGGGCGGCCCGGCGGGCTGGTGCGCGGCTCATTCATGTCTCGAGCGTCGACGCAATCGGTCTGCGGTCTGACGGCGTGCCGGCCGATGAGGAGACGCCTGCCGGCGGCATGCTCGAATGCCCCTACGTGGTGACGAAGCGGCAGGCAGAGGCCGCGGTGCTCGAAGAGGTCGCGAAAGGGCTCGATGCGGTGATCGTCAATCCGGTCTACATGATCGGGCCGTGGGACTGGAAGCCGTCGAGCGGCCGGATGCTGCTGGAGGTTGGCGCAGGCCGCGGCCTGTTCGCACCTCCCGGCTCCAACGACTTCGTCGATGTCCGCGACGTCGCCCAGGGCATTCTCTCGGCGATGTCCCGCGGCCAGACCGGCCGCCGCTACATCCTCGGTGGCCAGCCGCTCTCCTACCTCGATGCCTGGCGGATCTTTGCCCGCGTCTCCGGCCGCCTGCAGCCGCTGGGCATCGCTCCCCGGCCCTTCGTCCACATGGCCGGCTGGTGCGGCGATCTGGCAAGCCTGCTCACCCGCCGCGAGCTGGCGGTGAATTCGGCGGCGACCGGCATGTCGATGCTGGCCCACAATTTTTCCTGCGGCCGTGCGGAGGCTGAACTCGGCTACACCATGCGGCCGTTTGAGGCCGCGGCGCAGGACGCCTGGGACTGGTTCGTCGGTCATGGCTACGTGAAGGCTCTCCGGCCAAGAACGGCACTGGCTCGGTAGCACCGTGGCCGCGGTAGAATGACGCCCGACATTTCCTGGCGTCTTCCGGTCGTGGCCTCCGCCGCGAGCACACCCATGCCGCACATTCTCGTCGTCGAAGACGAAGAGCATCTGGCCATCGGCATCAAATACAACCTTGAGGCCGAGGGCTTTCGTGTCACGACCGTGGGCAACGGCCAGGCAGCGCTGGCAGCAGTTGCGGCGCCGGACGCCCCGGTGGATCTGATCGTGCTCGACCTCATGCTGCCGGGCATGAGCGGCTACGCCGTCTGCGAGGCGATTCGCGAACAGGGCAGCGACATGCCGGTCGTGATGCTCACCGCACGCACGCTCGTCGAGGATCGGATCCGCGGCTTCGATGCCGGCACCGACGTCTATCTGCAGAAGCCGTTCGACCTCGACGAACTGCTCTCGATCGTCCGCAACCTGCTGGCCCGTCGGGGCCGCAATGGCCGCACCAGACCCACGGCGATCGACAGGCCAGCGGCGACGGAACAGGCCGTGCCGGTAGACGACGAGGCGGCGCTGACAGCGGGCATCTACCGCTTCGGCAACGCCGAGGTGAACTTCGATACCTGGGAGGCACGCAGTGGCGAAAAGCCGGTGCGTCTGACAAACCTGGAGATGAAACTGCTTCGGTATCTCGTCGAGCACGAGGGCACCGTGTCATCCCGCAGCGATCTGCTCAAACGGGTCTGGGGCATGGCCCGCGCGCCGGCCACGCGCACGGTCGATACGTTCATGCTCAACCTCCGCAAGTATTTCGAGGTTGACCCGGCCCGGCCGGTGCATTTCCTCTCGGTCCGCGGCATGGGCTACCGGTTCGTGAAAGACAAACAGGCGGTGAAGGACAAGGCGGCCTCACCTGCCGAGGAGCGCGGCGGCGGCGGCACCGGGGTCGGTGCTTCGCAGGAGTGATTCACCAACCAGCATCGCGCCGATGCCGGCTCGCTCCAGCCGCTCCACATCAGCCCGGGTGCGGATGCCGCTTTCAGCCACCAGCACGCACTCCGGCGGCACGCGATCGCGGAGCCGGAGCACCTGATCGAGGTCGGTCTTCATCGTCCGTAGGTCGCGGTTGTTGATGCCGATGAGGGTGGCTCCCAGGTCGAGCACCCGTGGCAGGTGGACGGGGTCGTGGAGTTCGACCAGCGGCGTCATGCCGAGGTCGATGATCTCCCGGTAGAGGCTCCTCAGATGGCAGTCGTCGAGGCACTCCGCGATCAAGAGCACGGCATCGGCGCCGTGGGCCCGTGCCTCGAGCACCTGGTAGCGGTCGACGATGAACTCCTTCCGCAACACGGGCAACGGCACGGCCACGCGGGCCGACTCGAGATCGACCAAGCTCCCGCCAAACCCGACCGCGTCGGTGAGCACGGAGAGCGCCGCGGCGCCGGCCGTCGCATAGCCGCGGACGATCTCCTCGATCGAGGCGTCCGGACGAAGCTCTCCTGCCGACGGGCTCTTTCGCTTGAACTCGGCGATGAGCCTGATCGCCCCGGGCGCCGCGACGGCCGCAAAGAAATCGCGAACCGCCGGCGCAACCGCGAGCCGGCCTTCGAGGGCCATCGTCGGCACGCGTTCTCGGGCGACGGCCACCTCACGGTGCTTCCGGGCCACGATTTCATCGAGAATGGTTGTCATGGGGGGGAGTGTAGCACCGCGCCGCAGGCCGGCGTGCAGGGAACGGTTCGGGACTGCCCGTGCCCCGTCGCCGGACGTTCGCTGCGGCCATCCTGGCCTCCGCTCACTCCATGCTGACGGCGCTCCGCCATCCATGGCTGCGCTGGTCAGCAAGGCCGGCTCTCGGGACACGGGCAGCCCCTCACGGACACAGCGACCGGAGGTCGCCAACCGCGCACAACCCACGAT
>Ga0209357_1000577_pt1 | contig 14611 bp, 16 predicted proteins | sample LauGreFBDMM110SD_2_FD_187573 | JGI IMG/M metagenome (GOLD analysis project Ga0209357, IMG submission 187573) | Freshwater lake microbial communities from Lake Michigan, USA - Fa13.BD.MM110.SD (SPAdes) (version 3) | ecosystem: Environmental > Aquatic > Freshwater > Lake | place: Lake Michigan... | reverse complement strand
GGTGATGGAACGCTTGTGGCTGCTCTTGCGCAGGGTGCAAAGCCTGGGCATTACGCGTATCAGCGGCGATATCGTGCTGGACAACAGCGCGTTTTGGGTGCCCGACCAGGACCCCGCAGCTTTTGATGGCGAGCCGCTACGCCCCTACAACGCGCGGCCCGAGGCGCTGCTGATCAATTACAAATCCATCGTCATGACCTTCACACCCGAGCCGGCGGGGCGCACGGCGCGGGTGCAATACGACCCGCCTTTGTGGGGCGTGCAAACCCAGGACAGCGTGCCGCTGGCGAGCGGCGCCTGCACCGACTACCGCGCCGGGCTGAAGGCAGACTTTTCTGATCCTTTGCGCATCCGCTTTGGCGGCGCACTGCCCGCCTCTTGCGGCGAAAAAGTATGGCCAATTGCCTATGTCGACCCAGCCAGCTATGCGCCGCGCGCGGTGCAAGGCCTGTGGCGCAGCATGGGCGCGGGCCTGGACGGTAGCGCACGCTGGGGCACGGTGCCGGCCAAACCATTAGAGGCCAAGCCGCTATTGGAGTGGCGCTCGCCGCCCCTGGCCGAGGTGGTACGCGAGATTAATAAGTACAGCAATAACGTCATGGCCCAGCAAGTCTTTTTAACGCTGGGGCGCGAGGGCGGCAGTGGCACAGCCCGGGCCGAGCAGTCGCGCGCCGTATTGCAAAAATGGTGGGAAGCACGCATAGGCAGCGAAGACGCGCCGCTGGTGGACAACGGTGCCGGCCTGTCGCGCAGCGAGCGTGTGAGCGCCCGGGCGCTGGGCCTTTTACTGCAACACGCTTACCGCTCGCCACTGATGCCCGAATTGATGGCGTCCCTGCCCATTAGCGGCATCGACGGAACCCTCACACGCTCCAAAGCCCGCGCCGCGGGTAGCGCCCACCTCAAGACCGGCAGCATTCTGGGTGTGAATGCCATCGCCGGCTATGTCGATGCCGCCAGCGGAAAACGCTACGCACTGGTCGCCGTCATCAACCATGCCAATGCGCCAGCCGCGCGACCCGTCCTCGACGCGCTGGTGGACTGGGCCGCCCAAGACAAATAAATCTTTTATGAATCTCACTGACACCATAGGCACCGTAGGCGCCACCCTGACCACGGTCGCCTTCCTACCTCAGGTTTGGCACACCTTGCGCACCAAAGATGTCAGCGGCATCTCGCTGGGTATGTACACGGTGCTGACCATTGGCATCGCGCATTGGGCGGTCTATGGCTGGCTGCTATCGGCCTGGCCGGTCATCATCGCCAATGGCATCACCCTGACCTTGGCCTTGGCGATTTTGGTCATGAAGCTGCGCTACCGGGAATAAATACGGACTCCTAGCAAACGCCAGGCGCCCAGGTTCGTGCACTGCGCTGAACCAGCCGCCACCCAGAGAATTGGGAAACCTGGACGACTCCTTGACTCGTCACTTTGTGAAAAACGGGTTTACCCGAATTACATACTTGTGTCACTTAGGTTAAATTCCAACGTGAATTTGTAATTTACTCAAATTACAGCACCCTCAACAGCCAAGGAGACATTCAGCATGCGATTTGTAAAACAGTTGGCAATCGGTTCGATCACGGTAGTGCTGCTTGCGGCCTGCGGTGGCGGAAGTGAAATTCCGCTCAAAGTTCAGATTAAATCTGTCAAGGTTATCGGAGATAGCCTTTCTGACAGCGGAACCTATAACGGCGTAGGGCCTTATGGCCGAGTTTTTTCCGTACAGGATTCAAGCACCCAGATTTGGCCCGAGCTAGTAGCCGCGAGCTACGGAATTACTTCGCTTTGCAATACGGCTAAATTTACGGGCGCAACTTACGTGGCAAATACAACGCCGGGTTGTACAAATTTTGCAGTTGGCGGCGCCTTGATTCAAAACACCAGCGCGCAAGGCGGGGCCCTTAGCCCACTATCAATTCCCTACCAGTTAGTTGCAGCGGCTACCACCGCAACCACCTACAGTGCCAGCGATTTGCTCCTAATTGATGGAGGTGGCAATGATGCAGCAGGGCTAACCGGGGCAATTCTTGCCGATCAAACCTTGACGGCATTCAACGCCTTCACAGCCAATTTAGGCATTGCGGCGGCTACATCTCAAGCCACTGCGGCTGCCAGAGGCTCTGACTACATGAAAAAGCTCGCTGACGGCTTTTCCCAATCGGTCAAGACCTATGCACTTGAGAAGGGCGCCACACGTGTTGTGATTGTTAATTTACCCGGCATAACCAACACACCTCGCTTTGTTGCCGTACTTAACCAAATTGCTGCAGCCTACGGTGGCGGAGCCGCAGGAGCTGCTGCGAAAACACAGACGGATCAAATGGTGCGCGCGTGGATAGCTGCCTACAACGCTCAGTTAGCAAGTAATTTTTCTGGCAACAGTTCGGTTGTAATTGTTGATCTGAATAAAGAAATGGACAATCAAATTGCAAATCCAGCACAGTACGGGCTAACAAACGTGACTACGCCGCTTTGCCCAGGCAGCACTGTGACGTGGCTGCAATGCAACGCCACCGCTCTATCTAATCAAACCCCACCCGCAGGATCTAACGGCAAAGCAGATTGGTGGAAAACCTATGCTTTCTCCGATGAGTTTCACCCCACGCCCTACGGCCATAAATTATTGGCCCAACTGGTCAATAAAAGTTTGGTTAGCGCTGGCTGGCTGTAATTAGAAAGTCGAGGATCCCATGAAACTACTTATTTCCATCGTCGCAACCCTATCTGCCATTGTGCTTACCCCAAGCGCTAGCGCCCAATCGGCCGGCACCTGGCTGGGCCGCCTTGGCATGACCACCATCGCACCGCAAGTCAGCAGCGGTGACATGTCGGCACCCAGCTTTCCCGGCACCAAATCGGACGTTAGTTCGGCCAGCCAGGTAAGCGGTGGCGTCACCTATATGTACACCGATAATTTTTCTGTGGATGTGCCGCTGGCATTACCTTTCACCCACAAACTCATCGGCGCGGGCGCATTGGCCGGGGCCGGGCAAATCGGGGAAGTACAGGCCTTGCCGTTGACGGTGTTTTTCCAATACCGGTTTATGGAAGCCAACAGCCAGTTTCGCCCTTACCTTGGCTTAGGCGCCACGTACGCCTATTTCTTTAACGAAAAAGGCGGAGCGGCACTGACGGCCATGACCAACCCCGGCGGCCCAACGACAACGATCAAGGTCGATTCGAAGTTCACTGTGACACCCCAGATCGGCTTGACCTACGCTATCGACGACAAGTTATTTGTGGATGTTTTTTACAGCAAATCGATGCTGCAAACCCGTAATACTTTTTCGACCGGCCAAACGCTGGACATCACGCTAGACCCCGCGTCTTACGGCTTCACGATAGGCACCAAGTTCTAAGGTTGAAGCCGGTGCGGATGCACCGGCAGATCGCCGATTTTGAAAGCAGCAAGCCCTTGCTTTTTAGCAAGGGCTTTTTTATGCCCGGGGCGTGCGTGCGCCAAAAATCGCCGACCCCACCCGCACCAGGGTGCTTCCGGCCTGGATAGCTGCTTCCAAGTCCGCGCTCATACCCAAAGACAAGGTGTCCAACGCAAAGCCTTGGGCTTGAAGGGCCTCATATACGGCCAGGCTGCGCTGATGGAGTTCCAGGGCGCTGGCAAAGTCTGGCGCCGGTTCGGGGATGCTCATGATGCCGCGCAGACGCAAGCCGGGCAGGCTGGCGATCTGGCTGGCTAGTGCTGCGGCCTGCTCGGGCGGCACGCCAGCCTTGGTCGGCCCGCCATCGACATTGATCTGCATGCACACCTGTAGCGGCCCGCGCGCCGCTGGCCTTTGCTCGCTCAGCCTTTGCGCGATCTTGAGCCGGTCGACCGAGTGCACCCAGTCGAAGTGTTCGGCGACCAGACGAGTTTTATTGCTTTGAATCGGGCCTATGCAGTGCCAGACCAGCGGCAAATGCGCCAGGGCCTGGATTTTTTCTACGCCTTCTTGGATGTAGTTTTCGCCGAAATCGCACTGTCCCGCTGCATGCGCTTGGGCGACCGCCTCGGCCGCAAAGGTTTTGGAGACGGCCAAAAGACGCACCGAGCCCGGATCCCGCGCGGCGGCTTCGCAAGCCTTAGCCATGCGCAGCCAGATAGACTGCAAATTAGTTTCAATTTCCAACATAATTTAAGGTAGGCATTTAAAAATTGTTCTATTGCTTGAAAAGCAATCAATGCGCAAGGAAAACCAGCACCATGGATCTATCGCAGCTACTGGCTTTCAGCGTGAAAAACAAGGCCTCGGACCTGCACCTCTCGGCCGGTCTGCCGCCCATGTTAAGGGTTCATGGCGATATGCGGCGCATCAACCTGCCCGATCTGGAGCATAAAGAGGTGTTGGCCATGATTTACGACATCATGAGCCAAGCCCAGCGCGAGCACTTTGAAAAATTGCTGGAGCTTGATTTTTCCTTCGAAATTGAAGGCCTGTCGCGGTTTCGGGTCAACGCCTTCAAGCACTTGCGCGGCGCCGGCGCGGTGTTTAGGACGATCCCGAGCACCATCTTGAGCCTGGAGCAGCTCAATACGCCGGCTATTTTTGCCGACATCGCCCTCAAGCCGCGTGGTCTGGTGCTGGTGACAGGGCCTACCGGTTCAGGCAAATCGACCACGCTAGCCGCCTTGGTCAAGCACCGCAACGAAAACGCACAGGGGCATATCCTGACGATTGAAGACCCGATTGAATTTGTCCATGTTTCGCGCAAGTGCCTGATCACCCAGCGCGAGGTCGGAGCCCATACCCTTGGTTTTTCGCAAGCGCTTCGCTCGGCCTTGCGCGAGGACCCGGATGCGATTTTGGTCGGTGAGTTGCGCGACCTAGAGACCATACGCTTGGCACTGACCGCCGCCGAAACCGGGCATCTGGTGTTCGGCACCTTGCACACTTCGAGCGCCGCCAAGACCATAGATCGAATAATGGATGTCTTCCCTGGCGATGAAAAAGAAATGGTCCGCGCGATGTTGTCCGAATCGCTACAAGCCGTGATCGCTCAAACATTGTGCAAAAACCTGGCCCATGACGGGCGCGTGGCGGCGCATGAAATCATGCTGGGCACCAACAGCATCCGCAACCTGATCCGCGAAGGCAAAGTGGCACAAATGTATTCCGCCATTCAAATGGGCCATGGCCTAGGCATGCAAACCCTGGACCAGAGCCTTATGGCGCTGGCCAAGTCCAAACGCATCAGCTGGGGCGAGGCTGCCAGCAAGGCCAGAGCGCCTGAGGCGTTCAAAGACCACGCTTAGCTAGGAGTAGGCATTGCGTCACGCTGATGCGGCGCAGTGACTTGCCCTGAAGATCGTCTAAAGTGCTGGCTTTGATAGCCCGTCCAATAAGGAAAATGTATGAGCCAGAGCGCCTCCGTAAATCCCAAAACCTATGCCCCAGCACCCGCGAGACGGGTCGCATTTTTAGGGCTGGGCGTGATGGGCTACCCCATGGCGGGCCACCTGGCACTAGCAGGTCACCAGGTCACTGTCTACAACCGCACACCAGCCAAGTCGCAAAGTTGGGTGCAGGAGTTTGCCGGTCACGCCAGCACCTTGGGCGCCCATGCCAGTGCGCCGACACCACGCCAGGCGGCGCAGGGCGCCGACATCGTGTTTTGCTGTGTGGGTAATGACGAGGACCTGCGCAGCGTAGTGCTGGGCAGCGATGGGGCCTTGGCCGGCATGCACGCGGGCGCCGTCCTGGTGGACCACACCACGGCCTCGGCCCAAGTGGCGCGTGAACTTTACGCCCAGGCACAGACCTTGGAATTACATTTTGTCGATGCGCCAGTTTCGGGCGGCCAGGCCGGCGCGCAAAACGGCATGCTGACGGTCATGTGCGGTGGCCAGGCGGCGGCCTTTGATGCGGCCCAAGCCACTGCGATGGCCTTTTCCCGCGCCTTTACCCTGATTGGGGACAGTGGCGCGGGGCAGTTGGCCAAGATGGTCAATCAGATCGCTATTGCCGGCCTGGTGCAAGGCCTGAGCGAGGCTGTTGCCTTCGGACAAAAAGCCGGTCTGGATATGGAACAGGTTCTGGACGTGATCGGCAAAGGCGCAGCCCAAAGCTGGCAAATGGACAACCGTGGCAAAACCATGGTGGCCGATAAATTTGATTTCGGCTTTGCGGTGGACTGGATGCGCAAAGACTTAGGCTTGGTTCTGGACGAGGCCAAACGCAATGGCGCGCGACTGCCTGTTACCGCGCTAGTGGACCAGTTTTACGCCGACGTACAGCAAATGGGTGGGCGGCGCTGGGATACGTCCAGCCTGATTAAACGCCTGCGATAGCACCGACCCACAAGGCGCCTTGACACGGCGCCTTAGTTGCAAGCGCCCACCTAGCCCTTGGTCGGCCTACTCAGTTGGCAGGCTTGGTTTGCAAATTGGCCAGTTCGTCCTCGGTGATGGTTTCGTGTACCAAGACCACTTTTTTAACGCCCGTCACACCGCTGATAACGCTAGAGACACGCTTGGCCTCGCGCGCTGTGATGCGCCCCATCACATAGACGTTACCCCGTTCCACCACCACTTTGTAGGCATTGCTAAACAAATCTTTAGCGTCAATGAGATCGGCCTTGATGCGCCCTGCTGCGATCAGGTCATTGGTCCGCTCGGTCAAGGTGGTGATGGCGGTGACGCCGACTTCATTCCATACACTGCTGGTGTTGTCAACACTCTTGGCAATCTCAGCCACACGCTCTTTGTCTTGCGCGTCCGGCACTTCACCGGTGAGCAGTACTTTGCGGTTGTAGCTGGTCACGTTGACATGCACGCGCTCGCCCAATGTATCGCGGATACGGGCGGAAGTTTTGACCTCAATCGCCTGGTCTTCGAGCATCGCACCCGAGGTACGGCGATCCACCGCCACAAAGCCAGTCATCACCACACCCCCGGCCACCAGCGGAAAGCAAGCGCTCACCGACAGCAGCGTGGCCAGCAGGACAGCCCCCAGCGCAAAATAACGAAGCAGAGGTTTCATAACGCACTTTCCTGTTCACCCATCAACTGGGCATCTACGCCATCGCAAATGCAATGGAGCGTCAAAATATGGACTTCCTGCACGCGCGCGGTGCGCTCGTGCGGCACACAAACGTGTACATCGGTATCGCGTAAAACTTGGCCGATTTTCCCACCGCCACGCCCAGTAAGCGCCACCACCACCATATCGCGCTGGTGCGCCGCTTCGATGGCTGCTAGCACATTGGCGGAATTGCCACTGGTGGAAATGGCCAACAAAACATCGCCGGCCTGGCCCAAGGCCCGTACCTGGCGCGAAAAAATCGAATTGAAATCGTAGTCGTTGGCGATCGCAGTAATGATGGAGGTATCCGTCGTCAAGGCGATGGCGCCTAACCCGGGCCGTTCACGCTCAAAGCGGCCGACAAACTCTGCCGAAAAATGCTGCGCATCCGCCGCTGATCCGCCATTGCCGCAAACCAGCACTTTGCCACCGCTGGTCACACTGGCCAGTATGGCGCCAATAGCTTGTGCTATCGGCTTACTGAGCACCTGCGCGGCTTGGTACTTCAAGTCGGCGCTGTCGATAAAGTGTTGTTCAATGCGTTGTTCGAGCATCTACTGATGATAACCGCCAAGCATGAAGCCCCAGTTGTCAAGCCAAGCCCACTTGCCTGGGAACACCGGCTCAGGCCACAAGCTTTTACTTCAGCCCGCATCAAAGGCGCCCGGCAGCCAGTGCACGCCCGCGTTATCAATTTCGACCACATCAAAGCGGCAAGGCGGCAGGCGGGGCAAAGCCAATAGGTAATGCTGCGCCGCGCGCACTATGCGTTTTTGCTTCACCCATCCCACACTGGCCGCCGCGCCCCCGTGGCGCGTACTCAGGCGCTTACGCACTTCGACAAACACCAGCGTTCCGTCAGGGCAGCGCATGACCAGATCAATCTCGCCGCCGCCGCGCCCCGGTGTCCGATAATTGCGCGTCAGCAGACGCAGGCCCTGGTCCTGCAAATACTGCAGGGCTTCGTCTTCGGCGGCATCGCCGATTTTTTTGCTGCTAGGCTGTGCGCGTGGCGCTCCAAGGAAACCCTTGCGTGATTGCATTATTTGACTCCGCCCTGAAGGCCGCCCACGAGGCGGCCGGTGCCCAGGATTATCCGAAAAGCGCGCTCTATGTGGTGGCCACGCCGATCGGAAATTTGGCCGACATCAGCCTACGGGCCTTGCATGTCCTGTCACTGGCCGACCACATTGCCTGCGAGGACACGCGGCACACCCGCACACTTTTGCGCGCTTACGGCATCGACAAAAGCAGTGCCCAATTGTTGGCGCTACACCAGCATAACGAAACACAAGCGGCCCACACCGTGGTGGACTTGCTGCGCCAGGGCACGCGCGTCGCCTGCGTAAGCGATGCCGGCACCCCAGGCATCAGCGACCCGGGCGCGCGCCTGATAGCGCACGTGCGCGCGCAGGGCTTGCGGGTGCTGCCATTGCCCGGCGCCAGCAGCGTGACCGCCTTGCTCAGCGCAGCGGGCGCAGTACAAGGTGGCGAGGGGGATGCAGGTTTTGTGTTCGCCGGGTTTTTGCCCAGCAAAACCGGCGAACGGGTGCAGGCGCTGGACGCGCTCGCCAGCCAATCACGGGCCTTTGTGCTGCTGGAGGCGCCGCACCGCATGCAGGCGCTGGCGCAGGCACTTGCCAGCCTGGGCGAGCGCACGCTGACGGTGGGCCGCGAACTGAGCAAGCAGTTTGAAGAAATAGCCAGCATGCGCGCCGATGCCCTGGGCGACTGGCTGGGCGCGGACAGTATGCGCTTGCGCGGTGAATTCACCCTGGTGGTGCACGCCCCGCACGCACCCATCGAACAGCCGCAAGACGACCGGATACTGCGCTTGTTACTGGCCGAACTGCCCCTGAAAACTGCCGTCAAATTGGCGGCCGACATCAGCGGCGAAGCGCGCAATGCGCTGTACGAAAGGGCGCTGGCTTTGAAGCAACAAGACGCTTGAGTGCCTGGCCAGGCAGAAGCTAAAAAAACCGGTGGGGAATTTGTAAGCGAATCCCGGCCGTCATGGCCGCTCGCTCAGATGCGCCGTGCCAGCTCAGCCGCTTTGCCGGTGTAGCTGCCCGGCGTCATGGCGAGCAGGCGTTGCTTTTCTTCTTCGGGCAGGGCCAGTGCAGCGATAAAGTCTTGCATCAGTTCGCGCGTCATGGCAGCGCCGCGTGTAAAGTTTTTAAGCTGCTCGTAGGGCTGGGGCAGGCCGTAGCGGCGCATCACGGTTTGGATCGGCTCGGCCAGCACTTCCCAGGATTTGTCCAAGTCAGCAGCAATCGCGACAGTGTTGATCTCCAGCTTGCCCAGACCGGCCTGCATCGACTGGTAGGCCAGCAAGGCATAACCCAAAGCGACACCCATATTGCGCAATACCGTGGAGTCGGTGAGGTCGCGCTGCCACCGGCTAATGGGCAGCTTTTCGCTCAGATGGCGCAAGAGCGCATTAGACAGGCCTAAATTGCCTTCGGCGTTTTCAAAATCAATCGGGTTCACTTTGTGCGGCATGGTGCTCGAACCGACCTCCCCGGGGCGCAGCTTTTGCTTGAAATAACCCAGGGACACATAGCCCCAGACATCGCGCGACCAGTCGATCAAAATCGTATTGGTGCGGGCTACCGCGTCGAACAACTCGGCCATATAGTCGTGCGGCTCAATCTGAATACTGTAGGGCTGGAATACCAGGCCCAGGCCACGCGGCTCGGGTTCTTCCACCACGCGGCGGGCGAAGGCTTCCCAGTCAAACTCGGGCCAGGCGGATAAATGCGCGTTGTAATTGCCCACCGCACCATTCATCTTGCCCATGATTTGCACGCTGGCAATGCGCTCGCAGGCCGCTTGCAGGCGTACCACGACATTAGCAATTTCTTTGCCCACCGTCGTCGGGCTGGCGGTCTGGCCATGGGTGCGGCTGAGCATGGGCACATCGGCATAGGCATGCGCCATATCGCGCAGCATCAGCACCAATCGGTCGAGCTGCGGTAACAACACGATGCTGCGCGCTGCGCGCAATTGCAATGCGTGGCTGGTGTTATTGATGTCCTCGCTGGTGCAGGCGAAATGCACAAATTCAGCGGCGGCTAATAGTTCGGGGCGCGCCTCGAATTTGGATTTGATCCAATACTCCACTGCTTTGACATCGTGGTTCGTGGTTTTTTCGATCTCTTTAATGGCCTGGCCGTCGGCCACCGAAAAATTCTTTACCAGGCCCAGCAAGTATTTGCGCGCACCGGTACTTAGCGGTTTGAATTCTTGAAAACCCGCATCGCTCAAGGCAATAAACCAGGCTATTTCCACCTGAACGCGGCGCTGCATGTAGCCCAATTCGCTCATCAAAGGGCGCAAATCATTCAGCTTATTGGCGTAGCGTCCGTCCAAGGGCGAAATCGCGTCGATGGGGAAGAAATTCATCCGGCAATTGTAGGCTCATCACCCTGTATAGAATGCCCCTCCCTAGTTGGAACAAGCACACGATATGAAATTAATAGGCTCGACGTCCAGCCCCTATGTACGCAAAGTGCGCGTCGTCATGGCAGAAAAGAAACTTGACTACGCTTTTGTCATCGAGGACGTCTGGGCCGCTGGCACCACCATAGGCCAATCCAACCCCTTGGGCAAAGTGCCCTGCCTGGTGATGGAGGGCGGCGAAGCCTTGTTTGACTCGCGCGTTATTGTGGAATACCTGGAAGCGCTGTCGCCAGTGGGCAAACTGATACCGAACACGGGACGCGCACGCGCCGAGGTCAAGACCTGGGAAGCGCTGGCCGACGGTGTACTCGATGCGCTGATTCTGGTCCGCTTGGAGGCGACCTGGGCCGGCCGCAAAGACAGTGAGCGCAGCCAGGCCTGGATGGACCGTCAAATTGCCAAGGTGGATGCCTCCTTAGAAGCCATGTCCATCGGTCTGGGCGATCGCAATTTTTGCTCCGATATCCACCTGACCTTGTCTGACATTTCCGTCGGTTGTGCGCTGGCCTACCTGGATTTTCGCTTTGCCCATATCGACTGGCGCGCCCGCCACGCCAATCTAGCCAAGCTCTATGAAAAGCTCTCGGAGCGGCCGAGTTTCGCCGACACAGTGCCTTTTTAAGAAGGCGCTTAAATAGGCGCTGTGGCCCTAGCTGTTAGCGCGGCGCTTAAGCCAGCGCATCAGACTGCCGACCCAAGGCAATTTTTCATACAACTCTTCTGCCGCGTCCCAATAGTCGCGGTGCAGGTGTACTTTGCCTGCGCCGTCGAACACCAGGTGGGAGGCGCCCAAAATCACTTGCTCCTGGCCATGGTGGAAATTGCGAAAGCAAAAGCGAAATTCCCAGGTCAGAAAACACTGCGTACCTTGCGCAACGCGACCGGTCACCACAAAGCGTGGCGCAATCAGGGCTTCGAACATGTGCACAAAAATCGCTTCCACAGCAGGCACACCCTGCACGTCGTTGAAGGGGTCTTTGAAGCGCGCATCCACTGCGTAAAACCGGGATAGCTGCTGCACACTGGCGGGCGTCAAATGTTCGAACCATTGCACCAGCGCGTCCACGGCAGCGTCCTGTGCAGCCTGGGCCGCATCGCTAAGTGTGGCGGGCATGGACGGGTTGACCGACGGGTTCATGTCGTAGCCTTAGAGACCAGGTAAAAGTACCAGCGCTGGGGCATGATGCGCAAGAGCTTCATCCACAGCGTAAAGCGGCGCGGGAAATGGATTTCAAACTGGCCGCGCGCCCATCCGTGCAGCATGGCCTGGGCAGCTTGTGCGGGGCTGATCAGGGCGGGCATGGAAAAACTGTTTTTCGCAGTCAAGTGAGTTTGCACAAAGCCGGGGTTGACCACCGATACCGCAACACCGTCGGCCTGTAAGTCCAGGTACAGATTTTCGGCAAGGTTAATCATGGCGGCCTTGGTCGGCCCATAGGCCAGGCTGTTGGGCAGGCCACGGTAACCCGCCACACTTGCGACCAGGCTGATATGCCCCGTACCGCGCGCGCGCATGGCGGGCAGCACCACGTGCAACACATTCAGCGCGCCCTGGTAATTTACCTCCCAATGGCGCCGCATATCCTCTAAGTCCATGGCCTGTGCACGCATGGGCTGGTAGTGGCCTGCGCAATACAAGACCATGGCCGGTGCACTGTGCGGCCAGCACTGCTGCGCTACCTGCGCTACGGCTTGCGCATCGCTACAGTCCAGCGCCTGGGCGCTGCTGCCCGGATGGGCTTGGACAAAAGCCTGTAAGGCCTGCGCATTGCGCGCCGACACCGTGACCAGCGCGCCTTGCGCATGCAGCGCCGCAGCCGTGGCATGGCCTATGCCACTGCTGGCCCCTAGTATCCACACCGATTGGCCGCGCCAGTCGCGCAGGGGCGGGTTCAGAGATTGCATCCAGGCCATGGCTTAACGCTTGTAAAAACTGAGCGTGACCTCGCCCAGCGGTAGGCCGAACTTGCGCATAACCGCTTTGTTGAGCATCACGCGCTCATCGACCAGGTACATCCAGTCGTCGAATTGCACTTCATAGATTTTTCCATCCACCGGTAGCGCCAAGGTGTATTGCCACTGAAAGGCGTTGCCCTGCGTGCGCCCCTGGGCGATGCCCACCACATCATCGGCCCGTCCGGTGTAGCTGCCGTCCGGGCCAGCAGTCAGGCGCCAGATGCGTTTTTGTTTGGTTCCGTCGGAATAGATGAAGTCCTCGTCCAACACACCCTCGTTACCGGTCCAGGTGCACACCATCACCACCTTAAAGCGTTTGACCACGGTGCCGGTGTAGTCGGTGAACACGCCATAGGCGTCCAGGGTGCCGTTGAAATACTGGCGCAAATCGAGCGCCGGTTTTTCCTGCGCATAGGTATCCAGCTTTTGCGAGGCGCAGCCACCCAAAGCCAAAGCTGCACCGGTGCCCAGTGTCAGCGCAAACAAGCGACGTCGATTCATGGTGTTTTCCTGATAATGAAAAAATACAAAAGTGCCGCAGCACCGAGCTTCAAAAAGCAAGGCAGCAGGCAATAGGCCCAGGTGATGCTCCGCAATGCCTCTTCGCTGCGGCTGCCCGGCTCATAGCCGGCATAGGACAGCAAAGGCAGGGCCAGGCCCGCGGCCAGCGCCAGATTGAGCTTGGCCGCCATATTCCACCAACCCCAGTAAATGCCGCTGTCGCGCCCGGGTTCGGGTTGGCCGTTGATTAGGCCAGCCAGCATGGCGCCAGGCACGGTGAGGTCCGCCGCCAGACACAAACCAGAAAGGACGCAAATGGCGATAAACGGCAGGCTGTCGCCGCTACCCAGTTGCGCGGCCCAGGCAAACACCAATACCGACAAGCCCATGGACGCCAACCAAAGCGCTTGCAAACCCCAGCGGGCCACCAGGCGCGAGACCGGCGCCATCGCCAGCCCAGCAGCCAGGAAATAGCTGGCTAGAAACCAGGGCTCCATGGACGCAGGCGCCTGCAGCCGGTCCTGGACAAAAAACAATATCAAAGTCGCAGGCAAAGCACTGGCAATGCCATTGGCCAGAAAAACTGCTAGCAAAGCACGAAACGGCCGGTAGCGCAGTGGCGCCAATAGCCGCAAGCCGGCGCCTGCATCCTCAGACACAGGCGCTGGAGCCAGCACCGGCGCAGGCGCCCTGGTCCAGGCCAACCAGCCCAGACCCAATGCCAGGCACAAAATGGACGCCGTCAGCGGCAAACCCCAGACCAAAGGCGCCATCGAAGCCAGGATGACGCCGGCCAGGCCCAAACCTTCGCGCCAGGCCACGATGCGGCTGCGCAAGGCCGCATCACCGCCGAGCAAAGCACCCCAGGACTGTTGGACCAAAGTCAGCGCGCTATAGCCCAGGTAGCACAGCACCAAGGCACCAGCCGCCCAGACCAAAAGGGCTCCGTGCTCGCGCACCGGCGGAAAAAACAAAGCGAAAAAACCAGCCCCTAGCAAGACGGCGGCAAGGGCGGAAAAACGCAATACATGCGCTTGGGAGCGGGCAAACAAGCGGTCAATCCAACGTCCCAGCAAAGGGTCTATCAGGGCATCAGCCACCCGCGCCAGCAGCAGCAATACCCCCAGACTGGCCAGCGGCAGTCCGAAGCTGCGGGCGTAGTAATTGGGCAGGAAGACATACAGCGGCAAGGCCACAAAGGCCAAGGGCAAGGCCATGAGCCCGTAGCGCAGCCCTTGCGGCCAGGGCAATGCGGACAGTCCTGGACTACTCGCCATTCAGTTGCCCCTACCCAGGAGCTGCGCGCGCAACCGGGGTTCCTGCGTGGCCGGGCTGAGCCAAATCGCAAAAAAATGCTGGCTCAGCATGGGGTCGTCAATCGCTTTGTGCAACTGCCCGTTGAAGTACAGGCGCAAGCCCTTGTCGGGGAGATGCACGCCCGTCAGCCGGTCGCCGGCTTTTACGTCGGGGAAAGCGCCTTGCAGCGCCTGTAGCCAATCGCTCTGACGCACGCCGGGCGGTGCATCCAAGGCCTGCATCTGTTTGAGCGTAGCGTCCGCCAACATGCTTGCACTAATGGTGCGCGCATAAAGGATCTCCAGCGCAAAAGGATGCGCGCCAAAGCGCTCGGGCTGGAACTGCGGCGCGGTCCATAAGCGGGCTTCGTACA
>Ga0209357_1000575_pt1 | contig 14656 bp, 10 predicted proteins | sample LauGreFBDMM110SD_2_FD_187573 | JGI IMG/M metagenome (GOLD analysis project Ga0209357, IMG submission 187573) | Freshwater lake microbial communities from Lake Michigan, USA - Fa13.BD.MM110.SD (SPAdes) (version 3) | ecosystem: Environmental > Aquatic > Freshwater > Lake | place: Lake Michigan... | reverse complement strand
TCCACCTGTAGCACCATCAAGATTGACTTGCCAAGAAGAATATGTACCAGAGCCAGTGAGTGAAAGCACTGTAAAGTTTAATACACCTGTTAATGGGTTATAAGAAACTACCTCAGCTTCGTTGTGATTATTTGCATCAAATGCGATGATTATAGATTGTGCTACAGTGTAGCTAAGCCCAAGACCCACTGTAATGGTTCCTGGGTTTCCTGGTGCTTGTAGTGTGTATGTTGTGGTTGATGTAGTGGCAAATCTATCTCCAGATAAACCAGAAGAACCTGATGTACCAGTTGATCCACTCGTGCCTGAAGTACCGCTGGTACCTGTCGTACCGCTTGTACCAGTGGTTCCACTAGTACCTGTTGTACCGCTTGTGCCACTTGTGCCAGATGTTCCATCAAGACCAGTGGTACCGCTAGTACCAGAAGTGCCACTTGTTCCAGTGGTTCCACTTGTTCCTGAACTACCGCTCGTGCCTGTAGTGCCTGAAGATCCAGATGTCCCTGTTGTTCCACTTGATCCTGAGGTACCAGTTGATCCACTAGTTCCGCTAGTGCCAGATGATCCTGACGTACCACTAGTACCACTTGTAGCACTAGTTCCGCTTGTTCCAGAGGTGCCTGATGTAGCTGATGAACCAGAGGTGCCTGTAGTTCCGCTTGTCCCACTTGTTCCAGCAGTACCAGACGTGCTAATTGGAGCAGTGCCTAATGATCCATCACCTTTGATGTATTGTAAAGCTGTTCCAATTGCTGATATATTAATAACACCAGATGTTGTAATTGGGCTACTTGAAACAGCAAATGCTGGAGGAACACTTATACCTACAGAAGAAACTGTTCCTGGTGTGTATCCTAATATTGATATAATGTCGCCAGCTGTAATAGGGGATGCTGCTGTAACCAGTCCTTTTGCGTTTACAGCAAACTTTAATGGTGTTATACTAACGTATGGATTAGGATTTACATTCTGTAATATTAATGTTATTGTGGATTGTGTAAATCCTGTTCCAAATACATCACCTATGAAGGTGATTGATTGTGGAGCTGTTACTAATGGTGTTGTTGTAAGACTAGTTACTAGTCCCTTGGCATTCACTGTAACTACAGGGATTAAAGACCCTGCTCCAAAAGTTCCTGGATTTGAATTAACAGTGGTTAGTGTGAAAGGTACAGCACCTGGTCCTGTGGCTACACCATCACCAGAAAGAGCTGTAATATAGTTTCCTGGAGGTTGGAAAGATGAGCTGTCTAGTGTACCATCACCTTTGACAAACTGTAAGGATGTACCACCTGTTGTTATATGCTTTGCAGCCTGAACATTACCTTGTAGTGTTAAAGTGTAATTACCAAGAATAGTTGTGTTTTGTATTAAACTCCCACCAAGCTGAACTGGGCTACTAATTGTTGTTTGAGTTATACCATTATTAAAAATGTAGCCTATGCCAGAGTTTATAAAAGCCTGATTGATCTTTTGTATGACAAGTTGTAAGTTGTCATTGGTTTGTACGCCAATATATAACAAATCTTCTCCCTGATAAAATACACAGGAAGAAGATAATAAAAGAGGACATGGTTCAGCTCCACATATAACACTCATAAGCTTGGTTGTTTAATTGTATTTTAGCAAGAATTCGCTGCACTCAACACCCCTCCACTTGATACTGTCCATCTAGTACTTAAATTGGTTATATAAATATATCCACTGTAAGTAGTTGTTAAAGCAGTGTTGGTGTATAAAACTACACCATTTGCTAGTACAGGAACAGATGTATACAATATAGGCAGTAGTATAGCTGACGTACATGGATTTGCAATATTTGCTAGTCCTCCTAAATACCAAGAATAATATCCAGGTCCTGTAGTTGTTGTACTAGTTGTACTAGTAGTTGGACCAGCTGATGTACTTGTTGTGGTTGTTGTAGGTGGTGTTGGGGAGATCTGTGCTTCTATAAGAGCAATTGCATTGTCAATCTTCTGTAATGCAACTGTGAGATCATCACAGCTTTGTATTCCTGTTCCTGCTAGGTTTGGGCCTATATATTTAACATTGTCAGAAGATACAAAATCACATTGATCACCGCTGCAACCACATGGACCTAAAGATCCGCATCCTGGGCAATTAGTATTGAATGGCATAGTTTTATGGAATATACATTATGTAATATGCACCTATTGTAGGCTGGATGTTATTGTGTGATAGACCACCACCTGTTACATCAACAACTACACTAGTACTGGTAGTAACAACTACTGTTGCATTGCTAGTTGGTCCTACATCAGCAGTTCCTACTGTTTGTTTAAGATTGTAAGAGTAGTTATCGCCTGCATCAAACAAAGTATCAAGAGGTTGTAGAGCAGTTAAATCTCCAGCTTGTGCACCACCCTTAGCAATGAAGTGACTGTGAGGAGTAGCTGTTGATGTAGATGTACCTGTAGCTGTGTGCGTGTGCGAAGGAATTTGATTTGTTGTTAAAGTGACATTGTTCGCACCTACTAAACCATTCAATGAATAGCTTGGATTACCTGGCGTAGATGGATTAACTATAGAACTCATTGTTATTGTACCAACCATAGTTCCATCTGTAGTTCCTACAGCAACACGTCCTCTCTTGTCTGGTGTACCATTGCCACCATTACACAAGAACACATCTATGAATAATCCAGAACCTGCTCCTGTAACATCAAAACCTGTAAGAGAGCCATAATACTCATACGCAATGTATGGCACCATTTTGTTCTTGTACAGATTGGATGGAGCAATGCTATTCAAATATGCTTGAATGAGCGCATTTAAATCAACAAGTTTAACATAATTGGTTGTAACATCATACGTTAATGCTGTTAAGCTAGTAGCTGTTGCACATAGCTTGTTAATAGCTGCTTGGAGAATGTCGTGTGTATCAGAAGATGCTGTTACACCTGTAAGACATCCAATTGTGTAATTGGCATTAAGGGTGGTGAGTGTTGATTCAATTGCTGTAACACTGGTTTTTAAAGCGCAAATTGATCGAATCAATGCTGATATAACATCATTGAGAGTAATGTCACCAGACACTGGAAGAAACCCACTCACCAATGAGCAGAGATCAGCTGGATTGATAACAGGAATAATCCCATTACCTGTAGACAAATCTATTATGAATGTTGAAATTTGTAATTCAACATGGGCAAGTGTATCACCATTGGAAATACCAAGGGCAGGAATATTAAATCCTGTATATCTTACGCACTGATCAGATATGATTTCTGTGCATCCGTTAAAGCAATTAGAGCAGCTCATTTATTTATATTTTAGAAGTTTTACTTTACTAGCTATTTGACATACGCTAAATTGACTAGCGTAATCTGGGTTACAATACTTATATGTCAAGATTCTTCTATAGTTTAGAAGGTCTATCATTGTTGTAAATGGTACGGGCATATTCAATGCAAATACAGTGTTGTTGTATAGATTCTTTGCAACTTCTGTAATCTTGCATTCAATATCTCCTAATAATGTTGGAATATCAACACATTCAGGACAAGAGGTTAATCTAGGTTGTAGCATGTCTTTTAATTTTTATCTGATGGTGCAACAACTGTGATTTCATCTTTCTTCTTCTGTGCACAAAATGCACACATTCCGTTTTTAAGATTACATCCACATCCAACACTTGCTCCGCAGTTTGAACACTTTGCCATATTAATAATACGTTGTTACTGTTGCGTAATTATTTCCTGAACATCCACAATTATTTCTTAAGAAGTTGTTCAGCATTTTGTCAGCTTGAAGATACAATCTATTTGCTTCAACTGTAGCACAATTATTTGCAGCTGCTAGAGCTCCATTGATAAAGAATGATATAGTTGTTAGCTCCACCTTAGATTGTGTCTTAATCGCTCTGTCACACTCCATCATGTCAAGTCTCATGAATGCTCCATCAAACTTCTCTTGAAGTCTTTCTACACGCATGATGGTCCTCTCAACAAAGTTTACGTTTGCTGGAGCCACTGAATACTTTAGATAGTAGATACCATCAGGAAGTGGGTCGTTACCAAGTGGTGAAATACCTAAGTTGGAACTTGTAAATACATTCAATGTATTAACAACAAATGGAAGATTTACTATCCCAAAGTTAGGAACATTTATCTCAATAGATGGAGATGTAACGTTTGGTGGTGTAGTTGGATATGTAGAAGCATCAGCAACAGCAAGTGTTAACGTGCTGTATGTTGGAACTACAAGAATATCTAAATTCAGAGTTGGCATGGGAGTTATAAATAAAATGCCAGAGGACTTTGAGAACTAATCCTCTCATCCTCTGGCATAGGTTTTAGAAATTTTAACGTACCTACTATTAAGGAATTAAAGTACTAGTAGTGGTAGTAGTTGTTGGAGGCGTAGAAGTAGTGGTGGTAGTAGTAGTGATACAAACATTGTTGTCAACTACAGTACCAAGAGCAGCTTCAAGAACAGCTTCAACAGCGGTGGCAATACCAGCATTACCTGGAGTGGCAGCATTAGGAGCAGCAAGAATTACCATGCTATCCTCATAGATGTAATCACCCCACTGATAAGCAGAACGGTCATATTGATTGAACTTGATGTAATAAGTATCATAAATGGTACCAGTGCTTACATAAGTCTCAAAGTTCTCGTTGTATCCATTCATTCTGAACAAATGCTTCAAGTAACCAGCCTGATAGCTGTAGAAGTTCTTCTCAAGCTGAGCAATTTCTTCAGCAGTACCAGTTGGATAAGAAGATCTTTGAACAACAACAGGGTTAGCTACGATGTCACAGTTGTCAGCAACGATGAAATCAGCAGTGGTAGCAGGACCTTGGTATACAAAAGTACGGAAGTACATTCTGTCATATTCCCAAGGGAATGCAGCAATATCACAAGGCTGACCATACTTAGTAAGAGGCTTACCAGAAATACGAAGGATAGTGCCACCTATGTTTTGGAAAGTATAGAAATCAGACAATGTGATGTTGTCAGGGTTGTTACCAGGAGCTGCAAGGTTCAATTGATAAATGAACTGGTTGATCAATGCGTTAGTGTTAACGTCAGCACAAGGATCAGCACCACAATCACAGCAAGGAGCTTGTACAGTTACTGAACGGGTGAAACCGTTGAAGTACAAGGTGTCAAGATAACTAGAGTGACCTCTTAATGTAAGAGTCACAATTTCTCCACACTGTACGTTCCAATTAGTCACATCAGTGATTTGGACAGCAGGAGTACCGCAACCTGATACTTTGTACCATTCAGTTACGTTAGATGAGCAACCTGAACCAGAAGGACAACCCTTGATTTTATCAGAACGCTTAGAGCCTTGTAGGTAGGTGTTTTGTCTACCTTGAGCTACATAGAAGTATGGCGCAGCTGCAATGTTACCAGCTGTAGCAATACTATAATCGTTTCTGAAAAAACCAACTTGACCAGCGGTTAGATCCTGAGTAGAACCAGAACTAGGGAGCGAAGTTTGCCCTACTGGAACTACAAAAAGGGTGGTTAACGAGAAATCAGCCATTTTTTTGTTTTTTGTTTTTTAAGTTTATTTATTCATTTGTTTGTATTCTGAACTGGGCACTCTGTACCGCAGAAGCATTCTCTGTATACATTGCTAAGTTCTGGACAGTTAAATCTACTAACTCGTCTTCCAGATAGGCTTCAAGTTCACAGTTAACATCCGTAGATGGTTGGCCGTCAAACTTGATGTAGCCTGCCTTATCAATGTAGATGGGGTATCTCATATAAGAGATGTATATTGCGGATGGAGTGAACGTTCCGTCTGTGAATATACTAATTTCATCTGAGGAGATAAAATTAAATGTCTCTTGATATTCGAATGATGGCTTATAGTGAATGTTGTTCATTAAGAACTGCAAATCACCATGTTTTGCCAAATCTTTATTTATCCAAATTTGTCGATCAGTGCACACTCCCTTGTCAGCTAAAACATAACTGTCAATGTAGAACATGTACTTTGGATCAAGCAAATCAATATCTGCTGACCACTGATTTAGCACTTGGTTTTTGAGATGGAGGTTTAATACACCAACATTATAATTAATTACAAGTCTTTGTAAGTCTTCATAACGTTTTTTAAACGAGTCCAATCCCAAACCACTAACAACACTAAATCCATCAACCTTTTGTTTTATGAGCTTTATTTGAGCTTCATTAAGCGAAAGTATTTTATCTTCGAGTGGAATCTGTTGATGCTCATTGGTCGATAGTTTATTTAGTTTTTGATCAATTTTATATAATAAACTATCTACAGGTATCATACAGAAGCGAGTTTCTTAGATTTCAACTTTTGTTCTAGAGTGATTAGTTCATCTTGATTATCATCATTTGCTAAGAACTTCACCAACTCTTCTTCATCTTTTGCTAGTTCAAATTCACCTTCAAAGACACGTCCACTGGACTTAACTCTGTAAACTGAATGTGCAATAGCTTGCTTAACCAAATCTTTGATATGGAGTAAATTTTCCTTCATGTCTGCAAATCTGTTAAACACCTCGACTGTTGACAATCCTTGGTATTTACCAGATGAGAATTCAGTCTGCTTGAGAACATTATCCACTTGATTGTATACAAAATCTTCTTTTGAATCTTCTGTAACTGGAAGTCCTAAAAGTCTTGCAACTTTTCTTTTCTTCTCAGGAGACATTAAATCAAACTTGGAGATTGCCTTGTTGATCAATTGTTTCTTCTTGAACACTACAGCATTTTCGATATCATCATCTACAACGTAGAATTGTGTATCTGCTGGATAGTCACCTCTTTCCCATGCTTGATAAGAACTTGCAACAGTTGGATGAACTCTCAACCATGAGAAAGCAAGTTCTTGAAAAGTGATTGACAAATCGAAGTAGTTATCACCATCAAGAAGTTTTACAGTTTGTACGTGACTAGTGTCATCTGTAGACTTTGATAAGCCATAGTTCCAAAAAATAGCTCTTGGTCCAAGATCTATTCCTCCTAAAGCATCTTCAAGTTTTTCTCTTAACGCTGTTACACGTTCAACCTCTAGCTCACGCTCAGTAGGATCATTAATTCTTTTGATGTAAGCAGCTTCAGCATCTAAGCCTGTTCTGTATCTTCCATCAAGTTCCTTATAAGGATATTTAAAAACCCCAGTGCCTGGAATTCTTGATAACCCTCTTTGTGATAATCCTCCTTGCATGGTTTGCATGCCAGCACTGTTGTACTCCTTCTTAATCGTGGAGATTTTCCCTAATTTACCCATTACGTAGTTATTTGATTATTATTGGTTTGCTTGCAGAGTGCACCAATCAAATGGCTAGGCTCACTGACCCACACTCTGTTTTAAAGAGGAATAAAACTCCCCTCATGATTGACACGAGGGGAGATTTTATATTAGAACTGTGGAATCTCTTCGATGAGAACAGTTCGTGACAAATCTTCGATGAATACATCGCAACGATCTTGCATCCAGATCTCATATCCTGGGAATTTGTTGGCAGAAGACATACCCTGAGACTTAGCAAAGCCTAAGTGGTGTCTACGTCCATCAATATAACCCCAAGTCATAGAAGGAGCACCTTGCATTCTCACCTCACGAATGTTGTTCACTAATGAACCATCAGACATTGGAGATACGTCAAATACCATGAACACAGGAGTGGACTTCTTGTTCTGTCCAAATTCCAAGTTGGATTGAGGAAGATCAAGTTCTTTCAAGTGGATAAGTTCAACACGACCAGTCTCACGAGTTACCATTGCATCGAATGCAAAGTTGTAAGTGATGTGTTGTCCTTCTCCTTGCAAATATCTGTTTCCAGAATCTGCCATGAAAGTAAGGCCAGAATTCAAAGCATCTGTCTTAAGAGCTTGTTGGAACACATCGAAGCCAGCTTCGTTAGTGTACATTTTAACTCGTCTGTCCTTAACATCCACACGTCTGTAGAACAAGTCTCCAAATACGGAACGGATAAGGTTTGCAGAGAATTCTCCACGATTGTATTGTACCAAGTTACCATTGTTACGCATTCTGTGGTAAACACCAGCAGATACACGCTTCAATTCTTGCTTAGAACCATTAGTTTTTACAGTGCCTGGCTTAGACCAGATCATTCGCTTCACCTTAAGTTCAAGCATTGCTTTTCTCAACATGAATTCTACGAATGGCTCCCACTTAACATCATTACGAGTTAAAGGAAGTTGGTTTCTACGCTGAGGAGCGTATACCAAGATATCAAGAGGTTTGCCAGAAGCATCACGCATAGTCTTATCATCAGCCCATGCAGTTACTTGGTGCTCAAAACCATATCCAGAACCAAGAGATTCGAACATAGTGATTTTCTCACCAAGTCTTGGTAATCCAAGAAGATCCTGATCAAATTCACCAATTGCAGCATCAACCAACTCAAGTTCGATACCAATTTGCAAGAAGGTGCGACTTACGAAATCCATAACTGGATTGTCAGACACCAATGTGAAAGTGTAAAGGAAACCTGCATTCCAAGGAACTGGATCTTTTACAGCGTAAAATCTTGGACCATACTGACGAGAACCTACAGAAACGATAGCGTTCTTAGAGAATTCGTTAGTGTCCAATACCACCTGAAATTCCTGACCATCAATACCTGGCTTACTCAACTCAACAGTGGAGGTGGGTATGTCGATGATTTTAGGGAATTTGTAAGGAACTTGAACATCCCACTTCCAAGAATCGCTGTTGTTGTCGATGTAATAAGGAGTGGACTTGTTGATCATATCAAGGAAGTCATTGCTATACAATGAGCTCTGAGTGTACAAGGAGATAATCTTCTTGTCGTAGTCAGCTGGCTCAGTAGAGTGAAACGACTCCAAGTGATTTGAATCTGTTAGCTTTCCTACGGCACGTTTGTCCATTGACGCAACGCGAGCGTAGGTAAAGCCAGTTAAACCTGGGATTGTTTGAATTGCCATTGTTTTTTACTTTGTTTTATTTAATTTATAAGAACCATGAGTTTGCTTTTCCAGCATTGCCACCAGAACTAGGTTTTTTACTAGTCTGTCTCGCAACTTCCTCAAACAACTGGGTTGACTTCTTAGTCACTCCTGTTCTTTGTATGGTAGATAGCGTAGGATCTTTTTCTAAAATCTTAAGAAGAAGTCCCAGCTTAACTTTCGCAGCATGGTTTTCAGGTCTCTTAAGTTCCAGGATAGTCTTGTCAAAATCTGTCAGGGTTTCACCTGAAGGAGTTTTGTACTTGTCTACCAAAAGGAAGTCTTGTAGTTCTGATGCCAATTTGGGGTTTAATGGAATTCCATCAAACTCCTTTGTTTTCAATTTGTCTTGAAGGACAGACTGAACGTTTTGAATATACTGATTTCGAATCATTGCTTTCTGCTGAAGTTGTTGTTCAGCTTGTTGCTCTATTTGTTGCAACTTTGCTGCTTCCTTCTTAACAAGCACTTTATGATGCTTGCTAGCAACTGTTTCTAAATCACCGTAGTTTCTAAGTCTATCAATTTCTGTAGTGACATCTTCTGTATCAAAGCCTTGATCAGTTAAAGCTTGTTTGATAACTCTCACTTGGTTGTCTTCAATAGACAAATCCAATTCAGCAAAGCTCACTACATTGTTATATACGCCAAAATAATCTTTAGGATCTACACCCTTTACAAATATGGCATCAAACGCTTTTTGATAATCTTCTCCAAACTGACCAATGAAGTTATCAACGATCTCGATTGCACCTTTCTTCTTTTCTGCATTGAATTTTTCCAGGAATTGTTCTGGTGTTTCAATAACTGCATTCTCTTCATCATCATCTTGTGTAAATACACCAAGTTTGAAAAGATCCTTTGATAGAGAAACAAATGGGGATTCTGCAACATCATCACCATCTTCCTCTTCTTCAGCTTCTGCTTTAGCTTTGGTTGGTGCTGCTACAACATCTTCTTCTGTTTCTTCTTCTTCTTCATCATCTCCAAGAAAGTTTTTTAAAACATCTTGTTGAGTGGGTTCCTCACCATCTAGCTTTTGGACAACTTCTTTACCTTTTGATACTTCTGGTTTTTTAGGAGCTTTTGGTTCATCCGCTGTCTTTATGATTTTTTCTAGTTTGTCAGGATCTTCTGTAGAAGTTTCTGGAGAAAATAAATCATCCAACAGCTGTGCGTTACCCATTCCCAAATCCATAGTATCTTCAATACCGAAGTTACCAAATGACGGAGTGTCTAGGTTGTCTGCCATATATGTAGTTAATTATTTGATTGGTTTGTATGATATAAATGTACTTTCGTTTGTAAAATAATCAAATAGGAATAATCAAAATTGTTGTTTTTTTGGTACGTATAGCATTAATGTTAATTTTTCCATATTTTATTATTTCTTATTGCTTTTAGATGCTCTGTTTGTAGCATTTATCTTAGCCACTTCTACATCATTCTTCATATTCTCTCTAGCAACATTTATCTTTTCTTTTTCAAGCTGTAGCTTCTGCATAGCTTGAGTGTTTTTAGATTGAATGTCTTGCATCTTCAATTGATAATCTTGAGCTGCTTTAGACTGTTGCATAGATAAGTTTGATATCTCTAGTATATCAGCGGTGCCTGAATCATCAACATCTTGTGTTGCTGCCTCACCTCTTGCAGCTGCATTAATAAGGGCTATTTCTTTCTTATTGATTCTATCAAGTTCTTGCTGATAGTTTTGATTAGCCAACATTTCTTGTTGTTGTTGTTGCTGAGCCTGCATCTGGGCAGTTGCAATTTGTTGTTGTTGCTCAAGCTGCTGTTGCTGTTGTTGCATCTGTTGGTCTTGTAGCATCTGTTGACGATCCTTGAGATTCTTGAATGTCTTCTTCATCTCTCTCATAGACTTAGTAGAATACAATTCTATTATATCATATAGTGTACCACCATTCTGTATAACTGCTTGAGATAGCTGACGAAGCTCATTAAACATTTGTGTATCCTCTGGTCTGTTTGTAATAAACACTTTCAGATCACGAAGCTTCAAATCATTACCATTCACTTGTATAAATGCAGATTCTCCTTCAGATGTAATGTATGACAATGTAGACATAGGCTTAGCACTTTCTATATATTGTGCTGCATCTACAATAGCTTGATACAATTGACCTAATACATACTCGTGTGCGATGAATAAGGGCTCTGTCTGGGCATATGACTGACTGACAGCTGTGTTGACACCTGTGGCAGATTCGCTCGCTTGTACGCTTCCTAAACGTTGTCTAGAGATGCCTATAAGTTCCCAACATTCGTTCTTCAATTGGAGAGCAAGGTTATATCTAGACTGGATTTCGTTAGTTCTTGTCAAATCTATGTTTCTTGCAATGCTAGTATTGGATACAGCAGCCTTTGTGTTCTCTGGGCTGTCATCATCAAATATAATACCACGCTCTCTTGCTTCCATTTCCCATACATCAAGAGAATCTTGATCATCTCCATCTTTTAGTCTTGGAACACGCCTAATGTTTACAGAAGCTACATTACCAATTTCCTTTTCTAGGAGTTTGTAAAGCTGATTCATACAAATGTTGTATAACACCTGGAATGGCTTCATCAAATCCACTAATGATTTGGCTTCTGTGTTCTTCACCTCATACGTAGTGCCTATGATTGGACAATAGTTAACTATTTTTAGAGGTTTGATGTGATAGATGTCTGGACCAATCTTTGTTCCTTGATACCATTGGTTAATCCAGCCCCATTCAAGAGAGATTTGTGTAGGAATGGTTCCTGATTTGTAGTTTTCATCTACAAGAACAGTTTGATCATTACCCATTTCATCTACATAGGCAAGTTTACCAATCTTTCTTTTGCTAATCCAATAACATCTAACAACAACATACTTGTATCCAAATGAAGACACGTTAGATGTCAATCCCAAGAAGTCTTTTAGTCCATCATTGTTTTCTTTCATCTCACTTTCAATCATCATTCTTGTCTGAAGGACAAGAGGATCAAATGTATCATATTGAATAGAGTCAATACCATCAGCAGCATTAGGATTACCAAGGTTAGATTCACGAACGTTGATAAGTCCGTAATCTTGCAAGGAGCTTCTTAGGTGATCTATTTCTTCTTTAGTGAGATCAGGAACGCTTTCGATAATTTCAGAAAGTTCCATAACTTGCACAGTGCCAGCAGCATACGCTCCTTGGTTTCTTCCTGTTGGATCAGAAATCCACTTTCTATCTGGTGTTGTTAAGAACCATGTGTTCTTTGGGTTGGCCACTTCTATGTTAAATCCAAGCTTGGAGTTATCTTCATAGATGTGATAGAACTCTCTAGCGGAAATAAGAAGATCTCTGAATGCATCTTCACTCTTTTCTTTCAAATTGAATTCTGCTTTCTGGCATGTAAGAACGTGGTTAGCCCACTTCTCTGCTACAGACGTGTAAGAATCTAATTGATCCTTCACTTGCTCCATTGTCATTTGTTCTAGCTGTTCTTCGTCAATCTCTTGACCCTGCATAGCTAGCTTCTGCATTATGCCTTCTTTGGCTTTAGAAATAATAAACTCTTGTAGCACATCTGTCTTGAATTGTAATTCTTCAGACTGGCTATCATCATCAAATGCCTTTACACGAAATGTATCTGGACGCTTAGATATTTCACCTACAAGATTGTTAATAGGAGTGGTTACAATAGAATAATGCTTCACATAAGCGGGCAATCCTAAATCACCCTGTAATATCTCTGTAAAAGATTTTACTTCTGGCTCTTGATAAAAGTCTTCCATTCTCAGGATTCCTTTTACAAGATCATAGTTTTTAACAAACGTATCACGACTCCTCATGTATTCCGCATACGATTTGTTTGCGAAATAATCCATCGTGTTCTTTACCCAACTCTCATCCTGCTTTTCTTTCTCTGTCTTGAACTGATCAGGAAAAATATTAAGATAGGCATATCGTATGGTTGCGTCTTTTGTGTATCTAATGATTGCCATTATGTGAATAATTTATTTTGTCTCGTATTGAACATATTTTTAGAGCTGCTGAACAGCTTGTTACTCTTTAATTTTTTAGAATACAGCGACTTCACTCTGTCATCATTACTACCTCCAATCTTCCCTAATATTGGGTCCATCTTAAGTGCTTGAGCTATGGCTAATTCTGCTGCAATGATTCTATCAAAGTTACCATCTTCATTATATTGAATAATTTCTTCCAGTAACATTGGATCAAATATCTTACTGACACCTGACACTTCTTTAATCACATTACCCTGTTCATCCTTCTCTGAATAAATAACATCTTCCATGTATCTCTTCAGACATGTATGTAGGTAGTCAATCACTTTTCTTGCTGATCTGTGAATACCAAATTCTCTTTTCACTGTAGTGTTTGGAATCACTTCTAACAACCATTGTGGTTGCTTCTCTAGATAATGGGAATCTCCCTTGCTCTTCATGTATTCAATGAACGAAATATCGTCATTTTCACAGAGAGCTCTAGCGTTGTAATATTTAATTAGTAATCTGGCCTGTTCTTCCCACGTTTCCTTCTTATCAGGTCTTGCACAATACGAAGCTACGAACATATCCTGATATTTCTCACCAGTGAGGTCGTGCATCCTTTTGTAAATATACACAGATCCTAATGAAGTTGAATACTTTGCCTGTCCTTGTCTATATGGGTCAATGCCTGCAACGTATAATCCGTAGGGAGGATTTTCTATAGGAAACTCATATATCACTATAGGAGCATCTTTTGCATCTGTACTTTTGAGAGGAAAGTTTGTAATAGGCATCTTGTCTGTAAACTCATGTCCTATCTTTCCCTCATCACTAAATAATATAACGGGTGTCCCTGTTCTTTCGTTCTGTAGGAGTCTAGTCTTCTGTCTCTTGGCGGATTCTATGTCAAATATGTTAGTGTCTTCATTGAGAAATATATCATCCACCTTTTGTGGATAGTACATCTTCTCCTTTAAATATGCTATTCTATCACCAGCTTTCTTCAATCTTTCTAAGTTGCCAGTGGTAATTATGTCAGCCTTCTCTTCATTAGACACTAACATTTTTACACTGTAAAGATCACTATCTTTTGAAGCTTTTACATAATCTCCTAATGTAGAATCTTCTTTGGCTTCCATTCTATATTTATTAGAAATGAATAGCCCATGTATACGTCTTGTATCTTCTTCATTATTGTATGTAAGAAAGTTGTAATTCTCAACATCAAACATCAATGACTTAGCATCCATAAATCGCTTCATGTCACCCCCTGTACCTGTAAGAATAGGAGAACATCCCCATCCAAATGGTGTTGTAAAGCCAGGAACAGCAGCCTGTAAGCCTCTTAAGAAAGACCCCTTACCTATCTCATCAATAATGAGCTTTCGTGGCTTTGTACCAGCAATAGCTTCTTCATTATTTCCCTCATCTAGGTTACGAATAAGAATTTGTGAGAACGGAATACGTTCTCCTGATTTAGTCTTTATTCCTAATGTCACTTGATTCTTCCAATTATCTTCTACACGTTGCCATCTAAAATATTCAGGAAGGAAGTTAAGACCCTTGTCAAGCTTGTCTGTAATTAGTTTAATATCTGGAGCATTCAAGCCAGCAATAACGTTCTGTGAGTTCTCATCAAACGTAGCACCCCAAGCAATATAACTTGCTTCAAGCACAGACTTAGCAAAACGTCTAATGCCTAGAATGACCAACCCACGC
>Ga0209357_1000572_pt1 | contig 14676 bp, 16 predicted proteins | sample LauGreFBDMM110SD_2_FD_187573 | JGI IMG/M metagenome (GOLD analysis project Ga0209357, IMG submission 187573) | Freshwater lake microbial communities from Lake Michigan, USA - Fa13.BD.MM110.SD (SPAdes) (version 3) | ecosystem: Environmental > Aquatic > Freshwater > Lake | place: Lake Michigan... | reverse complement strand
AATGGCTGCCGCGTCCTGGGTCTGGTAGCGACTCAGGTTAAACGGCTCCACTTTCACACCGGCTGCCGCCTCTGCCGCGCTTGGGCTGGGCTTGCCCTGGGTTATGCCAAACGTCTGCCTGCGAGTGACTGCACGGTCAACCGTGTCTGTTAGGACTTGGTCGGCCTCAGTGATGAGCTTGAACCGGCCCGCCTTGGTGGCGTCCATTAGCTCACCCGATGCCGCTCTTGCAGCCTCTGGCACCAGGGCGCGCTCGGCCTTTGGAGCTTGCTTTACAACGGTTTTCCGCAGCATCGCATTAAGCAACGGCCCGGCAAGCTGGACGCTTTCGTCCATGGCTGGGGTACCCGGCATGTCGGGGGAGTCGGACATGGCGCTGTCAACTAGGTCAGCACCCGGCATGGGCTCTAGGGGAACGTCAACTATGTCGGTGGTGGGCGCTGCCGTGTTGGGCAGCATTTGCGCAAGGCGTTGGTCAAGTGGGGGATTTGCCATCATTTAGCTCCTGGCAGTGGAGCCGAATTGCCCCGGTTTAGGCTTGGCGAATTTCCGCTGGTAGGTTGAATTCCTCGAACTCCGGTGGCATTCCCTCCGGGTACGCCAACCCCAGGTAGTTCTCCCGTGTTACCGGCAGGTTGAACTGCTTGAGTAGGGCCAGGACGTAGTCCGGCTCCTTCCCATTCTGGAGGTCTGATTCCACCGGCATTTCTGAAGACTTCATTGCGTGCTTCCTCAAGGGACATTTTGCCCTTGCGATATTGTAACCAAATGCCATCAATTTGATCGACATTTTTGGCTTGACTTTTGAACGTATCGGGGTACAAACCGCGCACGGCTTCCCATGTAATGGACTGCATTTCGCGGGGCAAGATGCCGCGCTCTTGCGCCGCCCGGCGATAAGCCTCGGCATAGATTCCATAGGTGCCTTGCACCCCTGTGATTGAACTGTTTTTTGGGCCACCTTCGCCAAGCACACCGGAACCAAAATTGTGCAGTACTTCGCGGCTGTTTCCAGACAGTGGGCGCAGCAAGCCAGCAGCCACCGCATGGGTGTCAATGGTCACTGGGCCTGCCGGGTCGTTGGGCGCATAAATGTTGCTGTAGAAATTGCGCACCTTGTGCTGCTGACCGAGGTTCATACTGATGGTGTCAATGCGTGGGTCTTCCAAGATGACAATGGCTTTGCCAATTTCATTGAGTGATCCCCAGCCAGTTTGTGTTGGGCTCTTGCCGTCTTGATTCATGCGCACACCCACAAAATCACCCTCTGGGCTGACAATCTGATGTTCGCGTGGATTCTTGGCTTGGTCGTAGGTTCGCAGCCACATTGCCTTCAATCCTGGCTCTTTGATCTCTGCCAAGGTTTTTCCGCGAATGGCATCGACCATAGGGGCGTATTGGGCTTTGCTAAAAATTGTCTGTGCGATTGCATCCATGCTGGAATCCCAGCGGGTTGATTGCTGCTTGGTCGCAATGTCAAGGACGCGCTGACCCAGCGATACATTCATAAACCAATCTTTTTGTGGCGAGAGCACGGCAAGCACGCCAGCTACTGCTTGATCAGGAACGCCGTAGTCAAGAGAAAATCGATCAGCGATGGTGCGTGCTCCGTCGTACCAAAGCTTGCTGCGCTGGCGCGTAGCATCTGGCACTTGGTCGTGCAAGTAAAGAAGATTGTTCTTGACCTCAGTGATGAAATCTTCAGCTTGTTTGTCAGGGTTGCGTGCCTTGCTAGAAAAGTTAGGGTACTGTCGGATCAACCCCATGTTGTGGGCAAATGCTTCTGGGTCTTGCTTGGCTGCCTGGAGGTCAATTACCAGCCTGCTGGTCAATGGGTCTTCTGTTCTTTTCACTGCGGTTGGCAGGCGGGTGCTGACCAAATTGGGGCCGGGCGGCACAATGTTTAAACCTTGAATCGGCAACCCCTGGCTTTCGAGAGTGTTCACCAGCATGTCTGCTGCTTTAGGCCCGAGTTTTTTTACAGCGGCCCGCCCAGCTACACCCGCACTTTTACCGAGGCCAACAGCATCCACTCCAAGTAACATAGTGTCGAGCAACTGCTCTTTACGTCCAGTCTTAACAATTGGGATATATCCACCTGTGCCACTTGGCGGCATGGTGATGGGACTATTGCCATAGGCCCACTGTTCAAGCTCTTCTGGCGACTTCCCCACAAGCAGATCACCTACACCCATGCCGCCAAGCAGCGGCACAAATTCCTTGATTTCGTACTGGTTTGCTAGAGTACGCACACCACGCACAAAATCAGCCACACCACCCATGATTGGGTTTCGTGGGGCTGCGCTAATGGTTCCTCTGGGGTCTGCGGCACTAGCTAACTGAATGTCCCCAGGCCCGGTGCCAAGCGGCATCTGGCTGGCGTCCTGGGCGGGTGCCGCCTCGGGTGGTGGGTCTGGGTACTGGACTGCAATCATTTTGTCCAGGTAGCGTTGCTCCAATGTGCTGTAGGCCATCACTGTCTTCCTTCAGCTTGTTTGAGCAATTGCTCAACACGGTTTATGTCGCGCAGCTTGCCAGGATCGTTCTTGTACCTCTCACGCAAATTTGGAAGATCACTTGCCGTTATTGCGCGATCCATGCCCAAGCGGGCTTGATACTGTTTCAATGTTTCTCGCGCTTGCTGCGCGCCTGCTGTATTTCTCTGGGCTGCAATACCTTGGTCAATCTTCTCCAGAATTTCAGTGTTGGTCAGAATCTTGCCTTGGCTTGCAGCGTCAGCTTTTATGCGCTCCGCTTGGGCATTGAGCTCGGCCCGCCGTGCCCACTCAACCGCATTGGGCTCCAGCGACACCACAACGCCGGGCGCTGTCTGAATACCAGCGCGTTGATTTATTCCGCGCTGCAATTCAGAGTCGTTTCGGCGATCAGTTGAGTACAGCTTCTGGGCCAAAGACACTGCATCCTTCCCGGTCAACCCTTTGCCAACAAACGCCCAGATTTGATCTGGTCGGGTAATTGCACCGCTCTCAATTTGAGCCCCAATATTGAACTCAACTTTTGGATTGCTCTCTGCCGCCTTGGGATCAGGCGGCTCAATCAAATCCTTGAGCACTGACAACGGCACCGACTCAGGGTTGGATTGCGCAATCAAACTAATTTGCGCGGTCAGCTTTTTCCTGGTCGGATTGTTGTAATCCTTGATAGCTATAGCTTGCTGATAAAGCGGAATGAACTGCATGAGCGCGCCACGCTTGGCATCATCACGCTGGACATCAGATAGTGTTTTTTGATTGTTTGCCGCAATCATAAAATTGGCAGTAGCCTTTGCCACGCCATCAAAATCATTGGCCGTCATGTCTTGCAAAATTGGACTTAAATTGCCTAGTGTCCCGCTACGAATTTTTGACAATGTGCCCATTGGATCGTTGAGGTACTGAGGCTTCATCAGCTCCCGTGTTACCGCGTTGATCTTTGCTTGTCTGAAAGCGTTGTCAAACTTTGCCAAGTTTGATTCCATCTTGTCAGCGGATAAGCCGTTCATGATGGAGTCCTTTGCAATTGCCTCACGCATCACTAAAGCCAGCTTATCTACGGGCTGCTGCTGGGTTCCATCAAAAAATGAGCCCTGCGCAACAATAGCGTCAAGCATTTTGATCTTGTTGTCCAAGTCAAAAGATATTTGAATTTGACGCTCTTCAAGTTTTCGCTCTGACTCAATTCGATATGCGTCTCTTAGCACCGTGTTGCCATGCGTTGCCATGGTGGCGCGAAATTTTAATGCGGCCTCTGCATCAATTTCAGAGAAGTTTTTTGGCAGCAGGCCGTCACTCACAGCTTTAATTTGCGTGCGTGCTTTTTCAGCAGTCATGGTGCCAAGCTTTACTTGCTCATGCACTTTGAGCAATTGGTTCAAGCCTTCACTTTCAAACGCACTGGACAATTGAAAGCTGCGAGCCTTTGCAACGGCCTTATCAAAAATGTTCAGCGTGTTGCCGGTAAGGTTTTCACCAGTGCGCCCAAGATCGCTGGTGTCCCCATTCATTGCGGCCTGCAATTGCTTTGGCGTTGGGGGATTGTCAGCAACGTATTGCAACCCCTCTTGCTGGCGTTGCTCTCCAGCTTTTTGGAACAGCGTTGATGTCAGCCGATCTAGCATTTGAGCCAGGACATTACTTTCCTGGGCCTGGACGCGGGACGCAATAAAGTCAACCGGCTGGCCTTGCACTTGCACCATTGGCACGCCGCCAGCGCCGCGTAATTGCATTTGACCGGATTCAATTCTTGTAGCCATTACGCCATCCCATATGCTTGGATGCCAGCGTTAAACAGCGTTGCATTTGCCAATAGGCCACCCGTAGATCGGGCCGAGCTTGCTGCCCCTTCATATTGACTAGCCTGGCTTTTTGCGCTGTATCGGGCAACCGTGTTTTGATACCCCGTGCTTTGGATCATTGCGGTTGCGTCCTCAAATCCCAGTACCCGTGCGGCCAGGGCGTTGAGGTCGGCAATGCCAACATCGCGCATGGTGGCCGCAATGTTTTCGTTTTGGATGCCCAGGTTGGAGCCCTCGTTAATCACCACGCCGTTGGCTGCCGCCCTAGCCCTGGCCGATGCATTAGTGGCCCGCATGTTCTTGAGTAGCGTGTTGCCCGCAATGGTGTAGTTCTGCGCTTCCATCTCAGCTCGCTTGAGCGTCCTGCCAGCTTGGATGGCGCTGTACTGTTCGGACATGTCGGCGCGAATGCCAGACAGAAACAGCGTGTCCCTGGCCTGTAGCAAGTACCCAGTTTGCTGGTTGATAGAGGCCGCAGCCTGCGCCTGTGCTTGTCCATATGCGTTGAAAACACCGGCAGCGCCAAACGTCTGACCTTGTGTCAACCCGAGTGCGTTGGTTGGTACGGGAGTAGTTGCCATGTCAAGTCCCCGAGAACACTGCGACGCGATAGTCCAGGCCAAGCAAATTCATCTTGACCGGCAAATCTTGGGACACCTCAACAAATTGCTCGCGGCTGTAGCCAAGCACCCCCGCAACGCGCTTGATGCCGGTGAACTCTGGCAGCGGCTCGTCAAGCAGTGGGTTATCAAAAAGTCGAAAAGCCACTGGTTGGTTGTTAATGATCATGTTCTGTGTTTTGTTGACCACAGCGCTAATCTCAACAATTCGCTTTTTAAACGACACTCGGCTGCCGGTTTGCAGCTTGATTTCAGCAGGCATGGTTCTGATGTAAACGGTGATTGGCAAACCAACCTCGTAGCTTGTTACGCTTGATCTGTCAAACGTAACGCTACCGCCACCGCTCACAATCTCATTGCCTTGCGGTGAGCCATCAGTAATCACGTTTAGCGACTTACCCAAATGCGGCAAGCTGCTTGCACTTGCTGCGGCACCGCCAACAAAGGCGCAGTCGGTGAAATATGCGTAGTCAAATTGCTCAATAAAAAATTTAGTTACGCTATTGAACACACGCTGGGTCACCACATAGATGACGTTAACATCCACGCCAACATCAATGAAAAGCCCATCTGTCAGAAACTCTGACGGGCTGGTCACCTGCTGGCTGCGCATGATGCTAAACACCGCCATGCTGCCGTCATCGGTGTTTGTCATCAGCAGCAGATCGGCCTCTTCGGTGCTCGACGCCCGGCGCAACGCAATGCGCTGCGGCCCCTTCAGCAAGTGCCCAGAAAGCAAAGAGATGCGCTGTGTGATGTAGGTAAGCTGGGTGTCAGAGAAGATGAACTCGTTGAGCGACTTGCCCTGGCGCTGTATGTAGATCGATCCAGACTCCACCGACTGCACCCGCGTGCCCGGCTTGATCCCGTTTCGGCTGACGTTCTTGAATGTAAACGTGAGCGGCGTCACCGGGTCGGTGCCCGTTTGGGGAATGAAAAACTCGCCGCCCGTGGTGAACACCTGGAAGTCACGCGAACTGATAATGTCGGTGATGACGTTGAGCTCGTTGGTGTCCAGCGTGGCCTCAACGGCGTCATCATCCAGGTTCTCTGTGGGCACAAAGTCAAAGAACAAACCAATCTTGGAGCCCCACACCGTGCTTGGCCGGGACTTGCTACCGCCAAAGTAGAGCCGCCCTTCGTGAAAAGACACCGAGCGCGGGTACCCCTTGGCAGCGCTCCAGACATCTACATAGCCGGTTTCCAGTTCCCAGGCACCCGACGCCTTGACCGATGTGTCAAAGAATGGGTACTCAGTGACCGCCTTGACCACGGTGGTGCTCACAAACTCAATGACCCGAGCGCGGCCTTGGATGGTGCTGTTGACGTACTGGTTGACACTTCCCGCGCTAAAGCTTGCGGCGCTTGCCGTAAGCGTGATGTTGCCCGATACAGCACTTACCGTCAGGGTCGCTGCCGGGTTGGTTGTTGCCAGCGTGTAGGCGTACTTCGGGATGGAATCAAACGAAATGGTTGTGGCCGTCCAGTCTGCATCTGTCGCGCCACGCACAATCTTGACGGGGCTCAAGTCTGGGTGAACCACAATCAGCGTGTCGGCTGACTGAGTCCAGCACATGTCATCCACAATGTCGCTGGTGATGGCCGTGGTCAAAAAGCTGTTGCCGGTGCCATTGATGTTGGTGACGATTGCACCGTTTTTGATAACGTGCATGCGGTTGTGCGTAAAACACAACATGTAGCTGTCGGCCACCGAAAACTGAAAAGACACAAGCCGCACACCGTTGCCTGCGCTGGATGCGCCAGAGGAAGAGTTTGGTAGCTCAAAGATGTGCTTGGTGCCAGGACGCCGACGCAAGCCGCCCTGGGGCTGTATGAGCACGTTTGTGGCCTTTGCCAGCGCGTTGCCGTAGGCTTGCAGATCAACCCGCGCACGCAGCAGCGGATCAAGCTCGCCGGTCGCGAAGTTGGTGGTGAACTCAACAAAGCGCGCCATCAGCCAAACCTCGCCTCAATGAGTGAGAAGTCTTGCATGGCGCGGCTCGGGTTGCCCTGGCCGTCGATTTGGGCAGCGGTGCGGAAGAATCCACCGCGCCCGTTCTCGGCTGGCTCACCGACTGCGGTGCGCTTCCAATTGGCGGCCTTGTCGGCTTGCTCAGTGATTGGCTCGGCAAGGTGCCAGCACATGAAGTACTTCAGCAATTGCACAAAGTACTGGGGCATGGCGTACTCGGGCACCGAGAACTTGTAGTCGATGTAGACCGCAGTCAGGTTGGTCAGTAGCTGGTCTTCTTGAATTTCCCAATCCTTGCGCACTGGCGTGCCAATGCCGCTTGTCTCATAGACCGCAAAGGGGTTTTGTAGGCGATCACCGGGCAGTTGGTACGCATATCGCCACACGCTGTTTGGCGCGGTCAGCAACTGCGAGAGTTGGGTTTTCTTGGTTGAGAACGTCCAGGGGTACATGGACAACAATGAATCGCGGATATCTGGGTAGAGCCGGTCACACACGCTGGATTCATCAGTTCCATCATTGAAAGATGAGATAGCCTTGGCCCCGATCATCAGTAATGCGTCGGAGCAAATCGATACACCTGTGTCGCCAGCAGCCATTTGAACCCCTCAATGTAAGAAAGGCCATCCTCCGAGAATCCCCAGAAGATGGCCTAGCCCACTGACCATCAATTAGTCAGTGTCAGTTGCGCTTACGGTTGTGCCGTCAGCAATGTCAACCACACCAGCCGAAGACACGGCATTGACGTAAGTCAACACCAAGCTAGGGGTAGTGGAGTCATAGACAAAGATGATGTCACCGACCTTCAACAGCGATGCGATGCTGTCAAAGTAGCTCACGGTGTTAACCGTGGCTTGGGTATCTGCTGTTTTGTACAGATACATGCTGGGTGCGTTGCCAGATTTGGCAGCGCATACGGTCACAAAACCAGTGCTTGAAAATGCCATGTCAGTCTCCTAGATTAAGTTTCACGGCAGGTGATCTTGACGATACCTTCATCGTCAATGGCAACAGCGCCAGCACTGAAGACTTCATTGACCAACCAAGACGTCTTTTCCGGGACGTAGTTGATCTCAGTCCGCATGCCAATTCCCTCGCCGTAGCCGACCGCATCCTTGTGGAATGCAAAGCAACTGCGATCAAGTGATGCGTCAACAACCAAGCCGCCTTCAGAGCGGTCACCCAACACATGGAACATGAATCCCAGGAACGTGTTGAGCTCGCCTTGCACCAGCGCTTTGACACTGTTGAAGTCGGAACTTGTGACGCTGGTTTCAGACAACAGATTTGCCAGACCGTTTGCGTGGATGATGATGTGGCGACCATCTGGCGGCACGTTGGTCTTGTCCATCAAACGCTTGGCTTCGCGCAGCTTGGCAATGTTCATATTGGTGTTTGAGCCACCAATACTGTTTGCCACGGTCAAGCTGGTGCTGGATGCTGTCAGCGCATCCAGAATCATCTGATCTTGGCGACGGCCCATAGCACCAGCCACAACTTGCACCAATTCCTGGCGCTCGTCAAAGTTGACTTTTGCTTGGCTAAAGATGTCGCTGTACTCTGCTGCATTGAAATCAGCCAAAGTCAAAGTGACTGAGCTGAATGCGACGTTCAGAGGGGTGACATCAGTTTGGGGAATGCGCAGGGTTGCTACGCCTTTGCCAACTTTGGGGAACTTAACAGTGGAACCTTCGACTCCACGACGCTGGCGAACTGCCGGGACAAGCATTGCCTTACCTTGATAGGCTTGCTTGACCTCTGCGTCGAAAAGAGTAATAAAGGCGTTGGAGAGAGAAACGCTCATTGGATTACCTCATTCGGTGGTTGGACAGGGTTCTCGCGCCGGTAAGCCTGTAAGACAGGGCCAGATACTTGCTTTTTGCGCCAGCCAGGCGTCAGCTTCCGCTGCGGCAGGGGTCGGTTTCCCAATAAGCCCTGCCGCATTCTAGTACTTTTTTACAAATGTCAATAGGTAATCTTGATATTTGTACAAGTATTTATTGAAAAGTGGAATTGAAGAGTTTTTCCACCTTGTTTCGATACCCTACGTCTGACTTGTAGCGGGGATCGTTGACCATCTGGTAGAGCTCTTCCTTAGACTGCGCGCCGTCCATTGGCATGACATCAAGCGGCACCCTTCCTTCGTAGCTTTCGCGGATTTTCATCAGCGCCGTAAGACCCCTGGCCGTGCCGCCCATGATCTTGAACTCATCAAAGTCATCCTTTGACCAGACGCCCTTGTTGACCAGACCCCTGGCCCAATCCACCATGCCGTTCACAATGGCACCGCCCTTTGGCCCAAGCTGCCTAAGCTCGTTGGCCGGGTCAATCATTTGGCTGCCGATCACCTCGTTGGCCTGGGTCTGGAGCTTGGTGACCAGGTCATCAAACGCGCCCTGCGAGAGGTTGTTCTCTTTTGCCCAGCCGGTCAGCGTAGAAATGATCGGGTTGCTTTCAGCGTCATTGCCTGTCCACGCCTTCAGATCGTAGGTGCCGTCGGCTGGCGCTTTGTGCTTGCCCTGGCTGATCTGCTTGCGCAAGTCCGACCAGCTTTTGGCAATGCCTTCCAGGTCGGGTTCGCTTGTGTCTTTTTTCCAGAAGTTCTCGGGCCAGTAATCTGGCCGTACCAATGGATCATCAGCAGTGGGTGCATCTGCTGGCGCGGCCTTGTGATTGATCTCAACGGCCTGGGAGTTCTCTTGCTTTGTCTCTGTTTGCACTTGCACGTTGTCAAGTAGGCCGGTTGCACCGGGCTCAACGGTTGCGGTGTCGCTCATTCAATTTTCCTTTTTACAATTGGTACAGTTGTTAAATGTACAAAACAGGCAAAAAAATTTACAGGTTCTTTGCCAGACGTATCCGCGCTTCAATCTCCCGCACAACCGTCCTCTGCCCTTCGGCAAAATAGGCATGTGATGGGTCTGTTCCCGGCACGGCGACGGGCACATTCACATACATTTGATTCAGCCAAGCAAGCAGTTTTCTGCCGTCATCGCTGGAAAAAACGCGCAAAGTCAGGCGCGCCAGATCGTCGCGTTTCTGATCAACCTCGCGGATGTCCGACGTTTGGCCTATAGCCTCAAGTTCGTCCCAACTCATGCCCACACCCGCATAGGCGTTGCAACATTTACGGCAAAGGCTTTGAGTGCTTCGCTCTCAGGGCCGCGCACGTTGACGTGCCAGCCGGGGAGTGCAGTCATCTCAGGCTCTTCATCCGTGCCGCCCGTGCGCTTGTAGATGATTCCGATTGTGTCAATGCTACCTTCGTAGCCATCCAGCGCCTCAGTGGCTTGGGCTTCGTCTGTAAATTTCAGATGCAAGTCGGTCATGATGTGATGGCCTGTAGTTCGCTGTCAGCCAAGCGGCGGCGGTAGAAAGCAATGCGGCTAATTGTGCCGTTTGCTGCGCTGTTCGCGGTAACTGCCGCATCACTTCCAATGCTTAACCTATCGACAACAGGTACGCTTGCTCCAGTGTTTGTTACTACAGCCGAGCCATTTCCTGAAAAAGCATAATCACCTGCTTTGAACGCAACAGCAAGTCTTCCAGATGGAAAAACAGGGCCAGTTGTTTGCCCATTTGTTCCATTCAAATTTGTACCAGAAACGGTATATACAACCCGCGCAAGAAGTCCTCCTGCCGCTCTGCCTAATGCTATTCTATTATTGTTGGTGTTGTCATTTATGTCAACAATCCTTCTAACCTGCGCTCCAGAAACCGCAAGATTGTTTAAAACGCCTTCCGCATATATTGTTCCTTCTGTTTGATTAAACCAACTGCTGAAGTTAGTCCCCGTCATGACCGCACTATCAGCAGCGCGGGTCACTTGGCTTGCCACTGTCGGGATGTAGCTGGTAGGAAAGGCTCCGGCTTCTAGTTGAGCGCCCCAGATGTAAGCGCCTGAGGAGCCATCGCCTGTCCAAGCTGTAGAAGCAGATTGACTCGTGGGGATTGCAATTTGACCAATAGAAAAACTCGTTGAAACGCCAGTGGTATCTGGTATAAACACAAAAGTGCAGCGATACCACCCATTACCTACAGGGGTAATAGAGCCAGATGTTGCAGTTGAATTACCTGTTGCCCCTGTGCTAACAACAACCCCCGTCAGCAAATTAAATCTTGCATTCGCCCTGTTGCTAACGTTCCATGCAGGAGTTCCAGAAGAAGCTCCAAACTGAATTACAAACTCATAAGAACCGCTTCCTTGTTTTGCGTAAACGCTATAAGAGTAAGTTGTAGTTGTTGTACCTGTATATGTAGCTCTGACAGCATGAATAGCCGATGAGGTATTGGCAACAGATAAATCGCCACTTAAAGCTCCATCAGGAGCAATAACTGTGTTTGCAGTAATTGTTGTGCTGGTCTTTGTCCAAGCCGCATTATCAAACTCACTTGAGTAAGTCACCAAGTTTGTCCTGCTCTCCTCAATTAGCAGCCCTAATGGAGCAAGCGTAGTGGGGTTGTAGTCAAAGCGTGGGCCGTCGATTGCAACTGACTCAATCAAGCCGCTGGAGTTGGTGCGAGTGGCTGTGGTTGAACGGGTGAACGTGACGCGGGAGTCTAGGGTTTGGTTGCCCGAGGTAAAGTCCAGCGCCAAAGATGCTCCGTAACCAAAACCGCCAGCACTACATTCGCGATTTGGTAAATTTATTGCTGTGCTGATTTGCATATCAAGACAGCCCGATAATGTTACTTGCCGTGGTTGAGGTTGTCCACACACGTTTCACCGATACCGGCAAAATCGTACCGGCAGCCACGTTGGCAATGGTTACATCATTGCCGTTGATTGTGGTCACACGCAAATTTCCACCAGTGCCAACATAAAGAGCACGACATGGCACCGCCAAATCAGAGTCTGCTGGGGTAATGGATACTGCGGTCTTAGCGCAGGAGTCGGGAGTTGTTTGAAACATATAAGTCCTTTCAGTGGTTAAATTTGCGGGGGTTGTGATACGGGTAATCCAGGCATGCCGCCCGGTGCGCCACCGGCCTGCGCTTGCATTGCCATGGCCTGGGCGATGGCTTGCTGCTGCTGCTGGTTGCGCGCTTCTTCCATGAGCACAGCGCGCTCTGCCGCCGTGTTTCGCACCGACGCCGGGACGCCGAGCTTGTCGCCCAGGTAGTCCACCAAGATGTCAGTCTTGACCGCAAGCTGGCCGTCTGAACCGAGCCCCTGGGTGATCTGCATGTACTGCATGATGGCGTTGATCTCTTCCATGTTCTGAGCCATGGCAAGCGGCGCAACCGGCACTACTCTGACCTCCAGGCCGTTCACGCGCAGCGGCATGTCAATCATCCCGCGCTCATCCATCACCTCCAAAATCTTGGAGACGATAGGGATCATGGTTTCGTTGATCAAGCGACCAAACGCGGAGCCCAGGTTCTGCGCCAACTCTTTCATGCGCTCCACGATCTCGGTGGCCGAGCGGGCGCTCATGTTGTCGGGCGGCAGCGACTCATCCAGCAAGATGCGCTTGACGTTGGCTCGCAGATCGGTGATGACAATCTGGGACACGTTGAAGTCGCCAGCGCGGGGCAGGGGGCTCAGTGCTGGCCCCTGCGGCCCGCCGTTGCGGGCAACCGGAATGATGGCGCCAGGGATGATCTTGACGGTGTTGGGGTTAAGCACGCCGTCATCCGCTGCCGTGTAGACACCGGCCACCGCCAAGCTTGCATTTTTCAGCAGCAGTTCGATGACCTTGTTAAGCGTCTTGATGTCGGGCAGGGCGGTCATCAGCGGGCCGCGACCATAAATTTCGCCGGCCACTTTCATGTAGCGCGAGATCACCCAGGGCGACATCTTGCGACGGCGGTAGACGATCTCAGACTTGGTGACCTTGTCGATAACGTGGTAGCAGTAGTCGCCGCGCTTGTGGTCGTAGATCGTGGCCTCAAGCAGTTCAATGTCATCTGTCGGCTTGTCTTCAATCTTGCGCGCCATGTCATCAGGAATCTTGGCATCAGGCCACTGGCGCTGCATGCTCTCGCCCTTCATGCGCATGCGCCGGTAGACGTTGTCCACCTGACCGTTGGCACCCTCTTCGTAGGTGACCAGGAAGAGAGGCACCGGCACAAAATTCAGCGGCTGCACATCATCGCCCGGCTGCACCATCATGCAGGCGGTGCCCACTGCGAGGTCAAGCAGAAACTCGCCCATCGCAATGTCAAAGTTGCTCTGGTTCAGCACCGTGAACATCTTCTCCTGGTAGACCTCCAGAATCTGCTGGGCCTGGGCCTTGCGATCTGCCGGGATATCGGAGCCAGCCTCAAGCTTGGCCCACTTGCGTTGAGGCGGGAACACTACAGATTGCAAGCGGTTGGCAAAGCGCTGCGTGGAGTTGATGGCCGTGGAGTCAAAGACCCGCGACATCTTGTTCTTACCGGTGTGCCCGCCTTCCCACACGCCGTATAGCTGGCGCTGAGGCAGGGCGAACTCGTAGGCGTCCTGGTAGAGCGCCTGGAACTCATCCTTCTTGCGTTGAGCCGCCTCCTGCCGCTTTAGGATTTGCTCTGGTGTCAGGCGAATACCGCCCGGCGTGGTTTTGTCGTATTCCATTTCAATCCTTTTGCAATTCGTACTTCTCCAACATGTTGCGGCCTTTGGCTGCCAGCCTTGCTGCGGCACCAGCAGTACGCGGCACCGGCTCGCCCCACGCATTTGCTGCCAGCGCCAGCCGGGTGGGCTTGCCCTTGTCGTTCACCAGTGGGCCGCTTGGGTTGGTGTAGAAACGGGTCAGGAATGATCCCTTGCGACGCAGCGATTGGCCTACTGGGCTCTTGTCTTTGACACCCGGCCGTAGGTTTTGGCTTTCACCAGAGCTTTCAAACTTACGCCTACCGGCTTCGGTCAGGCCACCCTCTGGATCCTTGTATTTGCTCACTTCTTCGCTCGGGCTGCGGCCATGTTGTCAACAAGGTTGGGATAGGGTCGGCCTGCCTTGGCGGCGCGGCGCATGGCGTTGCGCTTTTCGCCTGATGAGAGCTCCTTCGGCTTGCCCAAATCTTTTGGCCGTGGCTTGTCCCAGACTTCCTTTTTGTCTTTCATGCGCTTGCTCCAGATAAAAGTGGCCGAGCTCCTTTGCGTGAGCTCGCATTGAGACGGCCAGCCCTGCGCTTGCCAACCTCGCCTTTGTAGGTTTGCTCCGCTTGGCCCAGTTGCTCTTTGAACTCGGTGTCATCGAATGCAGCGATCTCTGGCGCTTGCGGAATGTCTGGCGCTGTGGGTGCCGTTTCAGAAAATTTCTTTGGCAGAGGTCTAGGTTTGAAATATGTTTCCTCTTGCGTTTTGTAAGTCACCTCTGTCTCCATCACGCCCAAACCGCCTGGATATTCTTTCCTCACCATATTGAATTGTGGAACTAGATTCATTCTTTTTTCTTGGGTAACAGGATTCTTTTGAATCTCTGCCAGCGTTGCGTTGTATGCGTCTAGGTTGCTCAAGTACTTCGCCTTCTGCGCTTCGTAGGCGGGCAATAAGTTATCGGTGTAGTTGGTACGGGCTGCTTCGTATGGGGCGTTTGTTTCCGCTGCCTTTGCCTGGTATCCGGTGTACGCCGTTTGCATGTTGCCGCTGATGCCGCTCACTTGATCTTGGTACGTCTTAGCCAAACGCTCTAGGTCAGAGCTCTTGCGCCGAGCCATCTTTGCCATCTGGAATTGAGGTTGTTTTGCCATCACGCAATCCTTCCACCGGTACCGCCCAAGTCCATGGGGATGCCAAGCTCGGCGTCCATGCGTGCGCTGGAAAGCAGCGACCTTCGCCCGCCTCGGGTTCGAGCCTTGAGCGCAGA
>Ga0209357_1000571_pt1 | contig 14687 bp, 12 predicted proteins | sample LauGreFBDMM110SD_2_FD_187573 | JGI IMG/M metagenome (GOLD analysis project Ga0209357, IMG submission 187573) | Freshwater lake microbial communities from Lake Michigan, USA - Fa13.BD.MM110.SD (SPAdes) (version 3) | ecosystem: Environmental > Aquatic > Freshwater > Lake | place: Lake Michigan... | reverse complement strand
CCCGTTGCCTGGACACAGCCGGCCATCGTGCCGTTTCCCGCCGCCGCTTCGCTCGTGGTCCGGGCCACCGGCGATCAGAAGGAGCCCGCCTCCGACATGATGCAGGCGTTCATGCTGCGGATTGCCAGCGGCATCCCAGCCGGCCAGAGCAGGTTCACGATCATCGATCCGCTCGGACTCGGCAAGCAGTTCGCCGGCTTCATGCACCTGGCCGATTACGACGAACTCCTCGTGACCAGTCGGATCTGGACAGAGCCGCCTCAGATCGAGCAATGCCTGGCCGACATTACCGAACAAATCGAACTGGTGATCCAGAAATACCTGCGGAACGAATACGAATCGATCGGCGGCTACAACGCCGATGCCGAGGTGCCGGAGCCCTATCGCTTTGTCGTGGTGGCGAACTTCCCGGCCAATTTCACGGAAAATAGCGCCCGCCGTCTGGCCAGCATCGCAGCCTCCGGCGCCCGCTGCGGCGTCTACACGATCGTCTCGATCGATACGTCCCAACACATGCCGTCGAATTTCAGCATCGCCGACCTCGAGAAGCATGCCACCGTGCTCACGCTCAAAGACGGCGTCGCCACCTGGACGAGCGACGCGGAGTTCTGCAAGTGGCCCCTCGCCGTCGAGCAGCCGCCGTCGGATGAGGTGTTCACCAAGATCATCCAGCGGGTCGGCAAGGCGGCCAAGGCGGCCAAGCGGGTCGAGGTGCCCTTCGACCGCGTGGCGCCGAAGGAGGAGGAGTGGTGGACGGGGAGCACCGCCAGCGAAGTGCTCGCGCCACTCGGGCCCGCAGGCGCGAAGAAGCTGCAATACATCAAGCTCGGCAAGGGCACGAGCCAGCATGCATTGATCGCCGGCAAGACCGGATCCGGCAAGTCGACGCTCATGCACGCGCTGATCACGAGCCTCGCCCTGAACTACAGCCCCAAAGAGATCCAGTTCTATCTGATCGACTTCAAGAAGGGCGTCGAGTTCAAGCTCTACGACCATTACAAGCTGCCGCACGCCCGTGTCATCGCCATCGAAAGCGAGCGAGAATTCGGCCTGTCGGTGCTCGAGCAGCTCGACCGCGAACTCAAGCATCGCGGAGATCTGTTCCGCGAATGCGCCGTGCAGGATGTCGCCGGCTTCCGCCAGACGGGCCATCCCGATCCAATGCCGCGAATCCTGCTGATCATCGACGAGTTCCAGGAAATTTTCGTCGAAGACGACAAGATCGCCCAGGATGCCGCCCTGATTCTCGATCGCCTCGTCCGCCAGGGGCGAGCCTTCGGCATGCACGTGCTGCTCGGCTCCCAGACACTCGGTGGCTCCTACAGCCTGCCCCGCGCGACGATGGGGCAGATGGCGGTCCGCATCGCCCTGCAGTGCAACGAGGCCGACTCCAGCCTCATTCTCAGTGAAGACAACACCGCCGCCCGCCTGCTGACCCGCCCCGGCGAGGCGATCTACAACGATGCCAACGGCATGGTCGCCGGCAACAATCCGTTTCAGGTTGTGTTCCTCAACGACGAGCGTCGTGAACGCTATCTCGGCGCGCTTCGGCGTCTTGCCGACCGGCGGACCGACATCCCGGCACTCCCCCGCATCGTGTTCGACGGCAATGAGGCTGCCGCTCCTGCCGGCAACCCCCTGCTTGCGGAACTGCTCGACAAAGGCACGGTTGCCGGCAAGCCCGAACCCGTGCCGCTGGCGTGGCTGGGTGACGCGATCGCCATCAAAGATCCGACGGCGGCCGTCTTCCGTCGCCAGGGAGGTGCGAATCTGCTCATCGTGGGGCAGCGTGAGGATCTCGGCGTGAGCCTGCTGGCGATGTCGATGGTCAGTCTCGCAGCGGCCCACGATCCTCATCCCGGTGGCGGCCTGGGCCGCGCCGGGCGGTTCGTGCTCTTCGAGCCGGCGATCGCCGAGGAGAAGCCTGACATCCTGCTGGCCACGCTCGCGTCCGCTCTCCCGCACGAGACGGAAGTGGTGGGCCGTCTCAGTGTGGGGGATGCCGTGGAACGCCTCGCCAACGAGGTCCGGCGACGGATCGAGGAACAGGTGCTCGACGGTGAGTCCGTCTACGTGATTATCCGCGATCTGGCCCGCTTCCGAGAGTTGCGGCGGAACGAGGCCGATTTCGGCTATTCGTCATTCGGCGGCGACCAGAAGGCGACGCCTGCGCAGAACCTGGTGAATCTGCTCAAGGATGGGCCTCCGGTCGGCGTTCATGTGCTCATCTGGTGCGACTCGCTGACGAACCTGCAACGCACGTTCGAGCGAGGTGCACTCAAGGAGTTCGAACTCCGCGTGCTCTTCCAGATGAGCGGTTCCGATTCCAGCCAGTTGGTCGACAGCCCCGCGGCCGTGAAGCTTGGCCCGCAGCGGGCCCTCTTTGTCCACGAGGAGACGGGCACGCTTGAGAAGTTCCGCCCCTATGCATTTCCGTCTGGCGAGTGGCTCAGCGGAGTCTCGGCCACGTTGCGGGCCCGGCCGCAGGGCACGCCGGTGGAGCGACCGGTCGCCGCCCCTTCGGCGACGGCCACGTCGCCGAAATCCGCTCCCTCGCAGGCCGTTCCCGGCGACGATTTCGGGTTCACGGGCAAGCTCGGGGGCGGCTTCGGGGCCGCCGAATTTAACTTCGCCAAGTTCCTCGATGACCCGCCCGCCGAGGGCTCCTCCTCCGGAGACGCCACGTCTTAGCCGGTTCCTTCGCCAACCCGGTGAGGAGCGACGTTGCGTTTCGTCCGGTTCTCCCCTAGAGTGAGTGTGTTGGTTTGAGACGATGCTATCGGTTGCGGGTTGGCCGAACGGCCGTCTCCGCCGCTTCTTATGCTCGCCTTTACCCTCTGGCGGGCTGCCATTTCTGGCCTTTTCGACGTGACCCCGAAAGCATCAATGGGTCACTGGTAGGAGTTTTTGTGTCATGGGTAAGAAACTTTATGTCGGAAACCTTGCGTACAGCGTGACGAGCGAGGCGCTGGAGCAGATGTTCCTCGAATTCGGAACCGTGGTCAGCGCTCAGGTCATTCAGGATCGCGACACGGGTCGCAGCAAGGGCTTCGGCTTCGTGGAAATGCAGTCCGACGACGCTGCCCAGCGGGCGATCAGCGGCATGCACGAGAAGGATTTCGGCGGTCGCGCTTTGACCGTCAACGAGGCCAAGCCGCGTGAGAGCAGCGGCGGTGGCGGTCGTGGTGGTTACGGTGGCGGCGGCGGTGGTCGCCGTTTCTAAGCCGCACCACTGAAAAGCTATTCTAGGGCCGGAGGGTATCGCAAGACGCTCTCCGGCCCTTCTATTGACACTCCTCAAGCGGAGTGGCCGGCACCTCTTTCTCTGGCCCCTTTTTCTCATGACCGTCATTCACGTCGTGGATGCCTTTACCGACAGGCCTTTTCACGGCAATCCTGCGGCCGTCTGCCTGCTCCCGGAGCCAGTCGACGAGATCTGGATGAAGCTCGTGGCCCGGGAGATGAACCTCTCCGAGACCGCGTTCCTGCACCCCGTCGAAGGCGGTTTCTCGCTCCGCTGGTTCACACCGACGACCGAGGTGAAGCTCTGCGGCCATGCCACGCTGGCGAGTGCGCTCGTGCTGTGGGAGACAGGCGTTCTCAAGCACGACGCGGCGGCCCGCTTCCACACGCAGAGCGGATGGCTCACATGCGTTCGCGAGGGCGACTGGATCGCGATGGACTTTCCCGCCAGGCCGTGCGAGCCATGCGATGCGCCGAGTGGGCTCGCGGAGGCGATCGGGGGCGAGCCGTTCTTTTGCGGCGTCAACGGCATGGACTACCTCGTGGAAGTCCCCGACGAACGCACCCTCCGTTCCCTTCGGCCGAACCTCTCGATACTGGCGTCGCTACCGGTGCGGGGGATCATTGTGACGAGTCGTAGTGAGGAGACGGCCTTCGACTTTGTCTCACGATTTTTCGCGCCAGCTGCCGGCGTCAACGAAGACCCCGTGACCGGATCAGCCCACTGCGCACTCGGCCCGTATTGGCAGAACCGGCTCGGTAAGACGGAATTCACTGCCTTTCAAGCGAGTGAACGCGGCGGTGTTCTGAAGCTGAGTGTGCGAGCTGATCGCGTCATTCTGCGCGGCTGCGGCGTGATGATGAGCCGTGTGGAATTCCTGACCGAAAAAAACGACTACTTGTCGTGAGGGCGGCGGCCGACTCGCACGGTGATCGTCTGCGGCTTGCCGTCGCGAATGATTTCCAGCGGCACCTCCGATCCGACGGGTGATCGCGTCAGCAGAAGCACGAGCGTCGCCGGTTCGGTGATCTCCTCACCGTCGAAGCTGAGCACCACGTCACCCGGCTTCACGCCAGCCTCCGCGGCCGGCGACTTGGGTTCCACGGCGACCACCGCGGCGCCCGGTCCACCAGCAAGGCCCGGCGGCAACTCCCGCAATGCCATGCCCAGGTAGCCGCGTTCCACGTGCCCGGTCGTGCGGATCTCGTCGCAGACCCGCCGGGCCGTGTTGCTTGGGATCGCGAAACCGATGCCGCGAAACCCCTTGCCAACGATCGCCGTCGTGATCCCCATCACATGGCCATGCACGTCGACGAGCGGGCCACCGGAGTTGCCCGGGTTGATCGAGGCATCGGTCTGCAGGAACTCCTGGAATGGATTGTCTACCACGCCCCGCCGGCCCACGGCACTGACGATCCCGTACGTAATCGTCCGGTCGAGACCGAAGGGATTACCGATCGCCCAGGCCATTTCGCCCACCTCGGCGGTGTCGCTGTCGGCCCAGTCGGCCTTCGGCAGGTCTTTCGCATCGACCCGCAACACCGCCAGATCGGTCGCGGCATCGGCCCCCACGAGCGTCGCCTTGAACCGGCGGCCGTCGGCGAGGGTCACGTCGATCTCATCGCTCTGGGCGACAACGTGGTAGTTGGTGAGGATCACGCCGTCGGACTCCACGATCACGCCCGAGCCTACCGATTCGTCGGTGGCACCGGCTGGCGTCTCCCCTCGCAGAGAAGCAATCTCGTCGGCGAGCGTGTGGACCCGCTTCTTCGCCGTCACGTTCACCACCGCCGGGCCGATGACCCGCGCCAGCGTCGTGAACAGTTTTCCTACCGACTTGAGTTCCGCCCCGGCCGCCGCGTCACGGATCGCCGACAGTTCGGCCCGCGTCTTTGCGTACTGGATTCGGCCGGCCAGCGACGGCCAGACGATCAGCCCCACGAGCGTCACGAACCCAGCGAACAGCAGGAGCGTCCGCCAGTTTGCGGCACGTCCCGCGTCGTGGAGCTGGGTGGATTCCTGGCTGGACTGGATGTGCGGACTCATGAAGGGGCAATCCGAGGTTCGAGCTTCCGCCGCACCAGGTCGACGGCGGCCTTCGCCGCGCGCGACAACGCCAGCGTTGGGCCGCCCCCCAGCATATGCTCGACCTGCTCCACACGCTGCCCGTCGGAGAGAACGATCGTCAGCACCCTGCGGCCGTCAGGCCCCGGACGGGCCGCCCCGACGACAAGACCAAGGGTGGCACCGCACTCGGCCCGGGCCCGATCCGCAAGGCTTCTCATGATGGCGGCCGACTCGTGCTCGACCTGTACTCCGGCCGCGGCTGGCAGCACCATGCCCCCGCGGTAGACCACAGGGACTGTTTCGTTCGGGCGCGACGGTAGTTGTGCCTGGCGTCGCGCCTCGGCCTGCGCCAGACAGTTGGCCACCCGGCCCTCGGTGCCGATCTCGATCGTGCCGAGCGTCTGGCCGGCTCCGGCCAACGCCCTCACGGCGGCGTCCTCCACCTCGTCGTCTTCGACGCCGTAGACGTGAAGCCCAAGACACTCCCGGATCGTTCGCTCGGTGGGAGCAATCTTTGCCAGGCATTCCGCCTCGTCGCGGCCCCGCGCCACGATCCGCAGCGTGATCGTGGCCTCGTGCGCCGTGATGCCGACGAGCGGATCGCGGCCTCGGCGGATCAGGTCGGGCAGCATCTCCTCGACCGCGCTCTCCCCTGCCCCGAAGCACTTGATCCGACGGTGCACGAATACTCCCGCGTCCGGCAGCATCGCCGCGAGGGCTCCGGCCACGGTGCCCCGCCACATCTCCCGCATCTCGGAGGGCACGCCAGGCAACGCGACGATCCGGCTCGTGCCACCATCCGGCCGCCGGACGTCGAGATCGATGCCCGGGGCGGTGCCATCGGGATTGGGAATGATCCTCGTGCCGCGCGGAAACATGGCCTGCCGCCGGTTGCTCTCCGGCATCGTCACGGCCCGCCTGGCAAACCGCGACTCCACCGCCTCGAGCGCCGCCGCCGAGAGTTCGAGCCGTTGGCCAGACACCGCGGCCAGCACGTCTCTGGTGAGATCGTCCGCCGTGGGCCCCAGGCCGCCGGTGGCGACGACCAGATCGCATCGCACGGACGCGATACGAAAGGCCTCGATCCCGGCTTCAAGCGTATCGCAGACGGTCGTGTGAAAGAGCACCGGAATGCCGAGCAAACCGAGTTCAGTCGACAGCCACTGGCTATTCGTGTCGAGCCGTTGTCCGGTGGTGAGTTCGTCACCGATGGCGATCACTTCCGCTTGCATACCCCACCATATACCTCACGCAGGCCCCTGTTGCACAGGCCCGGGCTGGTCGGATGCGGGCCGGTGGGAAACAATAGAGGCATGAAGCTCGGACTCCTCGGCCTTGATGCCCGGATCGCGGAGGCGGTAGTCGCCGCCGCCGCCCGTGGCGATACGATCACGATCGGCTGCGATCTCCCCACCGCGGGACCACTGGCCGATTTGGTGGCTGCCGACGTGCCTCGTGACCCATCCTGGGAACCGCTCCTCGATCCGCGGGTCTGCGATGCCATCCTCGTCGGAGGCGACGGCTGGAGCGACGCCCGTGCCGATGGCGTGCGAGCGCTCGTGCAGGCCGGCCGCACTCTGCTGCTCTCCCATCCGCTCACGCTGTCGATGCTCTGGGCCTACGAGCTCGACATGATCCGGGGGGATTCCGGGGCCACGCTGATTCCGTTCCTGCCCGACCGCCTGCATCCGTTCATTCGCCGCCTGCAGGAGAGGATCGAGGCTGGCCTCGCCGGTGCCGATCCACTGGGGGCTGTCGAGACGATCATGATGGAACGCCGGCTCGTCGATCGGTCGCGGAATGAGGTGCTGCGGGCGCTGGCCATCGACGCCGATCTGGTCCGGGTGTTGGCTGGCGATCCCTCCCGGCTTTCAACGCTCGGCGCCGCTGATGCCGATGCCGCCTGGAGCACGCTCGCGGTGGGCTTCAGCGGCCCGACGCAAGTGCCCGTGCGGTGGCAGGTGGTCCGTGGCGAACGGTCGGGCCTGCGGATCACGCTCGTTCATGCCAGGGGCTCGACCACGGTTGACATCCCGGACGATTCCCTTGACGGAGCCGGCCATTCCGACGGCGCGACGTGGACATGGACCGGCGATCGCACCGAAACGCTGGCGTTCGACCGCGGGGCGGTGATGCTGGACGAACTGCATCACGGCCGCGAGCCGACGATGATCACCCCTGCGGCCTGGTCGGATGCCGCCCGTGCCATCGAGCTGGCGGAGACAGTGCCGCGCAGCCTGGCGAAGGGCCGGGCGATCGACCTGCACCAGGAAGAATTCACCGAGCTTGGCACCTTCCGCGGCACCATGGCCTCGCTCGGCTGCGGCCTCGTGCTGGCGGCGCTCTTCCTGCTCGTTCTGGCGACCCTCTTGGGAGGCATCGCCCGCGAGGCCGGCTGGGAATGGGGCGAAAGGATCGCGGGCATCTGGCCTCAGGTCGTGCTCGCGGTGCTCGGTCTGTTCCTCGCCCTGCAGGTTCTGCCGCTCCTGATCGGGACTGGCAGACCGCCCTCTGAACGGGGTGATTCTGCCGAGCGGCCGCGGCATGAGTAATTTTCTCTAGGTCGTCAAAAACAGCCCCCAGAGGCCGTTTCCCCCGCCACCGCGCCCCATCTGGGAAAGCTGTACCGGCCTGCATCGAGGGCGGTAGACCGCGGGGCTGGCCTGTCCGATTCAGAATGTACGTGGGGTGAAAAGCCGGCTTTGGAGCCGGCCAAGCGCCGCCGATGCGCAAACCGCATCGCAGTCTTGCCCATAGGCGGACTGCGTCGAGATTGTTGGGGGGGTTTGGGAGCCTCGTGTTCATGCGCTGTCCGTCGACTGTTGTTTCAGCCATCGCACTGCTGCTGGCGTTCGCCGCGGCGGGGCCGGCTGGTGCCGTCGAAGGACGCCGCACGGCGATCGTCAAGGCGATCGAATCGACCCGCGACAGCGTGGTGAACATCCACGGCCAGAAGTTTGTGCCCAACGCGGATGACGAGAATGCCGGCGAACTGAAACGAGTGAACGGGATGGGCACCGGGGTAGTCGTCGACTCCCGTGGCTATGTCGTCACCAACTACCACGTGGTCGAGGGCGTTCGCCGGATCGAGGTGACGCTTGCCTCAGGGAAGACCACGTCGGCCGCGCTCGTCTCCCACGACCCACGAACCGATCTGGCGGTGATCAAGGTCGAGCATGACGGTCCGCTTCCCGTGATCACCATCGGCACGTCTTCCGATCTGATGATCGGCGAGACGGTGCTGGCCCTTGGCAATGCCTACGGCTACGAGCACACGGTGACACGCGGCATCGTGTCGGCCCTCCACCGCGATGTGGAGGTGAGCCGCACGCAGCGGTACGACGACCTGATCCAGACCGACGCCAGCATCAATCCAGGCAACTCCGGCGGCCCGCTGCTCAACATCAACGGTGAGATGATCGGCATCAACGTGGCGGTGCGTGCCGGGGCGCAGGGCATCGGCTTCGCCATCCCCGTGGACAAGGTGCTCGAGGTGGTAGCCGCACTGCTCACCGTCGAGCGCGTCGACCGCACCTGGCACGGCATCGTGGCACGCACCGACGGTCCGCGAGGTGTGATCGTTGAGGCGGTCCACCGGCAGAGCCCGGCCGAAAGCGTGGGTGTGAAGGCCGGCGACGTGATCACGCACATCGGCGAGACGCCGGTTGCCCGGCCGCTCGACATCGAGCGCGGCCTGCTCGGCCACCGGGCGGGCGACAGCGTATCGGTCACAGTGATGCGGGCTGGCGGGGAGGAGAAACTCGACCTGTCGTTGGCAGCGGTCCGCCGAGACACGCTCCCGATCGACGAACGCTGCTGGCGTGATATCGGCCTGCGGGTCGAGGCGATGCCGGCTGCCAAGGTTCAGCGGCTGCAGTCGCGGTATCGCGGAGGACTGCTCGTGAGCGAGGTTCGCGACGGCGGCCCAGCCAGCGAGCAGGGCATCCGTGAGGGCGACATCCTCGTCGGGCTGCATGTCTGGGAGACGATCGTTCCCGACAACATCTCCTACATCCTCGACAAGGCCGAGGATGAGCACTTGAACCCGATCAAGTTCTACGTGCTCCGCGGTCGTGAGACGCTCTTCGGCCACCTCGTCTCCGAGACGATCCGCCGCTAAGCGGCTCTGCCGTGTCTTGAAGCCGGCGGCAAACGCCCGGCCCACGTGGCTCGCCTCAACCCGTTGCGGCGATTCGCCGTCCAGCTGGACAAGACTTGCTCGACCTCTGCGCCGAACTACTATTGCCAGAGAGGGCGCTGCAGCCAGACTGTCGAATGTTCGTCGGGAGCAGCCACACCTCGGGCATCACCATCCCATGAGGCCGTCATGATCTCAGCACGCAAAGAGTCGAACAAGCTCGAGGAAGTCATCAAGCTCTGTCATGTCGCGATCGCGAAGCAGGCGGAGCAGAACGCCAAAGGTGGATTCGGTCTCGACGATTACACTGATGGGCGTACCGTGGGCGGAGCCAGTCTAGCCCGCAACATCCTGCGGCTTCTTGGCCGCGGGTAGGAACGCGTGCGGGAGACGGATCTGCTGTTGGCGGGCGACACGATGTCCGTGATCTTCATCAACGTCGAACTGCTCTTCCTGGCGGTCACCCACATGTTTGGTGGCCCGCCGTGGACGGTGATCGGAGCGATCGCCGTCGTCGCACAGACCCTCGGTGGTCTCCGCATCGAGTCGCTGGCCCTCGTTGTGCCCAGCCTCGCGTGGCTCGCTTTCTCTCATACCACCGGGAATCGCGAACTGTTCTTTCCCTACGCGATGTACCTGGCGAGTTGTGTGGCGTTGCGGGATTCGCAGCAGGCCACGCAGCGGTCGGCATGGCTGGGGCCGCTCGGTGGAGTTGCGATTGTCGCCGCATTCATGGTCATCCGCATCCTGCAACAGGCCACCGTCCGCGTCCTCGTCGTGGAGTTCGTTATCGCTGCCGCGATTCTCGCGCTCGTGGTCGCGGCCGGCTCATGGAGCCGGGGCCGCATTGCACACGTCGCCCCTTCTGCCACCTTTGCCTGGCGAGCAGCGATCATCGTGGCAGCATCGCTGCTCGCCTACGCCAGCCTGGCGATCTGAGGAGCTGTCTCGGCATCAAGGACGAGACCGAAGAAGTGCGACCCGTGGCCACGAGTTTTCAACTTGTGGAATCAGTGCAGGGACACGGACAAGTTAAAAACTTGCCGCCACGGGGGACAAGGGACACGGACAAGTTAAAAACTTGCCGCCACGGGGGACAAGGGACACGGACAAGTTAAAAACTTGCCGCCACGGGGGACAAGGGACACCGAGAAGTTAAAAACTTGCCGCCACGGGGTAGGGAAGCACGTATCGTGCCGCACTCTGCTGCACCCATGACCTTTTCCCACGTCCAGATAGAATGCGTCCCGATGGAAACCGACTTTGTCACCTGGCTGCTCGACCGCATTCCCGCCGACCCGCGGCTGGAGGTGCCCCCTGGCGATGATGCCGCCGTGCTGCGGCCGCCCGCCATGCGGCGGACGGTCGTCACCGTCGACATGCTCACCGAGGGGGTCGACTTTATTCTCGGCCCCGACTGCCTGCCGCGGGCGGTCGGCCACAAGGCCGTGGCCGTGAGCCTGAGCGACCTGGCGGCGATGGGGTCGCGGCCTGAGGCCATCTTCGTGGCCGTCTGCTTGCCGCAGAACGGCGGCGACGCGATCGCCCACGGCTTGCTCGAAGGCATCCAGTCGATCACGGCCGAGCATGGCTGCACGCTGGCCGGCGGCGATACCAACTCGTGGGACGGGCCACTCGTCGTGAGCGTGACGGCGATTGGCAGCGTGCCGCCGGGCCGGGCCTGGCGACGCGACGGGGCGAAGCCCGGCGATCTCCTCGTCGTCACCGGGGCCTGCGGCGGCAGCCTGCTGGGCCGCCATCTCGCCGTGCAGCCGCGATGCCGCGAAGCGATTTTTATAGCAAGCCAGTTCGCCGTGCATGCCGCGATCGACGTCAGCGACGGTCTCTCGCTCGACCTCTCGCGGATGATGCAGGCAAGCGGCACCGGTGCCATCGTGCGGATGGCTTCAGTGCCGATCCACGCCGATGCCCGCCGGATGAGCCTCCTGCCTGGAGACGGAAAATCCTCGCTCGACCACGCCCTCTCCGACGGCGAGGATTTTGAGCTCATTTTCGCCATGCCGCCCGACGCGGCGCATGCCCTCGTGGCGGCAGCAGGCCAGACTCCGCTCAATCTGCCGATCACGATCATCGGCGAGGTGACAGCCGAGCTGGGGCTCATCGCCGAGGATGCGCACGGCACACGCACCGCACTCCAACCACAGGGCTACGTCCATGCCTTCCACAGGTGACGGTGACGTGCCGCCGACGGTCACGCAGGCGTTAACCGTGGCGGTGCCAGACGAGGCCGCCCTCGCGCCGCTGGCCCGGCGGCTGGCAGCGGTGCTGCCACCGCGGGCGTTTATCGCGCTCGAAGGCGATCTCGGCGCGGGCAAGACGACATTTGTGAAGGCCGTGGCCGCGGCCATGGGCATCGACCCGTCTGAGGTGGTCAGCCCGACCTTCGGACTGATCCACGTTCACAACGTGCCGGTAACCAGCGACCAGCCGAGCCCGGAGGCACCAACGCGTCTCGTGCACGCCGATCTCTATCGTCTGTCCGGTACCGGAGACCTCGCAGAGATCGGCTGGGAGGATACGACCGCCGGGCGGTGCTGGGTGTTTGTCGAATGGCCCTCGCGGGCAGCCAAGGCCATGCCTGCCGACCGGCTCGACATCGCCATCAGCATCGATTCCGAAACCGCCCGCACATTCCAGTTCACGCCGCGTGGAGCCTTCACGCTCGCCTTCTTGTGAGCCACGAACGGTGAGGGGGCCTCCCCGGACACCGAAGCGTGGCTGATTTCACGCGAACCATGGCATCCTGCCATGTTCGCTTGGCAAACGCAGTTTGCTGGTGCTCCGCATGGCATCCTGCCATGCCAGATCGACGAGGGGGCCTCCCCGGACACCGAAGCGAGCGTCAGGCGCCTCGGCGAAGAACGCGTACCATCATCCCCAACGCTGCCGCCGAGCCGCCGTGCGAGCGAAGCGTGTCCGGGGAGGCCCCCGGCGAAACGCTATCCGAGCTATGATGCCACCCCAATCATCCCGGAACAGTATTCCCATGCAACTCCACGCCCCCTCCTCCCTGCTCTGCGTCGTCGATATCCAGGAACGCCTGCTGCCTGCGATTCCCACGGGCCTGCAGGTGGTCTCCATGGCCGGTCGTCTCGTCGATGCCGCAGCGCTGCTCGGCGTCCGCAGCATACTCACTGAGCAGTACCCCAAAGGGCTCGGCCCCACGCCTCCCGACCTCGCCGCCAAGCTGCCGCCGGCGATCATGAAAATGGCCTTCAGCTGCTGCGGCAGCGACGCCTTCACGGCTGCCATCACCGATGATATCGAGTCGGCGCTGCTCTGCGGACTCGAGACCCACGTCTGCATTCAGCAGACGGCCCTCGACCTGCTCGCCCGCGGGCTGACCGTCTTCATCGCCGTCGATGCCGTCGGCTCCCGGCACACACTCGACCACGAGATCGCGCTGCGTCGGCTCGAATCCTCTGGTGCCATCCTCACCACCACCGAGGCCGCCCTCTTCGAATGGTGCCGCTCGGCCGAGCATCCGCAGTTTCAGTCCGTCCGCAAGCTCGTGCTCACCGACCGGGCTTCAGACCGAATGGAATCACGGTGACGGAATCGACGGGATCGGCGCCGCAGCAGCATCGCCAGTCTCCCTCGTCAGATCGAGTGGACCGTTCGCTTCGGCCGCCGCAGGATCCGCTTCGAGCGCTCGCAGTCTGGCAATCTTCGCCGCCGCCAGTGGCTCGCCTGGAGACTCACGGCCCGGCGCCGACCCGAACAGGATCGTCCGCGGTGGTGGGCCGACGAGTTCCCATCGGCGAAACCCAGGCCTCCCCACAGGCCGACATTCCGTCAGCCCGAGCTGCTTCCATTCGGGGCCGACCGCAAGTGCCAACGCCGCCCCCTCCTCCACAACCGGATCGCCCCACGCCGAGCCCTCCGGCCCCTGCGGGCTCGACTCGACGCCCGCGATCCGCGGATAGAGCGACGCGGATTCGGCGGTGAAATCGGCGCTCGGCAGCACAACGCCCTCGGCGTCGACGGCCAAGAGCCCACCCTTCACACCCACCATCGCCACCGGCTCGCGGCAAAGCACTTCTACCGTGGCCGCGGCGGGATGCCGGGGGCTCACGTTCACGACCAGCTTCACCCAGGGGTGCATCTCGAAGGCCCGCGCGAGCCTGCGCGAGAGTTCCGGATCGTCGAGGGGAAGGCCGCCGTCGAGGCTCGCGCTGCGGAGCGCCTCCGTCTTGAGATCGCAACGCACCCATGGTGCCACGCCACGCACTTCAACCGCGTCGGGCATCAGCACCGCGTCGTGATGCACGCGGGCCGACTCCGACACCCGCGACCAGATCGCCCAACCGGCGATCACCACCGCGACCACGACCGCGACCGCGCCGAGCCCTGCCCGATGCTCGGCCAGAAACGCGGCTGTGCCACCCTGTTCAGATTCTTCGACGGAGAGCGGTCGGCCGCGGCGTGGAGGGGCAACCATGCAATTGCCCCTTTCACCAGACTTCGATCTGCGGCGTCAGTTCCACACCCAGCCGTTCGCGCACCTTCGCCCGCACCAGCTCGATCAACGCCCGCACGTCATCACTCGGACAGCTGGGCAACGCCACGACATAGTTGGCATGGGCCGCGTAGACCGACGCCTCGCCAACCCGCAGGTCACGGCCGCCGGCCTGCACCACGAGCGACTCCGCGGAACTGCCGTGAGGATCCTTGAACATCATGGCCACCGTCCGTGTTCCGGAGGGCTGCTCGGCCCGGGACACGATCCACTGCTTCTGCATCCGCTTGGTGAGCCGCTCCGGGTCTTCCTCGTCGAGTTCGAGCCGGCAGCTGATCACAATGCAGTCGTCGAGGTTGCTCCACCGCGACTCGAACGCGAGCTTCGCCCCCGTGCGGGTCTCGACCGTGCCGTCGGGCATCATCACGGTCACCTCCCGAACACATTCGCCGATGTCGCCACCGTGGCCGCCGGCATTGCCGACGAGCGCACCGCCAACCGTGCCCGGAATCCCCACGAGCGTCTCCAGACCGGAGAGCCCCGCCTGTACCGCCGCGGAGACCACATGCACGAGCTTCGCGCCGGCACCCACGCGGAGCATCGGCCGCTCCACCGTGATGCCACAGAAGACCGGCGCCGAGAGCCGCACGACCATGCCGGGAAAACCGGCTGATGGCACAAGAATGTTGGAGCCGCCGCCGATCACTCGGAGCGGCACCCGCTCTCGGTGGCACCGGACGACGAGCCGCGCGAGTCCC
>Ga0209357_1000570_pt1 | contig 14691 bp, 24 predicted proteins | sample LauGreFBDMM110SD_2_FD_187573 | JGI IMG/M metagenome (GOLD analysis project Ga0209357, IMG submission 187573) | Freshwater lake microbial communities from Lake Michigan, USA - Fa13.BD.MM110.SD (SPAdes) (version 3) | ecosystem: Environmental > Aquatic > Freshwater > Lake | place: Lake Michigan... | reverse complement strand
GCTTCCGTTCGATAACCTGAAACCGCAGGGGTTCAAATGAGAATGGTTTACTAAGCCGTTCTCTCACCTTCAACACACAAAGGGTTCAACACATATAAGATACGTAATATGAATACAATGAAACGTAATGGATCTACAACACGTTGGCGAAAGATTAGACTTTACATACTTAAACGAGACAACTACACCTGCTACTACTGCGGAACTCCTCAAGCTAATACGTGCGATCATCTCACACCCCTCGACAAAGGCGGCACAGATGACTTCACTAATCTCGTTGCTGCTTGTGCAACTTGCAACTACAGTAAAGGCTCTAGAACTGAAGAACGATACATTAAAGACAGAAACAGGAAACACAAGCGTAGAATGATGAAAAATAACGAGTTTTTGGAATTACCTAAGACACCACCGACCCCTGCTATGTCTTTCTCCCCAAAGAGTCTTAAAAGTCCGTTTGAACAACCAAAAGGAAATTAAATGGGGCTAAGAGAAGAAAAACAAAGGATATTGCCAGCGTTAGATAAGGCAACTGAAGAAGGACAGCGTCAAGGGTTTATTACAGATTTAGATCTTGCAGGCGTGGCCGTTTTGTTTTGTATTGCAGGTGTCCTGGACTCAGGTTTACTTAAACCTATGGAAGAAATTAAATATTTAGCACAGCTACAATCTGGGCTAGATAAATATGGGCTTAGCTTGTTTGGTCGTAAAGAAAAACCACAATTAGAAGTGGGTGAAGATACTCTTGACGATCTTAGGAAACTCAACCCCGAGAATTCAGACCACATCACTAGCTCTCCCAACTAGGGGTAACGAGGTCGCTGAGTTTGCGCGTCAAATTGATATGCCTCTTATGGAATGGCAACAGTATCTAATTGACGAGTCCTCTAAAATTAAAACAGACGGCACTTGGGCTTACAAAAATGTGTTGGCTATTGCAGCTAGACAAAATGGTAAAACACATCTGCTACGTATGCGTATCCTTGCAGGGCTTTACTTGTGGGATGAAGAATTACAGATAGCCTCTAGCCAGTCCAGAGATTTATCGTTAGAGACTTTTAGAAAAGTTGTTGAGGTTATAGAAAACTATGACTGGTTACGCAAAAAAGTTAAACACGTTACAAGGGCAAACGGACGTGAAGAAGTCATGCTAAAAAATGGCATGCGTTACAAAATCGTATCATCAAACAGCGGCGGCGCTAGAGGTTTATCTTGTGACCTTGTAGTACTAGACGAATTACGACAACAAAAAACTTACGACGCTTACTCAGCACTTGTCATGACGACTAACGCCCGCCCTAATTCGCAATTCATTTCAATCAGTAATGCAGGAGACCATTCTTCAATAGTACTTAATGCCATGCGACAAAGAGCTTTAGATAAAATAGAAAACAACCTAGATGATCCATTATGTTTTATGGAATGGTCAGCTAGTGCAGACAGAAAACTAAACGACATAGAAGGCTGGAAAGAAGCAAACCCAGCACTAGGCAGAACAATTACAGTAGACGCAATTAAAGCCAGATTAAGTGATCCGCCAGAAATATTTATGACAGAGGTATTATGCAGGTGGGTTGAAACAATGAACTCAGCGTGGGAGCAAGGTTCTTGGAACGCTTGTATGCAACCAAACCTAACACTTACCCCCGACAGACCAACTTGGCTAGGTGTAGAAATAAGTCCTGAAAGAAATTCTTGGGCTCTAACAGGAACACAAATACTTGAAGACAAAACAATAGCTGTAGGACTAATGGAATACCAAGACCAAGACAACCCGATAGATGATTTATATATTGCAGGTCGCATAGCAGAATGGGCAAAGCATTACAACGCTGAAGAAGTAATTGCTAACAGATTTACAGGTGACTCAGTTGTAGCAAAACTTAAACAGGCGGGCATAAACGCAAACGTAATTAAAGGCTCAGATTATTACGTAAATTGTGATCAAGTGCTTTCAGCTATGAGTGGAAATCGTATCGCTCATTCAAACCAACCCGAATTATCTGCAAGTGTTAATAGTTGCATAAAGAAAAGTAACGAAACAGGTGCTTGGTATGTGATGAGACGCAAACCTTCAACAGCGGCTATCTCAATGATACTTGCAATAGGTAAAGCAGAACAATTTGGCTCAAGATCACAAAACCAAGACATTGTAGTTGCATAACGGCTTGACTATTATAACGATTTAGTAAAGAATTAGAAGTTATGGGCTTCCTACAAAATCTTCTAGGTGTAAAGCCACAAGACAACGTCAATAAAGTAGACGCAGCAGTAGCCCCATACAATTATCAACAATACGCACAACCTTTTGACTATTTTGGTTTATCTTCAGTTACCAGAGCACAAGCTATGCAGGTACCCTCATTAGCAAGGGCTAGAGGAATTATTTGTAACACAATCGGATCATTACCACTTGAAGTTAGACGCGAGTCAAATAATTCTAAAGTGCCAACCCCACCTTTTATTAGACAACCTGATCCACGTATGACTGGACAGTCTGTATATACATTTTTAGCCGAAGATATTTTGTTTACAGGTCAAGGCTATATGCGAATACTTGAACTAGGTACAGACAACAGACCTTTAAGTGCAGAATGGATTTCTGTAAGTCGTGTTACAAGAACTCTTGACGCACTTGGACACAATGTACGTTATTACAGCGTAGACGGCAACAGAATACCTGACACAGGTTTAGGTTCACTTATTCCCTTTACTGGATTTGATGAAGGATTACTTGTAAGAGCAGGAACAACAATACTTACAGCACTTGCATTAGAAAAGGCAGTTAAAAGATTCGCAGATGAACCAACCCCTAACGTGGTATTAAAATCTAACTTGCCTATGCCTGCTGAAAGAGTTACAGCCCTACTTAATTCATGGAAAGAAGCCAGACAAACACGTGGCACAGCTTTTGTAAACGACACCATAGATTTTCAAAGCATAGGTTTTAGCCCAGAACAATTAACGCTAAATTCAGCTCGTCAATATATGGCCTCAGAAATTGCGCGTGCCTGCAATCTTCCAGAATATTATGTAGGGGGTAACGCCGCAGGAAGCATGACATATTCTAACGTCACAGCTGAAAGAAGAAGCCTAATAGATTTTTCTTTGAAACCTTTAATGACTTGTATTACACAAAGATTAAGCGACAACGATATTACACCACGAGGATCTATAGTAAAATTTGATTTAGAAGAATTTTATAGTCCAAGCGCATTAGAACGCGCTGACATTTATCAAAAACTTATCCCACTAGGAGTTATGACAATTAGTGAGGCAAGAGAAAGGGAAGACTTAATAAATGAATAATTTTATTACGTTCTCAACGGACATTATCGCAGCCAATTCTTCAAAAAGAGAATTAACTGGCGTTATTGTTCCTTTCAATGAAGTCGGTCACACAAATATGGGCGACGTTGTATTTCAACCAGGCTCATTAAAAATCGGTCAAGGTATTAAACTTTTTACCGAGCATGATATGACCCGACCTATTGGAAAGCTAGCAAGCTATAAAGAAGATGATGAAAAAATAATTGGTACATTTAAAATCGCACGAACAAACTCAGGAGACGACGCATTAGCCGAAGCACAAGAAGGTTTACGAACTGGATTTAGCGTAGGCGCTATGATAGATGATTACGTCACTAAAGGTGAACAAGTAATTGTTAATGAAGCAACATTAAAAGAAGTTTCACACGTCACATTTCCAGCGTTTGGCGAGAACGCACAAATAACCGAAGTCGCTGCAAGTGCAGACACTTCACAACCAACAGAAAGCGAGGAAACTATCGTGACAAACGAAGTTACCCCCGAAGTAGTAGAAGAAGTAGCAAAGGCTGTAGAAGCCCCAGCTGTAGAAGCTGCAGAACGCAACGTTCGCCCAGCAATCTTTACAGCACCAAGAAGCCCAATCGTTTCAAAGGCTTCTTACCTAGAACACTCAATTAGAGCAGCTCTTGGTAACGAAGACAGCCGTCAATATGTAATGGCAGCTGACACAACTTCAAACAACGCTGGATTTATTCCAACACCACAAACACAAGAAGTAATTAACGGAATTGCAAACGCTGATAGAGGTTCTATTGACGCTATTTCAAGAGCAACTCTGCCACCAGCAGGTATGTCTTTTGAAATTCCAAAAATTACAACAGCACCAACAGTTGCACAAGCAGACGAAGCAGCAGCATTATCAGAAACAGATACAGCAGCTTCATTCGTTTCAGTAGCAGTTAAAAAATTTGGTGGACAACAAACATTCTCAGTAGAATTGTTAGATCGTTCCTCACCATTATTCTTTGACGAACTTGTTCGCCAAATGGAATACGCATACGCTAAAGCCACAGACGAATATGTAGCAAGTACAATTATTGCAAATGGTCAAATTGCTGCAACAGCACAAGCTAACACAGCAACAGGTCTTATGGGCTTCGTAGCACAAGCAGCTGCAGAAGTTTACAAAGATTCTCTAGGTTTTGCTCGTAACATTGTAGTTTCTGCAGAACAATGGGGTAACATTATGGGTTACGTAGAGTCTGGTGGTCGCCCAATTTTTACCGCAACAAATCCTTCAAATGCGGGTGGACAAGTTTCACCAACTAGCTTAAGAGGTAACGTTGGTGGATTAGATTTGTATGTTTCACGTAGCTTGTCTGCATTAACATTGACAACTGGTGACGGATCAATGTTTGTTATCAACCCAGACGCTTACACTTGGTACGAGTCACCACGTCTAAGCCTACGCACAAACGTAATTAACACAGGTCAAATTGACGTTAATTATTACGGATATGGTGCAGTAGCAGTAAAAATTGCTAATGGTTCTTGCCATTACAATTTCACCTGATAATAACTAAATAAACGTGTGGGTGGTTCGCCCCTGTGCCACCCACACCCTTAATAAAAGGAATGTAAAATGCCAGTATTAGTTACAGCAGCAGAGTTAAGAGCTGTAATTGGCGTTAGCGTTTCTTTATATTCAGACGCACAACTTGAAAGCATTATAGAAACAGCGGAAGACGCTATAGGTGATTTTCTTGTACAACATAAAGTAGCCATTGATAAACAAAAATCAGAAAGTGCTGTATTAACAACTTTACATTCAACACAACCCCACAAATTTTATGAAGGTCAAACAGTAACAATTTCAGGTGTTACAGGTCATAATGGATCTAAAGTAATTGATTCTATTATTGACGATTACACTTTTAGGATAACAACAACAGGGGCAACTATTCACGACGATTATCGTTTTAGTATTCCTAACGGACTAGCTGTAGTTAATAGCCTTTCACAATACAACGGCATAGACGCTGTTGAAGAAGCCGTTCTACAAATATCTACAGACGTGTTTCAATCAAGACTTTCAGTTTCAGGATCTTCGCAGGCTTTAGATTTTGTTCCAGCCCCATATCGAATGGGTCGCACATTACTTTACAAAGTCACAGGTTTAATTTCAAAATATATTGACACAAATAGTCAAGTAGGTTAATCGTGCCTTTAAGTACTTTACGCGCAAACCTCAAAACAGCCATAACCTCAAACACAAACTACTCAGCCTACGATCATGTGCCCGAAATTATTATCCCACCCGCAGCACTTATTTTAGCTAGTGACCCATACCTTGAACCAATGGTTATAGGCAATACTAAAAACTATTACGTAAGACTAACATTAGAAGTTGTTAGTACCACGTATTCAAACCCAAGCGCATTAACAAACTTGGAAGACGATATAGAAACTATTTTAGGACTTATTCCGCTAACCTTTATTGTTTTATCGGTAAGTAGCCCTAAAATTAGAAGCACAAATAACACAGATTTATTGTGTGCTGAAATACAACTACAAACAGCCTACACAGGCTAAGAAAGGCAACAATGGCAACAACGATTTTAAGTGGTCGTAGTTTAACTTTAACTATCGCTACAGTGCAATACGCAGAACAAATTTTAGATTCCGCTATCAATTTTGATACCGAGCGTTTAACTTTTGATACCCTTGCAGGTAAAGCATTCAAGTACATAGATTCCAACGTTACTTTAGATTTGACATTCTTAAACGACGCTGGTAAAACAAGCCCGGGAAGTTTATACAAAGCATTATGGGACGCAACAGAAAGCGCACCAGATACAGCACTTGCTTTTGTGCTAACACTTACAACAGGTGTGACTTTGACTGGTAACGTATTACCACAATATCCACCAATTACTGCTTCAGGTGCAGACGCACAAACTTGTTCAGTATCTCTACAAGTTGTAGGTATTCCAACCGAAGACCTAACCGCGTAACACAAACTAAAGAACAGGGGCACACAAAATGCTTAAATTAAAAATACGTTGGGAACTAGAAACAGGTGAAGTTTATGAAGAATGGACTAGACCAAATGAACTTGCCCAAGCAGAAAAAGAACTTTACAACAATCGTTCAATCATTAAAATACTTAGCGAAGAAAGCAGTCCAAGTAATCAGCTTCTTTTATTTTTGGGTCACAAAATTCAACAACGTGTTACCAAAAAAAATGAAAGCATTGACACGTGGAAACCGACAGTCACCGATATTGCAGCTGTTGATTTTGAGACAGCAAATTTTACCAAGCCCGAAGCGTCGGGCGGATAGCAGTCGAGTTGGCAATAGCCACAGGTATATCACCCGACTATTGGCTCAATGCAGATCCAGATATGTGGGCTACCGCTATCGACGTATTAAACGAGCGCGCTAATGGCTAAAGCAATAAGTCTTGTCCCAGTTGATAAAGATTATCGTGGTTTACTTCGTACGTTTAGTAAAATGAATGATATTGCAAAAAATGATATGAAACAAATTGCACAGGCTTTAGCTGAACGTGGTGGTAATTATGCCAAAGGTGCAGCTAGTCGAGCACCATATAATCCTAAACAAGCTATAGCAGTTGCTAATTCAATTAAAATATCTAAGTCAGATAAAGCACCTTCTTTTAGTATTGGCGGTAAAAATAAAGTTGGGTCTAGTGCTTTTAGTGCTGGCTATGTGATAATGGGTAGTGAGTTTGGATCTAAACAATTTAAACAATTTCCTAAACGTTCACCTTCTCAAGGTAGAGGTAATCGTGGGTGGTGGTTGTATCCTGCTATGTCTAGATTTCAACCGACTATTGCACAAGAATGGTTAAAAGGTTATGAACGTATTAGAGACGCTTGGAAGGGTTCACTTTAATGGCTGACATTAGGACACTTAAACTCGCGCTTCTTGCTGACACAAAAGATTTTATTGCAGGTTTAGATAAAGCCGATAAAGAAACCCGCTCTTTTACAAACAAACTTGACGACGCATTAAAAGTAGGTGCTGCTGCATTTTTAGCAGTCGGCGCAGCTGCCGCAACTATGGCAGTAAAAATAGGTGTAGACGCTGTTAAAGCTGCTATTGAAGATGAGAAAGCCCAAGTATCACTTGCACAAACTTTACGTAACACAACTAAAGCAACAGACCAACAAATTGCAGCGGTTGAAGATTACATTGACAAAACAGCTAGAGCTACAGGTGTAACAGACGACCAATTACGTCCAAGTCTTGACAGACTTATTAGATCAACAGGTGACGTCACTAAAGCACAAAAACTTCAAACACTTGCGCTTGATATCGCTGGCGGCACAGGAAAAGATTTAGCCACAATTACTGAAGGATTATCAAAACTTTATGACGGAAACTTTTCTGCATTAAAACGTTTAGGTGTTCCTTTAGACGATACTATTGTAAAAAATAAAGATTTAGACGCTGCCTTGAAAGTATTGTCAGAAACGTTTGCAGGACAAGCTGACGCAGCCGCTAATACGTTTGCCGGTCGCATGGCTCGTATAAGCGTGGCTGTTGATGAGGCTAAAGAACAAATAGGGTTTGCTTTACTTCCAATACTTGAAAAGTTTGCAACAGTAATTACAGATACTTTACTACCAGTCATTGAACAACTGGTTAATGGTTTAACAGGTGCAGGAACAGAGTCACTCAAAAGAGCGTTTTATGATGTTGGTACTGGCACAGTAACGTTTCAAACTGATCTAAATAGTGCTCAAGGTTCAGCCTATTTGTTAGGTGAGGAATTAAGAAAAGTTGCTATGAAGGTTAATGAATTTGTAGCACAACTAACAGGTGCGGCTAACGACAAAGGCTTACAAGGTTTTCTAGACAAAATACTTTCAATCATAGACGCCATAGAAGGTGCTATAAGTGCTTACAATCGTTTACCCGATATTGGCAAACTACTTATAAATCCTGCACCACAACTATTGAGCCTAACCCCAGCCGTTAAACAAGCTACAGGAACAGTTGTAAATATTGTAAACAATGTTAAAGGTGCTATAGATCCGCAAGGCACAGCTAGAACAATAACTAAAGTCTTAACAACTGCAAACAAAACTTCTGGTCTTGGTCTTGGCATACGCTAACCATGACAATTTTTACACCTGTATTTAAGATAACAATAGCGGGAACTGAATACACTAACGACGTTTTAAGCAACGCAACAATTACAGCGGGACGTAATGACCTGTTTGAGGCAACACAACCTTCATACTGCAATCTAGAATTATTAAACTTATCGGGTACAAGCCCAACAATTAACTTGCTTGATGTTGTAAGTATTCAGGTTAAGGATACTTCTTTGGCTTACGTTGATTTATTTACAGGTGAAGTCTCAAGTGTGCAAAACTCTTTAGCAGGTGCAGGCGCTAACGACCAGTACGCAAACACAGTACAAGTACAAGCGCAAGGCAATTTGGCTTTACTTGTTAAACGTTACGCTGGCACAGTTGCTTACCCACAAGAATTTGACGGAGAACGTATTGAACGTATTTTAGAAGAAACCCTTTATGTTGCTTGGGAAGATTTAAGTAATACTGAAACTTGGAACGACATTGACGCAGCTGTAACTTGGGCTAATTATGGTGTGCAAGGCATAGATGTTATTGACACAGGACGATACGAAGTATTAGCTAGAGCCGTTGATATTAGTCCTGCTTATGAGCTGACAGATACAACTTCCCAAACTGGTTTAGGTTATTTGTATGAAACAGGTAACGGCAATATTGGTTACGCGGACGCTGAAAGACGAAGTGAAAATTATGGCACAAACACAATTACAGTAGACGCAGACATACTTTCAAGCGAAGGGCTTATTACAAGACTTCAAACCACAGACATTATTAACTCAGTTGTAATTCAGTACAATGATCCAGTAGCCGAAGAAGCCGCAGAAAACGACGAGTCTATAAATACCTATGGTTTACTGCAAAACGTTATATCTACTATTTTGGCTGAACAGTTAGACGCTCAAGAACAAGCTGTAAGACTTGTAGAGTTACGTGGCAATCCTAAAATTTCTTTGGACTCTGTTTCCGTAAACCTTGCAAATTCTAATATTACAAACGCGGTAAGGGATTCTTTGCTAGGTGTTTCTATGGACTCACTTATAGCCATAACTAACCTGCCAACAGGCATTATTAGCTCAGGAGTATTTGAAGGATTTTGTGAAGGTTGGATTTGGACTCTTAGTAAAAACACTTTAGATCTACAAATGACAATATCTAATTCTGTTTATTCTACCCTTGATGTTCAATGGGAAGATTATAACCCTGTAACACAATGGCAAAACTTGCCTAACGATTTGATATGGCTTGACGTTGCTTAAGAAAGGGATAAACTAGATACCATGCCTACAACTACAAATAATGGCTGGACTACTCCCGCCGATACCGATTTAGTTAAAAATGGTGCTAGTGCTATTCGCACACTTGGTAACGCTATTGATAGCACTCTTGGAGTTTATGTAGCTTCAACACCTGGTTTAGTAAAAATTAACACAACTTCTTTTAGTGCTGTTTCCTCAGTATCTTTACCTGCAAACACTTTTACTTCAACTTACACAAATTACAGAATTATGTATTTAGCAGAAGTTAATAGTGTTGGTCAATTAACAATGAGATTAAGAGCAGCCGGCACAGACAATACTACTTCCAATTATTCTTTTCAAAATTTTTACATCAATAATACATCTCTGCTTGCTGGTCGTGCCACAAGTCAAACTTCTTGGGAAGTTATATACCAACAGGCTTACGATAATCCTATGACAATCGATTTGTTTAGACCACAAGCAACAGCAAAAACTTTAATATTGCTTACAACAATGAAAGACCCATACAACTTAGGTGCTCAAATGGCTATTGGACAAACTGGTGGTGGCTTTAACGCAACTACCTCTTTCGATAGTGCCACTTTTATTGCAAGTGCCGGCACAATTACTGGCACAGTTTCAGTTTATGGATACGCTGTTTAAGGATATGACAATGGCTAAAAATAAAGAAGAAACAATATTTGTACAAAATGGTGCTGAACGCATTGAACTTATAGGCAAATCTAAAGAAGCTTTTATTGCTCAGCGTGAAACAGATAACGAAGAATCTGATTTAAGACAAGCAGAAAAAGAAACACAAAAAGCATTAAAAGTTTCTGCCTACACAAAACTTGGTTTAACCACAGAGGAGATAGGAGCAATCTTATGACAAACTACAAAGCAATTTTGGCTTCATACGGCAGAGCGTTTTTAGCAGCTGCAATAGCTTGTTATCTTGCAGGTGTAACAGATCCGCAAGCATTACTAGCCGCAGGTTTAGCAGCAATTTTGCCACCATTACTTAGGTGGATTTCACCTAGCGACAGCACTTTTGGCTACGTTAAGGTCAAAGACAACAACGAGCACTAATGCTAGGTCGTCAAGCCGCAGAGAAAATGCAACAGTGGCACATTGAACGTAAAACAGGTGTTAAAGGTATGTGTCTCAAGACTTGTCGTTTAGCCTGGAATATTCCCGCAAAGTTTCCTAGTGCTATTAGTGCATGGGATAACACACCTAAAAAGAATAAGTTTATTGACCCAATGACCGCGCCCATAGGTGCAACACATTTTTGGAAAGGCGGACGTTTTGGACATGTTGCCATTCAATCCCATAAAGCAGGCTATATTTGGTCTACCGACATTCCAGACAAGGACTTGATAGGTCTTACTTATTACACAAGTGTAAAAGATAAATGGGGCTACAAATATCTTGGCTGGACTAACAAACTTAATGGGGTAGATTTGAATGTCAAAGCCTAAACCTAAAGCTAAAAAAGAAACTATTGAACTACCTGATGTTATGGCTCAAGAGCTAGTAAAGGTCATTAACACCGCTCATCAAGACGGCAAACTTATTACAGGTTTTGTTTGCTTACTGGAAACTTTTGACGGACGTAAAAAAACAATAAGAATACAAGCCAATACGGACATGCCACAACACACAATATTCGGGATAATAAACTACGCTTCAGAAAAGTACGAATACAGCATTACACCGGAAGAAGAAGAAGACGATTTTTATGATCCAAATTGGCATGACGGAACGTGATTAACGAATTTGTAGGCATTATTGGTTTACTGATAACAGTCCTTGCTTTTATTATTAAAGTGACTATTGAAATTACTAAAATGAAATCACAGTTATTTCCTAATTCTGGAACAAGTTTGAATGATAAAGTAACACGCCTACAAATTGAGGTTTCTCGAATTGCAACAACTATAGATAGTATTAACACACAGTTAGGGACACCACCCAAACGAAAGAGGTAACGTGAAACGTTACGTCATAATCTCGGATTTGCAGTACCCTTTTATTAAGAAGTCTTATGTTGAAAGTCTTTTAGATTACATAGATTACGTTAAACCTAATGCACTTTTAAGTGTGGGTGATGAGCTTGATTGTCAAACGATATCTACATATGCGCGTGGTACAGCCCTAGAGTTTGAAGGCTCTTTGCAAAAGAATATAATAGGTCTTAGGGGCTTACTCAAAGAATTCCGCTCGGCTATTGGACGCAGTAAGCCCTTTATTATACAACGAAGCAACCACACAATTCGCATAGAAAAATATGTGGCTAGACATGCGCCAGCGTTTGCAGTACTTGACGCAATTAAAATAGAAAACCTTTTAGGTTACAACGACAAAGACATAAACGTGCAATACAACAGATCACTTACCGAAGTTGCAAAGAACGTAATCATGGCTCATGGTGACGAAGGTAGGCTCTATCAAGGCGCAGGGCAAACCGCTCTTGGACTAGCTGTAAGAACAGGCAAGAATGTAATCTGCGGTCACACACATAGGCAAGGCATAAGTTCTGCTAGTACTGGTTATGCAGGCAAACTCTCAACACTTTGGGGCGCTGAAGTCGGTCACTTATGCGATTTGAATTCTGCTGGTATGCGTTACATGAAAGAAGGACACGCTAACTGGCAGGCAGGCTTTGGAATACTTTATGAGCAAGACGGCATAGTTAAGCCTGAGTTAGTACCTTTTAATAAAGACGGCTCGTTTATAGCTGAGGGTGAACTCTGGCACTAGCCGTTATCAAATTGTTATAATTCAATACAGCCTTTTGACACACCTTTGTTCTAGCCTCTGATTAACGAAAGGTGCAATACATGGACAAAGTTTGGTATCCAATATCACACTTACTAGCCCACGCATATCACACTATGGATTATTACCACAGAACTAGGTGCATGTTTGATACTTGCGATTGTGAAAACAAAATGCAACAGCTACAAGAATTTTACGGACTATTTATAGGGGTGAATTAAATGGATTATTTGAAGAATTATATTGAGGTTAAAGATCGCATACAAATGTTTTATGCTGCCTATCCCGAAGGTCTTTTATCTTTTGATTACAGGGGCATTATTGAATTAAATGGTGAAACTTATATTTATGGTAAAGCTTTTGCTTACCCAGTCAGAGGTGAGTTGTATCATGCCGCAGGTTGGGCGTGGGAACGTGTTCCTGCTAAAGGTTTTGCACGCGGGGCAGAAATGATGACATTAGAAACAAGTGCTTGGGGTCGTGCTATTGCAGCTCTTGGTATTGCGGTTTCTAAAGGTATTGCTTCAAGAGAGGAAGTGCAAAGAGTGAACCCAGAAAATGACCCGTGGCAGACACCAGATAGCCCTACAAAGGCCGTAGAGGGCAAAATTAGCGCTTTAGGTGGCAAAGTGATAGCAGAGTATACAAACAGCGAATCCTCAAGTTATTCACCTAAAGGAACAGCGGCTAGTGAAAAGCAAGTAAATTACCTATACAGTTTATTCAAACAAAGTTATTCAGGTGATTGTAATCATGGTGATTTACTCAAATTCCTATCAGATACTAACGACCTGCCAATTAAGTCGGTGAAAGAGATACCTTTCAGAATGGTAAAAAAACTTTTGGACAACCAACAGTTAATCTCAGAATCAGTACATGCTTGGCAAGCACCTTCAGGTCTTCCAGCAGCTGATGAAAAAGTAGAATGGGAAACAGCACAATTTTAGAGATACTTTTAATAGATCCATATTTTAATGACGTTGAACTACTTGCAGATGATTACCGGAAAATAGCCGTTTGTGAGTCGTCATTAAATCCAAGAGCAGTTAATCCGTCTGGAAAATATAGGGGTATGTTCCAGTTTGATAACCGCTCGTGGACGTGGGTGGGCGGTTCTGGCGATCCGTCCACAGCGTCCGTTGCAGAACAATACAAACGAGCACGCATACTGGTTTCAAGGCAAGGTTTTGATAGAGCCTTTCCTCAATGCGCTAAAAAAATGGGGGTAAAATAAGTGGAAGTATTTACAGCGTTTCTTGGAATGTTCCTAGTGTTATTAGTGTTATTCATGCGACAATAAGACATAGGAAGGGGGGCAAAATGGATTACAAAGACGTATACCGCGTTGAACAGGCTTTAAGAGCTTCTATCTCTTATGACCTACTCAACCGAGCACAGGACTTTAGAAACAAAGATGATATGGAAGAAGCAAGAAAGATTGTAGAACAAAAACACTAGCTAAGAACAGGGGCAACAAATGGGAACACCTTTAGGTAGAGAAGCTGTAATAGCTTTATTATTGAGTGGAATATTTACTCTTGGTCTTATCCAACTTTGGGAGTGGGTGAAAGCGTATGCTAGAACTTATCGCAAGGTGCGGTAATTGCGGTGCATGGTGTTACAAAGCCTTTTACTGCAAGCCTTGTATGAAACGTATTAAATAATGGCTACATATATTTGGTGTAAGACGTGTCATAAGATGATTGCTAAAGAGTTATTGCACGAGTGTTACAATGACTGACATAATCTATTTACATTATCATTACGATTACGATAACAATAAAGATTTGTTATGTCAGAGCCGTAAGTGTTACCAAAAGCGTTTAGATGATAAGAAAAAGTTAGAAGAATATCAAGACCAAATAGATCGTGATTTACAGATGAAAGAGAATTTACAAGCTATAGATGATTACATTCAAGACCCAAGGATAGACAACTACTAAAAGAACTGCTATAAGTATTATCTTGGTCGCTCATGCCAAGTCTAAACTTTAAGTTGAGGGTTGGCTAATAACCTACTTAAACAGCCGTTAGAAGGCTTTACTCACTCTGCCTATTTAGCAGACGTGTAACAATAACGAGAAGTTACGACATCACAAGCTACTACTAAACGAGTCTCCTAGTAGTAAACAAAAGGTTGTGATGATATGGCGAGACTAAGCCGAATAACAAATAAGGCTTCCGTTCGATAACCTGAAACCGCAGGGGTTCAAATGAGAATGGTTTACTAAGCCGTTCTCTCACCTTCAACACACAAAGGGTTCAACACATATAAG
>Ga0209357_1000568_pt1 | contig 14712 bp, 12 predicted proteins | sample LauGreFBDMM110SD_2_FD_187573 | JGI IMG/M metagenome (GOLD analysis project Ga0209357, IMG submission 187573) | Freshwater lake microbial communities from Lake Michigan, USA - Fa13.BD.MM110.SD (SPAdes) (version 3) | ecosystem: Environmental > Aquatic > Freshwater > Lake | place: Lake Michigan... | reverse complement strand
TGAAGTTATTCGCGCACTTAGTAAGCCCGGAGATAAAGTAATTATTAATTCACCGGTCTATCACAGCTTCTATATGTGGCTAGATGAATTACATTTAACGACAGTTGACGCACCACTGATTCAGGCGGGCGATACTTGGCGACTTGATCTAGCGGCAATCGAAGCACAATTTAAGGCCGGTGCTCGCTTTATCTTGCTATCAAGCCCGCATAACCCAGTTGGCAGAATTCACACCCTCGAAGAGCTAACCGCAATTGCTGAGCTGTCCAATAAATACAATACCTATGTTGTAGTTGATGAGATTTGGGCGCCGTTAATTTATGGTGAGCAAAATTTTGTTCCCTACCTTTCAATTCCGGCAGCGCAACGCCGTGGAATTGTCGTTACATCATCGAGCAAGGCGTTTAGTTTGGCTGGATTAAAGGCCGCAATTATCGTTACTCAAAACCAAGAAATGTTTGAAGAATTAAATGCGATGCCTGAGGCAAACCATTGGCGGGCTTCATTATTAGGCGGTTTTGCAATGGCTAAATGCTTTAACGATGGTGATAAGTGGTTAGCCGACACTTTGGCCCAACTTGATCACAACCGAAAGTTGGTTAAAGAGTTGCTAGCCAAATACTTACCGGCCGCTAAGTATGTAATTCCAGAAAGCACTTATCTAGCTTGGATTGATATCTCTTGCCTGAACCTGGGCGACAACGCCTCTGAATACCTAATTGAAAACAAGAAGGTTGCTTTTAATCCAGGTACCGAGTTTGGCACTCAATATGGCGCGTATATCCGCCTAAATTTTGCTTCTTCACCTGAGATTATTGAAGAAGGAATCAAGCGCTTAGCTTCCTAACGGCACTGGATACACTCTGACCATGATCACGATTCCAGAGACCGATTTAGTAGTCCATCCACTTTGTTTAGGAACCAATGTTTTTGGTTGGAGTGCTGATGAAGCAGAATCACATCAAGTGCTCGATGCCTATGCCGCACATGGTGGAAATTTTCTTGATACTGCCGATGTTTACTCGCAATGGAAACCAGGTAATCAAGGTGGCGAGTCAGAAACGATTATCGGTAAGTGGTTAAGCAAGCGCGATCGCAGCAAGATTGTGGTTGCTACCAAAGTTTCAATGCTAAACACTCGTCCAGGGTTATCAGCGAAAAATATTTTGGCTGCTTGCGATGACTCATTACGCCGATTGCAGACTGATTACATTGATATCTACTACTCACATCGCGATATAACTGAGACCCCGATGGAGGAAACCCTAGGTGCCTACGCTGAATTAATCGCAGCCGGAAAAGTGCGCTACATAGCTGCTTCACAGCACACCGGTGCACGCTTACAACAAGCACTCGATATCTCAGCAGCCAACGGATTACCTTCTTATATTGGGTTGCAAGATCAATACAACTTGATTTATCGCAAGCCATTTGAATCTGAACAACAACCAGTACTTGCTAATAACAATTTAAGTGCGATGCCGTTCTACGGATTAGCGCGCGGATTCTTATCTGGAAAATATCGTCCCGGCGTTAAAGTTGAATCAGTTCGCGCTGAAGGTGTCGCTGAGTTCTATAACGATAAGAACTGGGCTGTGCTAGATCGAGTGCGCGAAATTGCACAAGATCACAGCGTGCCAGTTGGTGCCATCTCATTAGCTTGGATTCGCTCAAACCCGCAGGTCAGCACACCCATCGCAAGTGCGCGCACGGTGGAACAACTCGAAGAGATTGTCCAGGTTGTCGAGCTAACCGACGCTGAGCTTGCGAGCCTGAATTCCCTTTCGGCCTAACTACTAATAGAGTTTGGCAACGTAAAATTTATAAATAACCCAACTCACGATCTCACCTATGACGATGTATTCATGGTGCCAAGTGCTTCTGATATTTCAATCCGCAAACATTCCTTAAATGGAGTTTTGTAATTCTAACTTTCCCAGGAGTGTTCTTCGCAATTCTAGGCTGGATTGCCAAGGCGCCAGAGAAGAGTTGGCACGCAGATAAGAACGGCCAGATCGCATACCGAATTCTCGGTGTTCTGATCTTTCTCTTGGTCGTTCAAATTGTGCGTGGAGTAGACCTAACTAGCTGGCTCTAAAACTATTGATTTATAAAGGTTTTACTTCATGAACAAAGCGTTTAAGCGCTTGGTTGTGAAGAATAACCCAGCACAAATCATCACGATGAAGTATGTGACATTTACTAATATTGGCATGCCAAAATCACCCGACATTGCTCGGGTAACTAATTCAATTCCCTGTCGCAGTGGTAGTGCCTTAATAATTGCTTGCGCCCAACCTGGGAAAACAGTTAACGGATAGAACGCACCAGAGAATAAGAACATAGGCAGTAAGAAAATTTCGAAAAAGTTCATCTGATGATGTGACTTCATATAAGAGGTAATAGCCATACCGAATGAGGCAAATCCAAATGCCACGATGATTGCCGCCGGGATCGCCAAGAGCGCCCACCACGTAGTAACAAGACCTAAAGCTGCGATTATTATCGTAAAGGCTGTTGCATATAACCCACCGCGCAATAGCGCCCAGGCTATTTCACCGAGAGCCACATCAAGCGGTCCAAGTGAAGTTGCCAACATGGCCTTGTAGAGGCGGCTTTCATTAAGCTTAAAAAATACGTTCCAGGTTGAATCGAGCATCGCACCATTCATGGCACTTGTTGCTAATAGGCCCGGTGCAATATAGGCGGCGTATGAAACTTCAGTCCCATTTGAAGAAATAGTGCCAACGAGTTCTCCGATGCCATACCCAAAAGAGAGTAGATAAAGAACTGGCTCAAAGAAACCACTTACTACTGCAATCCAGGCAGAAGACTTAAACGACAGCCAGTTTCTCAGCAACACTTGCTGAGGACGGCCGGCAAAATATTTATCGCCAAATTTACCTAGTCGGCGCTCAGATAGCTGAACAGCATCAGAAGTCATTTACTTCTCTAATCTTTTATCGAAAATGCGAGCGGATAAGAACAACCCAACTACGATCATGATCGCTAATACGCTGATATGCGTGAAAAGTCGCAACCCAGACAATGGGTAGTCATAAGTCAGATAGCGACCAAGTTCAGTAGCGTGCCAAAGCGGTGAAATCCAGCCAAAAAATTGCAAGTAAATAGGCATTTGTGTGAGCGGATAGAAGGTGCCTGAGAACAAGAACATCGGGATCATGACGAATCGCCCCACGAGGGTAAAGAAGAAATTTTCATTCTCAATTTTGGCTGCAAGCGCCAGCATTACAGCTCCCATCGCTGCTCCTGCCAACAGTGCTGCTGGTATTGCCAACCAAGCGGTATCTGACTCAAGCGCGCCAAATAAATAAAGTATGACCCAATAGATAACTACGGAAACGAATGTGCGAACCATAGCCGCAATAAAAATTCCCAAAGAAATTTGTCGAGCTGTTATTGGCGTAGAACGCATGCCGAAGAAAGTGCGGTTCCACTTAAATCCATCCATAACTGGGAAAATTACTTCATCACTACTTCCTTGAATTGCTGCACTTGCTAGCAATGCTGGCGCGAGGAAAGTTAAGTAGCTAACGCCATTTACACCGTTGTTCGCGTCAATCAAGGACCCAACACCTATACCAATAGAGACCAGATAGAGCGCTGGATTAACAACGGCTGCAAATAAAATAATGCCAGTCCACTTGACCATATTGCGAATTCGAGCCTCGGCTACATGAAATGAGCCGTATTTAGAAACCTTGCGAATATTAGAGCTCATCATTCAACCAACGTACGACCAGTGAGGCGAAGGAATACATCTTCTAGAGAACTACGCCTAACTAGTGATGTATTTGGGTGAATTCCTTTTGCGGCAATGCGTTCAAGTATCTGTTCGCCATCTTCGGCATAAAGCAAAATTCGATCAGGAAGAACTTCAATACGTTCAGCAAGTGGGCGAAGCACATCGACCATTTCTTGATTGCGGTCAGAGCCAAAGCGAACTTCAAGCACTTCTTTGGTTGAGTAATCTTTAATCAGCTTGGCTGGACTATCTTCAGCCATGATCTTGCCTTTATCCATCACGACTAATCGATCGCAAAGTTGTTCGGCTTCATCCATGTAGTGAGTTGTGATAATAAGCGTCACACCTTGTTCTTTCAGGCGGAATAAGCGATCCCAGAGAATGTGACGTGCTTGTGGATCTAAGCCCGTTGTAGGCTCATCCAGCATCAAAATGTCAGGCTCGCTAACTAGTGATCTAGCGATAGTTAAGCGTCTTTTCATACCGCCGCTGAGCGCCTGAGCCTTCACATCTTTCTTCTCTTCGAGCTGAGCAAATTCAAGCAGTTCAGGAATCTTTTTATTTATAAAGCTGGATGAGAGACCGAAATAGCGCCCGTATATGTAAATATTTTCAGAGACGGTAAGTTCGTTATCTAAATTATCTTGCTGTGGCACAACACCTAAGTGAGCACGAATCTGAGGGCCATTAACTTCAGGATCTTTACCCAGAATTGTTAAAGTGCCAGAAGTACGTACCGAAGTCGCACCAATAATTCGCATTGTTGTTGATTTTCCAGCTCCATTAGGTCCTAATAAACCAAATGATTCACCTTTGGCAACATCAAAATCAATGCCATCGACGGCAATAAAATCACCATAGGTTTTTGTTAACCCACGAGCACGGATTAGCGGTTCAGTCATTGGAGAATCCTACTAATTTATAGGGCAAATAGGATAAATTCACCTTATTGTCGGTTAAAGGAGCCCCTATGAAAGTTATCTTGTGGCACCTGCGTAAGAGTCTTATAGAGCTCTTTCCAACCAGAGGATATCGCCTAATTCTGATCGGCCTAATTCTCATTGCTGCAGCTATCTCAGTATCTGAACTACTCGTAGCTAAGTTATTTACTCAGATTATTCTGCATGAAGGAGAAATTGATAAGTCATATCTAGTTTTACTAATGGTCGGTTTTTTTCTTTTTTATGGCCTTACTCGCGCTGGGCAATTTGCGCAGCGGATTTATCGAGTCAGAGTATTTGATCGCGCTTTTAAGGCGAATGATGTAGAGCTAACAACTGGCAAAGAAAACTGGCGTTGGTCCCAAGCTTTTGAAATGACAAATATATCAAGTGTGTTAACACAGGTTGGTGTAGTTTTGCTTTTCTTCTTCTATTTTAATTGGGTTTTTGCGTTACTTGACTTGTTGATCATTTTAATTGTGCTCGAAGTTCTTGGCCGATTATTTAGTAAGCAAATAGAAATCCAAAGAACTTTTGCGAAAGCTCAAAAAGATAAAATTAAAGTTGATAATTTCCTGCGAGTTGGTAGCCGTATTAAATCTGGTGAAATTGGAACGCTGCTCGCGGGCTTCGCCATGATAATTCTATTAGGTGCTCTCTTCTACCTAAATTATATTGGGGATATCAACGCATCTAATACGATTATCTTATTTTTTGGTTTGCGAATGCAGACATCGAATTTATCTAGCATCTCAACTGGCTTGATGCGATTCGCCCGAGCAAAAACTCATAGCGAACTTTAATTAATCGCGAAGCGCTTTAGCTAAAGATCTAAAATCTTCGACCAAAATATCAATTTCAGCTTGGCCATGCGCCAAAGAAATTAACCATTGCTCATCAAGTCCCGGAGGCGTGATAATTCCGCGGTTTAGTGACCATAACCAAGAGAGTTCAGCGACTTGGAAATCAGTTGCTTTGTAATCGCGATAGTTTCTAACTGGTGATGTTGACCAAGTAATACAGCCCTTTACGCCAAAACCAACGGTGTGCGCAGGCAAGTTATATTCATCAATAATTTCATTGATACGCACCAGCGCTTGTAGATTAAGCGCTTCAGCCTTTTCTAAAGCTTCTGGAGTGCAAATTTGATCAACTGCACGAATACCTGCCATTGCAAGTGGGTTTCCGTTAAAAGTACCGAAGTGGCCAAGTCGACCATCGGTAACAGCTTGCATATATTTTTCTTTTCCACCGAAAGCAGCAACTGGAACGCCACCACCAATAGATTTAGCAAGCGTAATCAAATCTGGTTTAACTCCAAGACGCTGAGCAGCACCTTGGTAACCAGCAGTTAAGCCAGTTTTGACTTCGTCAAAGATCAAAATGATTCCGTATTGATCACAGAGTTGGCGAACAGATTCGAGGTAGCCAGCATCTGGCAATACGATTGCAATATTTTCGAGAACGGGCTCGAGAATAAAGCAAGAAATTTTGTCAGCATGAGCTTGGAATACTCGTTCCAGCGATTCAATATTATTAAATGGCACGACATAAACATCACCAGGAACTGTTCCGACATTTGGAACCGGCGTTGGATTATCAGCGTCGCCAACTTGCGACAAACTTGGCTTACAAGAAACCATCAGTGGATCAAATGAACCGTGATAGCCGCCTTCTAGTTTTACGACACCGCTCTTACCTGAGAATGAACGAGCCAAACGCACGGCATACATCGTTGCCTCAGTACCAGAGTTAGCAAATCGCACTCGATCAATCGCAAAACGCTTACAAATTCGTTCTGCAGCATCACGGGAAATTGGCGAAGGTGTTACAAAAAGCATGCCTTCACTTAACGAGGCGGTAATTTCAGAAACAACTGCCGGGTTTAAGTGACCGGCAAACATTGCGCCAAAGCCCATCGACATATCGAGCAATTTGCGGCCATCGACATCGATCATGTAAGCGCCTTGCGCTGAAACGATGGATATTGGGTATGGATCCCAGTGCTGGAAGCTAGATGGCACGCCCATAGGCATGGTCGCCATAGCTACGGCATTTTCAATCTCGGATTTGCTGGTTCCTTCTTTAAAACGAGCCCATTCTTGGTCTAACAGAGCGGCGACTCGAGTTTTGGAGACTGGCGTTGAAGTGGCAGGAACAGATCTAAACGTTTGCGGATGATTCGCAGTGGTTTTCATTTTTTGCACTTTCGACTTCAAGACGATCTCGAAGCCCCTAGTGCCTTACTCCTATAAATTTTGTTACTTGGGAAGTTTAGCGGTTTATAACTTTTAAGCAACGGGAGTGCTAGTTCTCGCGTGGTTTACCGCGTGTTCTCATGGAATTAACTTGGTATATATAGGGTCGCCACATGATTACAACCTTAAAAACACGCAAAAAAACAGGCTTCGGCGTTTTCGCTGTTGCCGCCACTCTATTGGTAACTATGGTTACTCCAATCGCACAGGCAAACGTTGTTTACGCAAAGCCTTCTGCACCGACAAATGTCACCTCATATTTATGGAAACAAGGCATCATGGTTAAATGGACGCCAACCGAGGCAACTCCAGCTATTACACACTATGTAATTTCAGCCGGTTCTGGTTCATGTCCAGTCATGGTTGCTGCAAATGGTCGTTCGTATGTAACCATGCCAGTTGTTGTCGGCCAACCTGGCGGAACTCCAGTTGTGCAAGCAGTAAATGCATACGGTTTCTCAGTAGCCGCTAAATCAAGAATGTCTTACACCACAGAAGAGCTCGCAACTGTTGCATCAAGTGCGGACATTAAGTCAGTTCAAGTTCTGCAACTCAGCGACTTGCACGGTGCAATTGAAGCGAGTTCATCAAACATTGGTGCTGCAGTTTTAGCATCTGCATTCGCTAACGATCGTAAGAATACTGCTGCAACAGTCACTGTTTCATCAGGTGACAACATTGGCGCAGCGCCACCAATTTCAACTGAGTTCGAAGAAATGCCAACGATTGAATCAATGAACTTAATGAAGTTCGATGCATCAACTTTCGGAAACCACGAACACGATCGTAACTTGGCACACGTGCAAAAAGTTATTGGTGCATCTGATTTCGAGTGGGTCTCATCAAACTATGGTGACTCATCCCTTGCTGTGCTTAAGTCAGGTACCAAGGCTGCCAAGAGCTTTACCATCATCGAGCGCGGTGGCGTAAAGATCGGCATCGTTGGCGCAAATACTGAGACCACCATTGAACAGATTTTCCCAGGCAACTTGGATTACACAGATGCAGCTGGCGTTAAACGCACAATTCAGATTGAAGCGGGTGTGACCGGTATCAATGCAGCAATTGTGGCAGCTAAGAAAGCTGGTGCAGATGTAGTAGTCGCAGTCATTCACCAAGGTTGGCTAGAAAGCGTCGGTGGAGTTTCAGTCGGCATACTCAATGAGATGGCTACTGAAATCAAGGGCGCTGCTGCTGTTTATGGCGGACACAGCCACCAGACATTTACCACAATAGTTCCAGGTGCCAAGGCAAATAACGGAACTCTGGTTGGTCAAACACTGAACTCAGGCGTTGAATACACCAGATCACAGATCTGTGTAAATACAAGTTCAAACAAAGTACTAGGTTCATCAATTGAAACCATTAAAAAAGCAGCTGTAGCAACAGTAGTAGCTGATGCAGCCACGGCTGCGCTAGTTAAAAAGTACAAAGACCAGATGGTTGGCAAATTGGATGTAAAAATCGGTTCTGTTGCTGGCATATTCCCACGCGGTGGAACTCCAGCGGTTGAACGATCTGGTGAAAACCCTATGGGTATTTACATTGCTGACCTACTTCGCGCAAAGTACAAGACAGACTTTGTGTTAACTAACGGCGGTGGTATCCGCGATACTTTCCCAGCGAAGACATACATACCAGCTGATCCAAAGTTGGTTCGTACCGGCGCTGGCCCACTTGATGTAACACTTGGAGATGCACTCACTGTTTACCCATTTGGTAACCAAGTTGCAACATCAATCGTTACTGGTGAAAATCTATGGAAAGCGTTAGAAAATGGTGTTGGTGGAAGCTATCCTGGTGATGGTCGATTCCCACAAATTTCTGGCTTCAAGTTCACCTTTGATCCAACCAAGGCAATCGGAAGTCGCATCGTGTCGGTAACTAAGAACGATGGAACTGCAATTGCGAAGGATCAAACCGTTTACACCCTGACAACTCTTGACTTTATTATTTACGGTGGTGATGGATACCTCAATGTATTCTCACCAGCAAAAGCCAAGGTTATGGGTGCACTACTTGATGTATTCGTAGACGCACTCAAGGCTGATCTTGCTGCTGGAAAGGTTACTCAACTGCCAGCACTTGATGGTCGTGTTAAGAAAGTTTCTTAACAGATTAAGAACTGATTAAAGATCAGGGGCGCACCTGCAAAGGGTGTGCCCCTGATTTATTTTTACGCGATAAACTCTCCTTCTATGAGTCCGCAAGCGGAAAAACCCACGATTATCCTGGCTACCAGCAATGGCGTTGGAATGGGCCATCTCGCTCGCGCTAGCGCAATCGCCCTTGAACTAAAAGAGATTGCCAACCCAATTATTGTTTCAATGGCTGGCGGCGTTGCTGAAGTTCCTAATTTTGTGGGTGTTCGTTGTGAATATATTCCAGGTCGTGATCGCGGTTGGATGCCGCGCAAACTTTGGGATGCTTACTTGCGCGATCGCTTGCTTGCCCTAATTGAAGAAACTGATGCCCAAGTTTTATCTTTTGATGGCGTGGTTCCTTATCCAGGTGTGATTGGGGCTAAGTTAAGAAAGAATGATTTAGCTTTAGTTTGGGTTCGCCGTGGTTTGTGGCAGAAGAAACCACAAGGTTTAGCGCTAGGTCTGCAATCAATGATGATGGATGCGATTATCGAACCTGGTGATTTTGCTCGAGTTTATGATCATGGCCCAACTAAGAATCGTAAAGATGCCGTTGTGACTTCAGCTGTTTCGTTATACCAAGAGTCCACCGCACTTGATCGTGATGAAGCACGCATTGCGTTAGGCATTGATTTAAATCGGCCAGCCGTACTAGTTCAACTAGGTACCGGCGACAGTGATGTTAATGAGAAAATGACTGCCGCACTCAAAGGTTTAATTGGCTGGAAAGATTTACAAGTTATTTTAACTAAACGACCACTAGATGCCAATGGCAATTCATTGGTTCCGGACGGCCTTGAAATTAAACAAGTTCGATACTTCCCATTAGCCAAAGTTCTACATGCCTTCGATGCCGCAATCTGTGCTACTGGTTATAACGGCGTGCATGAACTATTGCCTGCGCTGGTTCCAACTGTTTTTGTCTCAAATATTCGCGGTACCGATGATCAAGAAGCCCGCGCTCAGTGGTGTAACGATTTAGGTTATGCCCTGCGAGCCGATCAAGCAGATTTAGCAAATATCACCGAAACCGTGAAATTATTACAAGATCCTGAAGAGCGAGCGCGATTACACCGGATGTGCAAGAAATTGCCTGAAGCAAATGGCGCAAAGGTGGCTGCACAGATTCTCTATGAAATGGCCACTGTTAAGCATGGAGCACAGCCTTCAGTGGTCGCCAGAATGCGCTTACAAGCCCGTGATTTTGGTTTAATCAGCTTTCGTCAGTTTGCAAATATAATTTATCGTCAACTAGCTCTGGTCTATCGCAAATTTAACCCACATATTGTGGTTCAGATCGTAAAGATTGATCCACCTCATTTTGGCGATGAGACTGACCCTCAAACTATGCGTAAGTTAATCAATGGCGATGTTCGCTACGAGCATCTAATTTCTGGCGCCTCCGAAAATTATCGTCGTCGCCGTGATGAGATAGCATCAGCTGCATATGGAACTGTGCGTCGAGTTGTAAATACCCAGAAGGAACAGCTATGAATATTCGTGGATTTGCCAAACGCAGTAAAGCTGGCAATCTAGTCTGGCGTACATTTATTGGTTTTTTGGGTGGAGCTGTTACGGTGCTAGGCGCGATAGCTCTAGTCGCACCTGGCCCTGGTGTATTGATTTTACTTGCCGGTCTTGGAATTTTAGCTACTGAATTTGCCTGGGCAAGCAGAGCGATGAATAAAACTAAGACTATTGCGCAGACCGCGGCTGATAAAGTTGGCATCCCAACTTGGGTTAAGTATTTAATTTTTGCTGGTGCAGCGCTCTTTTCAATCTTTGCGATTATTTACTATTACATGACCAAATAGGTACTATAAATAGTTTCAAAGAGCGTATTCATAAGAATTAATCTATAATTTCTTAAATGAGCGCAACTACTTCAACTCCAATTCATCCAGTACTAAGTAATCGACGTAGCCCAAGATCATTTGATGCAACTGCCACTATTTCCAATGAGGCATTGGTTGCAATCCTAGAAGCGGCACGTTGGGCACCTTCTGCCAATAATTTTCAACCTTGGCGTTTTCATGTAGGCGTACGTGGCGATGCAGTATTTAATTCAATACTTGCCACCTTGATTTCGTTTAACCAAAGTTGGGCCAACCGTGCATCTGCTCTAGTTATGGTCTCTATTGTTAATCAGAATGAAGATGGAACTCCCCGACCAATGTCAGGATTTGATGCTGGATTAGCGGTTAGCCAACTGACTTTTGAAGCCCATAGCCGTGACCAAGTTGCCCACCAAATGGCTGGTTTTGATGCGGCAAAAGCAGCGCAAACTTTTGAGCTACCAACCCAAATCGCGCCAATAGTTGTAATAGCCATTGGTACTCAGGGTCCTGCCGAACAACTCGAAGGCGTTCTACTTGAGCGTGAGAACGCACCACGTCAGCGTAAAGAGTTATCCGAAATTGTTTTAGCTGGGTTGCCTAACTAAAAGCGAGAACGGATCTCCCAGAGATCTACAAATACCGGATTAAATAAAGTACTGGCTAAGTATTTAACACCGGCCGAACCACCAGTGCCCATTTTTGCACCGATCGTGCGTTCAACCATTTTCACATGGCGATATCGCCACTCTTGTAGGCCTTCGTCGATATCAAGCAACCGCTCGCAAACAGCTGCACTTTCGGGATCATTGCGGTGCACATCAAGTAAAATATCTTGCACAGTTGGATTTGCAACGTAGGCAACTGATTTATCGCGAGCCAGAACATCAGCTGGAATCAAATGACCACGCTTTGAAATATAAACCAATAATGAATCCCAAACTGAATTGCGGCTAGTAATCAACGAAATATCACTCTGCACATTTGCGGGCAGGTGTCCGGCCATTGCACTATCGCGACGGCCAAGGATTGCTTCGACTTTTCTAAATTGGGCAGATTGAAAACCACTAGATGAAGAAAGGTAAGAACGGAAACTATTGAATTGCAGCGGTGTCATTGTTTCGAGAATATCAATCTGAGCAACACAAACTTTCATGATGGTGCGAATGCGCCCAAGTAATGCAAGTGAGCGATGTGTATCACCAGTTTCAAGGGAGGCTTGCGCAGCTAAGAATTCATGAATTAATTGCTTAAACCAAAGTTCATAACTCTGATGGATGATGATAAAAAGCATCTCATCATGTTCGGGGCCATCTGACAGCGGTCTTTGCAGAGCAAGTAGCTCATCTACTGCTAAATAAGAAGTGTAAGTAAGGGCTGGATCTACTTGATCATTGCTCATGTAACTCTCGAATCTGATTCTTTGATCTTTTCATATTGGCGGGTAGTTACCAGATCACGAATACGTTGAAAACCATCCCAAATTTCCACATAAGAGGTGGGTAATGGCGAGATAGCTAACCGAATCGAATCTGGGGTGCGATAGTCCGGAATTACGTTGGCAAATTGGCGAAGAGCAACACAGATACGAGCCGCATCTGGGTGTCCGATTGAGATGTGGCCACCACGCTCATTGGCATCTCGCGAAGTCAGCAGCGTGAAGCCTAGGTCAGCCAACCAAGCGTCGTATAGCTCGATCATCATTTGAGTTCCGGTCGCGCACTTATGTGAAATCTCAGTTATTCCAGCTTCTTCAATTATTGAGAACGCGCTTTTAATGCAACGTAACCCAATTAAAGATGGACTGGCAATTTGAAAGCCACGGATACCTTCGGCGCGTTCAAAGACTGGTCCCATGCCAAATTGATCATCTTGTGAAAACCAACCTTGAATTGGAACTTGTAGTTCAGCTTGCACGCGCTTGTTTACATATAACCAAGCTGGTGCTCCTGGACCGGAGTTACCGTATTTATATGTGCAACCAACTGCAATATCGACACCGTTATCATCGAAGTTCATTTCAATTGCACCAACTGCGTGGCTGGCATCCCAAAGCAAGAAAGCTCCAAAACTACGCACCAGATCAGTAAGCGACTTAATATCGTTGCGGGCACCTGCTCGATATTGAATTACTTGTAGCGTTACTAGTGCCACATCATCAGAGAGGTATGGCTTCAAAACATCAACTGTGACTAATTCATTCTCGGCAATTTTAGGATCTTCGTTATCGATAATTACTAAGTTCAAACCAAATTGCTTTGCAATACCATCGAGAATATAGCGATCGGTGGGAAAATTTGCGGCATCAGTAATAATTGTTTTACGGCCTGGGCGGGCATGAATGGCAGCTAAGCAAAGTTGGTAGAAATTAACCGAAGTTGTATCGCACGCAAGAACCTGGCCAGCGGCAGCGCCTAGAGTCGCTCGACCAATTAGATCGCCAGTTGGCTGAGCCTCATCAACCCAATGGCCCCAGCCATTTACTACTTCGGGCCCCCATTCTTTAGTTAGAAAATCATTTACTGCCACGACAGTGGCATGTGGCAAACGGCCCAGCGAATTTCCATCTAAATAACACATATCTGGGTCGGTAATCACATAACGCTCTTTGAAGTGGCGTAGCGGGTCTGTGGCATCTAGTGCCAATGCATATTCTCGGTCAGTAACCTTCATGCCGTAAAGGTACGCTTTCCCCCTATGGCACGCAATCTTGTTAACGTCGAAAGCGTCAACAAAGCCTTTGATATCAAGCAATTACTAGTTGGTGTATCTCTCGGTGTTGCTGAAGGCGAACGCATTGGAATTGTTGGCCGAAATGGTGCTGGCAAGAGCACTTTAATGAAAATAATTGCAGGTATCGAGCAACCAGATTCTGGCCGAGTAACTAAGAATAATTCAGTCAAGCTAGGAATGCTCAATCAAGTCGATGTCGCAGATAAAGCCGCAACTGTTCGAGATGTTGTTTTAGGCGATAAAGCAAAACATGAATGGGCTAGTGACGCCGGTGTTCGCGAAGTATTTACCGGGTTATTTGGCGGCTTTGATGATCATTTATTTGAGCGCACCTTTCTCTCTCTCTCAGGTGGCGAGAGACGCAGAGTTGGATTAGCTAAGTTACTCATTGATGATCTTGATTTAATTCTGCTTGATGAGCCAACTAACCACTTAGATGTCGAAGGTGTGGCATGGCTGGCAAGCCACTTAAAGAATCGTAAAAATATCGCCGTAACCGTTGTAACGCACGATCGTTGGTTTCTAGATGAAGTAACTGATCGCACCTGGGAAGTTGTCGGCGGTAAAGTCGAAGAGTATGACGGTGGGTATTCAGCATTCGTATTAGCTAAAGCAGAGCGATCGCGCCAGGCTGCAGTGCTAGATCAACGCCGTAACATGCTGATTCGCAAGGAACTGGCTTGGTTACGACGTGGCGCACCGGCTCAAACAGTTAAACCAAAGTTTCGAGTTGATGCGGCAAATGAACTCATTTCAGCTGAACCACCTCCACGTGACACCACTGAGTTATTGAAATTTGCGCAAAACCGATTAGGCAATACTGTTTATGAGGCTCATCATCTGCAAGTCCGCGCTGGCGATAAAGAGTTAATCGATGACCTCTATTGGAATGTTGGCCCGGGTGATCGCATTGGCATTGTTGGAATTAACGGCGCTGGCAAAACCACTTTAATGCGCACACTGGCCGGTGAAATTCAACCAAGTGCTGGAAAATTAGTAACGGGTGTGACTGTAAAAGCTGCTTTCTTAACTCAG
>Ga0209357_1000556_pt1 | contig 14859 bp, 15 predicted proteins | sample LauGreFBDMM110SD_2_FD_187573 | JGI IMG/M metagenome (GOLD analysis project Ga0209357, IMG submission 187573) | Freshwater lake microbial communities from Lake Michigan, USA - Fa13.BD.MM110.SD (SPAdes) (version 3) | ecosystem: Environmental > Aquatic > Freshwater > Lake | place: Lake Michigan... | reverse complement strand
CGCTGCCCAAGTTATGAAATTCCATTTTTTGCTTGACCGTTTTGCCTTCGGGGTTGTCGTACACCGTTTCAACTTCATAGGTCCAACGCTTGCCGGCACCCAGTGGAAACAAGGGGTTGTCGTTGGCAGGCTTGTCACAGGCGGTGAGAAAAAGCAGGCTGCAAGCAGCAAGGATGAAGCAGCGCATGGTTATTTCTCAGGCACTTGAGGTGTGGGTAAATCTAAAATTTTCACCTCTTGTTCATCCGTACCAGGGTTGAGCCAGGTAGGACCTTTGCCATTACCAGCTTTAGCCTCAGCAGTGCCCATTTGAGGTACACCTTCGCGACCTTTTTTCATGCCGTCGGCAATTTGCTCATGGAGGACGCGGGTGTAGGGGAGTTGGTAGGCCCGTGGGTGCATCACGCTTTTGCCTTCTTCGATGGGGGTGACCCACATGTACAAAGCGCCAGGGAATTTGCCGCGAGGTTCATCCACGATGGCGGCAATCATCACAAATCGAGGGGGTAAAGCGTCTGTGCTGGGCAAACCCAATAAGGAATGCACACTGGCAAAACCAAAGAAATAAAACCCCGTCACGCCAATGGCCAGCAAGCCTTTGAGCCAACTTGGCCAGCGCGAATAAACCAAGGCCAATGCCAGCAAAAAAGCAAAAATAACGAAGACAAGAATAAAGGTAAGCGACATATTAAAAGGACTTCACAAGAATTTTGGGGATGGTGTTGACGTTATCAACACCGCCATTGGGCGTGACTGTAAAGCGAGTCATGGTGACCTCTTTGCCACGGCTTTCCAGCGTGGCTTGACCGTAGTAAACAACCTCGGCTTTGGGGTTGACCTTGATGACCGACAAAATGGCTTCAACCGGTTGGCCAGTTTTGGGGTCGTTGCGGTCAATTTCCTTGGTTTCATAGTAGTGGGCATTGACCACGTACTCGCCAGGCACGATGCTGCGAATCGTCACCACTTCTTGGCGCAAAGGGTTGATCACTTTATTCCCATTGACCATGATGGTGTTGTTGGAGTTACCTCGGTCGTCGCGGTCTAGGTGCATCAGGTCAGCCTCGCGGTTGCGAAACCAAACGCTCTCACCCGAGGGGCCTTGTACCCACAAATCCAAATCATTGGGGTTCAAGTCAGGCCACGACAGCGTGATGATGAATTCGGCTTTGGCAGGTATGTCACCCGACTTCAAAGCCTTGGGGTTCATGGCCAACAACGCAATGATGAAGCAAAACACAAATGCGATGAGCATGTTGAACAACATGTCGTAGAAAGGATCGACCTCAGGTTCGCGAGAGTGTCTGAGCTTGCGCATAAAAACTGCTGTTCTTAACGCGGTATACGCATGCCGTGGCGCTGAGCCTGCGCCACCAAATCATCGGCAAAGCGGTCCATGCGGGTGAGTTGAAGCCCCAGCAAGATATTGCCAACCAAGCCCACCATCGTGGTCAGCAGTGCCACGCCCAGCCCTGATGTAAGGTTGCGAAGAAGATCTTGTGCTTGCGAGGGATCAAAGCTTTGGATTTGACCAATTTGCATGGCAAGCACTGAAAAACCAATCACTTTGCCAAGCAAGCCAAGCTTGAGTTGAACACCATTGACCCACCATGCGGTGGAATGCGAGCCATGGGTGTGCTCCATCAATAAGTCCAGAGGAGCGCCGCTGTCTTGGGGGTTCAATGCCAAAGCATTCCAGTATTCACCCGCCCAGCCCTCAGCTTGCACCATGAACTCCACACCTGAAGCGCTGGCCAAGGACAGCAAATCTCTTTGGTGTGCTAATTCACGCGACCGCACCCCACACCACAAAGTGGCGACACTGAAAACAATGATGATGATCAGAGTGATGCCCGTAGGGTCGGAGCTAAGAAGTAAATGCCACACACCTTGAATGCCCAGCAACCAAGTGGCGAACACAAACAAACCGACCAAGACCAACCACTCAAACCACAATGGCTCAACTTCCCAATGCGGGTTTTTATTTTTCAGGCTCTGGAAAAAAGACTTCAATTGAAATTGCCTTGTGAGAAGAGGGCGGATGATAACTGAGGCGACTACAGAAAATATCTAGGTGGGAGTTAGGGGGGAATTCAAAGGTCAATTAGGTGAAAAGAAACAAGCTCACTAAACTTGCCATCCTTCATGAATGCCTACATCTTGGCAATTTTTTCTCACTCTCATACTTCAAAATAATGAAATCTTTTCCTCGCTATTCTGCTATCGCCTTGGGCATCCTTACCTTGACTTCTCAGCAAACATTAGCTGAAGAAACAAAAGCACTTTCAAGCATTGTTATCACTGCCACAAAACTTGAGCAAGATGCTTTTGATTTGCCCATGTCAATAGACAAAGTGGGTAAACAAGATATTCAAGATGGTCAATTGAGAATGAATTTGTCCGAAAGTTTGGCAAGGGTTCCAGGTCTTACTGCTCAAAATCGAAACCAAATGGCTCAAGACCCTCAAATTTCATCCCGAGGTTTTGGTGCCCGTTCTTCCTTTGGTGTTCGCGGTATTCGTATTTATGTTGATGGCATCCCACTGTCTTTGCCTGATGGTATTGGCAATCCTGGCAGCGTTGATCTTGGAATAGTCGATTCAATCGAAGTCATGCGTGGACCTTTTTCTGCAATGTACGGCAACTCCTCTGGTGGCGTCATTCAGATGTTGACCGGTAAGCCAGGCACTCAGCCTTCAATGTCTTTTGATGTGCTCGGTGGAACTGACGGAACAAGGCGACAGTCTTTGGAGGCTGCTGGAAATCAAAAAGGCATCGACTACCAAGTTAATGTTTCTGACTTTGCGTCTGATGGCTATAGAAAACAAAGCGCTTCTGACAAAAAACAAGCAACCGCTAAGCTAGGTGTGAAATTCTCAGAAGATACAAAGCTGACGACATTAATGAATTGGTTTGATCAAAACGCCAATGACCCTGGAGGCTCCGTTCGCACGTCTACAGGTATTCGAGAGCCTTCTGCTTTTACTTCACCAAAAGAAGTTGCCACAAGTTTTCTCCCATCCCAGGCCAATACCCGGGTTGCGCGCAGCAATACCCAAATTGGACTGAATTTAGAACACAAAATTGATGGCTCTAACCTCTTGAATGTGATTGCCTATGCGGGGACAAGAACAAATGCCCAATACCTTTCAACAAACGGCACCAATGCTGTGGGTCGTCTAAGTAGCATTGACAGAAGTTATTCAGGCACTGAATTGAAATATGCCAACAAAGGCATGTTGTTGAGCAAGCCGTATAACGTGACATACGGTTTGGCTTATGGACAAATGGAAGACAACCGACTTGATCAACCAGCAACTGGCGGAGTCATCACAGGTGTTATTGCCAACAGGACCAGGGACGAAAAACAAAGCGCCAATAACTTTGACCAATACATTCAAGGCATGTGGTCATTTGCCGACCAGTGGGATCTTCATGCTGGCTTACGGCGTACAAATTTGAAACTCAAAATTGAAGACAATCCTGGAGTGCCAATAGCAGGTAATACCGATTTAACTTTTGCCAAAACCACACCAGTGGTGGGATTGGTATACAAGTTATCACCAACTCTGAACATTTACGGTAATGCCGGCCGCGGCTTTGAAACACCCACACTGACTGAAATTACCTATGTAGACCCCACAAATGCGGCATTGGGTCCAAGAAAGTATTTTTTGCCGAGCAAAAGTTCCAACTTTGAAGTGGGTACCAAATGGTTCCCTCATGATGCTGCTGTTATCAATGCTGCATTTTTCAGAGTGAACACCAACAATGAAATTGTGACTGAAAAGCTCCAAGGAAGCACCGGCAGCTTTAAAAATGCCGGCGCTACAAAGCGTGAAGGTATCGAATTGTCTGCACAGTCGTCCTTACCCTATGGCTTGTCAGCAGTTATTGCACACACGGTTTTAACTGCAACATTTGAGTCACCATTCACCACGCCAGCTGGGAAAACGGTAAAAGCTGGTAACGCCATTCCTGGTACCTATCGTCAGCAAACCTTTGCAGAGCTAGCGTGGAAATACGAGCCCTGGGGATTTCAAACTGCAGTGAATGCAACTTACAGCAGCAATGTTCAAGTTGACGATCTAAATTCCGACTCGGCACCGTCTTTTACAACCTATAACTTGCGCGCCAGTCTTACCCAGAAGAAAGATGCATTTCAATTCACCGAGTATGTGACGGTCAACAATTTGACCGATGTCCAGTACATTGGCTCAGTCAAAGTCAATGATGCAAATTCCCGATTTTTTGAACCGGCAGCTGGTCAGTCATGGATTGTTGGCGCTAAGGTGGTTTATAAGTTTTAAAGATGCATAGCAGTGTTTCAAGCGATATATGATCCTTCTTTTCTTAACCTCCTCCAAAGGAAGTCTTGGATATGAGAAGCTCGAAATCCATTACGCTGCTATGTCTGTGTTTGTTGGGTCTTAATTCCTTCGCCCAATCCCGCGCCTACGCCACCAATGAGGGTGCCGGCACCATCTCTGTCATTGATATCGCCACAGACACTGTGGCTTCCACCATTGATACCGGTGGCAAACCGCGTGGTTTGACTGTTTGCAAGGGAAGCAAAAAACTCTACGTCACTGAACAGACCAAAGCTCAACTGTGGGTGATTGATCCTGTGAAAGGTGTGATTGAGCAACGCGTTTCGCTGGGTGAATCTCCTGAAGCCGTGTACTGCTCGCCCAATGGTGAATGGCTGGGCGTTGCCAATGAGGGTTCAAACAGCATCAGCTTCATACATACCCAGCGACTGAAAGTGGAGTTCGAAATTCCCGTTCATGGTAAAAACCCAGAGCATGGGGTGTTCAGCCCTGATGGCAAGCTTATGTTGGTTTCTGCTGAAGAAGCCGATCTTGTCGATGTATTGGACATCGAAAAACGCAAGCAAGTGGGTTCCATCAAAGTAGGCGAGCGCCCACGCGGCATCGCATTCAGCCCTGATGGTAAAAAAGCCTATGTGGCTGTCGAATCTGCCAGTTTTTTGGTTGCCATTGATATAGCCGAGCGCAAAGTGGTGGGCAAGCAGTCTGTGGGCAAACGCACAGCAGGCGTTGTGGTCTCTCCTGATGGTGCTTATGTATTCGCCACCAACGGTGGGGATGCGAATGTGTCCATGGTGGATACCGCCACATTTAAAGTGGTGGAGAACATCGCCATAGGTCAGCGTCCTTGGAACATGAGTTTTTCACCTGACGGTCAAAAGCTTTACATCGCGTCAGGCCGCAGCGGTTCTGTCAGCGTGGTGGATGTTGCCAGTCGAAAAATGGTCAAAGAAATACCTACAGGTAAACTGCCATGGGGCGTGGTTACACACTAGTCACCTTGTCTCTGTCAATTAACCGAAAGCTTTCATGAGTTCTGACCATTCTGATACCGATGCAGGCGGTGAAACAACGATACCTTTGAAATATGACCGCATGTTGGTGTTGCTGCATTGGGTTTTAGCCATGGGTCTTTTTTACCAACTGGGATTGGGCTTATGGATGGAAGACATTCCCAAAGACCCGCCAGGCTTTCGCGCCGAGTGGTTCAACCTGCATAAATCCATTGGCATTTGTTTAGGGTTTTTGATTTTGTGGCGCTTGGGCTGGCGTATCACCCATTCGGTACCCGCACCCCCCGTCGGTAATACCGAATTTCAAAACAAGTTGAGCCAATGGGCTCATCGCTTTTTGTATGTTTGCATGGTTGTATTGCCGCTGTCGGGTTTCATGGGTTCGAGCTTTTCAGCCTACCCGGTCAAGTTTTTTGGATTGGTTTTACCTAAACTCTGGGATCCCTCGCCTGAGGGTAAAGAGCTTTTCAGCCAGATCCATGAAGTCACGGCGTTTGTCATGATGATCGTCATCATCTTGCATATATCGGCTGCTGTATGGCACCAGTGGGTCAAGCGCGATGGCTTGCTCAGTCGGATGGGTTGGAGCCGCTAACCACCCGCCCTTTGTCCACTTGAATCACCTCTTGGGCAAAGGCCTGCACATCTTCCTCGTCATGGGTGATGAGCACCATGGGTAAAGACAAATCTGCTTGCAGTTGCAACAACTCACTGCGCAAGCGCTGTCGCAAAGGGCGGTCCATGGCCGCAAAAGGCTCATCGAGCAACAAGGCGCGTGGACTGGCAACCAGCGCTCTGGCCAAGGCGGTACGTTGGCGCTGACCGCCCGAGAGTTGTTCGGGGTAAAGATCAGCAACAGCTTGCAACTGAAACACCTCTGTCCAATGGTCAATCGCTGGGTCTTGGTGGGCAGGGGAAGGGTTGCCCCAACCTTGTGCCAAAGCAAAACCAATGTTTTGACGTACCGTCAAATGCGGAAACAGCGCGTAGTCTTGAAACACATAGCCAAGGCCTCTCTGGCGAGCGGGTAGATGAACACCACTGTGACTGTCGAACAAGAGCTTGTCTTTGAAGACCACCCTGCCTTGCTGGGGTATGTTCAAACCCGCCATCATCATCAATGTTTGAGTTTTGCCAGCACCCGATGGACCAAATAACACCAGTCGCTGCGCATCGCTGTTGAAAGCAATGTCAATTTCAAATAAAGCACCTTTGTGCCCTAACTGTTTTTGCAGACTGACTTGCCACATCATCGCCAACCTCGATGGATTTGCCCAGCAATGCGACCAGGTGCCAAATAACCCGCACCCAACAGTATGGCCAAGCAACTGACCGAAGTCAGCAGCACCAAGAAGTTGGCAGTTTGGTCTTGCCCCGCTTGCACTGCTTCATACACTGCAATGGAAAGGGTTTGCGTTTCACCGACGATGCTGCCAGCCACCATCAGTGTGGCGCCAAATTCGCCGGTTGCGCGGGCAAAGGCCAAGAGGGTGCCTGACAAAATGCCGCGCCAAGCCAAAGGCAGCGTCACGCGAAAAAAGATGGCCGCTTCACTCAGCCCCAGTACCCGTGCTGCTTGCTCTAGCGTGGGCTCAACATTCTCAAAAGCCGCCCTCGCGGCTTTGAACACCAGTGGGAATGCCACCACACTGGCAGCAATGACCGCACCTTGCCAAGTAAAGATCAATTCAATGCCAAGGTTTTGTTGCAACCACTGACCCATGGCACCACGGCGACCCAGCAAGACCAACAAGTAGTAGCCCAGCACGGTGGGGGGCAAGACCATGGGCAAAGTCAGCACGGCATCTATGACATCGCGACCTCTGAAACGCCAACGCGACAAGGCATAGCCAACAGCAACACCCAGCAGCAAATTGATGGCAGTGGCCCAGCCCGCTACTTTCAGCGTGAGTGCAAGCGCAACCCAAGCGGTATCCATAGGGTGTTAAATCACCTTAAAGTGGTGAGTGCCGTCACGTCTGAGTTGTTCTACCAAGCCTAATTCCCAATCTAGATAGGCTTGCATGGCTTGCGAAGGGTTATCGCTTGCCTCATAAGGGCGACGGTAGCGGTCAATGCGCGGACTGGCCAAATAAGACTCACCCTGTTGGGTGCTAAAGCCTGCAGCCTGCCAAGCCGCATTGCCCCCAGGCAACCAAAGAACCTCCACACCTGGGCGCAGCAGGGGTTGCAACTCTGCCACGGCATAACGTGAAATTCGGCCATCACCACAGGTCAAGATATAGCGGTTGGCTTTGTGAACGCGTGTGAAATCTTGGGCTAGCTGAGAGCGCAACAACCACCAAGCGCCTGGGATATGGCGTTTGACATAAGTTGCGCTGTCGCCGACATCGATGACCATGCTCAGGTTGCTGCGATTAGCCAGCCATGTTTTGAGGGTAGGGGGATCAACCACCGTCAAGGGGGCAAGCGTGAGCGGCAATTCATCTTCTGACCCGGTGGCTTGGCTTTGCAGATCTTGGCTGGTGATGTCTTTGATGACCGCGACTTCCCAACCCATTTGAGCTAACCATGAAGCCGTCATGCTGGCACGTACACCGTCGTCGTCGTAGACCACCACACGGGAACCGCGCACACCAATGAAGTGATCGGTTTCTTGCACCAGTTGACCCCCAGGTGCACTGATGGCGCCTGGCCAATGACCTTGGTCATATTCTTCTGGGGTGCGCACATCAAACACATAGGTGTTGCGATGGGGTTCTCTCAACCATTGCTTCACCGTGGATTGCTCAACCCTGGGCACACCTGCGCGGAACAACAAGGCCAAGGCAGAGGCGGCGGCTTTGCTGTGATCGTTCTCATTGGTTTCACCAAAGCGCTGGGTAGCACCCTTGACCAAATCCAATCCTGCAAGCATCCACCCTATGGTGCCATTGCGCAAGGCGCACACGGGGTTGGGGATGCCAGAGTTGATGAGGGACTGCGCACCGATGATGCTGCGGGTGCGCCCCTCACAGTTGACCACAATGCGGGTGGTGGGACTTGGCGCAAGTGAGCGTGCCCTAAAGACCAATTCCCCCCCCGGGACGCTGATGGCGCCAGGAATACTCATGGTTTGGTATTCGTCAAATCGGCGAGCATCCAGCAGCACCATGTCGGAACCTCTGTCCAGCAAGGCCTTTACCTCAAGGGCAGAAAACGAAGGGGTCTTGCGTTGTGCCTCAACCAGTTCGCCAAACGATTTGCTGGGGACATTGACGTCACGAAACAGCTCACCCCCTGCGGCTGCCCAGCCAGCCAAGCCGTTTTGCATAAGGCTTAATTGGCTGTAACCCAAGCGTTGCAATACAGGCATAGCTTGCAATGCCAAGCCTTCACCATTGTCGTAAACCACCAAAGGTGTGTCGCGTCGTGGTATGCGTCGCCCCATATCCACTTCAATGTGCCCATAGGGGACGTTGATGGCAAACAGAGGATGGCTTTGGGCATAAAAGTCTTCTTCGCGCACATCAATAAGCGCGATTTCTTCCTTGGCCAAGAGGGCTGCCTTTATTTGTGCGTAACTGGTGACTGCGTAGGGGTGAGAGGCTTCAGTCGCAATTGCTTGTGTCGGGGTGTCGTTACTTGGCTGTGGGCTGGCTTGCACAGTCGCTTCAATCACCGGTGTGGGTACGACCACAGATGGTGTAACAGTCGGGGCAGGGGTTTCAATAACAACAGGCGCGATGAAAGCTACAGGAGGTGCTGCAACAGGGGGGGGTGCTTGCATGGGCGCCTCTGCAACCGACGTGACATTTGAATAGCCAGATACAAATTTACTGCGCGTTCCATCTTCTCGGTAACTGTTGCACTCCATCAGACCGATATTGCCACCATATACATGGATGCTGACCGAAACTTGGTCGGCTAAGGCATTCCAAACTTTATGCACGTCACCTATGCGAGGCGAGACGGCTTCAATGTCGCCAGGCAGCATATCGATTTGAAAACCTGCGGGAGCCCAACGGCCATCGGACATGCGGCTGTACGGCTGACAAAACTCCGAACCACGCAACATACCCACCAAGCCCCAGACGGTGTGGTCATGAATGGGCGTGGACACACGAGGCGCAGCTACAAAGCTCACCACAGAAAAGCGGTCTTGTGGATCTGCATACAACAAATACTGCTGGTAATGCTGTGGGTGGGGTTGGGCAAATTCAGGCAGCAACCAGTCATCGTGGCTTATCAGGGACTGCAGGCATTGACGCGCTTGAGATAAAAGTTCAACTTCTGTAGGTGCAATGTCCACCAAGCGCGTGATCTGCGCTAAGAAATGGTGAAAACGAGCAATAGAAGTGGGCGTAGTGGCTGACATCTCGGGACAATGGACGGGACTGCACTGATTGTTTCACATGCGGGGGGCAGGGTTCTCACCTTCCAACTCGCGATATGCTAACGCTCTTATGGCAATTGATTCATTTATTTTGGCAGGGGTCATGGGGTGGCCCATCTCTCACTCTCGCTCGCCACTTATTCACTCGCACTGGATAGCGGAGTACGGTTTGCGTGGGGCGTATGCTCCGCTGGCTGTGAACCCAGTGAACTTGCAAGTGGCAGTGTCTGGCTTGAAAGCTTTGGGCTTTGCGGGCTGCAACCTGACCTTGCCGCACAAGATAGAGGCCTTGCCTTGGGTTGATGAGGCAGACCCCATGGCCAAACGCATAGGTGCCGTCAATACCCTGACTGTGCGTGCTGACGGCAGTTTGCACGGCACCAACACCGATGCATTTGGGTTTATCCAAAGTTTGCGTGAAGCCCACAGCAGTTGGCAAGCCAGCGCAGGCCCTGCTGTGGTGCTGGGTGCGGGAGGTGCGGCGCGAGCGGTGGTATGGGCCTTGGCCGATGCCGGTGCAAGAGACATTCGTCTGTTCAACCGAAGCCATGACAAAGCCTTTGCAATGGCCCAAGAATTTGGTGCACCTGTCAAAGCTTTTGCTTGGTCTGAGCGCCATGCTGCGCTGGAGGACGCGACACTCTTGGTCAACACCACCACCCAAGGTATGCAGGGTCAGCCAGCCTTGGACTTGCAACTCGATGCCTTACCTGCCCATGCTTTGGTGTCCGACATTGTTTACACCCCCTTGCAAACCGATTTATTGCTGCGTGCTGCTGTTCGTGGCAACCCCACGGTGAATGGCTTGGGTATGTTGTTGCACCAAGCCAGACCAGCGTTTGCTTCTTGGTTTGGTGTCATGCCAGAGGTGACGCCCGCTTTATGGGCCAAGGTATTGGCGACGTTTTAGTTGTGGTTTATTTGCGTACAGCAGGTGCTTCGACGGGCAAGCCTTGTCCGCGCCACATCAGGTAAAGGCTGATGTCGCGCATATCGATGTGGCCCCACGGGGGTATTTCAGCTTTCACGCCGGTGTAGCAAAAACGCAGTCGCCGCTCAAGCGAGGCAACACGTTGCCAATCGATTCGGTAGAGCGGGTAGCCGTTTGCTTGGCCTTGGCTTAAAGGGTCGGTATACAGTTTTTGGCCATAGTGCTGATCGTGGCAATTCGTGCAGGCCAAGTTCATTTGGCCTTGGCGTGTCATGAAAAGACGTTGACCGTTTTCAAAATGGCTTTTGGCCGCCCCGTCAATTTGTGCTTGCAAAGGCAGGCCGCGAGAGGTGCTGGTGACGGCCAATGTCATGGCCACCAACTCATCGGACTCAAAAGTCCACTCAGCGGCTTTTTGGTTTTTCACGCGGCAGTTGCGAATGCGGTCCTCTAGGTTAAAGAGTTTGCCGGTGGCTTTGTCGATGGCGGGGTAGCGGATGGACACGCCCTTCATTTTGACGAGTTCACCATGGCAGGACTGGCAGCTTTTGTTGCTTTTGCCCTCGGGTTTAGACCAGTACTTGATGCCGCTGTCTAAAGCGATATTGCCAGGGTTGGCAAACTCATCGGTTTGCAAAGATTGCACTTCTGGTCCTGAGAAATGCAAGCCAGACTGCAGTTTCTCCAAAGGGATGGGGCGTTGCTGCGCATGGGAAGTCAGGACAAGGCCAAAGAAGGCCAACAATCCACAAAGCAAAGTCCTGCAAACGGCAAAGCGCATGGTGGGCGCTCAGTTGCTGGCGGGTTTGGAAACATTGGCGGCTTCGACCACCAAGGTGTGGCGCAATTCGCCAATATAAGCCTTGTCATCCACCCAGCGAAACAGCATATCGCCGGACTCGGTTGCTCTCAAATAAAACTCAAACAAAGGGTTGGCTGCAACCCCCGTGGTGGGCTCTACGCGAAACACCTCTCGGCCATTCAAAGTGCAAAGCAGGTGTCGGATGACGTTGCGTTGAATGATCACGCCATCGATGTCGCGTAAAAAACCACTGTCCATGGGATGGTTGACCAACAGGCGCACTTTGAAAACATCGCCTTGAAAGATGCGGGGAGGTATTTGTAAGCGAGCGGAACTCATCAGCCGTTGTCCACACAAGCCGCTTCGGTGACCACCACCTCTTGCACGTCGTAAATGAAATTGCCATCGGACAACCTTGCCAGCGCAACCACGCTTTGGTTGCCCGACAAACGCACCCGTGTGCTCAAGTCAGCACGACCACTCCATGGCCCCATGACAAACTTTGCCATCAAGGGCACTGGGTTACGTTGCGAAATAAGGTAGACATGGGTGATGTGGGAAGCCTCGGTCATGGGGCTTTCAACCTTGAGACTTAAAGGCACCATATGGCCGTTGTCTGCAAGCATGGGAAGCGACAAGGTCACGCGTTCTTTTTTGAGATCTTGGCTTTGTACAAAAGGGCGCACCATTTCTTCAAAGGAGCGCAATCGTGCTTCTGCCAAACCAGTGATGGTGAGTTTGTCCACCTGCGCTTTGGCAGAACCCAGCCACAAGACACCCATGCTGGTGACGAGGGTGGTTTGAAAAATGTTCAAGATTGACTGGCGACGAGATAACAAGCGAGACCTCATGAAGGATTCTTTACTAAATAAGCAATGATGTCTTCCAAGCCTTGCTCGGTAAGCACGGTTTTTCCTTGCAAGGACTTGGCGACATTATGAAGACCTGCGGTACTGAAATAAGCAGGCATAAAGGTTTGAGGGTTTAGCACACGAGGGTCGGCAATGCGCTGGCGAATTTGCTCGGTGCTCAGGCGCTCACCGACACCTGTCAGTGAGGGACCCATCTCGCCGCCTTGTTTGAAACCTGGCAGTTGGTGACACAAAATGCAGCCCGTGTCTTGGCGAGCCAAAAGCAGTTTGCGACCACGCGCTGCGTCTGCGGTCGCTGCCGATGGTGTGGCAGGCATGGTGTCGGCTGCCCACACCAAAGGGCTAAGCGCCAACACAGCAAGCAACCAAACAGGTTTCATGCTTTGACTAAGCTTAAGCCATGGTTTTTCAAAGGCAAAGAGCGTATGCGTTTGCCAGTGGCTGCGAACAAAGCGTTGCCCAAGGCTGGCGCCAAAGGCGCTTGCGCAGGCTCACCCACGCCGCCCCAAAAACCGCCGCTCGGGGCAATCACGGTTTGCACTTTGGGCATTTCGTTCATGCGCATCAAGCGGTAATCGTGGAAATTGGATTGCTCTATGCGTCCATCTTTCACAGTCATCTCGCCCCAAAATATGGCCGACAAGCCATGCACCACGCTGCCTTGGAGTTGGGCTTGGATGTTGTCGGGGTTGACCGCGTAGCCGGGGTCGATGCCGATGACGATGCGGTGTATGCGCACCTCGCCTTTGGCGTTGACCGAGACCTCGCAAACACAGGCTGTGTGACTGCCGTAGCCATCGGTTTGCCCAATCCCACGAAAAACACCTGCTGGCAGCGGTTTGTCCCAATCAGCGGCTTTTGCCACCGCCTGCAAGATGCCGCGATCTCGGTTGGCTTTTTCGTTGTTGGGTAAAAGTGAGAGCCTGTAAGCCAAAGGGTCAACGCCTGCTGCATGCGCCAACTCATCCAGAAAACACTCCCGCACAAACGGGTTTTGCGAGTGACCCACGGTCCGCCAAAACCCCACAGGCACATGGGCACTGCGTTGGGCAAAGTCCACCAAGCAATGGGGAATGGCGTAAGGGTGATCGTTGAATGAGGCAACAGCTTGGGGGTCAACGCCGTTTTGCAGCGGCATACGCAGCAACTGAGAAAAAATGGAAGGTGCGCTGACGCGGATGTGAAGGGCCTCCGGTTTGCCGTCGGCTTGAATGCTGGCGCGAACTTTGACCAAGCTGGCTGGGCGGTAGAGGTCGTGCTGGGTGTCCTCTTCGCGGCTCCACATGAGTTTGATCGGTTTGCCTGGCATGGCCTTGGCAATCGCCACCGCTTGTCGAGTGAAGTCTTGCGGGCTTTTGCGACCTAAGCCGCCGCCCATTTGCATGGCGAAGACTTTGACGTTTTCTTGCGGCACTTCGGCGGTGCTGGCTGCTGCAGCCAAGCTGGACTCTGGGTTTTGCGTAGACACCCAAATCTGCAATTGATCGTCTTGCAGCCAAGCTGTGCAGACCATAGGCTCGAGGGTAGCGTGGGCTAAGTAAGGTGTGTAGTACTCGGCTTCGATGACCTTGCTGGCTTTCTCTAGCGTAGCCACTGTATTACCGTCTTGACGGGCCACAGCGGCATCGCTTTGGCTCAAACCTTCGCGGTACAACTTCATCAGGCCAGCACTGTTGACTTGGGCGTACTTGCCGCTGTCCCATTCAATGGACACATCGCGCAAAGCTTCTTTGGCTCGCCACCAGTTGTCAGCCACCACCACCACAAACTCGCCCATGTTCAGCACTTTGACAATGCCACGGCGGTTGTCCACCTTGCTGCTGTCCACACTCACAACCTTGCTACCAAACACCGGCGACTGGGCAATGGCAGCGTGCAACATACCTGGCAACTGGGTATCGACACCGAAGCGAATCTTGCCGGTCACGATGTCGTGCATGTCCACCCGAGGAATGGGTTTGCCAGCCAAGGTCCAGGTGGCGGGGTCTTTCAGCGCCACGTCTTTGGGCGCAGGCAGTTTGGCGGCGTCCGCTGCCAGCTGGCCATAGCTCAGGGTTTTCTTGCTGGGTGTGTGAACTACTTTGCCCAGTAGGGCTTGGCACTCGCTCTCGGAAACGCCCCAACGCTGAGCAGCGGCTTGCACCAGCATCATGCGGGCAGAGGCGCCGGCTTTGCGCAAATATTCTTGCGAGTTACGAATGGTGCGGCTGCCCACACTCGCCATATCACCATAGGTGCGTTTGCGCTTCAAGTTTTCATGCGCTTGCACATCTTCAATACGCACTTTTTTCCAATCAACTTGCAGTTCTTCAGCAATCAGCATGGGAGCAGAGGTGCGACTGCCTTGACCCATTTCTGTGCGTGCATAGCGAATCACGATGGATTCATCAGTATGAATGTCTATCCATGCATTAACCTCTTGGGCACTGGAGTTTTGTGCTCCAGAAGGCAACACAAAACCCAAGCTCAGGGCCGCAGTGGTGCTGGCGCTGACCTGAATGAAGTCACGGCGGTTCATGATTGACCTGCCTGACGTGCAGCAGCATGGATGGCAGTACGCATACGGGCATAGGT